>JAABUQ010000674.1_pt1 | contig 79250 bp, 70 predicted proteins | sample 5560001 | NCBI WGS metagenome assembly JAABUQ01 (sample SAMN10711888, study PRJNA513371) | rock metagenome | isolation source: Antarctica rocks | place: Antarctica: Victoria Land, Finger Mt nord | collected 2015-12-18 | reverse complement strand
AAGCCTTTACACAGACGTTGGTTGAGCAGCGTTGGGGACGCATTATCAACATCGCCTCAACCGCTTCCAGAGTTGGCAGTCGCTACACCTCTGCGTATACCGCGGCTAAACACGGTGTACTCGGTCTTACTCGCGCTCTAGCAGTCGAATTGACACCATACAACATTACCGTCAACGCGATCTGCCCTGGCTACGTAGATACTCCCTTGACCGATGCAAGTATCAGCAATATTGTCAGCCGCACTGGTATGACCGAGGCACAGGCACGAGAGACGCTCGCAAAGACGAGTCCACAACAACGCCTGATAGAGCCTGACGAGATAGCGGCACTGGCCGTCTTTCTCGCACAGGAGAGCAGCAAGGGTATCACCGGCCAGGCCATCAACATAGACGGCGGCGGAGTCATGTCGTAAAGAGGTATTCATGTTGACATAAAAAGCTAAATTTATCGGAAAGTAAGCAATTATGGAAAAAAGGATTATTAACCCGCCCATTCTGCCACGTCCAAGAGGGTTCAACCATGGCATCCTCGTCACGGGTGGACGCCTCCTCTTCCTGGCCGGACAGACGGGCAGTGATAGTGATGGGCGGATTGTTGCCATAGATGATCTTGTGGCACAGTACGAGCAGGTGCTGCGTAATCTCAAAACAGTGGTCGAAGCGGCAGGCGGAACTATGCAAGATATTGTGAAGACAACGATTTTTGTCCGTGACCGTGACGACTACCTTGCCCACCTTGAACGGTTGGGCAAGGTTCATCAAACCTTCTTTGGAAGCTATTATCCAGCAACAGCTTTATTCGAGATTTCGCGTTTTTTTCAGGACGAGGCATTGATTGAGGTAGAGGGCATCGCGGTACTCGGTGCAAACGAGTAAAGAGAGTTACATCTGTGACCTCCTAAATGCCCGACACTAGCTCGTCGTCTGACCTCTGCTAAATGCTGCATCGAAGGCGACCGTCGATGGTGTGAAATCGGTGCGCCGTACAAAGGCAAGGGCGTCCTGGGCACCCCATTCGCGGTCCATGCCCGAATCCTCCCATTCAATGGAGAGCGGCCCCGAATAGCCAATGCGATTGAGCGAACGGACGATTGACTCGAAATCGACGTTACCATGCCCCGGTGAAACGAAATCCCACCCGCGCTGATCTTCGCCAAAGTTGAGATGAGAACCCAGGATGCTTTTGTGACCATCCAGGTGCCTCTTCGCGTCTTTGATATGGACATGGTAGATACGGTCGGCAAACTCCTCAATAAAGGTGGCAGGGTCGAGAAACTGAGGGATAAAATGGCTCGGGTCAAAGTTAATGCCAAAGCCAGGGCGGTTGCCGATAGCATGAAGTGCTTTGCGCGTCGTCACAAAATCGTAGGCAATTTCGGTGGGATGTACCTCCAGGCAAAACTTCACGCCTTCCTGCTCAAATACATCTATAATTGGATTCCAGCGCTGTGCGAAATCCTCGTATCCTTTCTCGATTTCCGTAAAGTCGTTCGGCGGGAAGGAGTAGAGCAGGTGCCAGATACTCGATCCGGTGAACCCTGTCACCTGGGTAACGCCAAATCTTGCGGCTGCACGGGCTGTATCCAGCATCTCTTTCGCGGCACGTTGGCGCACGCCCTCTGGCTCACCATTGCCCCACACATAGTCGGGGAGAATGCTCTTGTGGCGCGAGTCAATTGGATCGCACACGGCTTGACCAACGAGGTGATTGCTGATAGCGAAACACTTGAGGTTGTATCTATTGAGAATATCCCAGAGCGATTGAATATAGTGTGGCTCTGTGAGAGCACGGCGCACGTCAAAATGGTCGCCTGAACAGGCCAATTCGAGGCCATCAAAGCCCCACTGGCTCACATTTTTAGCCAGTGTTTCCAATGGCAGATCGGCCCATTGTCCGGTAAAAAGGGTAACTGGTCGTTTCATTATCTGCTCCTTACATAAAATGAAGTTTGACGGATTAATTGGGTCCGTAAATCCAACCTCTGGTGGGATTTTTCTCACTTGCAAATCACTTGTCATCTATGCTATACTCTACCATATGAACACGGTCAAAATCTACCACCTGAAGAACGTGTCACCCATCCAGTTCCGACGCTTGCGAGAGGCACAGGTCTGGAAGGTGTGTTGATCCGCACCAACAGGCACGCCTGCAACATACCAGGTGGTCTGGGCGCAACGACTCGCAGAAAGCTACAAAGAGCCGTCTTACATGACACAGATGAGATTTACTGAAAAGGTTGTGTTTATCACTGGATCAGGCTCCGGCATTGGTCGGGCAACAGCCATGCGGCTCGCGTCGGAGGGAGCAGCGGTTCTCTGCCTGGACGTGAAGGAGAGTGCGGCAGAGGAGACTGCTGCTCTCATTCGTCAACAGGGAGGTGCCGCCCTTGCGCGTCAGGGTGATGTTCGAGAGCGTGCGAGCACGCAACGAGCACTTGAGGCAGCTTTGAAGACGTTCGGCAAGGTGACGGGTCTCGTGAACAATGCAGGTGTTGTGACGATGACGGGATTGGACGACTTAACAGAACAGGAATGGGACTTTGTCCTGGACGTGAACCTGAAAGGGCAATTTTTAACGACTCAGGTTGTAGCTCCGGCGATTGAACAGGCAGGAGGAGGAGCTATTGTGAACCTTTCATCAATTGAAGCAGAGGTTGTGGTGTCGAGTGGATTGCATCCTCAGCCGCACTACAATGCTTCAAAAGGAGGCGTTCATATGCTCACGAAAGCCTTGGCCTACGAACTTGCCCCGAAAAATATCCGTGTCAACGCCGTCGCCCCTGGACCAGTAGCTACGCTCTTCACAGGCTCCTCCATTGAGACACCTGAAGCTATGGCGTTCTTGCGGACACGATTTCTGATTCCGCGTCCGGGCAGACCCGAGGAGGTTGCCTCTGCCATTGCTTTTCTGCTTTCCGATGATGCCTCGTTCATTACGGGTGTGCAATTACCCGTCGATGGCGGCTGGCTCGTTTGTTGAGGAAGCCCCGTAGGGGCATGCATCTTTCTCCTCCTACTTCTACTCACCCAGCACGATAATATCCTGTCCGGCTGTTACCGCATCCTCGTTCTGGGCGAGAATGCGGAGCACCATGCCCGCATCCTCTGCCTGCACCTCGAAGAAGGATTTCATCACCTCGACTAAGCCCACGGTATCGCCTGGGTTCACACGATCTCCCTCTTTGACATAAAAATCGGACTGTGGATTGGCACGCCGATAGAAGACGCCTGGCAAAGGTGCTTTAATTGTTCGCTCTTCTGACACTACTCCTGGTCCTTCCTCTAGGCAACCTTCTCCCTGGTTTGACCGAGGGGTTTGATTGCGACGTTATGCTCGGTAAGGTGCTGCACGATGGTTTTAGCGAAGTCGGCGGCTCCTGGCGTGTCTCCGTGAACGCATACACTATCTACCGCGATTGCGATATCCGTTCCGTCCTCCGCTTTGACCCGGCCTTCAGTTACCGCGCGGACGACTCGTGCTGCCACCGCTTCTGGATCAAGCGCATGCTCTACGCGCCGGGTAAAAACGATGGTCCCATCCCGGTTGTATTCGCGGTCAGCATAGAACTCCGCTGCCACGGGTTGTCCCATCTGCTTAGCCAGTTCATACGTGACGGATGCACGCATGCAGTACAGGATGAGCCTGGAATCCACGCGCTGAATTGCCTCAATGATCGCCCGAGAAAGGGTTTCGTCTCGTGCCGCCATCATGTAGAGCGCACCGTGCGGTTTCACATGCTGGACATCCATCCCATAGTAGCGTGCGAACTCGCGTAGGGCTCCTAGCTGGTAGAGAAATTCGTCCTGGACCTCACCTGGCGTGGCGTCCAGATTTCTGCGGCCAAAACCGACCAGATCACGAAATCCTGAGTGGATTCCGACGGCTACGCCATGCTCCTTTGCCATAGCGACAGTCCTGCGCATGACATGTGGATCGCCAGCATGAAAACCACCGGCGATATTGGCAGAGCTGATGTACTTTATCATCTCTTCATCGGCTCCCATTTTCCATGGGCCGAAGCTTTCTCCCATATCGCAGTTCAAATCAATTTGCACAGTTGTCTCTCCTTCTTGAATCAGTAGTACCTCTGGGGGTTCCAGCAAAAACAGGGGGCATCCCCTTGTGGGTGCCCTAGCCAATCAGGATGCGAGGACTGAAGAGATTTCAGCCAACTGCTGCTGGCGCTCTTTGCGGGCGTGCAGAGCCTCATCAAGTGTGACGGAGTGGAATCTCGTCTTATCATGTGTCTTGCTCTGGGCGATACGATCACGGTCGACGCTGATCACCGTTCCGATAGTCGCATAGCCTCCCCCAGTCACCGCGTCGTTCAGCAGCACGATCGGCTCGACTCCGCCAGGAACCTGAATAGATCCCACAGGGTATCCCAGGTCTACGACATTGGATGGGTCACTGCCTGCTCCAAAGGGTGGTTCCCTGGGAACGAATTCGAGATGACCTCCCTTAAAACGATACCCAATACGGTCGGCATCAGGCGTCACAACCCAGGTGGTGTTCAGAAAACCCTGCTTACTCTCTTCCGTCAAGCGATAACTGCAAAGGCCCATAATAACACGTAGCTCTGTTTCATTGGAAAATGTAGGAATGTACTTCTGCGGGAGACGAGTACCCACGCGTTTTGCTACATTGGACGGGGCTGTACCCGTGGACAGGATATCTCCCGCTTGCAATTTGCGTCCCTTAAATCCACCGATGCCCGTCAAAGGGTAGGTTGAGCGACTTCCCAGCACGAGCGGAACGTCAATGCCGCCTGCTATTGCCAGGTATGACCGGGCACCACTGCGCAGGTAGTCGAAGGAAAGCACATCTCCCGCCTTGACCTGCAGGGTCTCCCAGGTTGCAACGCCTTTGCCGTTGATCCTGGGCGGCGCGTCAGCACCGGTGATCGCAATGACCGCATCGTCGGTAAACTCCAGTTTTGGACCGAGATAGGTGGTTTCCAGAACAGCCGCGTTATCCTCGTTCCCCACGAGATAATTAGCAACTCGATACGAGAATACATCCATAGCGCCGGAGGGAGGCATGCCTATGGCATACATACCGAAGCGGCCCTGGTCTTGAACCGTCGTTAGCAATCCAGGATTCACTACTTTAATCGCCATAGAGCACCCCCAGAATCTCTTCGTTATACTGCTTTGGGCCTGCCAGGAACTTAGCCGGGTAAAAGTCAATCTCTTTCCATCTATAGCGGAACGCGCCCTGCTCAACCTCGGCCCGAATGCGGTCGAACTCGGCGCGGTCGATACGACGGTACTTGAAGATATCTCCGGGCCGGGGGAAAACAATAGAATCGGCGAAGTCTGGAAGCTGCTGCTTGGGATCGAAGATGGGCGCGGGGGCGATGCCAAACAACTGGTAGCCTCCTGCTCCACGCACTGGATAGATCACAGCAAAGCACCCCCCATGGCCCAGCGCCCGCTCAGGAGTATCGGTTCGAGGCCGCAGGTACTTCGGTACCTCGATTTGCTCGTCCCGGGGCACCATCTGGAAGCACCAGGGAAGGCCCGGCACAAATCCTACCATAGTCACGAGATAGGGCGAACCAGAATGTGCGGCGATGAAATCCTCGGTTGTCTTATAGCCGTTCACGCGCGCCGCATATTCCAGGTCTGTGCCGTTGGGGTCCTGGTGGCGGTCACGGAAGCGCATCAACGTTTCGTAGGTCCAGGGGTCCTCGTACAATACAGGAACATCGATCACACGCGTACGTAAATCGAAGTTGCTCACATCGCCAACGTTCTTCTCAATCGTCTTTAGCTCGACAATCAAATCAGCTGGATTGAGTTCGTCAGGGTTGAGGCGAATCAGGTATGAGGCATTGGACGGACAAATATCAAGAATCCCAGGCAGGTTTTTCTCTTGCAGTTGCTGTGTGATTGCCATCGCCTTGAAATTGACCTCAAGGCTCATTTCCTGGTCGAGTTCCACGAAGACAAACTCGTCTCCTCCATAGTCGTAACGTGCTGGCGGTAGTTGTCTTCTTTGCATGCTGCCCCCTTTCGTATTTGAAAACCTTGAGGGCACCCACAAGGGGATGCCTCTACTGATCCATTTCACCCGCAAGGATGGAGACCCATATGTTTACGACTTCGCTCTTGAAGCAAGCAGGTGTTCCAGGTGGGCGGTGTGGTACTGTCCTGACAAGAAGGCTTCATCTTGAAGTAACTGAAGATGAAGGGGAATCGTCGTCTTTATGCCCTCTACGCGGTACTCGCTCAACGCTTTCCTGGCGCGTAGAATGGCTTCCTTCCGTGTAGGACCCCAGACGATCAGCTTAGCGATGAGCGAATCGTAAAATGGTTGAATGGAGTACCCCTGGTACAGTGCTGAATCAACTCGGACGCCTGGACCGACAGGAAGCTCCAATGCTGTGATCTTGCCAGGGGAAGGGTAAAAATTTCGAGCCGGGTCTTCGGCATTAATGCGAAACTCTATTGCCCAGCCGTTGATATGAATGTCATCTTGCCGTAATCCTGATGGCTCTCCGCCTGCTATGCGGAGCTGCTCTTTAACTAGGTCAATGCCTGTAATCATTTCTGTGACCGGGTGTTCGACCTGGATGCGCGTGTTCATTTCCATAAAGAAGAAGTTGCCATCCGCATCAACCAGGAACTCGACCGTTCCGGCATTTGTATAGCCCGCGGCCTGTGCTAATCTTACAGCAGCGCCTGTCATAGCCTCGCGCGTAGCGGAGTTGATCGCAAGAGAGGGAGCCTCTTCCAGCAATTTTTGTCGACGACGCTGCATGGAACACTCGCGCTCGTAGAGATGGAGAGCCTGGCCCGGCTGAATGCCAAGTACCTGCACCTCCACGTGGCGTGCATTGAGCAGGCGTTTTTCCAGGTAGAGAGAGCCATCTCCGAAGGCTGATGCGGCCTCCCGCTCAGCGACGTGTACTGCCTCACGCAACTCTTCTGGCGTGCTAGCAACGCGGATACCGCGACCACCACCTCCAGCCGCTGCCTTCACCATGATGGGATATCCAATCCTTTCGGCAGCCTGAAGCGCCTGATCAGCCGAAATCGTTCCGTCAGTGCCCGGAACAACGGGTACTGACGCCTCCATTGCGATACGACGCGCGGCTGCCTTGTCTCCCATCCCTTCGATAGCTTCAGGCGAAGGACCGATGAATATCAAACCCTGCTCTTGACAGGCAGCAGCGAAACGTGCGTTCTCCGCCAGGAAGCCGTACCCTGGATGAATAGCATCAGCCCCGGTTTCACGCGCCGCATCCAGGATCGCCTTGATGTTCAAGTAGCTCTGAGAGGCAGGAGCAGGGCCAATGCGAACTGCCTGGTCTGCTTGCTTGACATGAAGTGCTTCGGCATCCGCATCAGAATAGACTGCAACCGACGGAATGCTTGATTCCTGGCAGGCACGCACAACACGTAGAGCAATTTCACCTCGGTTCGCGATAAGAACTTTCTTCAGCATAGAATGTCGTCTCCTCACCTCTTTTGAGGCTATCTGTGGCAAGCGTCTCCCTTCAAAATGCAAAGACTTGTCGTTTAGTATATCACTTTTCAGTTTTCAGATATGCCTGGGTGAACTAGATGAGTGCCGAGCCATGACCACAGCCGATGTCTGCAGCTTGACCTCCCATTGTTATTGACCGGCGACAGCGGAGACATGTTGCGGACGCACTGTATAACCACTGATCTGCTCAAAGGCATGTGCTGCTCGTAGAACGGTTGCCTCATTCCATTGTCTCCCTATGAGCATCATCCCGACGGGTAGGCCATTCGAGAGCCCACAGGGGATTGTCATCGCGGGATGCCCCGTCACGTCAAACGGGCAGGTATTTGCGATCATCTCTAAGGCTCTGCCAACTTTCTCTTCACGTGGAGCATCGGCAGGAGGAATCTCAGTGGCTTTCATGGGCAGCGTTGGCATTAGCAGCAGGTCAAGGGATTGCAACGCGTCATCATACGCTTTCGTGAGGGTGCGAGCCAAATTTTGTGCCCTGGCGTAGTAGCGTCCGTGATAGTTATCTTGCATATACTGACCCAGGAGCACGACCAGTTTGACGGTATCAGAGAGATCATCAGCCTGGGTGATCCGTCCACGCGCATAGATGTCCAGCAGCGAGGTGCTGTAGTGTCCTTTCCAATTGGTGCCCATGCTATTGCCGCGTACCATTAACGTGGTTGCCCCCTCTACTGCAATGCCATTCCAGATATGGATGCCATCGCGATGCAGAGGAATTGAGATGGTGCTGACCTGGGCTCCCAGTTCGGAGAAACGCCGCGCCGATGCCTCGACCAGTTCATCCGCATCCGGCTCGGAAAGGCCAGGCCACCCAAAGCCCTCCGTCACAATACCGATGCGTAGTCCTTCTATATCGTTCGTAAGAGCACTGGTATACGCTTCGGTTTTGACATCCTTCTGGCGAGGATCGAGGCCATCGGGACCTGCAATGGCTTCAAGGAGCAGGGCGACATTGTGTGTGGTGGCGGCGATTGGTCCAGTGTGGTCCAGTGTGAGTTCAATGGGGAACACACCGGTATATGGAACAAGGCCGTAGGTCGGCTTGAGACCGTAAGCTCCACACCAGGCACTTGGCATGCGAATCGAGCCGCCCTGGTCTCCGCCGATAGCCATATCGCATTCACCTACTACTACGAGTGCTGCACTCCCGCTGGATGAGCCACCTGCCGAGCGCGTGGAATCGTGCGGGTTGAGTACGGGACCAGTATCGGAGGTATGGCTACCACCCGAGAAGCAGAGGCTCTCACACACTGCCTTCCCAACAATCTCGCCACCAGCATCCAGGATACGAGTGACAATGGTGGCATCGAACTCAGGTACATATCCCTCCAGCAGCGAGGTGCCATTCATCATCGGCACGCCCGCAACGCACACATTATCTTTGATTGCAATACGCTTCCCGGCCAGGATTCCGCTTGATGCACCTTTAATGCTGCACTTTTGATACCAAGCGTTCAGTAAATTTTCCTCGGCGTCAGGCCGATAGCCGCTAGATCGCGCGTAGCGGACCGGTAGGGCTGGTTGGGTAAGTTGATCAAGCCGTCGATACGACTCAAGAACGGCACTCATCAAACCAGTAAATGACGCGAGGTCTGCATCACTGAGATGCAGGCCATAGGTTTGTCCGATTGCACGCAGCTGCTCGATAGTGGGTCTGCTTGGCATGCGATGCTCCTTTCCCTTTCGGATGCTAGAAATTCGGTTGGATACTGGGATGGTGGTGTATTGATCTACTGTCGAGGATGATGCTATAAGTAAGTTTTAACATAAAATGTTAGGACTGTACAGCCCTTCAGTGTCGTCGTTTCTGCTTTTCGCTTTCGTAGGTCATGCGTTCCTTTAAAAGCCCCTCGCTCTGTCTCACGTTTCCCGTCAACGGGGTGTATTTTTGAGATGGGTTATGAGACGGGCTCATGAGCAGAGGCAGGAAGCCCTCTCAAACGGCTGACCAGTATGTCTCACATGACCAGTCGGTTTCTTGACGGCTCGTTCCTCAGAATATTGGAGAATCGGAAATACCTCCGCGATATTTTTCATACCATAAATTGGTAAATAGCATATTCGGATCTTGTTGTGTTTTTAGCACAAATAACTTGCGTATTTCAGGATACATTGTTGTAAGCTGAGATTGAGAATAGTAGCTGCCATAACAAAGATAATACGTCGCCTTGATCGAGATTAAATAATCAATGAGTTCCCTCGTAAAAGCGTTCAATGTTTGTATATCTCTGCTATTTTGATTAACTTTGTAGTAGACCACAAAGCCGTACATATCTTTTTGAGCATAAGACACCAGAGCATTGATGTCTTTATGTACTTTTCTGATTGTTACGTTTAATACATTTATATTGTATTTTTTTACGAGCTTTTTATAGTTTCAACAGAACAAGCCGAGGTCTGCATACTGCGAACAATGTAGCAACACTCGTTGCCAGAACGATGAGCACTCCCAGCAAGGAAAGTGCGGCAAAAGAACCGGCCAACACGCTCGATCTCGCAAGCCTCATTACAACTTGCCATTCATAAACAGGATGAGCACTCCCAGGAACACCAGGATTGCTTTCGGTGAACATGGGCAGGAAGAAACCCACAATACTCAGGGCAACTTCGGCGAGGCTTACCACCGCACGAATGCGAGAAGACGACACGGATGATAGCACAGGGAATCCCTTTCTCCTGCTATTTCAAGGGCAAGGCTGCTTAAACAGGACACTCAACATGTTCTCTGTAGAGTATAAGCTAGGAGTATCTCAGGGAGGGAGTGTCATCTGTATTCTATCATGGATGTTTCTCTGCCTCAGTGTACTGGAAAAGCTTCCTATCGCTGGTGGGTTGGTATGAGCAGGTAATCATGCTATAATCTTCTCAAGCATAGCAAACAAATCCATGCTACTTGCGCGCTTCTTTCTTGAGCCGCCTGGAGCGTCAAGAGAGGAAATAAAGTGGGGCCCCACTCTCCGCCAGGAGCTAGTGCCCCTGGACCCATCTGAAAAAAACATGCACATCAGGTTAGCTAGCCAAGAGGAAGCGGATAAAGTTCTATGGCAAACGAGAGCGATTACATCAACAAAGTGTTTGGCAGCTACCGTATTACGGCCAAAATTGCCAGTGGTGGCTTTGCCACAGTCTACCTGTGCGAGCATGTGATTCTCAGCGAACGCCGGGCTGCGCTTAAATTGCTCCATAGCAACCACCTCAATGCTGCTCACAAACATGAGAGTTTTATTCAGGAAGCCCGCCTGCTTGAATCGCTCAAGCATCCTTCTATTCTGCCACTCTACGATGTCAATATTGCCAGTGATGGAACTCCATATATTGTGGCTGAGTATGCCCCGCAGGGATCGCTAGAAGATCGTATGAAGCTGCATGCACCACAACTCCTATCCCTGGAGGAGGTTTTGACGATCCTGGCACAAATTGGGCAGGCCCTGATACATGCACATCAGCATAATGTCATTCATCGAGACCTCAAACCCGCTAATATTCTCTTTAACGCGAAAAGCGAGGCACTTCTGGCTGATTTCGGCATCGCTACCATCCTTGATGCGACCATGAAGGCACGTAACGAGGTTATCGGTACGCCACCTTATATGGCCCCTGAGCAGTTTCAAGGCAAATATGGCAAAGAGAGTGATCAATATGCCCTTGCCTGTATTGCCTATGAACTCGTCACCGGACAGCGACCAACTGGTTCTCAGGAGCCGACGTCACTATGGAAATGGTTGAATGAACATAACAAAAACGCTGTTATTCCACCTACGCAGTTCAATCCTGGCCTCCCCCTCCATGTTGAGCAGGCCATCCTCACGGCGCTGACGAAGGAGCGTGAAGGACGGCATCCTGATATTGCAACCTTTATCGAAGCGCTCCAAACTGGGCAAACGACGTCATCTTTCCCTCCCCCACCTCCAGCCAAACGAGAGAAAAAGGCAGAACACTGGCTTGATGACGCACGCAGGCACTATCAGGCGAAACAGTATCAGATGGCCTTAGCGGCGTATGAACAGGCCATGCGGCTCAATCCCACTCATGTGCAGGCACATCATGGGAAAGGAGATGCCCTCATGCAACTGCAACACTACCACGAGGCACTCCAGGCGTATGAGCAGGCTCTCCAATGTAACCCTACTTGTGCCCCGTCATATGATGGCATAGGGAATGCTTTTTGTCACCTGCAGCGTTTCCCGGAGGCTCTAGAAGCTTACGACCGGGCGCTGCTGCTCGATCCACGTAATGCGCTTTTTACCTTACATAAAGGCCTGGCACTTGAACAGATGCAGCGCGATGCAGAAGCGTTGCAGGAATACGAGCAGGCTACCCAGCTTGATGCACGTTCTCACTCAGCCTGGGATAGGTTGGGAGAACTGCTCTGGCAGTTCAAACGCTACGAGGAAGCCTTGACGGCCCTCAACCGCGCGCTTGCGCTTGATCCTGGAGACCCGGGCTTGCAACGCAAAAAAGGCACTCTCTTACACGAACTCCAACGGTACGAGGAAGCGGTAGCGGCTTACGAGCAGGCCATTCGACTTAATGAAAGAGACGCCAGTGCTTATACGGGCAAAGGAGATGCCCTGGCTGCCTTGATGTATTGGGAGCAAGCGTTAACTGCCTATGAATGCGCCTTGCGCTGGGCACCAGGTAATGCCGATCTTTTGTTGAATATAGGCAATGCTCTTTGGAAGCTCAAGCGCTATGAAGCGGCGCTCCAGCGGTATGAGCAGGCCATCCAACGTGACCCTACCCATGCCCTGGCCTATTATAGTAAGGGCGTTGTGTTGCAAGAAATGCAGTTCTACGACAAAGCACTGTCCGCCTATGAACAAGCCTTGCAGCGTGATGCGAACTTTGCGCTCGCCTATTACGCGAAAGGCAGTGCTTTAGCCAGTCTTGCACATTCTCAAGCCGCCCTGACCGCGTATGAAAAAGCTCTTCAAATCGATCCCACCCTCGTTTATGCCTATATAGACAAGGGGAATATCCTGCTGCAACTCAAGCGCTATGGGGAAGCCCTGGCGGCCTTTGAGCAGGGCCTGGCATACGAGCCAGCAGATATTCAGGGCAACACTGGGAAGGGCGATGTCCTATATATGCTTAAACGCTACCATGAAGCACTCGTGGCATATGAGCAGGCTATCCAGTATGATGGAGCTAACGCAGATCTGCATAAAAGCAAAGGAAATACACTTGCCCGACTCGGCCAGTTTCGCCAGGCCGAGCAAGCCTATACGCAAGCTGCCTACTTGAGCGATTTTTTGTTGTAAAAGCAATGTATTTATTCGGCTTCAGGCACGCTCTCTTCACGCCCACGCACAAGCAGAATATATAGCGTTGCACCAAGTAGCAGCGCACCACCTGAGACCGCCATCAGCGTCCAGATGAGGATAGGCGATGATGGTAAAAAGAGTGCTCGCAGTGCTCCTACAATAATAAGTCCCGCGCCTCCCAGGGTAAAGAAGCGCACACGGGTCAGAATGCCCAGGAAGAACAGGCTCAATGCTTCACCTAACAGGAGCAAGGTCGAGAGCAGGTTATCCTGATTATTGCTGATCAAACTTAAAGCTCCCGTGGGCAGTAATAACAAAGCCGCCCCGAGAATAGCCACGAAGCGGCCTATACGCTCGGCTTGCTCAATCTCTTTGTCACGCATCAAAAATGGGGCGATGACTGAGAGGTAGCTGGCCGGGGTAAGCAACAGGATATCCAGCTTTGTTTGACCAAAAGCCAGGAATTCCCAGGAAATCACCAGGGCAAACAGCAGTCCCACTACATAGTTACAAGCGTGGCGAAGATGAGCTTCGCGTTGAGCGTAGCCTAACCAGGCTATTAGCAGGGCCAGAACCGTGAGGGTTCCTGCCCCTATATGGGCGAGCATGCCCGTATTGCTAAGGCTCATGATGACCAGCAACACCAGCACTAGGCCACCCAGTCCTAGAACACGTGGTAAGACGAGAGCCATTAACCAGGCTTGAGATTGCTGTCTCTTTCCCCACATGAATTGTGCTGCAAAGAGAAGCACACACAGTAAGACAGAGACTATTAACTGTAGTGATGTGTCCCAATGCGTTGTCCAGATTGTCCATGCCGCAAGGCCAGCCGGAGCCAACAGTAGCACGGGCAGCCTTTCAATCAGCATAACCAATATCGCCAGGCCAGTGAAGGCAAGCAGGCCATATTCTGTTACCAATGAGAAAGGTCCATAGAAGCCATGTATACCGGTTAACACAGCCGTCACTAGGGCTAGAATATACAAGGACTGAGCATAGACACTGCTAACGGTTATATGCTTGTAGATTTGTCCAAGCAGCAATCCTACAAGACCACAGCCAAGCCCAACATAGATAACCAGGACGGTTTGGGGCAGCAACACTATTCCCCATATCGCAAAACCAGCCGCCAGGAATAGCCAACCGGGTTGGCGCTCATAGAGGAGCACTGCATACACAATACCCGCAAAGCCAAGGAGCACATAAGGGATAGACAGGTGCAAAAGCTCAGTGGGATTACTCAACATACCATTGTAGCCGGTTAAAACGGCAGCAATCAGAGCGGCAGTGTAGAAGGGCAGCGCGTATTTGAGAAGTTGAGCCACCACTGCAGGTCTGTTCCAACGCGGTATACCTATGCAAACGCCAATGAGTGTACAAAGGAGGGCTAGAAGCGGCGCACTGTAGGCATTATGTAAAACCAACCAGGCCGCGAGTGAGCAGGTCACAAGCACCGGCAAGAACCATAGGACCGTAACCTGCTTTTCTACGATGCCTATGAGGTAGGTAAGCAGCGCAAAGCCAAGCATAACCCAGGCTATTGCCAACATGTGAGGTTGTGTAAAACCACTCAAACCGGTCAACACAACAGCAAGCAACGCAGAGGTGTAGAACGGTAGTGCCCAGCTTCGCGCGAACAAGCGACTGACAACGATCCCCAGGCCAGCAGTGATAGTCGCCACGCCGACCAGTATCCCAAAAGGCAGCGATGAGAACCAGAGAGCCGCAACAGCGAAGCCAGTTGCCAATAACAACAATTCTTTTCTGCGCGTCAGCACCGCGGTGAAATACCAGGTCAAGCAGAAGAGGCCAATTTCTACCGCTACAGGCCAGAGCAGGTCTGACCAGCTTTGCAACGTACTTGTATGTATGTTCACATCCTGAAGGGTGACAAGTATGCTGCAGATGAACCCGATCATTTGTAGTGGCCACTCTGACCCTCTCACCAGTTGTATGAGTATCTCCCTTGGACGGAGCGCGGACAAGGGTTCGCCAGACCTGAGGCTGAGGCGGGCGATAACAACCGAAGCGATGGGCAGGCAGAGACCTAGAAGCAGCCAGAGTTCCATGGGCAGGAAGGCCAGGGACGCGATAGCAAAAAGGAAGGGTAATACTAGCAGACGTTGGCGACGCTGGTAGAGGAGCATAAGATAAGAAAGAGCGGCGAAGAGGAGAAATAGGCCACCCCCATTCTCCGAAGCGGGATGATACAGTCGCCATACATTAAGGGTGAGCAGAGCCTCGGCCAGAGCCAGTACATCCAGCGGATTGGCCCATGCCGCACCCAGGCGCTTGCGTACAAGCACGGTCGCAGCTACCAGCACTAAGGTCAAAGCCAGGAAAGCCCAGGTAGCATCGCTGAAGAGAGGCAGCATCACAGCAGTGTAGAGCCAGGTAAATAGCACGCCGCTCAGGAGCAACAACCATTGCCACGTATGGGAGGTATCCGTTTTGATAGCATGTGCCTGGTGGAGTGACACACTTATGGTTAGCAACACACCAACGGCAAGTACAGCCATGCTTGTCCAGGCGGATAGAGGTGAGGAGAAAAACAGCGCTCCCTCGGACAAAGCCGTGCGGTAGAGCAAGGTGGCAGGAACCTGAGGCGCAATAAGAAAAGGTATCACACTGACAAGCAGCAACGCTAATTGATCGAGGCGCAGAGCGAGCTTGCCAAAGGGTTCGAGTGGGCGAGGCGCAAAACGGCTAAAAGCGTGATAGAGCAGACCCACACCTGTCAGGACCAGGGCATACCCAAGGAAAGAGAAGTCTAGCGTATGTGCGAGGACCAACATACCCACCAGCAAAACGTAGGGAATCGTGGGCACAGCACGGCGGCTCAGCCTGGTAAGCCAGAGGAACAGGCAGCCCCATATCGATAAGAGCAACAGCGTACTCAATTTCGCCAGGCGCAGTGTAGCAGGCTCAAGACCGAAAACATGGGTAAGCGGAAAGACATAGAAGAATAGGGGAAACATGATCACTGTGCTGGCAACAAGCAGAAACATGCAGATGCGCAGCGGGTTGCGTAAGACCTCGAACCAGGAAACAGGATGACCCACAGAGCTACGAATAGAAACCAGGGCAGGCAAGGTCAGCATTAGTAACGCACAAGGATACCACTCAATACCCAGGTGCAAAGCAGTAACGGTGGTCAGGTCTGCGGTCACCAGGGCCGCCATGCCAAGATAACCAAAAGGGCTAAAACGCTGGTAGACAGCAAAGGCACCATAGGCAATGGCCGCGTAAACCCCGGCAATGGCGATGGTAGTTGGCAGACCGATGTGAAGGGTTTGCCGCTCCAGGAGTAGATAGCCCTCAATGCCCAATACAGGAATCAGGAGGACAAAGACAAATGCGTAAATGCGGGCTACATTGATAAATTTTGAAAGACGTTGCGTACCAATGCCAGCAGCACCAAAAAAGACCTGTGTGCCCAGTACAACCAGCAACGCCAGCAAAGGATCCGGATGGTGCGCCGGGTCAGTGGGATTCAGCACAAAGGTCAGTGTAGCCATCAAGATCAGGAAGGCCCCCAGGAAGACCATAAGTGAGATCGGGGAGTCCATGAAGAAGGATTTGAAAGCGGCAGCACGGGCTGGATGACGAGGTCGGGGAACAGGTGTGGGTCGCGGCCTGGAAGACTCGAGTGGGGTAGGACGAACAGGACCGAGTCGCGCATATGTTGATCGAGTAGCTCGACGTTGCAATGGTACCATCATTTGCCGACGTGGCAGCTCTTCCTCCATCGCAGCCGTCGGTTCTCCGCCCAGCAGCGGCTTATGCATCACTCGTTCTTTTAACCCATGTATTTCAGGAGCAGCTGCTTCAGCAGACAGTGTATTCTTCAACTTGATATCGTCCAGGCGTTGCTCGTAACGCTGGATGAGTTCTTTCACCGTGAGGCTCTCGCCTCCTCCATAGCGAGCAGTACGCTGCAAAAGGCTCAGCACTCTTCCAACATCCTGATGCAATTTCAACACAGACGCCAGGGGAAAATCTGCTGCACCATCATATGTCACCTGTTGCAAAGCAAGGAGGGATGCGGCTAGAAAACGCTCTTCATGTGAGGCACTGATAGGATATGCGCAACGCGGGCAATACGCGGATTGCTGCATACGAATGAGCAAACCACAGCAACCACAGTGCAGTTGTGGAGGTATCTGCATCGCCATAACCATATTCCTTTATGTATACTTAACATAGAAGGGAGAGGCAGGAAGCTCTATACAAGCCGGGGCAAAGCAAAGATTTCCCACATCCCCAGTTTTTTTAAGTACTGAGTATTTTATATAAAACGAAGCAATGTGTATTAGTATCTACGCGAAGTATAGAATAATTTTAATACATTTTCTGTGATCTCCTTCACAATTTACGATAAACTATGCAGGTCTCACTCAAACCCTCTTGTGGAAAGCCCTATCTCAAGCAGCAGCAACTTTTAGGAGATCAAATGCATGCATAGACCCTGATTACGGGTGCTGGCGAGGTATGCCTCGCCAGCACCCGTACGTTTTAGCCTGCGGTCATCCTCTCATGGCAGGATCAGATGCAGATCGCCAAACTCGTGCCAGAGGTAGCCTTCCCGTAAGGCTTGCTCATAGGTCATCTTGAGATGTTCAAGTCCAGCGAGTGCCTCAAGCATGAGCAGATGTGTTGCCTGCGGTTCGTGTAAGCCTGTAAGCAGCGCGTTCACGGCACGAATAGGGCGCTCGGGTGTCACCAGCAGACGCGTCCACCCTTCCCCGGGATGTGTTGTTCTATCTATGTCAGTTACAGTTTCAAGGGCGCGCACGACTGTTGTTCCGACCGCTACCACGCGCTTTCCTGCGGCTCGTGCTGCATTCACCGCACGAGCTGTCTCAAGTGGCACACGATAAAACTCTTCGTAAGAGGCTTCGTGACTTTCGGGGCTAGCAACGCCAGTGTGTAGCACTACTGGTGCTATCTGTATACCGCGCTCAACCAATTGTGCCAGAAGCTCAGGTGTAAAGGCTCTGCCTGCTGAAGGCATTTCAGCACTGCCCATCTCTGTTGCATAGACCGTCTGATAGTACCGAAGCGGCCATTGCCGCCGAACATAGCTATAGCGGATGGGAAAGCCATACTGTGCAAGGTATTCCTGCCATGCGCAGGGTAGACTCAGTGTCGCAATCCACAAGCGATGAGGACCCTGTGGAGCGGGGTTGCGGTTCTCCAGATAGGGTGCATGCAGTGTGATTGCCCCTTCTCCTACCAGGTGAAGCGTCTCACCGACATGAACATCGTAGAAGGGTCTCGTCGCTTGTGCCTCTTGCAGACGCACCTCGACGATCCACAAGTCGGCTGGAAGATGGGTAGACAGGTGCACTTCAAACTGCTTTCCATCTGAACGACGAGCAATGAGGGCAGCATTTATCGTTCCGCTCGTGTTGAGGACGAGCAGGTCCCCTTTATCGAGAAAATCCTGGATATGACGAAACTGGGTATGAACGACACGGTTCTGCGAGCGGTACGAGACCATGAGCCGAACCTGATCACGTGTGAGTCCTCGTGCTTCGGGCGGCTCACTGGCTTCAAGCTCGGGCCGAAGAACAAAGTGCAGTATCTCAGAGGAAGAATCTATTGAATTGAAAAGATGAGGTGGTGGTGTGTGTAAGAGCATCATTGTCCTTCTTTCGCAGTTGTGAGTGAGCGGGTAGTGTAGCGTCCACTTGGATAGGTTCCTTTGAGAAGTGTAAGGATGCCAGGCACGCTTTCTTCTGGCAGCGGTCGATCACTGATGTCCTCGCCAGGGAACGCCTCCTGATGCATTTGAGTACGCATGTCGCCTGGGTCAACCCAGTAAACGTGAAGCGAGGAATTTTCAACCGAAAGAATACGAGAAAGGTGTTCCAGCGCGGCCTTGCTTGAGCCATAGCCACCCCAGCCGGGATATGCCTCAATGCCCGCATCACTGGTAATATTGATGATGCGGGCATCTTGCTTAAATTGATGCTGAAGCCCTTGAATAAGGGCGAGTGGAGCAAGCACATTGGTCCGATAGACCTGCTCAAGCACATCGAGAGGGTATGCCAGAAGATACGGCTGTGGACTGGGTCCAAGAATACTGGCATTGTTCACCAGAGCATCGAGACCTCCAAACGCTCGCACAGCTTCAAAAAGTGCTTGACGGTGCAGCACATCGGTCACATCTCCATGAATGGCGACCACGTTCGTTTGTTGTGCTAGTTGCACATGAGCAAGGTCGAGTGCCTGTCTATTTCGAGCGTCTATAAGCAAGTTCCATCCCTGTTGAGCAAGTTGACGGGCGAGCGCAAGGCCAAGACCACGCGATGCGCCAGTAATCAGTGCGGTACGTACATGCGAGGGTGTCATATTTCATATTCCTTCCTGCTAGAGGAGTATGCTAACTGTTGTATGGCTCTACTCTACTAAATGGAAGAAATATGCACATCGTGCGAGAGGACAGGGACGTGACTGTACAAAAGAACAGTGTTTACAGAGGAGAGGGTTGACAGGACATGATAAAGCACAGCAGCCACTGATGCTTGTGAGATATATCCACGAGCACCAGTGAATTTCATCTACTCTGCCACAAATGCTACCAGGCGGCAGAACGCTGCTTCACCTCCATTGAACTTCCAGGGGAAGCAGCCAATCCACACGCGCCGATCCAACACTTCATCAATCATGCCGCCAGCATTCTCTACGTGGAAGACGCCATGAGGAAACATGTCGTAGTGCATAAGCTGCAAATCTTCCTCGGGCCAAATCTCCTCAAGTGGCTTGCCCAGTTTCTGAGCACACTTAGCAGCAAGGTCGGGACGTACTTTGCGAATCACGGTGTTCATTGGGTGATCCATCGAACCGGCGTCGATGGCAAACCATGAAATCTTTCGCTCCAATACCCAATTGACAAACTCGCGAGTCGGCCCGGGATGCTTAATAAAATAGCGTGTTTCGTCCGGCTGCGACTCACCATACCAGTTGCTAGGGTAATACTTGTGGTAGCCAGTGTGTACCACCACAATATCGTTGGGCTGGATGCGTAGTCCTGTTTTGCGCTCCCATTCCTCGAAATGTGCCGAGGTGTAAAGATCATAGTCACCGATACCCAGTGCTTCAAGGTCTACTACCACGCCAGGACCAACCAATTTATCGAGGGGAATGCTTCCGATATCCTGACCGTTGGTAAGAAAGTGCAAAGGGGCATCGAGGTGTGTTCCGACATGTAACGTCGATGCGATATGTTGTCCGCCTACCTTGTCGAAGGCCACACGCTTGATCCATTTGATCGTTGGACCCTCATAGGTAGCAAAGCCCGGTGTATGCATGTCCCAATTTTGCGAAAGGTCAATCACGCGCATGTTACTCAGATCAATCGGTTTCATATAGCCGCACCTTTCTTAAAGTGACTCCGTTGACGTGGCGTTGGTGAGTGAAGTTGGGATATTGATGCAAATCATATCCTTTTTTTATCCTGTCTGCAAGCTGCCTCGTCATTCGGTTCTCCGTCCTTCCTGGTGAAAGACGGAGGTGGTGGTAGGGGCGCAATCGATTGCGCCCCTACGGGAAATGATGCATGGTCACGGGCGCAATCGATTGCGCCCCTACGGGAAATGATGCATGGGCACGGGCGCAATCAATTGCGCCCCTACGGGAAATGATGCATGGGCACGGGCGCAATCAATTGCGCCCCTACCACCACCCTGAAGGATGGAGACCTCGTTATTGATTGGTAGAAAAGCTGAGATGTGATACAATGCAACATCCAGTTCTGGTATGTGCATTATTTGGTACATCCACCAAATCAAAGGGGAACGGACATTGCTTCGCTTGTCCGTGGGCGCAATCAATTGGGCCCCTACGGAGTCCGTGGGCGCAATCAATTGGGTCCCTACGGATTCTGCTTACTTGGTGGATGAACCAATTATGACTATAGCGGCAGAGAGGAGGTCGTCCCTTGATTCTTCCAGCACCACTTGCGGCAACAGCAGCAGCACTTCGTAGTGGTGAACTCGATCTGCTTGCCTATATCGACGAAGTATGCAACCATATTGATGCGACTGATCCGCTTGTGCATGCACTCTTACCTGAAGCTGATCGGCGTACACGTCTGAGAGCTGATGCAGCAGCATTGCAGGCTCGTTTTCCTGATTCCATCAATCGTCCTCCACTGTATGGTATTCCTGTCGGCGTCAAAGATACTTTTCATGTCGATGGCTTTCCTACTCAGGCAGGATCGCAATTGCCTCCAGAGTTGTTTATTGCTCCTGAAGCTGCCTGCGTAACAATGCTGCGTGCGGCAGGTGTACTTATCCTGGGCAAGACCGTCACCACTGAGTTTGCCTATTTTGAACCTGGTCCAACGCGCAATCCACACAATCTCGAGCATACTCCTGGTGGGTCAAGTAGTGGCTCGGTTGCTGCTGTAGCGGCTGGCCTCTGTCCACTAGCACTGGGTACGCAGGTCATTGGCTCGACCATTCGCCCGGCCGCCTTTTGTGGAATTATTGGCTTCAAACCAACATATGGGCGTATTCCCATAGCTGGCTTGATGCAGTGTGCTGATTCAGTTGAACATGTCGGCTATTTTACGCAGGATGTGCCAGGTATCGCGTTGGTGGCTTCACTGCTGTGTAGTAATTGGCATAGTGTTGTATCTGAAGCCTCGCCTGTACTCGGTGTGCCAGACGGTCCTTACCTTGCCCAGGCATCAACAGAAGCACTTGCTGCTTTCGAGATGCAGCTTGCCCTTCTCCAAAGGGCGGGGTATACCGTGCGTCGTGTCCCCACTTTTGATGATATCGAGGGTATTAATCGGCGTCATACGCGGATGGTCTTCGCAGAAATGGCGGCGGTACATGCCTCGTGGTTTGCGCGGTATGAATCGCTCTATCGACCCCGTACAGCCGCAGCACTTCGTGAGGGACAGGCGGTAGGGGCCGAAGAGTTGGCCGCAGCGCGCCAAGGGCGGGCAGTGCTTCGTAGCGAGTTAGAAGCGCTGATGGCACAAGCAGGGGTTGATATGTGGGTTTGCCCTGCTACCACAGGTCCAGCCCCTGAAGGATTGGATTCTACTGGTAGCCCGATCATGAATCTGCCCTGGACGTATGTTGGTATGCCTGCGATCACCGTTCCTGGTGGACGCGCTGGCAACGGCTTACCTCTTGGTTTGCAGTGTGTTGGTGCGGCAATGGCCGATGAGTACCTGCTGGAATGGATAGGCCCTATAGCGGAGATTCTATGAAACCACCACGTTTTCAGTATAGTGCGCCGCGTATGCTGGACGAGGCACTTGGTCTACTAGGGCAGTGTGGTCTAGATGCGAAAGTGCTGGCAGGAGGCCAAAGTCTCATTCCTCTCTTGAATATGCGCCTGGCTGGACCGATGTACCTGGTAGACATTAATCGTATTTCTGAACTGGACTATATTGAGGCCAGGGATGGCTACCTGGCTATTGGAGCGGTGACACGGCAGTGTCAGGTGGAGCGGTCAGCTTTGGTACAGCAGCGACATCCGCTCTTTGTAGATGCTGTGCAGCATATCGGCCACATGCAGATACGCAATCGTGGCACAATTGCCGGTAGCATTGCGCATGCCGATCCTGCCGCGGAACTACCAGCTCTGCTGACATGTCTCAACGGTGAGGTTGTGGCTCGTAGTGTTTCTAGTGAGCGTATCATCAAAGCTGAGGAGTTTTTCACCGGATATCTCTCGACCGCCCTGGAACCTGATGAGGTACTGACAGAAGTTCGCTTCCCCTGGCTTCCTCCCCAAGCTGGTTGGGCATTTATGGAGTTTGCACGTCGTTCTGGGGACTATGCTCTGGCTGGTGCGGCGGCTGTCTTAACTTCAACACCTGATGGTCGATGCCTATCCGCGCAGATGAGCTACCTCGGTGTTTCCAGTGCTCCCATACGCGCACATGATGTTGAGAACATTCTCATCGGTACGACGCTTGACGATGAGGCCCTGAACGCTGCTGCGGAAGTGGCAGCGCAAATTGTTAGTGACGAGTTGAGTGATATACATGCCACGCCTGAGTATCGCAGGTCTCTCACAGCCGAGTTGACGAAACGTGTCCTGAAAATTGCATGGCAGCGGTGCCAATAATAAAAGAGAAGGAGGGCTCATGGAAGAGCAAGTATCCATTGCGGCATTTTATGAAGCGCAGACGATTGCGGTGAGTGTGAATGGTCAGCGGTATGAACGACAGGTACCTGTACGTTTGTTGCTCTCGGATTTTCTGCGCCATGAACTCCATCTCACGGGAACGCATATCGGGTGCGAGCATGGTGTCTGCGGGTGCTGTACTGTTCTTTTGAATGGTGAAGCGGTGCGCTCCTGTCTTATGTTAGCAGTGCAGGCTAACGGGATGGAACTACTAACTATTGAGGGACTGGCTGGCGATAAGGAGCATCTGCATCCCATTCAACAGGCATTCCAGGAGAAACATGGGTTGCAGTGTGGTTTTTGCACTCCTGGTATTATTATGTCGGTGCATGCCATGTTGCGTGAGAATCCTGAACTCACAGAGGAAGAGATTCGGCATGGACTCTCCGGTAATCTCTGTCGTTGTACTGGCTACCAGAATATCGTAGAGGCCGTCAAGCTTGCTGCTGAACATCTCCGAGGCCACTATGAGCGACATCAAGAGGGGAATTAATTATGGCAACGCGTTGGTTTGGCACATCTGTGCAGCGCAACGAAGATCCGCGTCTGCTCCGTGGACGTGGCATCTATGTTGATGACATTGATCTACCAGAAATGCTCCACGCGGCTGTTTTACGGAGTCCTTATGCACATGCACGGATTGTACGCATTGATATAAGTGCTGCTCGCCGCTTGCCAGGTGTACACCTCGTACTCACTGCTGCTGACCTGGGAGATGTCCTGGAGCCGTCACCGCTCTTGATACCTCATCAAGCTTTGACACAGCCTCGTACACAGCTTCCTCTTGCTCTTCAAGAAGTGCGTTATGTTGGCGAAGCTCTCGCTTTTGTGGTGGCGGACAGCCGCTATGTTGCTGAGGATGCCCTGGAACTGATAGAGGTGGAGTATGGACCGCTTCCAGTGGTTCACAGTCTGGGGGTTGCTTCAGTGCCAGTTGCACCGCTTGTCCATGAGGATGTGCCAGGGAATGTTGCGGCTCACCTGGTGCAAGCGGTAGGGGATCCAGACGAGGTGATTGCCAACGCTCCCCATGTTGTGCGTGAGACGCTGAAGATGGAACGTGGTGCAGCAATGCCAATGGAGTGTCGAGGGATTGTGGCGCGTTGGGATTCATTCGAGGGAATGCTGACCTGTTGGATATCGACGCAGGGACCAATTCCTATCCGCAACGGTTTGGCGGCTATTTTCCATCTGCCAGAGCATAAGGTACGGGTGATCGCTCCCGACGTTGGTGGTGGGTTCGGCACAAAGATCATGATGTTCTATCCTGAAGAGATTCTGGCACCATTTGCCTCGATGCAATTAGGCAAACCTGTCAAGTGGATCGAGGATAGACGAGAGAACTTTATCTCTTCCAACCAGGAACGCGGCCAAATTCACGAAGTTGAATATGCCTTTGATGACCAGGGCGTGCTGCTTGCTGTGCGAGATGTATTTCTCCACGATGCAGGTGCCTATACACCGTATGGTATCATTGTACCCATTATCACTGCCTGCTCCTTGCCGGGACCGTATCGACTCAAGCATTACTACAGCGAATTTACCGTGCTGTACACCAACAAGGTGTCTGTGAGTCCGTATCGTGGAGCGGGTCGCCCTCATGCTGTTTTTGTGATGGAGCGCATCATGGATCGTATCGCATGTGAACTTCATATAGATCGGCTGGAGGTACGCTCTCGGAACTTTATTCAGCCAGATGAGTTTCCCTGGGATGTTGGGCTGGTCTACCAGGATGGGGGGCCGACGAAGTATGATAGTGGGAACTACCAGGCGTCGCTGGATAAGCTCAAGGTGATGTTGGATTACGATAACTTTTCAGTAAAACAGGCGGAGGCACGGAAGCAGGGTCGCTACCTGGGAATCGGTGTTGGCTACTACGTCGAAGGAACATCAATTGGGCCGTATGAGGGAGCACATGTACGGGTAGAGACAGATGGCCGAGTCTTCGCCTCTACAGGCGTCTCGACACAGGGGCAGGGACACCAAACGGTTTTTGCGCAGATTGTGGCCGATCAACTTGGTATTGAGCCAAAGGACGTGATGGTGACGACGGGAGATTCCCAGACCTTCTACTGGGGCGTCGGTACCTTTGCCAGTCGTGCAGCGACTGTGGCTGGTTCAGCGATGCATCTGGCGGCTGTCAAGGTGCGCGAGAAAGTCAAAACGCTTGCGGCAGATGTGTTTGAAGCCTCGGCAGAGGATATTGAGCTTGCTGATGGCAAGGTGTTTGTCAAAGATGCCCCGCACCGCGCATTGACGCTGGGCCAGGTGGCTATCAAAGCGAATCCATTGCGCTATACCTATGGTGAGAACGCTCGCAAGCTGGCGGCGATGAACCTGGCGGCTGCGCGTCCGGGACCTGCTCTCCCGCCGGAACGTGGCGGTCCTGGATTGGAAGCCGATGGGTTTTATAGTCCACCACATGGAAGTTTTGCCAGTGGTGTGCATGGGGCTATTCTTGAGGTCGATTCTACCACGGGTATGGTCTCGTTCGTGAAGTACGCGGCGGTACATGATTGCGGGCGGCTCATCAATCCAATGGTGGTTGAAGGACAAATACATGGTGGTGTGGCTCAGGGAATCGGGGGGGCCTTCTTCGAGCGGTTAGTCTATGACGAAGAGGGTCAGCCACTCAGTGCCACCTTCATGGATTATTTAATTCCGACGGCAGCCGAAATTCCCACTATCTGTGTTGACCACGTTGAGACGCCTTCGCCGCTGAATCCACTTGGCGTAAAGGGAGCAGGTGAGGCGGGAGTGATTCCTGTGCCAGCACTCTTCGCCTCGGCAATTGATGACGCTCTTTCGCCGTTTAGTGTGCGTGTCCGTGAGATGCCGTTGCATCCGTGCCGTTTGTACGAATTGCTGAGGGAGGCACAAAAACTGTAGGGGTCTAATTATGGTCTTTGGCAAAATCATCCGTCAGCCCAACGTAGGGGCACGATTGATCGCGCCCGTGGGTGGGGCAGATGGGCAATGCGGGCGCGATCAATCGTGCCCCTCCGGAATCAGGGAGGGTATGTATGGCAACTGAAACAGAGAAACCAGGATATTTCACAAGTTGGATTCTCAAACGAGAGGGCATCATTGCTCCTGATGAGCGGCTCCCCTGGGGGCAAACCATTTTTGTTGGCCTGCAACATGTGCTGGCGATGTTCGGATCAACTGTTCTTGCTCCTATCATCATGGGGTTTGATCCTAACACGGCAATCTTCTTCTCCGGTATTGGTACAATCCTCTTTTTCCTCGTTGTCGGAGGGCGTGTGCCCAGTTATCTGGGGTCAAGCTTCTCCTTTATCGCTGTCGTGGTTGCAGCAAGTGGCTACTCAGGCAAAGGCATAAACCCGCATATAAATGTGGCACTGGGTGGTATCATCGCTGCCGGTGTAGTGTATGCGATCATCGGTGCTATCGTGATCTTTGCGGGCTACAGGTGGATCGAATATCTCATGCCGCCAGCAGTCACGGGTGCAGTTGTTGCGGTCATCGGCTTGAATCTGGCTCCAGTCGCGATTCAAGAAGCCAGTGCCAGCCAGTTTGACACCGTGATGGCAATTATCACGGTACTCGCTGTTGCGCTAATAGCGGTCTATACGCCAGGTCCGTTGCGCCGCCTCCCTATTCTCCTTGGCGGCATCGTTGGCTATCTCCTCTACCTACTCTTCGCCAACGGGTTTGGTTTGGGCAAGGCTATTGACTTCACAAAACTTTCTCAAGCTGCATGGATAGGCTTGCCAAACTTTACCGCTCCTGTCTTTCAGCCTAATGCCATGACTTTGATCGCTCCTGTTGCCATTATTCTAGTTGCGGAGAATCTTGGTCATGTGAAAGCGGTTGGAGCTATGACCGGGCGCAACCTGGACAAATACCTGGGGCGTGCTTTCCTTGGTGACGGATTGGCAACTATCGTGTCTGGCTTTGGAGGAGGTACAGGAGTAACCACGTATGCCGAGAACATCGGAGTAATGGCCGTCACGCGCATCTACTCGACGCTCATCTTCCTGGTTGCAGCAGCCGTTGCTATTCTGCTAGGCTTTTCCCCAAAATTTGGGGCATTGATCGCAACCATTCCCCTGGGTGTTCTTGGTGGACTTGCCATTGTGCTCTTTGGTTTGATTGCTGCCACAGGCGGTCGCATCTGGGTCCAAAATGGAGTTGATTTCTCCAGTAGCCGTAACTTGATAACGGCTGCTGTCGCTCTCACTATGGGCGCAGGTAACTTTACCATAGCCGTTGGCGGCTTCTCCATTGGAGGTATTGGTACGGCAACTTTTGGTGCAATCATCATCTACCAATTGTTGCGAGAGCGTAGACCTCAGACAGAAGAAATTTCTGTTGCTCAGCCCGCAACGGGTGCTGGTGAGTAGGTATGTTGTAAGCTTCTTGCAAGCCCTACACAGAGATTATCGCACGAGGAAAGGAGACCGTTACTATATGCTCAAAGTTCAGCTTAGAAACGGACACCTAGCCTCGCAAATAACGAACGTGAACGCTACCACCATGCTGGTGAGGTGTACGAAGCGCTTGTAAAAGCATTCACCTAGCCTGGCAAGACGAGCACAAGGAAGAAAAGAAAGAATTGAACTGTTCCCTATAGTGGTCCCAAGTGTCAGGATCATCCGCACATAGCTTGTGACGAAAGAAAGGACATTGACTGCTTCCTGTAAACGATCTTGCATCATTTTTTCGTCTCTTTCCTTTTGTTTACACGTCGATAAAAATGGGGTGACCCAGTGGGAGGAAACGCAATTGTAGAAATCGTACCCAATGCCTGTGCTATGTCTTCAAGGAGGTCTTGTGTGTCCTCACATCCAACGCTGAGACGAATGAAGCCTTCTGGGATCGCATCACCACCCCACCGCACGCGCCGTTCTGCAGTAGTGTGAACGCCCCCAAAACTTGTGGCTTGCAAGACCAGACGACAGGCACTCAAGAAGTGTTCGGCTTGTGCTTGCCCTTGCAGCACAAAACTCACCACGGGTCCATATCGCTTCATCTGTCGAGAGGCAAGGGCATAGGCGGGGTCTTGTGGAAGTCCTGGATAGCGCACAAGGCTTACCTCTGGTTGAGAGGTGAGAAGCTGAGCAATCTCTAAGGCACTCTTGCACTGCCGTTCCAATCGCACATCCAGAGTTGCAAGTGAGCGATGAGCAAGCCAAACCTCCATTGGGCCTGGCACCGACCCTTGCTGCATCCGAAACGTATGCAATCGTTCTATCCACAGGGGATCGTGGGTCGCGACATGACCGAGAATGAGATCACTGTGACCTGTAAGTGCTTTCGTATCGCTGGACACAGAAAAGTCCGCGCCGAGTTGAAGCGGCTGTTGACCAAGAACGGTGGCAGTTGTGTTATCTACTGCAACCAAAGCACCATGATGATGTGCGGCTGCAACCAGTTCAGCAATATCACAGACATTGAGTCCTGGGTTATTCGGTGTTTCTAGCCATAACAGCGTTGCGCCACCAAGCAGTTCACGCTGCGCGTTTCCCTCTGTTGGAGCCTTACGAACCTCAATACCCTGAGACGCAAAATATCCTTCGGCAAGCATCCGCGCCGTGTAGTAGCCATCAGATGGCATGACGAGTATATTCCCCGTATGAAGCGTAACGCCCAAAACAGCTGTTATCGAAGCCATTCCAGACGCAAAAACGATAGCAGGTCCTCCCTCAAGTTCACTTAGTGCTTGCTCGAAGTGTGTCCAGGTCGGATTATGATAGCGACCATAGCTAAAAGCAGAGGTAGTCGGTTCACCTGCTAGGTGATACGGACCAGCGAAGGTTGGTCCTGGCAGAAATGGCTCTCCTTGCGTCGCACGAGGCAAACCTGCGCGAATGACACGAGTTCCATCACGCATAAATAAGTTCTCCTTCTTTAGTAACGAACGTCTTGATTACATTCAGCTTACCCAGGAGAACGCAATGAGACAAGAGCCAATGTGAGAACATATTTCGGTCAGATTGTTATCATTCTCCTCAAACGACTGATGTATCTCAGGCTCTGTTTCTCAACCTCGTCAAGCAGTTTTTCATTCTCTACTGTCATACTGCTATTTTTCCTGTCTTTCTTAGAGAAAATGAGAGAAATGCCAGAGCATGTGTATGTATTTCTTCGTCAAGAGCGCATATACTACACACCAGGTGTATTGTTTGTCAAACTCCCTTTCCCCAGGAGTAGGGAGAGTACTTGACTAGAAACAGATGGAGAACATTATGCTTTTTTTCGCGCAAAATGCTGCCCTTCTGCTCATTGATGTGCAATTTGACGCCTACTTTGTCTCCGATGCGACCGCGACCTTTGACCGAACGGGACCTGATGGTGTCCTCCACACAGCAGAAGAGATTCAGGCGATAACCCTTACCAATCTCCACCGGGAGTTTGCGACTATCGTGACAACTGCTGAAGTGCTGAGGAACCTTGCGTAAGGAACTGTTTTCTCTGAGTTTTGTCCGTTGGGAACGGAAACGTATGAGTAAAATTGTATCAAAAGCATATCGTTCAGGAAGTTGTATGCTCGATGTAGACATGGGGTACTTCAAGTGATATGGTGTTATAGAAGGCGAAGTGGCCTTTTATGTTTGTCCTTTGCTGAGCCTCTGCAATGGTCCGATATGCTAAGTGGCTGAGAGTGCATTGAAAAGCAGAAGCTGGCAGGAAATGGTGGTGTTTTTCTAGGTATGAGCATCCTGGATACAGCAATATTTGCATCGCCTATTTCAGCAACACTGGGAGCCGGTTTCCATAATGTGGGGAGTGGCGTCTTGCGTGCATCGCATGATACGGTGATTGAACAAGTGGAGCACCATTACGGAGAACGATGTGGTCATCTCCCGCTTGACGCCAGGAACATACGCGTACTGGTTCATCGGCATACGACAGACATTCGTATGCACATGGACTATCTTAGCCAGCTCTTCGGCAAAACCATTACTCCTCAAACGCTTGACGAACTCAGATTGGAAAAAGAGAAAATGGCAGGGTTGGTGCCATTAGTCGTGCCGTACATTAATGTTCCCGAAACAGAAACATTCCTGCGCGACGCTTTAGGCGCTCAATCGTGGGGCCTCCCTGGGAAGATGACCCACATGCTAAAAAACAAAGCGAATTTTTATCAGCTGGCTGATGAGTTTGATCTGGAGGGATTTCGTCCTCCCGATTATGCCATCTCAACGATCTATGATCTCACCAAAGCAGCGGCAGATTTTCTCTCCAGGGTGGAGGAAGTATACAAACAGGCAGGCGTAGCACATACCTATCCCCTGGGAGTGATGCTCCGGGCCGCTGAGTCGGATGGTAATTACGGTTGCTGTCTCGTCTATGAACACTCCACAGGTATCGATGTCGTACCGAACGGGGATGCTGAGCATACGCAGCATTTTGTCCGGTGGCAAGAGGCGCTAGACAGGTCACAGGAACACCTGGCTGCTACCATGAATTTGCAGAAAGAAGCGAGAATAGTGATCAGCCGTTATATAGCCCTCGCCGATTCTCCTGGCATGTCTGTGGTGATCATAGATGGGCAGGTGGAGTCACTTGGGTGGAATGGTCAATTGCAGAAGAAAGGGAGTAAGGCGTGCGTTGGAACGAGTACCTATCTTGCCAAGAGTGCCCATCTACAGCGCATGCAAGCGCACTATGAGGAGCAGACAGCGGCATTCTTTGAAACGTTTCTGAGAAAGACGGCCCAAAAGTGCGGTGTAGACTTTGCCTCGATTCGAGGCGTAGCCAATGTCGATATCATGCTTCCGGGAGAACTGGAACAAAGGCTGCAGAGGAGGAGAAAACAGCCAGCGGCAAACTATCTGGCAGAATGCAATCCACGCTGGACAAACTACACCGATGCCATCATGACGGTGCTGGGAGCCAATAGAAAAGAGCAGACCATCAATACTATGAAGACAGTGATTCAGGTTGGCATGTGTAGCTTCGATAAATATCCCTTACCTGAAAGGGTAGACCCACGCCTCGTCAGGGCATATCTTGCTGAAAGAGATGATGTTTTGAAGCGGGATGGAACGAGGGTGATCTGCCGTATGGCGAAAAGCCCCATGGGCTTGATCTTTGCAGGGGATGTGAAACAAGCGCAGCAAGAAGTGCAATCCGTTCTAACGATACTATCGGCCAAAGGGGTCTCGTGATCTCAGTGTCCTAGCTGGTGCATTGGCTACAACGAGGGGCATGGCTCCAGCGGGCTTTGGAGGTTCGAGTGGATCAAGGAAGACCTTCCCATGCAAATGTGCGCAAAACAATTTCTAATTGCAGAGTACACAAGTTACATTTCCATGCGTGGTATCTGTTATAGTGTAGTTACATAATGCCAAAGCAGTAGGAAGATTTTGCAAACAACGTACAAGAAGTGCATTGCGCATGAGACCTAATGACCTGGGTGGGGCAATTGTGTTGGGTCATCCTATTGGAGCCACGGGGACCATCCTGGCGGTGAAAGCACTATATTGGCTGAAGCGTCACCAGGCGGAATGGGCGCTGGTCACGATGTGTATCGGCGGAGGGCAGGGCATCGCGGCTGTGTTCCAGAACTGCGACTAGATGCCTGTTGTGACATAGGGATTGGTGATGGCTGTTTTACAAATTCATGCGGCAATGAGGGGGGCGCAGGGCGCAATCAATTGCGCCCGTACATGAGCAGGGCGCAATTGATTGCGCCCCCAGTTTGCCGCAGGGGCACAATGATGGGAATTAACAAATTCATCGGGCAATGAAACTACCTATAGGGACCTGATTGATCACGCCCTGGGGTGGGGCAAAGGCACGCATTCCCACAGCCCTACCCCAGGGCGTGATCAATCAGGTCCCTACAGGATATTGAGAGGGCGAGGCGAGCCAATGAAAACTGAAAGTATAAGGCCAGCTAGAGTTCGCACCGATGGGGTGGGACCCATAAACTTCGACGCCAAAGCACTGGCGCATGAACTGCGTACCAGGATTCGTGGTGAAGTGCGCTTCGATGCTGGGAGCCGAGCACTGTACACAACGGATGGCTCCAATTATCGGCAAGTACCTATCGGTGTCGTCCGACCCATGGATGTAGAGGATGTGATCGAGACTGTAGCGGTCTGTCGCCGCTATGGCGCACCTATTCTTGCGCGCGGCGGGGGTACCAGTCTGGCCGGACAGGGCTGTAACAATGCCGTCGTGATCGATATGTCCAAATACATGCACAACGTCATCGAGATCGACGCCGACAAAAAGCTGGCGCGGGTGCAGCCGGGCACGATTCTCGATCACCTGCGCGATGAGGCGGAGCGCTATCATCTTACATTCGGGCCTGATCCCGCCACGCATGCGTGGTGTACGTTGGGCGGCATGATCGGGAACAATTCCTGCGGCACGCACTCTGTGATGGCGGGCAAGATGGACGACAACACCGAGGAACTGGATATTTTAACCTACGATGGTGTGCGCATGCGCGTGGGCAAGACCAATGACGAGGAACTTGAACGGATCATCAAGGAGGGTGGCCGACGCGGCGAGATCTATGCCGGGCTCAAGTCCCTGCGTGATAGGTATGCCGAGCTGATCCGCCAACGCTATCCTGATATTCCTCGCCGTGTTTCAGGCTATAACCTGGATCAATTGCTGCCAGAAAACGGCTTTCATGTCGCCCGGGCGCTGGTCGGCAGTGAAGGCACCTGTGTTACGGTGCTCGAAGCCACCGCGCGCCTGGTCTACAGTCCGCCCGAGCGTTCGCTGCTCGTGCTCGGCTATCCCGATGCCTTCAGTGCCGCTGACCACGTCATGGAGATCCTGGCTCACGGTCCCATCGGCTTAGAAGGCTTCGATGATCGCCTCGTCAACAACATGAGGCGGAAGCACCTGCAGACGGCCAATCTGACACTCATGCCCGAGGGGGGCGGTTGGCTGCTGGTCGAGTTTGGCAGCGACAGCAAGCAGGAGGCTGATGACCGCGCCCGTGCGCTGATGGAGGAACTGAAGCGCAAGAGTGATGCGCCGACCATGAGGCTCTTCACAAGGCTGGAGGAACAGGCCAGGATCTGGGCGGTGCGCGAAGCTGGTTTGCCAGCCACCGTCTTCGTGCCCGGTGACCCGCTCCACTGGGAAGGCTGGGAGGATGCTGGTGTGCCTCCTGCAAAGCTGGGAGGGTACCTGCGGGACCTGCACAAGCTGCTCGACCGCTATGACTATAACACTGCGCTGTATGGGCACTTTGGTCAGGGCTGCGTCCATACTCGCATCGACTTTGATCTGCTGACTCGCGAGGGGATTCAAAAGTTTCGCTCCTTCATGGAAGAAGCCGCCGACCTGGTGGTCGGCTACGGAGGCTCGCTCGCGGGGGAGCATGGTGATGGTCAGGCCCGTGCCGAGTTGCTGCCCAAGATGTTCGGCCCCGAACTGGTGCAGGCGTTTCGGGAGTTCAAGACGATCTGGGACCCCGACAGGAAGATGAACCCGGGCAAGGTCGTTGACCCGTATTGCATGGACGAAAACCTGCGCCTGGGCACCCAGTACAACCCACCCCAGCTCGCGACACATTTCAAGTTTCCCGAGGATGGGGGCAGCTTTGCCACCGCGACCTTGCGCTGCGTCGGAGTGGGCAAGTGCCGCAGAACCGATCACGGCACCATGTGCCCAAGCTATATGGCGACCCTGGAAGAAAAACATACGACGCGTGGGCGTACCCGAATCCTTTTTGAGATGATGCAAAGACAAGTGCTCACGGAGGGCTGGCGTGACGAGAACGTGAAGGAGGCCCTGGATCTATGCCTGGCCTGTAAGGGCTGCAAGGGGGAGTGCCCGGTCAACGTTGACATGGCCACCTACAAGGCCGAATTTCTTTCCCATTACTATCAAGGTCGCCTGCGTCCAATGAGCGCCTATGCGATGGGCCTGATCTACTGGTGGGCACGGCTTGCCTCCCGCACGCCTGCGGTGGCGAACTTTTTTACGCAAACACCACTTCTCAGCGATCTCGCAAAGCTCTTTATGGACGTGGCACCCCAGCGCCAGCTTCCAGTCTTTGCCTCGCAGACCTTTAAAGAATGGTTCCGCCAGCGTGGGCCGCGCAATCAGGGCCAACTGAGGGTGATCCTGTGGCCCGACACCTTCAACAACAACTTCCATCCGGCAACGGCCCAGGCTGCGGTAGAGGTTCTCGAGGCAGCGGGGTACCAGGTCGAAGTTCCTGAACAATCACTGTGCTGCGGGCGTCCGCTCTATGACCACGGCATGCTCAATACTGCTGAGCGGTTGCTGCGGCAAATCCTTAAAACCCTGGAGCCGCAGATTAACGCAGGTATTCCCATCGTTGGGCTGGAGCCAAGCTGTGTAGCGGTCTTCCGTGATGAACTGGTCAATCTCTTTCCAAACGATGAAAATGCTCAGCGGCTCAGTAAGCAAACCTACCTGCTGAGTGAATTCCTGGAAAGTAAGGTCAAGAACTACCAGCCGCCACAGTTGCATCGCAAAGCGGTGGTACATGGGCACTGCCACCACAAGTCCATCATGGGCATGGGTCCTGAACAGGCTGTGCTCAAAAAGCTCGGCCTGGATTTCGAGCTACTCGACTCGGGTTGTTGTGGCATGGCCGGATCCTTTGGCTTCGAAAAGGACCACTATGACGTGTCGATCAAGTGCGGTGAGCGAGTCTTACTCCCCGCCGTGCGCAATGCCGATAAGGACACGCTGATCATTACAGATGGGTTCAGCTGCCGTGAACAGATCGCCCAGACGACGGACCGCCAGGGGCTGCACCTGGCGCAGATTATCCAGATGGCCCTGCACGAAGACCGAACTGGGTGGGCGGGAGCGTATCCCGAAGCAGAATATATTCCGCAATCCGCTCAACAATCACCGCCGAAGTTAGGGGTGGCGCTGGGAATGAGCGCAGGTATAATGTTGATCGGTAGTGCCGTGATGTGGCTACTGAGCAAGAGAAAGGCGAGATGAAAGAGAGGGGAAAAGCATGCGAGTTTCATTATTCATCACGTGCTTCAACGACACGCTCTTCCCAGAAACGGGCCGTGCGGTCGTGCGTCTACTAGAGCGGCTTGGGCATACGGTTGACTTCCCGCTAGAACAGACCTGCTGTGGGCAAATGCACTACAACACGGGCTATCAACGGGAAGCCTTGCCTCTCATCCGCCGCTTTGTGCAGGTCTTCGGCTCGTCCGAGGTCGTCGTGGCCCCTTCGGCCTCCTGTGTCGGCATGGTACGCGAGCTCTACCCATGTGCAGCCGAATGGTTCGATGACCACCAGCTTGCAGCAGAGGTAGCAGCACTGGGGCCACGGGTGTATGAGCTGAGCGAGTTCCTCGTTAATCGGCTGGGTCTGGGGGATGTCGGTGCCTATTACCCCCACCGCGTCACCTATCATCCAACCTGCCACTCGTTGCGCTTCTTGCACGTGGGTGAGGCTCCCCTGCGCTTACTGCGGGCGGTGAAGGGTATTGACCTCGTTGCACTGCCTGGTGCCGAGGAGTGCTGTGGCTTCGGTGGCACCTTTGCCATCAAGAATGCTGATACCTCGCTCGCGATGCTCAGTGATAAGATCCGCTCTATCAAGGATACAGGTGCTGAGATCTGCACTGCGGGGGATAACTCCTGTCTCATGCAGATCGGTGGAGCACTTCACCGAGGGCGTGCTGGCATTCGGACGGTCCACATTGCTGAGATACTGGCATCCACTGAAGAAAGGAGCCATCTATGAGTGGAGACTTCTCGGTCAGGCAGGCAAGACGACCGCTCCCGACGTTCCAGGCGGGAGCCAGGCAAGCACTTGGCAACAGTCAGCTGCGGCACAACCTGTACAAAGCCACTCACACTATTCGTGCCAAACGAGGGCAGGTGGTGAGCGAGATGTCTGACTGGCAGGAACTGCGCGAGGCAGGTCGGGCCCTCAAAGACCGTGTCCTGCGCCATCTGGATACCTACTTGCTGCAACTTGAAGCTGCTGTGCAGCAAGCCGGGGGGCATGTCCACTGGGCCCGGAATGCCGCCGAAGCCAACGCTATTGTGACGCAGGTCGTGGCCGAGCATGGAGCGCGTGAGGTTATCAAGGTCAAGTCGCTCACCACCGACGAGATCAAGCTCAATGCAGCACTCGCCGCCAGCGGCATTACAGCACTCGAGACAGACCTGGCTGAGCTGATTATTCAGCAGGCTGGCGAGCCCTCCTCACACATTCTCGTGCCTGCCATTCATAAGAACCGAGCAGAGATCCGTGAGCTGTTTTTGCACAACATGCAGCCGAACGAACTTGCTGCTGGAATCGCTGCTGGACAGCGTCAACTCGTGGCGTCGGATTCGCGGACGCAAGGTGACGAACTCTCTGATGAGCCGCGAGCGCTCACGGCTGTGGCCAGGGCACATTTGCGTCGCAAGTTTCTCTCCGCCCAGGTAGCCATCAGCGGCGCGAATTTCGCGGTGGCCGAGACGGGTACGCTGTGCGTGGTCGAGTCCGAGGGCAACGGGCGCATGTGCCTGACCCTGCCTCGCGTTCTGATCTCAGTGGTGGGCATTGAGAAGGTGATTCCGACGTGGCAGGATCTGGAGGTGTTCCTGCAACTGCTGCCGCGCTCCTCCACTGGCGAGCGCATGAATCCTTACACCTCGCTGTGGACCGGTGTCTACAAGGGCGACGGACCCCAGGAGTTCCATCTGGTGCTGCTGGACAACGGGCGTACCCAGGTGCTGGCTGACACCGTTGGTCGCCAGGCCCTCAACTGCATCCGCTGTAGTGCCTGCCTTAATATCTGCCCCGTCTATGAGCGCACCGGGGGGCACGCCTATTCCTCGGTCTACCCCGGACCCATTGGGGCCATCCTGACGCCTCAACTGCTTGGCATCGAGAAGGCAAGTTCCCTGCCCTATGCCTCCTCGTTGTGTGGGGCCTGCTATGAAGTCTGTCCCGTTAAGATTAACATCCCAGAAGTCCTCATTTACCTGCGAGGACGTGTCGTGCGCCAGAAGCAGGATCGTCATAAGCTGCGTGCCAGTGTAGATCCCGAGAATGTGGCAATGCGGCTCATGGCGCGCACCTTTGCGAGCCGGGAGCGCTATGAGCAGGCTCAAAGGTTCGCTCGGCTGGGACAGTTGCCTTTCGAGCATCGTGGCGTGATTAATGCGCTCCCTGGGCCACTGGCAGCCTGGACGACGCTGCGCGACCTGCAGCCGGTACCCAGGCAGAGTTTTCGGGACTGGTGGCGTTCACGTGAAGCACCAAGGGAGACAGATAAGGGGGCAGATTCATGAATAGTAGAAACAATGCACGCGAACAAATGCTGAGCCGTATCCGTGCAGCGGTACGCGATGTTCCCACCGATGAGCAGTTCCAGGATGTCGGAGTGACAGGCGACTATCGACACAGTGAAACAGCACCGCGTGAAGAGGTGGTGGAGAGCTTTGTCGAGCGGACCGCCGAGTACAAAGTCAGCGTACGACGGGTTGACGAGGCTTCATTGCCAGAGGTCATAGCCACAGCCTGCACTGCCCGGGGGATCAGGCGTCTCGTCATTCCCAGCGATCTGCCCGAGTACTGGTTGCCTGCTGGAGTCGAGCTACTGCTGGATGACAACACGCTCACCTACGAGCAGCTTGATACAAGCGATGGTGTGCTCACGGGCTGTGCGCTTGGCATCGCCCAGACGGGCACGATCGTACTGGACGATGGACCACACCAGGGTCAGCGCGTCATCACGTTGCTCCCCGACTACCATCTATGTGTCGTGTATGAAGACCAGATCGTGGGGCTTGTTCCAGAGGCTATTGCACGTCTGCGGAATGCGGTTCTTCACCACAGGCGGCCCATCACGTTCATCTCCGGCCCATCCGCCACCTCGGACATCGAGTTGAATCGGGTTGAAGGGGTGCATGGGCCACGTACCCTCGACGTACTGGTAGTGCGTGTCCCGCTTTCGTAGCCGCCATGATTGGTAAAACAGTACCTTATGTCCCTTCACAATCAGGAGGAGGAATCCAAACCACATGAAAGTCAAAGATGTGATGACCAGCAAGGTGATTACAGTCAAAGAAGACCAGACCAAGCAGCAAGCTGCTCGCCTACTTTCCCAGTATCGAATTAGTGGCCTACCCGTTGTCAATAATGACAATGTATTGGTGGGTGTAGTTACCGAGTATGACGTTATCGCCAAAGAGGGAAAAACGGTTGGTGATATCATGACGAGTGGTGTCATTAGCGTTGCGCCAGACACTGATTTGGAAGAGGCAAGCCATATTCTTGTACATGAGCACATCAGGCGTCTACCGGTGCTTGATCAGGGTAGGGTGATTGGCATTATGAGCCGCGGTGATGTAGTCAAAGAGATGGCTACGCGTTGGGTGTGCTATGTGTGTGGTGAAATAGTTCATAGTGAGAAACAGCCGGAGCGCTGCCCGCGCTGCGGAGCAGTAGGAGTAGCTACTTCGGGTGAGTCGGTATCTCCGGGGTCATAATGAGTCGGTTGTATCGATTTTTTCTATAGTTCACGTTAGCTCTAGGGGCAGGGTTTCGCCACGCCGTGGTCACTCCACCCTTGACAAGAAAAGATTCTGTATTCTGAACAACAACGAACTAGCGTTCTAGCAAAGCTCAGTTGGTCGGAAAGGAAGATGAGGAAACATCTTGGACACGAAGAAGGAAATGCAATCAGATACGGGGAACGCTACATCTGTCCACGATCAAGCACAGGTCCCATTGCCCAGGGATGAAAACCGCGATACCCTGCTCCACTACTATTATCAGATGGTGCTTGTCCGCAAATTTGAGGAAAAATCCAGTGAGATGTACAACAGAGCCCGCATTGGCGGCTACTGCCATCTCAATCTCGGAGAAGAGGCAACGGTTGTTGGCTTCGGTGCCGGTTTCGAACCGACGGACTATGTGTATACAAACTACCGTGAGCATGGCTACGCGATTTGCCGTGGTATCTCCCCTGGTGCAGTAATGGCAGAGCTATTCGGCAAGGAAACGGGCTGCTCGCGTGGTCGTGGAGGTTCCATGCACATGTTTGACCTTCAACGTCGCTTCATGGGTGGCTATGCCATCGTTGGGGGTCAAATACCTCTGGCTACCGGTGCCGCCTTTGCCATCGCCTATCGCGGCTCCCAGGAGGTCGTGGCCTGCCAAATGGGCGATGGTACCACCAATACGGGAGCCTTTCACGAATCGCTCAACCTCGCCAAGATTTATCACCTGCCCATCGTTTACTTTGTAGTCAACAACCTCTATGGCATGGGTCTGCGCGTTGAGAAAGGCTCCGCGGTAAGCGAATTGTACCGTAAGGCTTGTGCCTATGATATGCACAGCGCACGAGTGGATGGCGATGATGTTTTGGCCGTGCGCGATGCCGTGCGCGATGCGGCAAAGATTGCTCGCGAACGGCATGAGCCGAGCCTCATTGAAGCCATGAGCTATCGCTTCCGTGGTCACTCCGTCGTGGACCCGGATCGCTATCGTAATAAAGAGGAAGTGCAGCATGGGCGCGAAGCTGATCCCATTGCAGCCTTTGCTGCACGCCTCCTGGAAGCTAACCTTATTGATGAGAATGGTATCCGCGAGATCGATGAGCAGGCGCAGCGAGACGTGGATGCGGCCGTTACGTTTGCCGATGAAAGCCCTGATCCTTCGGTGGAGGAATTTATGGGGGACCTCTATAATTATGTCTATGCGCCTGCTGACGCTTCCGATGCCTCTGTTGATGTGCAGGAGAAAGGGGAATAACCGTGGCTGATATCACCTATCGACAGGCGCTTCATGATGTGCTTCGTGAAGAACTGCTGCGTGATGAAAACGTGTTCTTACTGGGCGAGGAGATCGGGGCCTTCGAGGGCTCGTATAAAATCACGGCGGGCCTCTTGCAGGAGTTCGGTTCTAAACGCGTGGTGGATACACCCATTGAAGAAAATGGCTTTGTGGGAATGGCTACAGGTGCCGCGATGCTTGGGCTGCGTCCCATCGTGGAGATCATGACGATCAATTTCATTGTGCTGGCTATGGATGAAATTGTCAATCATGCCGCCAAAATCTACTCTATGTTTGGCGGACAGTGCCCCATCCCGTTGGTTATTCGTACCCCCGGTGGTGGTGGTCAACAGCTGTCCGCCACTCATTCGCAGAACCTGGAAGTCTGGTTCGCCCACGTGCCGGGTCTCAAGGTCGCTGCTCCATCCACGCCAGCCGATGCCAAGGGCATGATGCGCACCGCTGTGCGTGACAACAATCCAGTGATCTTTCTCGAAAATCTGGCCCTCTATAATACCAAGGGGGAAGCGCCTGCTGATGACTATGTGGTGCCCTTTGGCAAGGCAAAAGTGACCAAAGAGGGGACTGATCTGACGGTGATCAGCTACTCGCGCATGGCACCTATGGCTCTGGATGTCGCCCGCCGCCTGGAACAAGACAAGAAACTCAGCGTCGAAGTCGTGGATCTGCGTTCGCTGCGACCGCTGGACCATGAAACCATCTTGAACTCCGTCAAGAAAACGAACAGGGCGATCATCTTTGAAGAAGACTGGCGCTCCTATGGTATTGGGGCCGAGATTGCCGCCACCTTGCAGGAGTATGCGTTCGATTACCTAGATGCCCCCGTCAAGCGGGTGGCTAGCCTGGAAGTGCCGCTGCCCTACTCTAAACCACTGGAGACAGCGGCATTGACCGGTGCCAAGCAGTTACTGGAAGCGATCGGCGAACTGACACCCCGCCGCAGGAGAGGAGAGAAGCAATGAGCGAAGTAAACATGCCCAGGCTCAGTGATACGATGCAAGAGGGCACGATTGCCCGTTGGCTCAAAAAACCAGGTGATCAAATCAAAAAGGGCGATATCGTGGCTGAGATTGAGACGGACAAGGCCACGATGGACCTGGAGTCCTTCGATGCTGGCGTGCTTGAGCAAATCCTGGTGCCGGAGGGCGAAACAGTACCTATCGGTCAGGCGATTGCCGTCATCGGGATCGGCGCTGGTGCTCAGAAACAAGAGCAACCTGCATCTGTAGCTGGCAGGTCTGTCCAGGAGCAAGGGCAACTTTCAGATATCAGAGTTGAGCCTGCGCAGGCACGCCCCGCCCCAGATCAAAGCGCTCAAAATATAGGGGCAGGGCTTGCCCCTGCCCAGCAGCCTGCAGGGAACGGCGATGGCAGGCTGATCAAAGCATCGCCACTGGCACGTCGTATGGCTGAAGAGCACAACATTGATCTGGACCAGATACAGGGTACTGGTCCCAATGGTCGTATTGTCCGTGATGATATCGAGGATTTTCTTGAGCAGGGGGCACCTGCAAGGGAAACCCTGCCTACGGACCAGGTATCCCCTCCATCTCCTGCTTCCCCCACCCCCACTGCGCAATCGGCTCAGACTCCTCCACAACCAGCTCCTGCAGTCGCTGCACAAACGACCATGCCGCCCGATTCAGAGGCCATTGCGCTTTCGCGCGTGCAAATGCTCATTGCGCGACGGCTGACCGAATCCAAACAGACCATCCCACACTTTTATGTCAGCAGCGAGATAGATATGACCGAGGCCCTGCTGATGCGTCAGACATTCAATGCGAGTGCTGGCGAAGGCGGGGTAAAGGTCAGCATCAACGATCTGATCGTAAAAGCAAGTGCGTTGGCACTGGAAAAGTTCCCCGAGGTCAACAGTTCCTTCAATGACGGCCAGCTTGTGCGACACAAGCACATCAATGTTGGCATCGCGGTAGACGTTCCAACCGGGCTGGTGGTCCCGGTGATGCGCGACACCAATATCAAGGGTGTACGCAGCATTGCCCGCGAGTCCAAAGCTCTGATCGAGAAGGCTCGTATCAACAAGCTGACGACCACGGAGCTTGAGGGCGGCACCTTCTCTGTCTCGAACCTGGGCATGATGGATGCCTCCGAATTTATTGCGGTCATCAACCCGCCCCAGGCCGCCATTCTAGCGGTGGCTTCGACGCGCAAACAGTTTGTGCCAATTGACGGGCAGTCGGTAATCCGTGATCTGATGACGGTGACTCTCTCGGCAGACCATCGCATTCTCTATGGAGCCGCTGTTGCACGCTTCCTCCAGGAGGTCAAGCGTTTGCTGCAAAGCCCGTACAGCCTGCTCGGTTAGGGGGCAAGGGCAAATGCGCCCCGGGCATTTTTGCCACGCAAGGGGCGTCCACGAGCCGCATTCGGGGAATGATGAAGGCAGCGTGCGCCCAACCGAAAAATACAACCCGCAAGATGAAGGAGCTGACATGCGTAAAGTACCAGAGATGAAAACTGCCATTAAGAGGCTGACCAGGCCAAAGAGCGTTAGGCATGTCGATGATAGTGTTCCTGCTGTCCTGCCCCATGTCGTGATTGTGGGAGCTGGCTTTGGAGGATTACGGGCGGCACATGCATTGGCAGACGCGCCCGTCAAGGTAATAGTGATCGACCAGAAGAATCATCACCTGTTCCAACCACTCTTGTACCAGGTGGCTACTGCCGTGTTATCCACAAATGACATCTCGATGCCTATTCGTGAAGTACTCAAGAACCAGCAAAACACTGATGTGCTGATGGCCGAAGTGACTGGCGTGGATGTGCAGGAAAGGCGGGTACTCATGCACGATCGATCCGTGTCCTATGATTACTTGATTCTGGCGACGGGCGCACATGAGAGCTACTTTGGTCATAATGAGTGGTCGCGATTCACTTCAGGGCTCAAGTCGATAGCGCAAGCAGTCGCTCTGCGAGACCAACTGCTGCTGGCATTTGAGGAGGCTGAGATGGAGACAGATCCTGAAAAGCGCCAGGCACTCTTAACCTTTGCGTTGGTGGGCGCGGGACCAACCGGGGTCGAAATGGCTGGGGCAATTGCAGAGCTGGCACGTCAAGCTCTGGCCTCTGATTTTCGCCATATCGATCCAAAGTCGGCGCGTATTCTTCTGATAGAGGCGCTGCCAAGAATCTTGCCAGCCTTTCCTGAGCAGTTAGCGAAAAAAGCTCTGTACGCACTCACCCGTCTAGGAGTAGAGGTGAGAACGAGTACTCCTGTTGAAGGGATTGACGAAGACGGAGTCAGAATCGCAGGACAGCATCTCGAAGCAAAGACCGTTATCTGGACGGCGGGTGTTGCAGCATCTCCAGCAGGGAAGTGGCTTGGTGCTGAGACAGATCGTGCTGGTCGAGTTAAGGTGACAAGTGACCTAAGTGTGCCAGGCCATCCGAACATTTTTGTGATTGGCGATACCGCCAGTGTGAACCAGGATGGAAAATCACTTCCCGGTGTTGCTCCTGTGGCGATGCAGGAGGGTCACTATGTGGCTTCGCTCATTGCCGATACAGTTGCAGGGAAAGAACACAGGCAAGCCTTTCATTACCTCAATAAAGGGAATATGGCGACAGTAGGACGCTTCTATGGAATTTTAGAGGTTGGTAAAGTTCGGCTCGCTGGTTTTCTGGCGTGGCTTATTTGGCTGGTCGTCCATATCTATTACCTGATTGGCTTTCGGAACCGTTTCGTGGTCATCTTTCAATGGGCTTTATCCTACTTGCTGTTTCAACGTAGTGCACGACTCATTGTATTGGAGGATATATCACGTCTCGAGTAGAAGGTGTGTTGGTTCGCCATTCATAAGATGGAGTCTAGATCCAAAAAGGACGCAGATCCCAGGACCGCCTACGCTGTCTGCTCCTCCGCACGACTGGAGTGACAAGGTGATCCCCATGCCAGTCCTGGGTGGGTTACACCATGACTACCGAAGAGCAGCGTAAACGTTGGAAAGCATGTTCAGAAGTGGATGAATGAAGCCGATTTGGCGTAACGGATGTCCCAAGTAGCCACTACAAGTGTCAACTCCCACCATCCCGTAACCAGACGCGCATCTCGCCCGGTTGGCGGTTATCCCATGCATAGTACGGGATCGCAGTGATTGCGCCAGACTGCACCGAGGCGGGCTGCGACCGATAGAGACTTCCCGCCCAATCGGCGTCATCCTCAACGGGCACCTTACTATGGATAACGGTCACGCCGCCAAGTATGTCAGCTTCAAAATTGCTTGCCAACTCTACTGCCCTCGGCACGATGATGCGATGCAGTGGCACGTTGTTGTCGGCTCCTTCAAGGCAATAGACGAGAGGACCGCGTTGGAGGACAACGCAGCCAGCATCCTGGCGAACCTCGGGGTGCGCGTACATGCGTTCGACCGGCATCGCTAGTTCGAGTTCTACCGTGTCGTCGGCCTGCCACACACGTTCCACCCGCACATAGCCCCCTTCCAGGTGACTGGCTAGATCAAACGCTTCTCCGTTCACTGTGATCTGAGCATTCCGACACCAGCCGGGAATACGGAGTCTCAATCCGAACGTCGAGGACTCATCCATCCCTAGTCGCAGGGTGATCGTGCCATTCCACGGATAGGTTGTCTCCTGGCGCACTGTCACGACGCGCCCACCTACAGGCATCTGAGCTGTACTCTGAATGTAAAGATGCACAACGAGATCCGTCTCATTCACAGCATAGATATACTGTCCAAGCGATGCGAGAAGACGAGCCATGTTGGGCGGACAACACGCGACCTGAAACCATTTCTGTCGGTGATGTGAGCCCAGGCTGGCTAATGGGTTCTCGTAGAAGAACGTGTGCCCATCAAGTGAGACGCCACTCAGAACGCCATTGTAGAGCGCACGCTCCAGCATATCCGCGTAGCGTGCGCTGCAGTCAAGCTGCAGCATGCGATGGTTCCAGAAGACGAAGCCGATAGCAGCGCACGTTTCTGCATAGGCCATCTCGTTCGGAAGGTCGTAATCACGGATGAATCCTTCATTGTGCTGCGAAGGACCAAGACCACCGGTGATATACAGGCGAGTCGTGCAGAGGTGGTCCCAGAGGCGCTGGTCGGCGTCGAACAAGCTTTGGTCGTGTAGCTCGCGTGCAAGATCAGCCATGGCACTGTAGAGGTACATTGCCCGCACGGCGTGACCGACGGCTTCGTGTTGTTCGCGCACTGGCAGATGCGATTGACTGTATTCGTAGGTCTTGTGGTGGAACGCCGCGGGATTCTCGCCACGCAGACTGGCCTCGATGTCAAAGTAATGGGGCTGATGCCCTCGCTCATTGACAAAATACTCACTCAGTTGCAGATAGCGCTCCTCTCCGGTCACTCGATAGAGTTTCACCAGCGCGAGTTCGATCTCTTCATGCCCAGGGTACCCACGTTTCTTGCCAGGTGCGGTGCCGAAGACGGTATCGATGTAGTCCGCATAGCGACACATCACATCCAGTAGAACACGTTTAGCAGTGGCCTGGAAGTGAGCCACGGCCGCTTCGATGAGATGACCAGCGCAGTACAGTTCATGCCAATCACGCAGGTTCGTCCAGCGCTTCTCTGGCTCGACGACAGTGAAATGAGTATTGAGATAGCCATCGGGCTGCTGGGCTCCTACAAGCAGATGGATGACATCATCAACTTGCGCCTCCAGCGCCGGGTCGGGGTGGGTGGCGAGACTATAGCTTGCTGCCTCAAGCCACTTGGCAACATCCGAGTCCCAGAAGATATGCGGGACTGGCTCCATACCTGGTTTCCAGTTTAGACGAAAGTTGTCGATACGTCCCGTCTCCTGGCAGAGTTGGTAGATGTGTGGCAGCGTGTTTTCACGGTTAGCTTGCAAATGCGGCGTCCAAAACGGATCGTCGATGGTAACCGCCTTCCAGGGGACTGGTATCCATGTTGGGCCAAGCAGCTTCGTTGCTGTGGACAGAGCAGATTCCTGCTCCGATGAAGAAGATACCATGAATAAAGCCTTTCCATGAGTTAATTGTTCACCACTCGTCCAAGTACAACTCATCATCTGAGCGCAGGGTGTATACTCTGTGCGGCAGTTCCACGTCAATCTGTCTTTTACCTTGGCATGGATCAGGGTGAGCCGACAGCGAGTATACTCTGTGCGGCAGCTCCACGTCAATCTGTCTATTTGGAAACTGGAAAGGCATGGGCTGCCGTACAGGCCAGCACAGGCAGGATATGCGTGGTATATTGTTCGATGAAGAGATTCTCACAAGAGGAGAGTGAACAGTATCGAGAGGAGGAGATATGTCTGAGAAGAGTTTCGAGGTGCAAGCACTCTTCGACGTGCGAGGCCGCACAGTCGTCATCACGGGCGGCAGCGGCCACTTGGGACGAGCCATGGCTCTTGCCCTTGCACAGGCAGGCGCACAGGTCGCTATCCTGGGCCGTCATGCAGAGACCGCGCAAACGGTGGCCGAGGCCATCCAGGCCGAAGGCGGCTCGGCTCTCGGTATCGCGTGCGATGTGCTGAGTCGTGCCTCACTTGAGCAAAGCCGGGAGCAGGTCACGAGCGTCTTCGGCCCGGTGGATATGCTGATCAATGCCGCAGGAGGCAACTCCCCTGCGGCTACTACGTCAACCGAACAGAGCTTCTTTGACCTGGATGCTGAAGCCGCCAATCACGTCTTCGGGCTGAATTTTACTGGAACCTTCCAGAGTTGCCAGGTCTTTGGACGCGGCATGGCGGAGCGCGGACAGGGCTGCATCGTCAACGTCACCTCCATGAGTGCTCTGCGACCCCTGACTCGCGTGCCAGCCTACGGCGCGGCCAAGGCAGCCGTCACCAACTTCACCCAATGGCTGGCAGTCTACATGGCGCAGGAATATAGCCCGGCCATCCGGATTAATGCCATGGCCCCCGGCTTCTTTCTGACCGAACAGAACCGCTATTTGCTCATTGATGCAGACGGGAAGATGACTCCACGCGGGCAGGCGATTATCAACCATACGCCAGCAGGCCGCCTGGGTCTGCCAGAGGATTTGCTTGGGACACTGTTCTGGCTCGTGAGTCCCGCTTCGGCCTTTGTCAGCGGCGTGGTGATACCGATCGATGGAGGATTCTCCTCCTTCAGCGGTGTCTAGAAAAGGAGCGAACACCTCATGGTTCTAGGGAAAGGTTCAACGACCGCAGCGTTGACAACAGAGGATATACAAGAACTGCTCGCCTCAGCAGATGATGAGTTCCTGGTAGGAGCCGGACTTGATCCTGCCCACAAGCGCATACTGGTGATCATTCCTGACGGGACACGCACGGCCCCGATTCCGCTCCTCTTTCGCCTGCTCTATGAGCAATTTGGACGACGCGTCGCACAACTGGATTACCTGATTGCTCTGGGAACCCATCCACCCATGTTGCAAGAGGCCATTGACCACCTGGTAGGCGTGTCGGCTGCCGAACGAGCGGAGCGCTATCCCAACGTGCGCATCTTCAACCATGACTGGGCCAATCCGCAGATGCTTCAAACCATCGGTGTCATCTCGCGCTTGGACGCCGACGAGCTAAGTGGGGGACTGTTCGCCGATGACGTACCGATCACGCTCAACCGCTTGATCTTCGAGTATGACCTCTTGCTGATCTGTGGGCCTGTCTTTCCCCACGAGGTCGCCGGATTCTCCGGGGGCGCTAAGTATCTCTTCCCGGGTATCGCAGGTCCTGATATTATCAATTTCACCCACTGGCTAGGAGCGCTGGTGAGCAGTATGCGCACCATCGGAATCAAGGATACCCCTGTCCGGCGCGTTATCTCCCGAGCGGCAGCGTTTGTGACGCGCCCACTGCTCTGCCTGGCGCTGGTGCTTCAAGGCCAGGATCTCCATGGCCTCTACATCGGCTCCCACACTGAAGCCTGGAGCCATGCAGCAGATATGTCGGCGCAGCTCAACATCACGTATGTGGATCGCCCTTTTCGCAAGGTGCTCTCAGCCCCAGCCGAGATGTACGACGACCTGTGGACGGCAGCCAAGGCGATGTACAAAACCGAACCAGCGATTGCTGACGGAGGCGAAGTCATAATCTACGCCCCGCATATCACCGAGGTCTCCTACACGCACGGCAAACTGATTGACGAGATTGGCTATCATGTGAAGGAGTATTTCGTCAAGCAGTGGGATCGCTTTCAAGACGTGCCTGGGAGCATTCTGGCACATAGTACGCACGTCAAGGGAACGGGTACCTACGACGCCGCAAGCGGCATCGAAACGCCGCGCATCTCGGTCACGCTGGCTACCAGCATTCCAGAGGAACGCTGTCGGCGCATCAACCTGGGCTATGCCGATTATCGGGAGATCGACCCCGAAGCATGGAGGGGACGCGAACAAGAGGGTATGCTCTTCGTGCCACACGCCGGTGAGATGTTGTACCGTGCGCATGGCATATAGAGGAATTCCTTGCGACATGTCTTGTTCCTTGTAAAACATTCCCATACTTCTGTTTCAAAAGCGAGTGTTCATATATAACAGGATAGAGCGGTAATAATTGATTTTATGAATCAAATTATTATGCAATCTATGTCTAGCGTGGAGAAAAAGCCTGAGTCACCATCCATAAGGCAAGAAGACCTTGTGCCGTAAAGGCTACTGTTCGAATCCAATTGGTCTTTACTTGCCCATCGAGAATCGCCTGATCTCTCGCTTTCTCAAGCTTGAGATGCCTGGGGACTTCGATGGCGAATGTTTCGACCAGCAATACTATACCTAACGCTGCAATAACGAATGTTGACCACAAGGGGACAGCATCTGGATGCACAAATACCAGAACAATGGACAGGAGCATCGCAAGATAAGCCGGAATGATAATAACAGCCAGAGCCTTGCGAGCATAAGCTTTATGATAGGAAGCTGCGCTCCACACTTGATCGGGGCGTACAATCTCAAGTCGCTTGATGAGATTGGGGGAGCATCCATACGAATGCTTGCTGTTGGTCGTCTGGCAGTAGCTTCGCACCTCGACCATCAGGTTTGCTTCTTGCATAAGCCTGTGAACTCGTTTGTGATTGATCTGCCATCCTCGTCGTTCCAGTTCTGCGCTCACACGCTGATACCCGTAGCGTGGGAACTCCACGGCAACTTCTTCAATGGCTTCTCGCACCTCCACGTCATCAGCCCGATGCGGCTGGTAGTAGTAGGTACTCGGTGGTACCGCTAATGCTTTGCACAGCACCTGCACCGGAAACTCATTGGCGAACTGCTTGACGATTTCGCGCCGATGCTGCGACGAGAGGGCAGCAGTTGCGAGACTTTTTTGGTCGCCGCTAACTCCACAGTGAGTTGTCCAACCAGGCGTTCCAATTCGGCAATGCGTTCTTGCTCCTGGTCGTATTTGGCTGTAGCTCGCGGGTCGGTAAACACCTGAGAGGCTCGTTCCAAGAACAGATCGCGCCAATGGCATACCAAATCTGCACTCACCTCTCGTTCTCGACAAATCTGAGCTAGGGACTTCTGGCCTTTGAGTACTTCGAGGACAATTTGCGTTTTCAGTTCTGCATCGTAATGCTTGTGTTTTCCCATTGTACCCTCCCTTTGCTGACAGTATACTCATTGAAATGACTCCTGTCTAACTCCTGGGGGTCACTACACAGTATTCAACATGAGTAGCCTGGCACTTGTCTAGGTGACAGGCATAGATGATATCGACTTTGACGCTTTTATCATTCATCCAACCGCTTTTTTGTGCTCCCACCCTCTTCTCTTATCCTTTTTCCTCCACCCTTACAACTTTTCGGTCAATTCACTCACCATCTTCATGCTCTCCCCTTTGTCCCTCTCCCCCCTTTTTTCTCGTTCCCTTTGATTCCATACTAGTACTCGTCTCCTATCTTCTCGTAAACGTTCCCTCTTACCATACAATTTCATGTATATTCATCTTGTGTATTCTTTTCCTTTGTAAATCAAGCGTAGTTACAAGCACAAAAGAGAAGTACGTTTGAGCTTCCAGGTTGCATTCGGCGACAATATCCAATGATACACAGAAGCTGGGTTGATTGGATACTCATAAGTATAGAAATTTCCTTACTAGGACATTATCTGGAACGAATCACCTCGTTTAAGTCTCGACCGAGATCTTTAAGTAATACCATGGCTGCGTTTCGGCCAGGTCCCCCCGTGACTGATCCTCCTGGATGGGTAGTGGCGCCTGTCTGGTAAAGGCCTGGAATTGGCATTCGATGCTGAGCATACCCTGGAACTGGTCGTAGTGTTTCTGACTGGGCAGGACTCAGATCCCCACCATGGCAACTGCCGTGCCAGTTATGCCGATTGTAGCGCTCCAGGTCTAAGGGGCTACGGATCTCAGTGGCGAGTATTTTGTCAGTGGTCATGTTAGGGGCATACTTACGCAATTCTGCAAGGTTTTTAGCAGCAACTTCCTCCTTTATCTCATCCCAGTGCTCAGGCCCCTCGCGCAACAAGTAGGGTTGCTGGCTAATCACTTTGACCATGTGTTTGCCATCAGGTGCCCTGGTAGAATCTTCTACGCTTGGAGTCAATACAAGCAATACTGGTTGATCAATCGCTATGGTACCATGGTTGAAGTCGTTTTCAACGCTTAACTGGTGCTCCGCTGTTTGAGCCACACCCGCTCCAACTATGGATAGTGTTCCTCCTTCAACAGAGAATTCTGGCGGTTCAGTTGTGGCATAATGAGCTACGAACATTGCACGACCAGCTTTGTAGGTCTCCACCCCATAGAGGAAGGCGTCCCCCCAAGCCTCTTTGGGGGCCATTTCCACCAGTTGCTTGACGTGGATAGTGGAGACGACTGCATGTCGGGCCCGGTACTGTTCACCGGATTCAGTTTCAACGCCCACGCAACGTCCACCATCAAGGAGTAACTTGTGAATCGGCTTGTTCGTCAAGATGGTTCCTCCATACGCCTCGATGATGTGTTGTAATGCCAGGGGGAGACTGCCTGACCCCCCCTTAGGAATAGCCCAACCGTTACGTTGGCGGCCTGCTATAAACGAATAGGCAAGTGTACCTGTGCCGGGACGCTCTCCTGGCTGCAGCGTTCCCTCTGCAAACCATAGCATCCAGGATTTGACATGCCAGTCGTCGAAAGCGGCATCGATGATATCCCAAGCCGAGAGTGCCTGACGGCGTAACCAGATGGTACCCTGGGGGTGCGCTGCCAATTCCTGGTAGATTGAAGGGTCCCAACCAGCAGGAGTGTAGCGTATCTTATTGAAAATGGGTGCTATACTGCGCCAGTCAAAGATCATCCTACGATAGGTTTCGGCATCTTTCCGAGAGAATCTGGCAATTCCTTCACAGGTGCGATCGATGTCCAGCCACTGGGTAATATAGGTTCCATCCGGGAAGACCACGTGTGAGACCGGGTCGGCTTTTATATACTCCAATCCATACTTGGCTAGCGGCAGTTCTTGGTTGCTCCAGATCGGACTTTGCATAAATATCGCATGCGTAGTTGAGCATGTATCATGCAAGAATCCAGGCAGCGTCAGCTCCTCGGTCATAGTGTTGCCGCCGATAACAGGCCGGGCTTCCAGTACTAGGCAGGAGTATCCCGCCTTTCCCAAATAGGCAGCCATAGCTAAGCTGTTATGGCCCGCTCCTGCGATTACGATATCGAATTGTTCAGCCATCCTTGCCTCCCATGATGAAATATTAGAGGAACCCGATACGAACTAGATCCTGGCGTAGTTCTTCACGTTCGGCAGTAGTCACTTTACAATGCTCATAAGAGTCCTTTCTGCATCCTCTCCTTCCGATGGGTAAGGAGAGACAACTATCAGAGATGCTGCGGAAAGTAGAGAGCGTTCCCTTTAATTGGTGCAATCGATGAGCACACGTCCAAACACCTGGTTGCTTCTGATTGCCTCAAGAGCATTTTCGGCCTGTAGCAATGGAAACGATGCGCCAATAATTGGTTTTACTTTCCCGTCACGGACCAGGGTTAAGGAGCGAGTTATTTCCGCGCGCGTAGCATAGCGTGTTCCCATAATGGTGATTTCCTTATTAATGAGATACATGGGTGCTGCCGACACCACGTTGCTTTTATCTCCGCGTAAACCCGGCATGGTTCCTACTATGATGAAGGTTCCGCCCCTGCCAAGGGCCGCGAGACCAATGCTTGTCGTAGTGGGAGTACCAACAAAGTCGATGCAGGTATCAAGCTGACCATCTGCAGCCGCGATGAGATCTTCTTGCCAGGATTGTGATGCGGCATCCACCATGGCATCAATCTCAAGTTCATGCAAACGGCTCAATTTAGCAGGGTCACGCTCGACGGCAATCACAAAGGCGCCGAAAACCTTTGCAACCTGGATCATATGGATGCCGACTCCCCCACCAGCACCGATGATAGCGACCCGTTGGCCGGGAGTAATGCGTGCCCGTTCTCGCGCGATATGATACGGTGTGGCTACCGCATCGGCAATGATACCAGCCTGGCGCAAGACAACTCCTTCGGGAATACGCACCAGGTTACGGGCAGGAACGACGACATATTCGGCAAAAGCACCATCTATTTTCGCTCCAATATTGCCCTTGTTGTTTACACAGAGCATCTCCCGGCCCGCTGCGCACATCACACAGGAACCACAGAAGAGGTAGAAGGAACCCGTAACAGGGTCGCCTTTCTGCCACTCCTCTACTCCTGCGCCGAGAGCCGCAACAGTTCCAGAGTACTCGTGACCCATAATGCGTGGTGTGGACCCGCCAAGATGACCTAAGCGAATACTTTCAAGTGTCAGGCCTGCGCCACAGGCCACTACACGCACTAATACTTCACCTGGACCCGGTTCAGGCACTGGCCTGATCTGAGATTTGAGAGTTCCACCAAACTCTTCGAGTACCATTGCTTGCATCTGCATGAGGTTCACTCCTTCATTATGTGAGAAGGAAAGACGAATGGCGATGGATCAGGTTGAGCAAGTATGCCTTGCTGCGCATCCCGCAGCAGTGTCCAGATTTTCTCCGACCTGAGTGGCATATCTATCGTTTTGATTCCAAGCGGTGAGAGTGCGTCCAGTACGGCATTAACAATAGCAGGTGGTGCACCGATGCAGCCCGATTCGCCAGCACCTTTCGCACCCAGCGGATTGTAGGGTGAAGGAGTCTCAACGAAATCAATGATAAAGTCTGGTACCATGCTTGCATTCGGCATGGCATAATCCATCAAACTGCCACTGAGGACCTGACCTTCCGAATCGTAGATAACTTCTTCATACAGCGCTTGACCGATACCCTGCGCAAGACCTCCGTGTATCTGAGCCTCGACCAGGTAGTGATTCAGTACACGTCCACAATCATCCACCGCGACATATTCTTGTATTTGTATCTCGCCAGTTTCAGGGTCTATTTCGACGATGGCAAGATGTGAGCCAGAAGAGTATGTGGCATCCGGCGAAATGAAATCGTGCCAGGCCGCCAGTCCTTCAATGGGTGCTCCATTTGCGGGATTGGGAGCTTCACGCACAATGAGGTCTGGCCGTTCCTCAACCATGAGGGCGAGTTCACCCAGTGCGACTTTGCGCGTAGGAGTACCCCGCACTACTACCTGCCCATTCTCTATGATCAGATCGGCAGGTGCGGCTTCCAAAACATGGGAAGCAAGCTGCAATGTTTTTTCTTTCACAGCTTCCGCTGCCAAATGCACAGCTGACCCAGCTATCTGGGTGATACGGCTGCTGTAGGTGCCGATACTATAGCTGGGGAGGTCACTATTATTCATACGAACTTCTATTTGATCTGTGGGCATATTCATTACGGTCGACGCAATTTGGGCGAAAGCCGTAAAGTGGCCCTGACCATTGTGGGCGACGCCTGACTGAATCAGAATAGTACCATCGCGGCGTATGCGTACTGTAGCAGCTTCGCGTGGAGCGCTGCCCATGGGTGGAGCAGTATCACCTGATAATTCTATAAAAGAAGCGAGGCCAATCCCTAGTAGTTTAGAGTGTGCAGTTGCGCGGTATTGACGCTGTTTAGTACGCCAGTCTGCGTAATTCCCTAATTCGAGTACGCGGTCCAAGGCAGCCAAGTAATTGCCGCTATCATATACGATACCGGTCACTGTTTTATAGGGGAATGCTTGTGGCGAAATAAAATTGCGGCGACGCACTTCTGCTGGATCAAGGCCCAGTTCATGGGCAATCCTATCCATTGTGCGTTCGAGGATGTAGGCGGCTTCTGGCCGCCCGGCACCTCGATATGGTGCGGTCGTCACTTTGTTGGTGAAAACTCCTACCATCTGGCTATCTACTGCCTGCAATGCGTATGGACCACATAGCATTGATGGTGTGCGACCAGGTATCATTGCCGTCGCAAATGTGAGGAATGCCCCCAAGTCAGCTACCGAACGAACGCGCAACCCAAGGAGCTTGCCGTTATTCTGAAAAGCAGCCTCAACGTAATTTATCTGTCCACGTCCCTGTGATTGGGCCTGCAAATTTTCAGTACGTTGCTCGATCCACTTGATAGGTCGCCCGAATTTCACGGCCAGTAATGCCACGATGATCTCCTCGCCAAGGAAGTTGGATTTAGCACCAAAGGCACCCCCTACAGTAGCGTTGTACACATGAATGCGACTGCGTTCGATATCCAAATAAGTTGCCAGTGTATCTTTCGCTCGGAAGACTGATTGTGTCGAGAGCCAGGCTGACAGTTCGCCGCTGGGTCGGTCGAAATCGAATAGACAAGCCCGCGTCTCAAGCGAGCTTGGAGCAAGCCTCTGGTTGACGAATCGCAAGCGGGTAGTGCGATCAGCGTGTTCAAAAGCAGCACGAATATCCCCATCGCCTGATTGTTGTGTAAAAGCAACATTGGAGTCAAGTTCATCATAGAGACGAGGCGCGTCTGGTTCAAGAGCAGCTTCCGGATCTGTCACTGCGGGCAGCACTTTATAGTCAATGTCAACCAGATCAAGTGCATCCTCCGCAATGGAGAGGCTTTCGGCTAAAATGACCGCTACTGGATCGCCCACATAGCGCACGCGGCCTACCGCCATTGGTCGGCGTTCCGGCTTTTTAAGATTTGACATTGGAATGGTATCAAGAGTGGGCATCCCGCTCACCAGTTCCGCACCCGTAAAAGCTGCCATAACACCTGGCAGCGACCACACCGCATCGAGCTGAACACTTTTAATCTCGGCATGAGCAAAAAGACTGCGCACAACAACCATAGACAATGGCGGGGGGCGTCCTGATGATGGTCTCATATCGTCCACATAGTGAGAGCGGCCAGTGATGAGCCCGTAATCTTCTCGCCGACGTTCAACCTCAGCTGCTTGAACATGCTTATTCATGTCACAGCTACTCCTTATTGTGGAAATTGCTGCACTGTTAATCTATCCGTCAAACACGAGTGCTTACACTGTGGTGTAACTAGCCCAGTATATTTTCAAAGGGATGGACAAATCATAGGATGGTTCAATCATCATACCATTCATCCGGAACTATGTCAAGTTTATGCGCCAATAGTAGTGAAATCATTTCAACGCGGCAAAGTGCCTTATAGAATACACATCCCTGTTCTAGCGACTTGTGATGAGAGTGTGGTTCTGCATTTTGAGAAGAAAAACTTGACAGAGTGAGGAAGATTTGGTATGATAATTAAACAATCATATGATTTATCCATTTCTCTATGATAGAGTGAGAATATATGTACACACCCATTCAGTCCATCAAAGTTTTTGAGCGGATAGCCGAGCAAATCGAAAAACGTATCCTGGAAGGCGAGTTGCGTAGTGGAGATCGCCTTCCTACTGAACACACCTTGGCTGAGCAGTTTCACGTCAGTCGAACTGCTGTACGTGAAGCGATGAAAATTTTATCCCAGAAGGGGCTTGTTGATATGCGTCCCGGTAGGGGAACAATCGTTATCGATGGCTCAAATGAGGCTATGCAGGACTCAATTGGCTTGGTGATGAAATTGAAGCTTGGGGAAGTAGGCGGTTCAGACAGTCTCGTTGAAGTCCGCACGATTCTTGAGACTGAAATTGCTGCCCTAGCTGCTGCGCGAGCAACAGAAAAAGAGATCGCTGCGATGCGTGAGGCGGTAAAAATGATGGATGAAAGCCTGGACAATGCGGCCGCATTTATTGCAGCTGATAATAATTTTCACCAGGCACTAGCTCAAGCAACCCAAAACGCGCTTATTCTCATCCTTGTAAATTCCATTGTGAACCTGCTGAGTGAACAGCGCAAACAAATCTTTAATGTTGAGGGCGGCCCTCAACGTGGACAATTCCATCATAGGCGCATCCTTGAAAGCATTATCCAGCGTGATCCAGAAGCAGCGCGTGCTGCTATGCGTTCCCACATGCGACAAGTTCTTGAGGATGTGGGAGCTTCTATGAATCAAAAGAGCTAGCTATTTTTTTCTTGTCCGGTTCATCCAGTTTGGAGGTATTTATGGCTAATCTTGGATTTGTCGGGTTAGGAGCCATGGGTGGTCGCGTAACGAAGCGACTCCTCGATGCTGGTCACACTGTTACCGGATACAATCGTACAAAGTCGAAGGCACAATGGCTGCTGGAGCAGGGGATGTGCTGGGGCGAGTCACCACGCGCGGTGACAGAAGCAGTCGATGTGGTCTTCACTATGGTGACAAATACCGCCGCATTGCACGAGGTAGTAGGGGGTCATCATGGCATACTCGCCGGTTTGGATACAGGCAAAATTTATATTGACATGAGTACTATCAGTCCTGCCGCTTCCAAAGGACTTGCCAGGCAGGTTGCCGAAAAAGGCGCGCAGATGCTTGACTCTCCCGTATCAGGCAGTGTGATAACCCTTGAGCAGGGTCAACTCTCCCTCATGGTCGGTGGTGAAAAAGCAATCTTCGAGCAGGTCAAACCTATTCTGCTGGGTATCGGACCAAAAGTAAATTACGTGGGGACCAATGGACAGGCAGTCTTGATGAAGATCGCTATTAATCTCAACCTGCAAGTACAAATGCTGGCTTTTTGTGAGGGTTTACTTCTGGCCGAGAAGGGCGGTATTCCCCGCGAAACCGCCCTCGAAGTGATGCTTAATAGCGTCATTGCCTCACCCTCGTTGAAGTACCGAATGCCTTTTATACTCAACATGCCCGACGAAGCCTGGTTCAACGTGAACATGATGCAGAAAGATATGTTGCTGGCTCTAGAGATGGGTAGAGATCTCGATGTACCTCTACCCACGGTAGCGGCCAGTAATGAATACCTCACTGCTGCCCGTGCCCTGGGGCTAGCAGAGCAAGACTTTGCCATCGTGTACAAAGTGCTGGCAAAAATGTCCGGTTTAGACGAATAAATTGTAATCTATCCCTCCATGAACCCTTACCTGGGAGAAGAACCATGCTGCAACCGAATGCATCCAACTCGGACAAATTCATAGAGGTCACTCAGCGAGTAGATGGTCAAGCTCTGCTTGCAGACTCTCATGATGTGATAACGAGCGAACATGCGCGTTGGCTGTTCATGTACGAGCAGATGCTCAAAATTCGCGTTTTTGAAGAGCATGTCAATGAATTGTATACCACAGCCAGAATGCCTGGTCTTGCTCACTTATATAGTGGCGAAGAAGCTATAGCGGTAGGAGTGTGCGAAGCATTACGGCGCGATGACTACATCACAAGCACTCATCGTGGTCATGGGCATTGTCTGGCAAAAGGTGCCGATGTGAAGCTTATGTACGCCGAACTGCTGGGGAAAGCTCCCGGCTATTGTCACGGCAAGGGTGGCTCCATGCACATTGCTGATCAGGACACAGGAAACCTCGGCGCGAATGCTATCGTCGGCGGGAGTGCAGGTATCGCTACCGGAGCCGCCTTTTCGAGTAAGATGCGGAAAAGTGACCAGGTAACGATATGTTTCTTCGGAGATGGCGCGCTTGGTCAGGGCTTGCTGTACGAAGTGATGAATATGGCCTCATTGTGGAAACTTCCAGTAATCTATGTCTGTGAGAATAATCTCTACAACGAATACACGCACAATTCTGAAACCACGGCTGGCGACATGAGTGCCAGAGCCAAAGCCTTTGGCATCTTAACCGAAGAAGTGGACGGCCAGGATGTTCGTACAGTGTACGCCACTGCACAACGACTGGTCGAGCGTGCTCGACGGGGTGAGGGACCAGCATTTCTGCTGTGCAACACATACCGCTATCATGGGCATCACGTTGGTGACATTCAGCGCTCATACTACCGTTCAAAAGCGGAGGAAGAGCAGTGGAAGATGGAACGCGACCCCCTGAAACTGCTTGTGCAGTGGATGACAGAGCAGCAGATGATCGATGCCGCGACTCTTCAAGAAATAGAGCAGCGGGTGCGCACTGAAGTTGAGGCAGGCGTCCAATTTGGATTGAACGCGCCGTATCCAGAAATAAGCGAGGTGGATCAAGATGTCTATGCCTAGTACGGCAGTAAGCCAGAAAGCGACTCAAGGCACGCGAGAGATTACCCTCGGTCAGGCTATCCGCGAGGCATTAGCTGAAGAGATGCGTCGTGACGCGTCTGTGTTTATCATGGGCGAAGATGTAGCTGAAGCGGGAACACCATTCAAGGTGCTTTCCGGTTTAGTCGAAGAGTTTGGAACAGGTCGGGTGATTGATTCGCCCATCTCCGAAGCTGGCATTACAGGTATCGGTGTGGGTGGTGCCATGACTGGTTTGCGTCCGATCATCGACATCATGTTTGGCGACTTCCTCGGCATCGCGATGGATCAACTCTTTAACCAGGCCGCCAAGGTCCACTACATGTCTGGTGGCAAACTCAAGGTGCCGATGGTCTTGCGTACCACCCTTGGGGCAACGCGTCGTACCGCCGCACAGCATAGTCAGAGCTTACATGCCTGGGTCAGTCACATCCCTGGCTTAAGGGTAGCTCTTCCTTCGACACCGTATGATGCGAAGGGGTTGCTGAAAACGGCCATACGCGACAACAACCCTGTGGTCTTCTTTGAAGACAAGATGATGTACCAGTTGAAGGGGCTTGTACCCGAAGAGGAATACACTCTTCCCTTCGGCGTCGCCGATATTAAACGCACAGGAACCGATATTACGCTTGTGGCAACGAGCAGCATGGTGCAGATCGCACTGGCTGCGGCAGAGCAGTTGGAGAAGATCGGCGTCAGTGCAGAAGTCCTTGATCCTCGTACTACCCTTCCTCTCGATAAATCAGCACTGATCGATTCTGCTAAGAAGACGAGTCGTGCCATTATCATAGACGAAGGGTACGAGCAGTATGGTGTGACGGCTGAAATGGCCGCTGTGATCGCTGATGGTGCGTTTTATTACCTGGATGCCCCGGTCAAACGCATGGGGGCAATGAATGTCCCGGTTCCATTTTCTCCCGTGCTCGAAGATTTGACGGTTCCCACCGCAACAGCTGTGGCGGAGTTAGCCAAAACGCTCTGTGGATGTGCATAAATGCAAAATCCTTGATATACGGACACAATTCAATGTACTCCAGGTCTACATAAAGGAGAGAGGTCATGGCGATCAAAACATATGGACTCATGGGAGTGGATTGGGAAGAGCGGACCAATTTCGAACGGCTGCGCACCGAGCGCCTGGCACGCATTAAGCGGCTACTTAAAGAGTCAGAGATGGGCGCACTACTCTGCTTCGATATGAACAACATCCGCTACATCACCGCGACGCATATTGGAACCTGGGCTATGGACAAACTCACTCGCTTTAGCCTTCTGGCACAGGATGCTGAGCCGATCTTGTGGGACTTTGGGTCGGCGGCACGGCACCATCAGATCTATTGCCCGTGGCTCGGTGAGCGTTCCCGTGCGGGTATTTCCACGCAACGCGGCGCGATGTTACCCGCATCGGGCCGAGCAGAAGACGTGGCACGTAAGATTCGCATTGAACTGGAAGAGCAAGGGCTACTTAATGAACCGCTAGGAGTGGACGTGGTAGAACTGCCAGTGCTCTTCGCTCTGCAAGCAGAAGGCATCAAGGTGGTTGATGGGCAGCAGCTGATGCAACAAGCCCGCTTGATCAAAACGCAGGACGAAATCACGTTACTCGCTACTGCTTGTATGATGGTAGATGCGGCATACGATGAATTGTATCGTGCTTTGAAACCCGGTTTACGTGAAAACGAGTGTGTCGGCCTGGTCAACAAGGTGCTGTACGACCTGGGCTCCGAACACGTCGAAGGCGTCAATGCTATTTCTGGCGAACGTTGTAGTCCTCATCCCCATGTATACACTGATCGTGCACTGCGCCCAGGTGATCCGGCATACTTCGACATTTTGCACAGCTATAATGGCTATCGCACCTGTTACTACCGCACCTTTGCTGTAGGCAGTGCTTCGCAGGCGCAGGTGGATGCCTACAAACGCTGCCGGGATATATTGGATACGGCCATCGCTGTGATTAGACCGGGAGTAACCACTGCTGATGTTGTGAAGCTGTGGCCCAAAGCGGAAGAGTTCGGTTTTCCAAACGAAGAAGCTGCTTTCGCGCTCCAATACGGTCATGGTGTAGGACTATCCATCTGGGAGAAACCCATTTTCAGTCGCCTGGTCTCGCTTGACTATCCAGAAGTGATCGAAGAGGGAATGGTGTTCGCCCTTGAAACGTTCTGGCCTGCCTCGGATGGCTGGTCGGCGGCACGTATCGAGGAGCAATTGATCGTCACAAAGGGCGGCTGCGAGATCATTACCCGTTTTCCAGCGGAGAAGTTGCTGGTCGCGGGTATACGGTACTACACCATTGACGGTCCCTTGCCTACAACACGAGAAACCCAATCGAATCTGAACGCGCACGATGGGAAGTACTCCGAAGCCATGACGACAACTACAGATACGCACAATCGAAACAAGAGATGAGTACCCTGGCGGGGTACTCATAGCATAACAAGACCCTAGCGTTCTATTTCTACAGGAGAGCAACGATGGCTACAGATGTCATCCTACCAGCACTGGGGATGTCGCAGGACACGGGCAAAATAGTGCAGTGGCTCAAGGCTGAAGGTGTGCGTGTCGCAAGGGGCGAACCACTGGTAGAAGTCGAGACCGACAAGGCGACCGTGGAGATCGAAGCTCCAGCAGATGGTGTACTTGCTCATATGGCGGCTACTGCCGGAGACGATATCCCGGTGGGGCAGGTAATTGCTGTTGTCCTTACGCTAGCAGAAGCGTCACAGGAGAACGCGGTGCATATGGCTGGACACCGCCAACCCCAGAACTCTTCTGAAGAAATCGCCAGAGAGCCAGCCGTTGTAAACGCTTCTGTAATAGCAGATTCATCTTTAAATGGAGCAACACAGCCGACTTCAGTCGAGACAACGCGTCAATCTCCTATCGTAGCTAGCCCTCTGGCCTCGCGCATAGCAGCCGAGCATAACCTGGATTTGAGTCAGGTTAAAGCAGGAGGTAGGCGTGTCCAAAAAGCTGATGTACTGATGTATCTCCAGAGTCAGGAAAAAGAGGCATCTACAAAAGTCACTACGCGCCTGACAATGGCTTCTCCCAAAGCGCGGCGATTGGCAAATGAGCAAGGGAAAACCCTCGCGGCAATCAAGGGCAGTGGACCGGGAGGAGCAGTGCTAGCGACAGATGTTGTAGCGGCGGTTGTTCAAGTTCCTCTCACCTCTGCTGAAGTTAGTGGGGATGTCCTGGCAACAGAGCGTTTGGTAGTGATGCCTAACGAGTCTAACGAATTGAACCTAAGTAGTACCTGGCGTATTATGGCGGAGCGCACAATACAAAGCTGGACTCATGTACCACATTTTTATCTTGTGCGTGAGGTCAATGCCAGCCGACTGATTGCCTGGCGTGAGCAAATCTTGAAGCGTGGTGCCGCAAAAGTTACCTACACCGACCTGCTGGTGAAAATTGTAGCCGCGGCATTACGCACACACCCTCGCCTCAACGCGTCGTGGAGCGAAGGCAAAATAGCTCTCCAGCAAGAAGTACATATAGGTTTAGCCGTGGCAGTTAAGGAGGGATTAGTGGTTCCTGTTATCCACAGGGCGGATACCTTCGGCTTGAGTGATATTACTCAGCAGCGTCTGGAACTGATAGCAAAAGCGCAGACAGGGAAACTTCGACCACAGGACATAAGCGATGGTACATTCACAATCAGCAACCTGGGTATGTACAATGTTGATGCATTCAATGCCATCATCAATTCACCCCAGGCCGCTATCCTGGCTGTGGGTCGCATAGCTGATCGTGTTGTGCCTATCAATGGTCAACCAGCCGTACAACCTATGATGGTACTCACTCTCTCCTGTGACCATCGTGCCGTTGATGGCGCACAAGGAGCACAATTCCTGGCTACCATTGCGACTTTTATAGAGGAGCCACTAGGACTTTTAGGGTAGATCAGGTTATGGAGTGCTGAATGAGCACGTAATGAGCGGAATGTAGAAAGAAGGGAATGAGCGAACACCACATGGGTGGTGTCAAGAAACATGGGGTAACTACGATAGTTACTCTACAGTAAAAGGAGTGATCACAACGGTTACTCCATAGGAGAACAACCATGAGAAGACGATCTGTCTTATGGAAAAAGCTCTATTTGAAGAGCATGAGTGGGTTGATTGTGGTGCTTTTGACGCTCAGTGCCTGTGCGAGTACTACTTCGACTACTCCAGCAGGGGGCACTACACAGCCCACAACACCTATCAAGATCGGTATTTCATTATCGCTTTCTGGCGACTTTTCAGCTGATGGACTGGCCTTCCAGCAGGGTTATAACTTGTGGGCTGCCACCGTCAACAAAAACGGTGGTATACTTGGTCGCCAGGTACAACTGGACATCCTCTCTGATGCCAGCAGTACCACACAAGTTGTTACCAACTACCAGAAACTGATCACTGTTGATCATTGTGATCTCTTGTTTGGACCATTCTCTACTCTGCTGACAAAAGCGGCATCAGTCGTTGCCAATCGCTATGGTTATGCATTCATCGAAGGTGCCGGAGGCGGTCCTTCCGTCTTTACCCGTGGACTGCACAACCTATTCGACGTTTCTGCGCCTGTCGCGCATCTACTGGTCAGCTTTACACAGTATATCCTGTCCTTACCGCCAGCACAGCGGCCTGCAACAGCGGCGTATGCTACCCAGGATGATCCCTTTACCCAGCCTCAGATAGATACCGCGCGACAGTACCTGGAACAGGGCGGTGTCAAAACGGTTTCCTATCAGGTGTATCCAGCGGAGACCACTGACTATACCCCAATTGCTCAAAAAATGATTTCCTCTAGAGCACAGGTCATCGTTACTGGCACACTGTTGCCCGATATCGTCGCATATATCCAGGCATTCAAGCAGCAGCATTTCAATCCGAAGGCCATCGTTTCTACAGCAGGACCGGACCAGGGGGCTCAGTTTACCAAAGCCATCGGTGGTGCCACAACCGCTGAGGGCGTATTCGTTCCGAACGGTGGGTGGTATCCTTCGATCAATACCTTCCAGAACGCGCAGATGGTGAAGGATTACCTGGCAAAGTATGGCGGTACTGCCGATTCAATCAGTTCCGACATCGCGGAAGCTTTCGCAGTAGGGCAGACATTGCAGCAGGCAGCAACCAAAATTAAGAGCATCGATAACAAACAATTGATTGCCGAGCTCCATGCGGGTGATACCTTCCAGACTGTCCAGGGACCAGTGAAGTTTGATAGTACAGGGCAAAACACCCTTGCGACAGGTTACCTGTTCCAATGGCAGAAGCAAAGATTGGTCTCGGTGTATCCTGCATCTCAGGCATCAGCCGCTCCTGAGTATCCCAAGCCTAATTGGCCTTAGCGTTTCGCACAACATGCAGGGCACAAAAGCCAGAAGTATACCTGCTGCCAGGTGACCTGGCAGCAGGTACCGCAGCACCTCTCTTTATGGTTACTATTGCGTAGTGCCTCATGGATAGAAAGATCTTGTCGTTACCAAATTTCTATACCGGAAAAGAGGACTGATCATGGGAATCATTCTTGAAGCAATCATCACCGGAATACTCACGGGCGGCGTCTATGCCTTGATGGCGTCTGGTCTGACACTGGTGTTCGGAGTGATGGATATCATCAATGTCGGCCAGGGGGCACTGGTCATCCTGGGTGCCTACCTCAGCTATGTCCTGGAGCAATACTTACATATCGACCTGTTTCTGGGATTGCTCATCACCATGCCGCTCATGTTTGTCCTGGGCGTGACAATCGAGTGGCTGTTTATTCGCCCGATTAAGCGCGATCGTACCATGCTCTTCATTCTTGTGACGTACGGCGTGGCTCTGGTTATCGAAGGTGTGCTCAATCTCATTTTCTCAGCGAACAACGTCAAATTGCAAGCCTGGTACATCACGGGGTCATTTCAAGTCGGGGAATTCTACCTTTCCTATATCTATGTGTTTGGCTTCCTGTTAGCTGTGATTCTGTTGAGCGGACTCTACCTGATGCTCTATCGCACCAAATTTGGGCATAGTTTACGGGCCTCAATGCAGAATCGTACAGCAGCTGAGCTCATCGGTATCAACATTGAACGCGTCTCAGCGATCACGTTTGGGATTGGCATTGCACTGGCTGCCGCCGGAGGCATGGCATTCGGAGCGACCAACGCCTTCAATGCCGGTAGCGCGTATGACCTTATCTCGCGTCTGTTGGCCATCATCATCTTCGGCGGAATGGGCAGTTTATCAGGTGCATTGATTGCGTCGGTAGGCATGCTCGTAATCGAAGACGTTACCGCGGTAGTCTGGTCGCCCGTCTGGGCCAGCACTGTCTTTTTCATTCTGCTGGTAATCATCCTGCTGGTTCGTCCACAAGGATTGCTCGGACAGGTGGAAGGAAGGAAGCAATGAAGATATTCAAAACAGTTGGCCTGCTGCTGCTGCTGATAATAGCCATCGTTTTTCCACTGATATTTTCCAATCCGGCCATGACCACCATTGCGGTTTTCACACTCATTTTCGCTGTCGCCGCAACAGGGTGGAATATCTTCTCGGGCTATACGGGCTATATCGCCCTGGGCCATGCCGCCTACTTCGGCCTGGGTGCTTATGCTCTGGCTATCATGTGCCAGGATTTGAATATCCCTGGGGGCTATGTTCCCTTCTTGCTTGTGCCTGTCGCGGGCCTGATAGCAGCCATCTTCGCCATCCCGCTGGGCTGGATCTCCCTACGTGTGCGACGGCATACGTTCGTAGTCATCACTATAGCCATCTTCTTTATATTGCAACTGCTCGCCTACAACCTCAGAGGAATCACCAACGGTTCTACTGGGCTGGGCCTGCCTATTCCTTCTGATTGGAGCAGCGATTTCTTCAACATCCCATTCTATTACGTGACATTGCTCCTGCTGTTCATTGCCATCGCCATCTCGTGGTGGGTGCGCAACTCTAAATATGGTTTGGGCTTGCTGGCAATCCGCGATGATGAGGACAGGGCGCTGGGTCTGGGCGTGAAGACGGGCCCGTCCAAGCTGGTGGCTTTTGTGATCTCCGCACTGATTGTAGGTATGGTTGGAGCTATATGGGCCTACTTCATTGAAGCGGTTTACCCGCCCACAGTCTTTGATGCTACCTTCGACGTTGCGGTTGTCTTGATGGCTTACCTGGGCGGCCTGAGCACACTTGTTGGCCCTATCCTGGGAGCTTTAATCCTGGAACCGGCTCAGCAGTATTTTACCTTGCAGTACGGCCAGAACGGCTACTACCTGATAATCTATGGGGCACTATTCCTGGCTATCATGTTGCTGCTGCCACGCGGCATTATCCCCACATTGAGCGACCGCTGGTTCTCATACCGGGCCAGCCGCTCCTCGCGGAAACAGAAGGACGGCACAAGTGTTACCACGCTTCCCACGCAGAGCGAGTCCGCAGGAGCCGCAAAAAAGGAAGGTATCAATTTATGAGTTTATTGGAGACACAGGGTGTTTCTAAAGTCTTTGGGGGCATTCGCGCGCTGGATACTTGCTCGGTCAGTGTAGAACAAGGCTCCATTACTGGTTTAATCGGTCCTAATGGATCGGGGAAAACCACCATGTTTAATATCATGACTGGCTATGAGCGGGTCGATAGTGGGCAGGTGCGCTTTCGAGAACAGACCATCACCAATGCCGCTCCGGACAAAGTCTTTCGCCTGGGTATCGGACGCACCTTTCAACTCACACGCATCTTCCCGCGCCTGACGGTGCTTGAGAATATGCACGTTGCGGTCCAGCGTACTGACTTGAAAGGTCTACTCAGTCGCTGGAGTTCGACTCACGAGCAGCAACGCGCCATAGAACTGCTGGACTTTGTAGGGCTGACGTCGCTCAAGGATCTACGTGCTGGAAACCTCTCTTTTGGACAGAAGAAACTGCTTGAGTTTGCTTTCGTGTTGATAGCCGATCCTAAGGTCATTTTGCTAGATGAGCCAGCAGGAGGTGTCAATCCGACTATGGTCAACTACCTGGCGGATCGCATCCGGACACTTAATCAGCGCGGTGTGACGTTTCTGGTGGTCGAGCATAATATGGAATTTGTCATGAGTCTCTGTCACAAGGTGATGGTCATGCATCGGGGTACCAAGATTGCCGAGGGGACACCTGCGGAAGTGCGGGAAAATCCTGCGGTTCTAGAAGCGTATTTGGGGGACTAAAGAGATGCTGCTGAAATTACACAATGTGTTCGCTGGCTACGATGGAGGAGATGTACTCAAAGGCATCGACATAGACGTGGAGCAAGGCACCACGGTCTGCATAGTTGGACCTAATGGAGCGGGTAAGTCCACTGTGTTGCGAGTACTCAGCGGGCTGTTGAAACCACGTCTGGGCGAGATCACCTTCGATGAGCGCTCAATTGTTGGTCTGTCCCCGCGCCAGATACTGGACTTGGGAATAGTGCAGGTGCCACAAAGCCATAGCCTGTTTCCTGGCATGACGGTGTATGAGAACGTACGACTGGGAGCCTTTACGTTACGTGATACAGGACTCATCGAACGCCGCTTGCGCGAAATTGAGGAGATGTTTCCTATCGTGAAAACGCGCGCCCGCGAGAAGGCAGGCAACCTGTCAGGAGGGCAGCAGCGACTGGTAGAATTTGGCCGATGCCTGATGTTGGACCCGCGTGTGATCTTACTCGATGAGCCATCAATGGGACTGGACCCCAGGACGTTTAAACAGGTGGTTGAGACAATCAAGGTGATGCAAAATACTGGCAGAACAATCGTCCTGGTTGAGCAAAATGCGCGCACCGGTCTGAGCCTTGCCACTACTGGAGTTGTGTTGGAGAGCGGACGGGTGCGTCTAGTTGGATCGCACAGCGACATATTGAACAATCCTGAGATTGGTCATCTTTACCTGGGAGGCACACTCTCTAAGGCGTAAAACTACAATTTAGAAAGGATATGGTAATGGCAAGAGACGAACTGGTACAGAGCGCGATCGACAACTGGGCCCCCAGGTTTATTGCCAATGGCGTGGACACCAATGACTTTCAGCGTGTCACCAACAGCGTAGAACGTTGGGATGACTGGTGCCAGAAGTGGTCTGAGTGTGGAGCTATGCACGCGCAAATGGGCGATAAAGCCGAAGCCGAGGGACATTATGAATCAGCCGGATACCATTACCTCCACTCAGCAATCTCGTACCATTTTGGAAAGTATCTGTTTGTGCGTAAACCACAAGAGCTGCGTGAAGCGCATGAGCACGTTGTACGTGACTACCAAAGAGCATTACCCTATTTCGAGTTTCCTGGCGAACGCATGCCCATCGCCTACGAGGGGGGCGCGACCATGTATGGCATCCTGCGAAAGCCGTGGCACACTCCCAAACCCCCAGTAATAATACTCATACCTGGCCTGGATTCTGTGAAGGAAGAACTTCACATTTACGGAGAAGACTTTCTGAGACGAGGAATGGCGGTGCTGGCTATTGATGGTCCCGGTCAAGGCGAAATGGAGTTTGAATTTTCGCTGCGCCATGATTACGAGGTACCCGTTAAGCATGCCGTCGATTATCTTGAAAGCCGACCGGATGTGGACTCGAAACGCATAGGGGTGATGGGAGTAAGTTTTGGCGGTCAGTTCGCCGTACGTGCCACAGCCTTTGAACATCGCATAAAGGCAACAATTGAGAACTGCGGGTCATATGACCAGTCCGAAAACTTCAAAACGCGTCCTCTAATTAGCCGTGAAACGATGATCCACCGCCTCCGAGCAGCAAACGAGGAGGATGCGCTCAACAAGTTACAGTATTTCAACCTGCGAGGAGTGGCCGAGAAGGTTGAGTGCCCATTGCTTGTCATCCAGGGGGGCAAGGATAGGCTTGTGCCACCAGTACACGGGAAACGTATAGCCGCAGAAGCAGGCAAAAACGCAGAACTATGGTTTTTTGAGGAAGGCACCCACGTATGTAACAATATTCCCTATAAGCATCGACCACAACAGGCCGATTGGATGCGCCAAAAGTTGTATAGCTAACAAAAGTTAGCCTCGTTACATATACATGCGCATGCTGAGCAGTAACCCTTGTAAATATACATTCTGTGTATCCACAGAATAGAGGCAGTAGACCATGCCCACACCTGACCTGGAGGAACGCTTCCAGCGTTGGCTCAAACTCATCAGTGAAATGCATGATAATAATGCTAATTTTACACCTAACGAATCGAGAGCCTGGGCCCCAATGCGCAAGCCACTCGTGAAGTGTACTATCGCGCTTGTTTCAACCGCGGGCGTACATTTGAAGAGTCAACCAGCTCATAATCTGCTCGCTGCACATGGCGATGCCAGCTTTCGCGGGATTCCTGGCGATACGCACGGCAGCGATATAGCTGTAGATCATGCTCACTACGACACAACCGACGCAAATATCGATCCAAATTGTGTCTTTCCTATTGACCGCCTGCGTGAGCTGGTGGAGATGGGTATCATTGGAGCCGTAGCGCCACTTCATTACGGCTTCATGGGATTTATTCCAGATGGTCGTATGCTACGCGATACGACGGCACCAATTGTAGCTGAACAATTGCTCAAACAAGGAACGGATGTGGTAGTACTGACACCCGGCTGACCAATGTGCCACCAGTCCGTGGGACTGCTTCAAGGTGCTATCGAGCAGCGTGGCATCCCCACCATCTCGATAACGGTGCGGCCGGAGATCACGGCTCATGCAAATATTTCACGAGCCTGCTACCTGCGCTTCCCAACGGGCAATCCTGTTGGTGACCCGAACAAGCCAGACCAACAACGCACGATACTCACAGCAGTGCTTGAACAGCTTACCCTGATACAAGAGCCAGGCACCATCGTGGAACTACCATACCGTTGGCGTCGGATATGAAACAGAAGGGAGACAGAGATGGCAGAGAAAAAAGGTATCTATGATACCTGTAAAGCTAAAGTACGCATAATTCAGGAAACCTATGATTCGTTGTTTGATGCAGTAGAAGATTATAAAAAGTTACTTTCAACCCTGATCGAGGAATGTGATTCCAACGACGAGTACGAAAAACATCTGAAGGTTGTGGCTAATTTACAAAGAAACACGGTAAATGGTCTACTTGGCACGCTCGATTCTGATCTCCACGATGATCTCACACGACTGTCTGATCGTGTAATACGCTTCAAGCACGTGGAGGACGGCATCTTTAATTAAGACATATAAGTTGAGCAGGGACGCATTTACCACATCCCTCCACCTATCCTTTATCTAGAACAATTGAAAGGATAAACCAATGGCAAGAGACGAATATGTACAGAGTGCAATCGACAATTGGGCTCCCAGGTTTATTGCCAATGGCGTCGATGCCAATGACTTTCAACGCGTCACCCATTCTATAGAACGTTGGGATGAGTGGTGTCAGATATGGTCCGAGTGCGGGGCCATGCACGCGCAGATGGGCGAAAAGGCCGAAGCTGAAGGACATTATGAATCGGCTGGATACCATTACTTTCAGGCGGCAATGGCATACCATTTTGGGAAATTTTTATTTGTGAATAAGCCGGATGAATTGCGCATCGCTCACGATCATGTCGTGAGTTTATACGATAAGGCTTTGCCTTATTTTGATTATCCTGGCGAGCGCGTGGCAATTCCCTATGAGGGAGGCGCGACCATGTATGGCATCCTGCGAAAGCCCTGGCATACTCGCAAACCCCCAGTGGTAATTCTTGTGCCAGGATTAGACTCCGTGAAGGAAGAACTTCACATTTACGGTGAAGACTTTTTGAGACGAGGGATGGCAGTGCTGGCTATCGATGGTCCTGGACAGGGAGAGATGGAATTCGAGCATCCAATGCGCCATGATTTCGAGATGCCGATACGCTATGTCATTGACTATCTTGAGAGCCGACCAGATGTAGACTCGAGCGGAGTGGGCATGATGGGTGTCAGTCTCGGAGGATACTATGCCCCGCGAGCGGCGGCATTTGAACCACGTGTAAAGGCAGTCATCGCCAACGCTGGAGGGTATAATATTGTCAGCCACTTCGAGCGTTTGCCTCAACTCACGCGTAATGCTTTTATCCATCGTACAGGGTCTGCGAGCGAGGAAGAAGCGCGCATAAAGTTAGCAACCTTTGATCTTAAGGGTGTGATGGAAAAAATAACAACTCCACTTCTGATTATCATGGGTCGCCGGGATAGACTCATCCCTCCTGCGGATGGAGAAAGAATGGTTAAAGAAGCAGGTGGAGCAGCAGAACTCTGGATGTTCGAGGATGGCAATCACGTCAATAATACTATTGTTTACAAGCATCGACCACAGCAGGCGGATTGGATGCGGGAAAAGCTGGGTCGTTGACATCTCTAATTAGAACAATCCACAGGCTTTTTTACATAAAGCAAAAGTGGAAGTCAAGAAAAGAGAAGGGTATACCCTTGTATCCACGATTTAGCGAGGCGGAATTTTCCCGCCGATATATGGCTGTTCGAAAAGCCATGCGAGAAGCAGAGCTTTCGGCACTTGTCCTCTATAATACACCGAGTTCATACAACGAAGTGCTGTACCTCTCAAACTTCATCACAACCAGAGAAGCGTTCCTCGTTTTCCCCGGTGAGAGCGAGCCATCACTGTTCCTACAGATGTTTAATCACGTCCCCAATGCTCGTAAGGTAGCAAATATTGCGGATTTGCGTTGGGGTGGACCTGATAGCGCGGCTGCTGTTGCTGAAAATCTTCGAAAGAGGGGGTTAGAGAAGAGCCGCATTGGTTTGGTAGGACCTATCTCATTCAAGCAGTATAATTTGCTGAGAAGGACACTGCCGCAGGTAACATTTACAGATTTCACACCGCAGTTCTTACAACTCCGGCTTATTAAGAGCGAGGAGGAGATCGAATTTCTACACAAAGGGGCGGAATTCAGTGACCTGGCTATTGAGGCACTCGAACGGGAGGCGCGGCCAGGAATTACTGAACATGAGCTGGCAGCCATCGTTGAAGGAGCATATCTGAGATTAGGCGGGAAGAACCACATACACTATATGGGCACAACGCCTATGAGCGATCCTAGCCTCTGTGTTCCTGCTCAGTACCAGTCAAATCGCATCCTCCAGACTGGAGACATACTTATCACCGAGATCAGTGCCCACTACCACGGATATGCAGGACAGATTCTCCGACCTTTTGCCATCGGTACTCCTCCCACGTCCGAATATATGCGCATGTATAATGTGGCAGTTGAGGCATTTTACCGAGTTGCGGATGTGATCCGTCCAGGTGCAACTTCCGATGAGGTTCTGGATGCAAGTGACTACATCCATCAAGCTGGGTTCACTATTTGCGATGACCTGATACACGGTTTCGGCGGAGGCTACCTGAAGCCTATTCTGCGAACGCGCCGTACAAGTGTCGGATCACCAGAAACATTCGTCTTTCGTGAGAACATGGTTATAGTGCTTCAGCCTAATGTGATCACGGAAGATGAACGGATGGGAGTACAGGTAGGTGAAATGATGAGGGTAAAGCAGGGAGGCATTGAATCGCTTCATCGCTACCCGATGCGTTTCATTCAATGCACGGGCTAGAGAGTGTCCCCCTCTGGGAGTATACAGGATGGAATAGCTGATGATCACTGGGGTGCCTGACTCTTCTCGCCTTTCTTTGCCGCCTGCAGGATCTTGGCAGTTGTATGAAAGAAGCGCGTGGTCGTCCTGTCTCCCAGCGCTTTGAAGCCTTGCGCAGCCGGTAGACCATTCGCGGTTTCAAAGAACGCGTTTCCACTTTGAATATACGTGCGGACATGTGTGAATCCCAGCTCCGTGAAGAGCTCGCGCAGGCATCCCATTTTGACCAAGTGACCGCCAACATTGATGCCACGCAAAAACGCTATGGATATCATTTTCTCTCCTCAGTTGCCAGGTACCCGTTTTCATGGGTCTCGCGCAATTTCTGTGCCGCTAATCTAGCCAGCACCGATAACTGGGCCTGGAAGACGCTTCACAGGAGGAAGCTTTGCCGCGCTTATTCAGTTTGCGGATATTAGGCTCCTTCCTTAAGGCTGGGCTCCATCCTTCTTCTCTCATTCTCTCATATTTCGTAATGAGGGCGGTCTCACACACACGACGCTGCGTCGTGTCTCCTACATAACCCTTTGTAAGGGCCAGCGTGGCCCTGCATTAATGGTCTCTGCTTCCAGAGGACAGGAAGAAAGACTTTCTCTGTCAAGCCCTTTAGGCAAATGAATGAAGAAGAGAGAAGAAAAGGTGAGGCGAAAGGATGCTGAAATGCCATCAAGTGAGCATGAGAAAGTGTATCATGCCGCGTCACGGTGTCAAGCCGCTTCGCTTCCCTTGACACCGCGCCGCTTGCATGATCTGGAGCAGGCATGCTCAGTTGAAGGCAAAAAAACAGGCGGTTTTGCCTCTCAAGAGAGAGCACCACTACGCCACTCGGTGGGCATGGAGGCGCTGAGCCGCCTCAAAGGTGGCCGAGTCATACAGCTCGTGCGACTTCAGCATGGCGAAAATGATACGTGCCCACACATTGGAAAGGGCTCGGACCGCCACCGTATGGCTTTTCCCCTCGGCTCGCTTGCGCTGATAGGAGTCTCTGGCCCAGCCTTCCTGTTGGGTCGATTGCCAGGCAAACTGATGCAGGGCGTTGCGCAAGGGTTTGATACAGCCCAAGCGCCGGTGCGCTTGGGCATAGTTGCCACTCTGAAACAGGACGGGCGATGTCCCAGCCAGGGCTTGCAAGCTCGCTGCGTCAGCATAGCGTGTACGCTCATCCCCGAGTTCGGCGAGCAGGCGAACAGCCAGGCGCTTGCCTGCTGTGGGCAGGCTGCTGAAGACCTCGTTGTCTTCATGCATCAAAAAAAGGCGTTTGATCTCCTTATCATACTCGGCGACCTGTTCCACCAGTGGCAGCAGTTGCGCGACCAGGGCCAACATGAGGCGCGATTTCGTGCGGGTCGTAATCGCATTGGCGGTCAACTGCGGCTGATGCAGCATCTCGCAGATCTTGGGGGCAACCTTCTCTGCCGTCGTATGACCAGCGTGCTTGAGGACCTCAGTGATCTGCTGTACCGAAGCACCCATCGCCGCTTGTGGCGTGGGATAGGTTTGCAGGAAGATCAGGGTAGAGTGTTGCTGCAGCTTGGCAAACAACTGCAAGGCCGCCGGATAGTAGGCCTTGAGGGTGGCCGTGAGCTGATTGACCAGGCGGGTCTGCATCTGGATCAGGGCATCCTGGTCACGGGTGAGGACTTTGAGGGAAGGGCCGCCGCATCCCCCTATCTTTCAAGTAGGGGTAAGGCGGCCCGATGTGGCTCTTCTGGAAGGCTAGAACAAGTGTTATCATGCTGTGTATGGATGCGCAGCACACCAAACACGTCATCTACAAGTTAGCCTATCACTTTGTCCGGTGTCCTACATATCGCAAACGTATCTTGACTGGCAAGATTGCAACGTTTGTCGAACAGGAAATACGCCGCTGGTGTGAAGTGAATCAATGGATAGTTGGCGCGCTTCACGTGCAAGAAGATCACGTGCATCCCTTTCTCAGTACTCCCTCACAGATCGCACATGCTTTGGAAGGAGCGACCGGACGCCTCGTGTTTCAACGCTTCTCCGAAGTGAAGAAACAGGTATGGGGCGGTGCCTTCTGGTCTCGTTCCTACTCTGTTGGCAGTGTCGGAGATATGAGCGTAGATGCGGTACTCAAATATATCGAATGAGGACAGGACTAAAGCAGAAAGAGACAAAGGGTGTAGATGGCTCTTCTCCTACTGTTGATCAGTCTCACGACGTCTCAAGAAATCCTCGTCGTCAGATCGACGAACACTATTAGGAATGTTTCAGTTGGACGGCCTTCAATAAACCGTCTCGTATCTATTCACGGATGGTTTCAGGGTGGACTCCTCGTTCTTGGGCAATTTGCCTGACAGGGGAGCCATCAGTCAAGCGAAAGGAGAGCTTGTCACATGACACCACAAGTCCAGTGGGGAACGATCACTCTGATCCTCGACAACGAGGCATGCCGTCGTGTGTACTCGCAGCCTGGGTGGTATTTCCAGGGCATTGACGAGGAAGATTGACGCCAACCAGAAGAGTCGCAGCACGCCGTGCAGCAGACCCGCGAAGAAGTACTTCGCCTCGTGGTGATGCCGGATGAGCAGGGACGCTCTCACTTTGACGAGATGAGGTACGAGAATCTTCCTGAATACCCTGGCTATCTGGTTGGCGCGCCTTCGCGGTCCTCTTGCACCTGATGAAGCAGAGCACTACCGGAAGCAGCAAGCATAACAAGAATATCTTTAGAGGAGCATACCAGATAGTATGACCAGGGACGGGAATGTTTCTCGTCTCTCTCAAAAGGGTGTTCGATGAGCATCAAAGCCTACAAGTATCGCGTTTATGCGAACAAGTCCACAACCGAAAAACTGCACTGGGTGCTTGATCGGTGCCGCGAGTTGTACAACGCGGGTCTGCAAGAACGCCGCGACGCCTACGAGATGGGTGTCAAGCATCATCCCAACTACTACGATGATGAGCTTTGCCGACACCTCACCCGTGAGCATGCCGTTGGCTATTATGAGCAAAAACGCGAGCTGGTTGACATCAAAGAGCTTCGGCCAGAGTATCAGGAGATTGCCTCCCACGTCCTGCAAGATGTGATCCTGCGCCTCAAACGGACCTATGATCGCTTCTTTGAGCGGGTGCAGAATGGGGAAAAGCCAGGATACCCCAGGTTCCAGGGGCGCAACCGCTATGACAGTTTCACGTACCCCGATGGGGCAGGCTGGAAACTCGAGACGAAGGAGCGTCCAGCAGACAAAAAGGGCATGGTCAGAGTCAATCTAGGCCTCACGAAGATCGGAACGGTAAAAGTGCACCTGCACCGCGACATGACAGGGAAGATCAAAACGCTCACGATCAAGCGGGAGGGAGAACACTGGTACGCGATCTTCACCTGCGAGATTGGCAAGCCCGAACCGTTGCCAGTGAGTGACGTCGATGTAGGCATTGACCTGGGAGTGATCCACCTCGCGGCATTGTCCAATGGTGGCTTTATCGACCACCCACGCCATTTCAGGCGTGCAGAGAAGAAGCTCGCCAAAGCGCAACAAGCCTTGTCGCGCAAGAAGCGCGGGAGCCATCGGCGGGTAAAGGCGGTCAAGCAGGTAGCAAAGGCATATCGCAAAATACGTAACCAGCGCAAAGATTTTCATCACAAGGAGTCACGGAAGCTGGTCAATCGCTATCAGATCATGGTGTTTGAAGACTTACAGACCGCAAATCTGACGAAAAGGCCAAAGGCCAAACAAGACAAAGAGACGGGCAAATATCTTCCCAACGGAGCAAGCGCAAAAGCCGGACTCAACAAAAGTATTTTAGATGCCGGATGGAGTATGTTGACAGAGATGGTGAGCGTCAAGGCAGCATGGGCCGGGCGCACGGTCATTTTTGTGAACCCATTCATGACATCACAACGGTGTTCAGGATGTGGCGCAGTGGTCAAAAAAGACCTGTCGGAACGATGGCACAGTTGTAGTTGTGGCACGGAGCTAGACAGGGATACCAACTCGGCCAAGCTTATTCTGAACCTGGGATACCAACACCTTTCGGTCGGGACGCGACCAACGTCGGCTACGGCGTAGAAGCCTCCGCATTGAATGCGGAGGTACGTTCACGAAAGCCTGAGTCTGTTTCGTGCCTTGGACGGCCCGCGACGTATAGCACATGTCCTCTCCTACCTAGCTCGTGTTGCCTTGCTGCAGGGAGACATTGCGGAAGCCTATGCTTCGTGCAAGGAGAGTTTAGCACTCTTCCAGCAGGTGGATGACCCAGAAGGCATTGTGTTCTGTCTGCAAGGGTGGGGGGTAGTGGTTGCGCAACAGAACAACTATGATTGGGCAGCACGACTCTGGGGAACGGCAGAAACGCTGTGTGAGAGGGGGGACCATCGGCGTGTCTCATTCCTGTTGCCTATCGAGCGGACAAAGGTTGAGCGCATCGGCTATGAACAAATGATTTCAGGCGTCCGTACCAAACTGGGTGAGCGTGCCTTTGCCGCTGCGTGGGCAGAAGGACAAACGATGACGCCAGAGCAAGCTCTTGCCGCACAAGAACATTCAATGTACTTTGATCAATCTTTTGAGAAGACTGGCACAAAGGCCAAGAGAAACACTCAAAAGAATAGTGCATCAGACTCTCTACAAGGATGCACCAAGCGCGAGGGAGAGGTGTTGCGCCTGGTTGCACAAGGACTTACCGATGCTCAGATGGCTGAAGCACTAGTGATCAGCCCGCGTACCGTCCATACACATCTACGTGCGATCTATAGCAAACTCGGCATTTCGTCGCGTCATGCCGCTATGCACTATGCTCTTGCTCACCATCTGGTCTAATTTCCTCTCGCACATGGCGGTACGCTCTCTTCTCCTGCTCTTTCTACCCACTGTATCAAGAAAGTGTTACCTAGGCAATCACTTGCTGTAAGCGTTTGCGCATGTTGAGGAAGCACAAGACAAATACACCGACTTACCGATGTGTTCAACCCTCCTTTGCTGTAGACTCTGAGCAGAAATAAAGGATTCTCCCTGAACCTATTGAAGAACAATTCTCTCAAGAAAGGCAGCTAAGCTATGGATTCTGATACCTCTATCAGCGTGAATCCCTTTACTGCTACTACCGATCCAACAAGACTATATGACCACTACCGCCATTTTCGAGAGCAAGGTCCAGTGTATTGGAGCGAGCAAACCCATTCCTGGTTTACATTCTCTTATTCAGAATCGTCCTTTGTCTTGAGCCAGCCTAGCTTCGACAAGCGCGCCTATCTGAAAATGATGCAGCACAATTTTGGTCCATCGGTCGCCGACACGCTCACGCACATGCCCTTTTTTATGGAACCCCCTGAACATACCCGCACGCGTGCATTGCTGTCTTATGCCTTTACCGGAGGGAAACTGCGCCTGGGTGTGGGAGTAGGCTGGAATCAAGTTGAGTACGAGTTACATCCAGCTCTCGCTTCTTCAGTTGTGAAGGCGCTTCAAAGCAGTGAGCCTGCTATTGCTGAGAACATTGTCGTGGTTACGCTTGCTACTCTCTATCTCCAACAGTGGTGGTTGTTCCGATTAACATTCGCGCTGGGACGGCTTCCTTGTTTTCCCGAAGCACCTTTTGTCCCCCTATGGGAAGAACGTCATTTACCATCGCCTTTCTCCGGCTATGGATTACATGGACTCTTGGCACTGCAAGAGCATCAGCTGCAGAGGTACGATGTTCACCTCAACTTTCTTGATGACTGGCAAAATCAGATCAATCATCTGCTTGCTCAAGAGGAAGCATATCGTCGTGAACTTCCGAGCGGGCTGAGAGAAGCACTCGTACAACTCAGCGTCTAAGAGGAAGAAACAACATGAGCATGCGACAACGAGTTGGGCAACAGGAAATTGAGCAGTTTCTCATTCAGGTAGGCCGAACACGGCAGCCAGGACGACTATACCTTACAGGAGGGGCAGCGTTGGTCCACAGGGGGATTCGTCCGGGACAAACACTTGACATTGATATTCAGATTACCGTCGATCCAGCGAATCTCACAGCACAGGTTGCACAGTTAAAGCAAAAGATGAATATCAATATCGAATTTGCCTCTCCTGGTGATTTCATCCCCTTACCAGTTCAATGGGAAGTACGATCTCCGTTCATCAAGCGTTATGATCAATGTTCATTCCAGTTGATCGATAAGCACGCTAGCACAGAGTAAGGCATGTTCTCGCTGTAACGACGAGAGTGAAGAGAAACTGATTGCATTTAATGCATTATAAAGTAAAGCAATGTAATACTCACTAATATCGTCATTTGGGTTCAGTCTCACTAATTCATGAGCAAGTGTGCGAAGATATACAACGGCGGCGTATGCCTTCGCTAACGTTTGATTTTTCGTAGGGAATGCATCTAACAACTGGTCTACCTGACTAAATTGTTTAATGCTGCATAATGTTTCTTCCATTGCGAGACGCTCGTTTAACGTAGCATCCTCTTCTGATACTAACAGTTGAAAGCGGATGGTGGAATCGAGCATTGCGATATCACGCAAAACGTGGCCCTGACCAGTGCCTTGAAAGTCGATAAGCCATACATGCTCACTGTTATCAACAAAGAGATTGTATTGATTACAATCGCCATGAGTGATGCATGTATAGGTGGAGCATCTAAAGGGGGGGCGTGTGGCTACCTGTAAGGGATTTGTAAAAGTACGGCCTGCGAGGGATGTAAAGGTAAGTTTTTGTTTTCCTTGTACGAACTGAACAGATTTAAGCTGCCTGGAAATTGTACGTTCAAGTGCATCCCATGTGAAACCGAGGAGGTCTTGATAGTCTTTTGTTACGTTGAGGAAGGTCTGACTCAAGTTGGCGTACCATGGGCTACAGGTGTCCAGGAAAAAACGATCTATAATCCTCTTAATACGAGATATATCACTATGGCGGTAGGCACTATCGAAATCCTCCAGGCGGTCGTTATTTGCACCGATAAATGAATAGATGATACCACTGAGATGTTGAGTGCGGCGCACTCCATGTGCAGTAGTATTCCGTGCTCCGCCAACGAACGACTCGACATATTGCTTGAAGTTGTTGTATTCTTCCTCAATCTTGAGGACACTGCCATATTTGACAATTACAGTACGTGCTGTTCCCCCTGTGGAATAGAAAGGCTGCACGGCCAATATACCAGCACCACTATGGCCTGGCGTTAAAGGTTGCACGATGAGGTTTCCCGCTTTATAAAACAAACGGCAGAGGAGATCGTCCAGTTCAGCCGCGAACTGGCTTTGTAAAGCGGTCCCTTTCTTAAAGCGCGTACCTCCAACCTCCAAGCCTAGCACGGCTTGTTCTGGTCCTTGTACCTGCTGCCAGTGTATATCGAGAGCGGGGTTAAATTTCACATGTTCGGAAAACACTGCTTGTACGCTTTCTAACAATATTTGGTTACTAAATTGATCTTTTTCTAACACCATCTGATCCGTGAGTTGATCCTCTTTAAAGAGAAAGTCGGCTACCTTATTCCTATGTTTGACAAGAGCCATTCTTACGCGATCTTTTGTACCATAATTTGACAGCATAATAACTTTCGTCGCCTCTCCCAATCCGCGTGTTTCTAGCTCTTGTAGCAGTTGGATGCCATCTTCGTTACTGGGATCTGATTCATTTAGTCGAATATCAAGTATGAACA
>JAABUQ010000673.1_pt1 | contig 79311 bp, 83 predicted proteins | sample 5560001 | NCBI WGS metagenome assembly JAABUQ01 (sample SAMN10711888, study PRJNA513371) | rock metagenome | isolation source: Antarctica rocks | place: Antarctica: Victoria Land, Finger Mt nord | collected 2015-12-18 | reverse complement strand
TTCTCGAAGCTGGACGCGATGCATGACAACTGCCTGCGCTTATTTTTGGACGAATACAACCAGCCGAATTACCAGCAGCCAAGCAGGCGTAAACACAATGCCGCCAAACGTTATTGAGCCACTACCCTTTTCTACGCCAATCTGCACAAGTTTCACCCCCGCGTCGTTTGTGGCGAGAATGACAAGCCCCCCGGAACGCTGGAAAATCGTCGGTGGGTTGTTGCGATCAGCGATGATACGCAGGACGTTCAGCGTCAGGTCATGCTGGTCGCAGTTATTGACTTGAAGGAGCGGCTTGCCGTCGGTGACGATCAGGTCAAGCCCCGAAAGTTCGTTTTTGATAGTCTGGCGCTTCTCGTAGGCCGGCTCGAACTTGGCCCGGAGCGCTTTCCAGTCGTTGTTGGAGCAGGAGGCGTGCAGACAACGATGCCCGCGAGTGCCATTATCGTACAGGAACACCGCCGCGTCCTTGGCCGCGTGTTCCGAGTTAAACACGCAGTGGTCGAGGACAAACTTCACATGGTCGGCTTCCTGTTCAACGCTCTGAACACCGATCTTGTGGCTGGCAAGCCACCCCGCCATATCGAAGGGCTTGCCGGTCTGAGTGGCCTGCGCCTCGTAGTCCGTCTTTCTGGGCCGTCCCGGACCTCGCTTGACCTCTCCCCAGGATTCGATCACTTCGCGCATCTGAGCCTCTGTGACCAAGATACGCGGCTGAGACGACATGAGTTGAGAGTACCGGCGCGGCCGTTCAGGGTCATCCTCCGCGCCTTTCACCGACTGCGTGCCATAAAGTTTTATGATGCGCCCTGCGTTGTGGACCGATCTGTCAACGCCGACTACATCATCCCCCCACTTGTGTGCGATCGCTTCCGTCAGCGCTTTGAATAACTGGTCGGTTTCCGGGTTGTTGTCGAAATCGACTGGATAAAGCAGGTGCGTCCCGTTGCCGCTGTACGCCCCGGTGGGCAGCGGCCAACCCATCTCGGACAACGCGGCCGCGCAGTCCTCAGCCCGAAGACGGGCGAGTTCGTACTGTTCGCTCGTTGAAGCGGTGTCCGCCGGGCGAACCGGATCAAAATCCAGAAACGCCCAGCGCCGGAACGCGATGTCGCTATTCTTGGTTGTCTCGGTGCTGTCATCGTCGAGTTCGGCCAGCAACGGCATGATCGGGTTGAGCGTCACATAGACGTTGACTTTGCCGTTCAGGAACTCTGCGATCTTGGCAAGATAGTCGCGGTCGGGAGAGAAGTGCCCGACCATGCCTTTGCCGCGCTTGTGACGGACTTCGATCAGGGTGTTCTCCGTGCCGTGGAGACAGTTCAGCGCGTCCAAGATGTGCTGGCGATCAAAAGAAAACAACGGTTCGTTCATAAAAGTCAATCCTTGAACCCAAAAAACCCCATCCGCCGACACGGATGGGGTTTTGACGCAGTCGTCTGGCGAGGACGACGCTTGCGGTGATATGGACGCGCCGACATGCGCCATCACCATTTCCTGCGCTTTTCGGGGAGCCACCTCGATTTGCGCCAAACTTTTACAGGCGGTTCTCGCCTCTACTTTTGTTATACAGTAAGAGGATCGGCTCACCCTGCGACTTTTTCTCGTTCCGAGAAACTATTTTCCGATTTTTTTCGACTGATCTTCCCCGGTTCGGGAAACGCGGGAGTCGTCCCCGAACCGGCGTCACCGTCCGGGGGTTCTGGACGGAAAGCGTTCGCTTCTATTTATATAATCTTCGATGTGCCAGGCGGGATTGGCAAGAGGTCAGGGATTCTTTTGATTTATTTTTGATTTATTTTTTGGGGCCTCAATGTCGTCTTAACCGTGGCCCGGATATTCGGCGGAGCCTGTCCGGCGGGGACCGACTCAAAGTCCGGATGGCGCAGCACGACCTAGAACTGGTCCGTGGCCCAGTCGTACCTGGAGCGCACGACTTCCGCACCGTCCGGGAGGTTAATCCGGGTGGTGGCGTACGGTGTCAGCCCGAGCAGTTCGGGAAAGACGGCGGCGGGGACGGCGAGTATTTTAGGACGGTGCGGGTTCATACGCCTGTTTTATTGCCTTGGGGCTTGCGGCGTCCTGCCGCAGCCTTGCCATCGACGCGCCGGTTGTGGTATGATCAAGGCGTTGGATCGAAATGACGCATCTTCGAGCGGCTCACCGATGAAGGTGAGGTTGCTGGACAGTCGCCGGTGTTTGGTTGAAACGCGCTGATAGACGCCTTCTTCGCGAACCCAGCGCGAAGACCGGCGTGGCGGAGTTAGACAGAGACAAGGTGAGATAGAAATATGCGGGTGATTATTGCCGCCCCGCCCCGAGACTTAACGTTGAAGCGCGAACAATTTTGGATAGAAATTCAAAAGGCGTTCCGACAAGCGGAAACGGGACCATGTTAAAGTAGGAACGAAAACTGGCCCGCAGCGGTGAATGCTGCGGGCCAGTCTTCTGTTTATGTACTGGCGGCGCTCATCCCCCCCTCGACCCTGCGGCCCACCCGAAACGCACGGATCCTCGCTCCGGTCAGTTTGCCCGGAAGGGCATGGGCCGCCATCACCGCCTTTACTGTCGGGGGGTGTTCGTTGTTTTGCCTGATCCGGCTTGAAGGCTTTTCTGGCAGGTTTCCAAGATGCCGGCGTCGAACATGTGTTAAGTTCGTATCTTGAACGAAGAGCGAGCAGGACAGCAGGCAGGGCCGAGAGGTCAGAGGAGTGGCTATGTTCAATGATGATGTTCCTCCCCTGGAGCGTCTCTATACGGGCGAGCGGGTCGGCCTCCTCGTTCTTGGTCGCGCCCAGATCGCCGACCTGACTCCCGAGGTGCCTTACATCGTGATCTCCGTGACCGACCCTGATCGAACAGATGCCTCGGTTCTGCCGACGCCCTCCTGCGCCGTACCCTCGACCTGGTTGTCTCCCTCGCGTCTTTGCTGCTTCTGCTGCCCCTCCTCGTCCTTGTCGCCCTCCTCATCCGCCTCGACAGTCCCGGCCCCGTCCTCTTTGTCCAAACGCGCGTCGCCAAGCACGGTAACCTTTTTCCCGTCTTCAAGTTCCGCTCCATGTTCCTGAACGCCGAGAAGCGCCTTGACAGCGTGCTGGCGAGCAACGAGCGCAGCGGCCCGGTCTTCAAAATGCGCCAGGACCCGCGCGTGACCCGTGTGGGGCGGATGTTGCGCCGGTGTTCGCTGGACGAGGTGCCTCAGCTTCTGAACATTCTTCAGGGACAGATGAGTTTGGTGGGTCCGCGTCCGGCTCTGCCGCGTGAGGTAGCCTTGTACACGCCGGAGCAGCAGGGCCGTTTGTCGGTGATGCCGGGGTTGACGGGTCTGTGGCAGGTATCAGGTCGGGCAACCTTATCGTTCGAGGCGTCGGTGGCTTTGGATTTGGAGTATGTGCGGCGTCAGTCGGTGGGGCTGAATATCATGCTGATCCTGCGGACGGTCCCGGCGGTGCTCACCGGACACGGCGCATACTGATTTAGGCTGTCTGGCTTTCAATCTGTATGGCAGTCACACTTGATCTCAGATATACCATATTGGTCGCAGCCGCTTGTACCCGCCGAAGAAGCACGGCAAAGCGTTTCGAGGCTACATTGCCTGCAAGCTACGCTTCTTTTACGGCCTGCGGGCACATCTCTTGATGATTACCAGTGGACTACCCGTCGAGGTGCTGCTGGCACTGGGCAGTGAAGCTGACATCGAGGTCTTCCGGCGCTTGCCGCTGCACCTGCCTCCCCAGGCGCACATCTTCCGATGCCAGCTACCTGGACCAGCACGAAGAAGCGCTGCTGGCAGACGCCGACCTGCATCTGGTGGCTCAGCGTTGTAAGAACAGCAAAGAGCCGCTGGCTCCGTGGGTGAGCTATATCGCTCGGCACGAGCGCAAGTGCATCGAGACAGTGTTCAGCCAAATTGATTCGGCATTCGGACGAACTATTCACGCGGTAACGCTACGCGGGTTTGGGTCACAGGTCTCCCTTACCATACTGGCTTACAGTTATTTCACAATAATATAGAAACGCAACTCAGGATAACAATACGATTATGGGCTTCGAAACCTACTCGAAGGGGCGAGTGCGCGAGGGGTTGAAGCTGATGAACTCGGATTGTGACAGGAATGGCCTCCCCGTCGGAAATTCACCTACTCTGTGGATGGTCTCGGGCCGAGAGCCGTGTACTTTAGCGGAGTATATCGCCGAACTCGCGAGCCGCTCAACCTAAGCAAGAAAACAGTCCGCTCAACAACAAAAAGACAGCGATGCACTTTTGCACCGCTGTCTTTTGCCATTTGTATCCTATTTTGCCATTTGTACCTATTCAAAGTATGAAAGAACTCCAGAGTGCTGTCTGAATAACCGTGCGTATATGTGCTGACTGGCTTGACTATTTCTCAAATTTATTCAGTGATCGAAGCATTCGGAGAAACATCGAAGAAATTAAAAAATAACCACGAGGGGTTGCCAGTCGCGCGGTCCAGATCACAGATGATACCACTATGGATCAACTCATCGTGAACACCGATTGCCTCGAATGGCTTAGCCAGCGCCCGAGCGCTTCCGTCAACTGCATTGTCACTTCGCCTCCGTATTGGGGCCTGCGCGATTATGGGGCCACCTCGCTCATCTGGGCAAGTGACACCCTTTCTGCAAACAACGCCGGACACCCTGCCCCCTGCTGTGTCCATTCCTGGCAATGCAGCACTGGCAGCCAGGATCAAGCAGGCACCCCAAACGAAAACATCTCTGCCTTCTGCCTTGGGTGCGGGGCCTGGCACGGGCCGCTCGGCCTGGAACCCACGCCTGAGCTGTACGTCCAGCATCTCACAGCCATCTTCCGCGAATGCCGACGTGCCCTGACCCCTGATGGCACATTGTGGCTCAACCTCGGCGACTGCTACGCCCGCTCCCCCGCAAAAGGTGGGTCAGGGACCCCGAATGGCAGAAATGGTTACGGCGAAGGCTATGCCGGTGCCTTTCGGCCAATCCCCCAGGGCCTCAAGCCCAAAGACTTGATCGGCATCCCCTGGCGCATCGCTTTTGCCCTTCAGGCCGATGGCTGGTACCTGCGCTCCGACGTGATCTGGGAGAAGCCCGATGTCCTACCCGAATCAGTAAAAGACCGTCCGACAAAATCGCACGAGTACTTGTTTTTGCTGACGAAGTCGCCGCGGTACTACTACGACGCGGACGCGGTTCGGGAGATCGGTGCCGACGGCGGCCTGCGGAACAAGCGGACGATCTGGCGTTTGCCCAAAGCGCGGCTCAACGCGCAGGAATTCGGCATCGACCATGTGCAGCACTTCGCGATGTTCCCGCCGGAACTGGCCCTGCCATGCGTTCTGGCGGGCTGTCCTGAAGGCGGCGTCGTGCTTGACCCATTTGCCGGCAGCGCCAGCACCGGCGTGACCTGCCTGCGTGCGGCTGGCACGAAAAGTGTGTATTTCATCGGCTTGGAGATCAACCCCGGCTACGCTGAGCTTGGAAAGGCCCGGCTCGCGTTCGAGGCCGCAAAGACTACCGGCTGGAAAGAAGGCTAGTCGAGGCTAGGTAAAGCCTCATAAAAAATAAAAGACTGGGCGTGAAAATAAAAGGCTGGGCGTTGCTTTTCGGCGGCGTGAACACTGAATATGTAAGTGTAGGGCAAATAAAACAGAAGAGCAAAAGCTCCACTCGGCAATCACCGACCGACAACGATAGAAATGAGAGATGAACAAAATGGCGCAAACAGATGAATATAAGATGACCCGTGCGGAACATCGCCAGCGTGCAATCGAATTGATCCGTACCGCCGCAGACCGACGCCGGGCCGAGACGCAAAGTGTCTTCGCCACCCGTCACGTCGTGACACTGTCCCCAGAGAAGTTTAATATGATGGTTGCGGAGAAGATGGAAGAAACACGCCGTCAGGTTCTCGCAATTCAGGGCGCGATGCCACTTGGCCGCGCTTTCGCGAAGGCTGCGGCCCTCCTCGGCGACGCTTACAAGGACAGTGGTTGCTACGCCCTGATCCCGGATCTTCCCGGCAGTCGCGTGATCGCGCGTGGCGTGTGTCCAACCGCGGAGGTCGGTGACGGCATCTTTGACGAGGCGCAGGTGATGGGACACGAGACGTCGACCTGGCGCGATGCGCGTTTCGAGGTGAGCGAGGAGCGCTTCCGACTGGGCGACCAAGGTGTGCCGGCCCTGGGCGAAAGCGGTTTGAAGGGCATCCTGATCAAAGGCGCTCCTTTCGCCGGCGAAACAGTAGGCACAATGGTCATCTTGATGGCACGTCAAGACTTTGATACTCTTTTCGCCCAGGGGATGACGCCGCCCCAGCGCGTTTCGCCCGAGCTTTGGAAAGACCTGTGCTTCTACGGGCAGCGTGAGAACTACCAGTCTCGGCTGGGGATCACCTTCGACGAGATCTTTGCTCTGCCCAGGCCGGATCTCGCCGACAGTGATGGTTGCCATGCGGCTCTTCTGGCAGTAGTGTATTATATGACAGTTCGCTATGGGGAGCGCTATGCAACGAAAGCGCTCTGTGCAAAATAGGAGGCTGGCAAAGGCGGGCGGCTGCAAAGAAACATTCAAAGCACCAAATACTTTGCAGCCGAATACTTTTTAGTGAGAAGGACTGCATGACGTTGTGGGTCGTGAACTGTGCTACGACCTGCCCGCCACGACAAGCGTTCCAGCGCGGGCGGATTTATCAATCGGCACATTTTGTGCGGTCCTGCCAAGAAGAAGCGTTGATAATCCGCGCATCAAAACCATCGCGAGCAATGCAAAAAACGCTCGCGATAAAAATAAAAACGCTCACGATAAAAAAACAGGAGGCTGTGCCAATTGGACAGGTGAGACGGACGATGATACCTGTATGGACCCACTCAACAAAGACGCTCTTTTCATGCTGGCAGGCTCCTTTTCTGCTATGGGGACGGACGCTGCCCAGAGCGCCCGCGCCGACGGCAGCTCTCACAACATAACCGTTGCTCCAGGCAGCTCCATTATCCGCCCAAGCTCTATCGTGCAGGGAGACTGCCTCAAGGTGCTCGCCCGTATCCCTGACGATGCGATCGATCTCACCGTGTGCAGTCCACCGTACGATACTCTTCGCAGCTACCATGGCGACTGGTCGCTCGACCTACCTGCCCTCGGCCAAGCGCTTTACCGTGTCACCCGGATAGGCGGGGCAGCGATCGTCGTCATCGGCGATGGCACCAAAAATTTTGCCAAGTCTTTAACCACCGCCCGCCTGACCCTGGACTGGTGCGACACCGTGGGATGGCGCTTGTTCGAGCAGTGCCTCTACCACCGGGATGGCAATCCCGGCGCATGGTGGAGCAAACGCTTCCGGGTGGACCACAAGTCGATCCTGATCTTCTTCAAGGGCAACCGCCCAAAGACGTTCGATAAAACATCCCTGATGGTGCCCAGCAAGCATGCGGGCAAGAGCTTTGCAGGTACGGATCGCCAGACCAACGGCTCCCTGAAGCCGATCACGCCAAAAATCGTCAACCCGGCAAAGTGCCGCGGCACAGTGTGGCACTACGCCGCCAGCAACACGGAGGGCAACCGGATCAAAAAGCAGCATCCAGCGACGTTTCCAGACAAACTGGCGCTTGACCTGATCCACTGCTTTAGTCAAGAAGGTGATGTGGTGCTCGATCCTTTCGCGGGAAGTGGGACAACGTGCGTGATGGCTGCGCTGGCTGGACGGCAGTTTATCGGCATCGACGTCTCAGATCAATACTGCGAAATCGCCCGTCAGCGTTTGCGAACCGAAGCCAGTATTGAGATGGGGGCCAGTGTCTGACGGCTGGAGCCACACGAACTTGGCGAACCACCTCCCGCGGATACGGGCGCTGGAACGGTGACCCGGCGGCTGGCTCAGAGTAACTTTGCTGGCCTCGCTGCTGGATCGGTGTTGCCGGACATGATTGTTAAACATGCGGTTTCGGAGCGAAACGCGGGTTTGGGGGACTAAAAGCCGCGCCGGAATCTTTTTTGGAGGGCATTGCCTTTTTGACGCGTGGGAACGCAGATAGTATAAATAGGAGGGCAATGCAAGGCACTTCCCGACCTGATCTAGTTCAACAAACTACGAGAAGATTCCGCTGAAAGATGAAACGACTACGCTGAAAGATTACATTATGGAAACTACCAACAACAAAAACAACTTGGCGACCAAGGAAGCCGCCCTCGGAGCCAACAACGACTCCTCGGCTATCCAGAAGGTCCTCGTTTATCCGGCTGTCGTAACTGCTGACTTGGGCGGTGCTGCCATCGCATCAATGCAGGGTGCGAGCTGGCACCAGTCGTATCACTACGATTTGATCGTGCAGCCCTACGAAGCCGTCTACTCCAAAAACTTCTACGCGGTGGACGGCAACTATACCTCGCCCGCCACGAGCTATCTGATCCGCGCCACGAAGTACCTGATGGGCAAGATGGAAACGGCCTTCTACGCCGTGCCGCTGCCTGAAGGGGACAAAATCTTGTCACTCGGATGTCATGATCAAGCAGATGCGGATTTTGAGGAGTACGTCAGTCAGCACGTTCTGTGTACGGCCTACGCTTACAGCAAAGGCTTTATGCCCGACGAAGGTGAGCCGGTCATCGAGCCGGTGGGTGGATCCCTGGTGGCCTTCTGCTTCGACAGCGACCACGGCTCGGACAACTTCGACCTCCTTGTGCAGCCGCACCAGCCGGCGCTTGCAGCCCCTCTAGCCTCGAAGCGCTTTGTCGTGCGGGCAACACACTCGAATGGCTTTCAGGATGAAAGTACCGCCTTTTACGAAATGCCCCTGAACCAAGGGGAAGAAGTCCTAGGAGGAAACAGCGACTTGGAGCGGACCGCACTCTTCGACCGGTTAGCGAACAATCAAGGTCATCTTGATCTGCCGGTTTCGTCTCGCTGGCCGCTGTTGCTTGGGCGGGACGATCTCTACAAGGATACTGATCGCTGGACTTCGTGAAGATCGGCGAGTTAATCCAAGTTGAAGTATGATGTTCTGTGGCAAAACACGCGGCTGTTGGTCTGAGAGGGGCAGAGAGACTGGTAATACACTCAGGGATTGCTGCCTCGTCTTCTGGAGGCCCGCCTCCACAGCCAGTGCAGTAGGATCCGCTGAAGCATTTAAGCATCGAGGCCGGTCAAGAACTCTGCCGCCGGAGTTGGCTGGAAACTGGAGATGGATGTCAAGTTGGAGGGGAAGTAGATCGCCAGCAAAAAGGCCAGCGCGGTTTCGCGCTGGCCCTCGGCTGCAATTCAAGGAGTTTGACGATCTTCGTAGTCGTGCTTGTAGTGCGCGTCAGAAAGATCTTCGTATTCGTCCATTACTTGACCTTCGTAAACCCAGAACTTGCGTCCCTTATAGTACGCAACTTCTGGGCTTGACATCGCTTTCAGCGTCTCGCCATCACCCTCAAGCGCGTCGCGCATATTGTCGTACTCCTCAGCATCTTGAAAAGCGACAATATCGTTGATAAGGGCTTTGCTGATACCTCCAACCGTCAGGCGACTTTCGCCAACTCTTGTTACTGCTACATAGATGGGCATCTCGTTTCCTCCAGGATAGGTTGATCCAAGGCCCAAATAATTTTGTGCTTCTATTTACATTATCAGCGTTTTCGCCATGAAAAACGAAATCGCCCAATCATGCCCCAAAAACTAGCGATCTGCAACCTCTCAGGCAGGATGCCGCAAGAGCCTGCCGGTGATCGCGCTGGGGCGGGTTCGTTGACCTGACGGTGATGCAACCGGTGGACGTGGGGGGCACAGAACAAACAGCGCTGACCTTTTATTAGTGCGACTGCGGCGGTTGTGCCCGAAACATTCCGGGCCGAGGTTCCGCACTTGGGCACTGTGCCGTCGGGCCGCAATTCTGAGGCAGGATATTCACCCGGCGCTGGGACTTCCCGAGGGCCGCAAGAATCCTTTCCGGAGCCGACCAGCCTGCCAAACAACAGAAAACCGCCCTTCCAAGGATTGGAAGGGCGGTTTTGCAGGTGTTCACTGCATCTGAAAAACTACGAGTCTCAGCGGTTCTCCTCGATTTCGTGGTCTGCGTTCACGAAAAAATCGTGCCCATATTCCTTCTCGACGAAGCGCCTGTCGACACGAATCAGGTCGTAACGCTGGTAACGATGTGCCTCGTCCTTTGCTTTGAGAAAATCAAACAAGGAGGTGAAAGACAGGATCGTGTCCTGCAGTTTACCATCGATGCCACCCCGCGTGAATCCACTTCCGTAACGGACGTGGACAGCGTAAAGATGTCGTTTTGTTGCCATTTTTTGCCTTCCTGTTCAGCCATTGTCATATTGACGATTCCAGAGTTTGTTTTTCTTTTTTTCATTGCCTCCTAACATTATTATCTGTGTTTCTGCCAGAAAATTCGAAATCGCTGTGATCTCGTCTGAAATGAGCCGATTTGCCGTCCCGATGACCTTGCAATCGTCGTCCCAAGCACCGATCTCCGACTTCCGCCCTAGAGGGACAGACGCGCGGCTTGACAACGGATGGTATGATTGGTGTAAACCCCACGCCACCGTATGAAGAAAACTGCCCGAGGCAGAACCTATAGACCTGGATTAACCTTCCAGGGTGTAAGGGCTGACGGGCAGCGACGAAGAGGCCGTAACCGCATTTGCTCACCAGGATCGCCGCGCTACCATCATCGACGCGGTAGATTTTGGGGTTGACCTGGACGAACTGGAACGGCGACTGGCAGCCCAGCCCTACCGAACGCTGGCCCGTATGTCGAAAGGATAAAGAGCGGTGATGACTATCAAGCCGATTAAAACCGAGGAAGATTTTGACCAGGCGATTCAGGAGATCAAGGGACTGTTCGGCACACCGTTGGGCAGCGAGGCTTCGGATCGTTTGGAAGCGCTGGTGAAACTCGCCCATGCGTATGAAGTGAGAAAAGACCGCGATGGGGCACAGCCTTTTGTCGTCGTGCCTCAGCCGAGGAACCTGGCCGTTCCGGGTCGTCCGTTCGCGTCCCCACAGCCGGGTTTTGCCCGAGAACTGCTCGGCGGGGTGAGTGCCGAAGATCTGACTTTGTCGTCCGAAGAAGCCGAAGCCGCATTCGAGGATCATTTGTAGCCGGCCGGGAGGGGTGGGGGACCGGCACTCAGGTGTCGGTGTGCTGTAATTGGACATGCCAACAATTGAGGCCCTCTATGTCAACTCCAAAACAACTTCCCGGCGTTCATTCCGGAATCCCGGAAAGAACCTCGGCCGCATTTCCTGCTGAAGTCTCCGAAGGCGTAAGTGCCGGGCGTTCGGTGCCGGGGTTGCCAAGGAATTGCTGCTGGCAACGCTGAGGACTACGTTTTGAGCGAAGCCGAGATGCAAGGTCAGTTTGAGGAGTACCTATGACGGAAACGATCACCAGAGAAGCGATGTCAACAGCCGACGAACAACTAAAAGACGCCTTGAAGTCCGTTCCGGGTCAGCCCGAGGATGTCCAGGAGGCTTTCCCTCCAGAGGGGAAAGTTCTTGTGATGACAGCCGAAGACGCAATCGCGTACATGGAGGCGCATCCTGGTGGCAGGTCTGGGCGTGAGGTTGTTTCGTTGTACGCCTCTGAAATCGGCAACCGGTTACGTACCCGGCGCATGCGTTGCAAGATGTCACAGGCGCAGGTCGCCGCGCAGTTAGGGGTGAGCCAAGCGCTGGTTGGTCAGTGGGAGTTGGGAAAGTCGCGCCTTATTATTGATGACTTACGCCGCTTGGCTGAAGTCCTAAAGACAACGCAGGCATACCTGTTGGGTGAGGCTCCCAATCCTTCTCTCCCAAGGCCGCCGGAGCAAGAGGAAGACCCCACAGAGATAATGAAGCAGGCGATCCTTATTCTGGTGGAAGGTATGAACTACGAAGAGCGGTCAAAACTTTTTGTTGAGGCGGGATTGCTTCTTGGAATAAAGCCGGGAGGCCATCGTGTCACAAAAAATCCAAGCGGCCAAGACGTCACAGAGTCGTGATGTTTGCCTTTGTGCCCTCGCCTTGCCAGGTAAGATGTTCTTGGGGTTGCATTCGCTGGCGTGCGGGGGTATTATGTTTGCATCGGGCTAATATCAAGATGGAGACGCCCGAATCGTCGCCCTGGGTGAGCCGGGGCCAGTTTGCCGATATGGCTCAGTGGTAGAGCAGCTGTTTCGTAAACAGCAGGTCCGCGGTTCGAATCCGCGTGTCGGCTTCTAAAAATAGCAGGCAAGCATAGAAAAAGCCCCGAGTAGAAAATCTACTCGGGGCTTTTTCTTGTCCGGGCTTGACATCGGATGACTAGATATGGCATTATAAAAAAGCATATCTTTAACTCTGGGCTTCGGTGCATACAGTAGGCGTCAGCCCAGAACACAGCACGAAACGGAGGAACGACGACGATGGTAGCATACGCGTATCAGCAGACCGTCCCGCACGGGGACGACGAAGAGGATCGCTACGACGAGGGGGCGCGGATCACATGGGACGATCTCATCGCGGCGTACATGAAGTACCTGCGGTACCGGAAGCGCGGCAAGAAGCACATTTATGATACGAACAACTCCTTGACCCACGACGCGGAGTGGTTCAAGGCCCGTGGCATCCCGCCTGCGGGTGCCAACCGCCGCAACGCCACCGAATATCTACAGGCGCTCGTGGACCTGGGCCGCGCCGACATCACCGTGCACCATAAGCGCACGAAACTGCGGGCGATCTACGCTTGGGCCTATGTCGAGCGCCTCTTCAAAACGCACAAACTCCTGGCGCTGGAGGCCCCAGAAGACAGGCCAAAATCCCGATATACCCTCGTTACCGAGGACGAGATCGACCGGATCGTGCGGCAGATCGAACTCGACTGGTCACCCGAGTATGCGCCTGGAAGTCGGTTCAAGTCCATCAAGGCCCGCGAATTCTTCCCCGCCCGCGACATCGCCTCTACCCTCGGCCTCGCGGAGACCGGAGCGCGAGTGAGCGAGTGGTTTCGGCTCGACCTCGGTGACTGGGACCCGGAGGAGCGTACGCTCACGTTCCGGGATACCAAGAACGGCGACCCCCAGCGTGTAGTGCCCGTCACCGAGGCTTACGCCGCTGGCCCGCTGGCCCGCTGGCTGGCGGTCCGCAGCGCCATCAAATGTGGCACTGACAGGCTTTTCCTGTCCGAAACCTGCGTCGCGGTTGATCCCTACGGCTGGGGCAAGCGGTGGGACAAGTACCGCCAGCACGCGGGCATCGAGAGGCGCATCCGCAGCCACGACCTGCGGCATTTCTCGTCGACGGCCCATGACCGTGTGGACAAGGACCTCTCCAAGCTGATCATCGGCCACCACACGGACGCAGCGCATGAGGGGTACAGCCACCGAGAACTCGCCGAATTACGCGACGCACACGACAAGGCACACCCGGTGCGGGAGGCGCTCCAGCGGTTGGCCGAGCGGCAGGCCCAGGCCGTGCCCATGAACGTGGCGAGGCGGCGGGCCTACACGAAGCCCAAGTAGTCGTCAGATCGGCGGCCCGGACCCCGCGCCAACGGTCCGGGCCACATTCTCTGCCGCCGCACCCCAGGCGCAAGCGTATCAAGGGACGCAGCTACCAGCGCCGAATCTGGAAAGGCCCGGTTCTTACGTTCCGCCGTCGGGTGCACCGCTCGACTCAGGTCCGGGGCCGCGCCCTCGCTTCACAACTCCGTCCGGGTAGTACCTCTTCCGGTACCGCTCCAACTCCACCTGCGACACCACCACCCGCCCGTAAACCCGCACGGACTGCAGGCGTCCGTCACTAATAGCTTTGCGGATCGTGCCCGGATGGACACCCAGATGCGCCGCCGCCGCCGCTAAATTCAGGTAGGTGGTGTTCGCATCCGGTTGTTCCTGGGGTTGTTCCTGTTGATCGGTCTCGGCCACAACACTCATCATACCGGATCGGCAGGGCGGCGTCTACCAAAAAATTGTTTAACGCCTCTGAAATAAAATACGCGCATTTGCGTATTTTATAGGTATGATGGTTCAACAAAGAAACGCAACCCTTCGGAGAACCCTATGGCAACTAATCTTACGGCTAGAATTTCGCCCTTCAGTCTTTCTGACACCTCGTGCAATTACCGGTTTCACACCCTCCGCGTCCTCAAGCAATGGCCGCCCCGTTCCGCCATCACGAACGCCAGATTCGGCATTGCCTGGCACGAATTGGCGGGCAAGGTTTATAATCCGCGCAACGGCACGCCCCCGAACATTACCCCCCTGGATGCGTGGAGCCGCCAGGCGTTTCGCGGTCAGCGGTATGAAGACGAAGCGGCGCGAGAAGAGGATCGTGTGCGGTGCCTGCGGATGATGGAGGGCTACATTGCCAATGATGATCCCGATGACGCTGCAAACACCTTGGCTGTCGAACACTGGGTGGAGCGGCCCATCACCCGCGACGGACAACCATTCTTTGTCTTGTCGGGTCGCCTTGACAGGGTCCTCCTGCGCTGCGCTCCCGAGAACGGCAGGGATGGCCCGGTGACGCTTGTTGGAAGGGACTACAAGTTGGGACGGCCTAAGACGGACTTGGAGTCGGCATTCGTAAATGTGTGGCTGTTGAAGCTGGGCTTTCCGGGTTATGACAACTACCTGTTCGAACTGGATTGGGTGGACGAAGGCGAGCGTCTGGACCGGGAGACGATCACCGCCGCAGACGTCCGGGGCCAGCACGCGGCGGTCATGGACAGGCTTCAGCGGGTGCTTCTCAGCGACACCCACCCGCAGGAACTTAAGCTGGCTTCTACCCAGGCGCTGAAGGACGTGACCTTGCTTCAGGGAGTGAGTAGGACGCCCCGCAAGATCGAACTGCACTACACTTCGGACGAGCCGAAGGTGGCAACCGGGAACGTCCCGGTCTGGATTCGAGACGAGTGGTCCATTTCCGAAAAGGCAGTCCGCGAAGACGCGCAGGCGGCGGGACCCGACAGTCCTACGATTTTTGTTTTTCTGCCCCGGAAGGGCGCAGACGAACTGAAGCGGGCCATTGCAGGCTACGCGGCGGCCACGGAAACGCTGACAACCCCGCCTACCTCCAATACCCGCGAAGCCGAGGAAGCGCGCCAGGGAATGGTGACGCGGCAGAGCGGGTTGCGGCGTGACCTCACCGAGCGGATCGGGGCAGTAATGCGGGATGCCAAAGTATATCAGGGCACGATTGAAGTTCCGGGGGAAGACCTGCGGGCCGCTGTGGTCACGGCGCTGAATTCGTCGGTGGCGAGCCTATATCCGCAGTTCGCGCTAGGGGATGACCCTAAGTGGGACGCCGTCAAGACCCGCGTTCGGGCAGGCAGCGGGGATGCCCTGGCCGTGCTAGGCTACAGTGGTGACGTGGACAAGCATCCTGTTTGTCAGCAGGTTCTCACGCACATCGGCGCAGTCGGCAGAAAGGGCAATGAAGTCCGCGACAAGTTTTCCGGGCAGGGACATGGCTGGCCGAAGGACACGGTCGAGGGTGCGCTACTGGCGCTGCTTCAGTCCGGGAACCTGCGGGCTTTGCAGAACGGCACACCGGTATCGGCGTCTCAGGTAGACCAGGCCAAGCTGGGGCAGACGGAGTTCCGGGTTGAAGGCGCGACATTGACGACCGTTCAGCGGATCGCCGTCGAGAAGCTGGTCAAGGAGGGCGGCGTCGCCTACAAAGTGGGGGACGTGGCGACGGCGGCACCGTCGCTCGTGGCGCTGCTGATCGCGCTCGCACAGGCGGCGGGCGGTTCGGCCCCGCTTCCGTCGCCGCCTGTAACCGATCACCTGGATGCGCTGAAGGCGCTGAGCGGCAACGAGTTGCTTCTGGCGCTATTCGAACAGCGGGAGCGGCTGACCGCCGAGCAGAAGGATTGGCGGGAGCGGAAGCGGCTGGCCGAGGCGCGGCTTCCCCGGTGGCAGCGCCTTCAGCGCCTGCCGGGGTTCGCGCAGGGTCTTCCGGTCGCAAGCGAGGTCGCGCCCCAGGTCCAGGCGATCCAAGGCAACCGGTCGTTGCTGTCCGACCCAGACCCGGTCGGGCCGCTCTGTGCGAAGCTGACGGACGCCCTGCGGACGGCGATTCAGGCGGCGCGGAGTCAGTACGAGTTGGCCTATAGTGACAAGAATACAGAACTAGAGGCATCCCCGGTGTGGTCACAGTTGGGTGAGAATGATCAGCACCAGATACGCCTCACGAACGGACTGGGCCAGTTACAGCCGCTCCGGGTTGGCACAGAAGACGAGGTACTGATAGCCATCGAAAACACTTCTTTGTCCGAGTGGGGCAGTATGACGGCGGCCCTGCCGTCCCGCATCTCCGACTCGCTTCTGGAGGCACAACGTCGGCTGCAGCCGACATCCACCCGAGTAAGCCTGCCGCCAGCCAGCCTGGAGACCGTGGCGGATGTGGACGCCTACCTGGATAAGGCCCGTGCCCTGATCCTCGCGTACATTGAGGCGGGCGTTCCCGTGGTCCTTTAGGAGAACTCTCAGAACAATGCCGACACTACACCCCGCCCAGCGCGGAAATCTGGAAAAGACGGTGATCGCCGCCCGCGACGAGGCCGAAAAAGCGGCCCTGAACGCGCTGAAGCGCCTGGATGTGGATCAGGACAAGCCGTTCGAGGCGATGAGCGAATCCGACCGTGCCCTTCGAGTGCGCCTCCGGGCCGAGATGCGGCGTCTGGGCAGCCTCGACGCGCTCGTCGCCGAGGCCGCCTATGAACAGTGGCACCGGATGCTGTTCGCCCGGTTCCTGGCCGAGAACGACCTGCTGATGCACCCGGACGGTGTGGCCGTCACGCTGGCGGACTGCGCGGACCTGGCCGCCGAGGAAGGCGACGCTGACGCCTGGGCCTGCGCCGCCCGGTACGCGTCCCAGATGCTCCCCGCGATCTTCCGCACGGGCGACCCCATTCTGGCCTTGCGCTTCGATGCTCTCGGGCGACACACCCTGGAGCGGCTGCTGAACGACCTGCCCACGCCCATCTTCACCGCCGACGACAGCATCGGCTGGGTGTACCAGTTCTGGCAGACGAAACGAAAAAAGGAAGTCAACGAAAGCGGCGAGAAGATCGGCGGCGCGGACATCTCCCCGGTGACGCAATTGTTTACCGAGCATTATATGGTGGAGTTCCTCCTGCACAACTCGCTCGGCGCGTGGTGGATGGCACGGCACCCGGAGGACGGCCCCCTAACCCCCAATAATGGGGGGATTGGAGAAGACGCTCCAAACTCTGGCTCCCCCATTATTGGGGGCGGGGGGGCCTCTCCTTCCCGTACCTCCGCTTCAACGAAGACGGCAGCCCTGCGGCGGGAGATTTTTCAGGCTGGCCGTCCCGTGCCGCCGACTTGAAGGTGCTGGACCCATGCTGCGGCTCCGGGCATTTCGATGTGGCCGCGTTCGAACTGCTGCGGCGGATGCGGATGCGCGAAGAAGGTCTGAGCGAGGCCAACGCCGCCGATGCCGTGCTGCGGGACAATCTGTTCGGCTTAGAGTTGGACCCGCGCTGCACGCAGATCGCGGCGTTCGCGGTTGCAATGGCGGCGTGGAAAGCGGGCGGCTACCGTCCACTGCCGCAGATCAATATCGCGTGTTCGGGCCTGGCCGTGGGCGACCGTCTGCACGAGTGGACTTCGCTGGCAGGCCGCGACCGGGAGTTGGAAGCCACTCTGCGCCGTCTCTATCGTTTGTTCCAAGACGCGCCCGATCTGGGCAGCCTGATTGACCCCGCGCAGGTGGCGGCGGAGGACGGTATCTTCGCGCTGGACTGGGCGCAGGTAGGCCCGGTGCTGGACCGGGCGCTGGCGAAGGAAGAGGCGTCGAACGTGGAAACGGCGGTCTTTGGGGTGGCGGCGCAGGGCGTGGCGCGGGCCGCGCAGTTGTTGACGCAGAAGTATCACCTCGTCGTGACAAACGTGCCGTATCTGGCGCGGGGCAAGCAGGACAAAACGCTTCGGGACTTCCTTGAACTTCGGCACAATGACGCCAAAGCTGATCTCGCTACGGCCTTCGTCGACCGCTGCCTGTCGTTCTGCGCGGCGGGCGGGTCCACGGCCCTGGTGACGCCCCAGAACTGGCTGTTTTTGGGGTCGTACAAGAATCTGCGGGAGCGGCTGCTGCGCGAGAAAACCTGGGACGCTGTGGCGCGGCTGGGTCCGGGCGCGTTTGAGACCATCGGCGGCGAAGTGGTTAATGTCGCGTTGATGACACTGTCGAGTGCCCGTCGTCCTGCGGAACACAAGTTTCTCGGCGTTGAAGCCTCCGCCCCGCGTGTGCCTTCCGAAAAGGCAGACCTGCTCCGGTGCGGTCCGGTTCACATCGTTTCGCAGGCCGCACAGCTAGATAACCCCGATGCGCGGCTGGCTTTGGAAGAAGGCACAGGCGGTGCATTGTTGAGTGTATACGCCCACTCATACAAGGGAGTAACCACCGGTGATGATTTCCGATACAGACGGAACTTTTGGGAAATGCCTTATTTGGGAGAAGGCTGGCAGTTTTTGCAGAGCACGGTTGGGAATACGGTCCTTTATGGCGGGTGCGAACACGCCCAAGATTTTGCTGGGCTGTGGAAGGCTTTAGAAGGTGCAGGACTTGACCACGCGGACACGTTCATGGAACAGCGCGAGGTCTCGAAGGACAGCGGTGTTTACATCCGGGCAGTTGATACATGGGGCAAGTTCGGGATTGCAATCAGCATGATGGGACATCTACCCTGTGCGCTCTCGTTAGGTAAGGCGTTTGACACCAATACTGCCGTAATCCTGCCCCGCGATTCCACGCACCTGCCCGCGATTTGGGCCTTCTGCTCCTCGCCTGAGTTTCATAAAGCCGTGCGCCGCATTGACCAAAAGCTGAATGTCACCAATGCAACGCTTGTCAAAGTTCCCTTCGACCTCGAACACTGGCAGAAGGTGGCGGACGAGACCTACCCGAACGGCCTCCCGCAGCCGCACTCCGATGACCCGACGCAGTGGCTCTTTGACGGCCATCCCGCCCGGTCCACCGCCCCGCTTCAAGTCGCCGTCGCCCGTCTTCTCGGCTACCGCTGGCCGCAGAACGCCGACGACGACCTCAGCGCTTTTGCCGACGAAGACGGGATTGTCTGCCTGCCCACGGTGGCGGGAGAAGCGCCCGCCGCCGAGCGGCTGCGGTCCCTGCTGGCCCATGCCTATGGCGAGCAGTGGTCCTAGAGCGCACAAGACGCGCTGCTGGCGGACGCAGGCAGCGCGGGCAAGGACCTGGGCGAATGGCTCCGGGACGGCTACTTCGCTCAGCACTGCAAGCTGTTCGATCAGCGTCCGTTCCTCTGGCACGTCTGGGACGGGCGCAAAGACGGTTTCGCGGCCCTCGTCAACTCCCACACGCTCAACCGGGCTAAGCTGGACAAGCTGATCTACACCTACCTCGGCGGCTGGATCAAAACGCAGGCCGATGCCGTGCGCCAGGGACAACCTGGGTCCGATGGCCGCCTTGTCGCCGCGCAGAACCTCCAGAAGAAGCTGATCGCCATCGCTGACGGCGAGCCGCCCTTCGACATCTACGTCCGCTGGAAGCCGCTGTCGAAGCAGCCCATCGGCTGGGACCCGGACATCAATGACGGCGTGCGGATGAACGTCCGTCCCTTCATGACCGCAGGCGTCCTGCGCGACAAGCCGAACATCAACTGGAACAAAGACCGGGGCAAGAACCCCGACGGCTCCGACCGTCTCAACGACCTGCACCTGACGCGGGCGGAGAAGGAAGCGGCGCGGCGAACGGCAACCAGCACGACCAAGGAGAACTGACAGATGCAAGCGACAGGTACCAACGTCAAGACGATCATCGAAGGCACCAAGCAGTTTCTGGTCCCGCTCTTCCAGCGCACCTACGTTTGGGACAAGACCAATGTCGGCATTCTCTGGCGTGATATTGAGGAACTCTACGAGACGGGTCCCGGAGCGACCAAGGAGCACTTTATCGGCTCCTTCGTAACGATGCCCGATGACACCACGCCGACGATCTCGCGGTTCATCCTCATCGACGGTCAACAGCGGATGACGACCCTGCTGCTGTTCCTGGCCGCCGTGCGGCAGGTGGCCCTCCAGCGTCAGGATGTTCCCCTGGCGGCAGAAATCGAGAACCTCTACCTGAGCAACCCGTTCGCCGCGGGCTTCACCGAGAAGTTCATCCCGACCAAAGGTGACCGGGCGGAATTCGTGGCGGCCATGACGGGCATACCCTCGGCGAATCCCACCGGGCCGTCCCTGCTGCGGGACGCCTTCGTCCTTGCCAAGAAGCTGGTGGACGGCAAGGATGAGTCCGGGCAGCCGTTTGACCTGCGCCGCCTCAAGGACATCCTGATCACGTCGCTCTCGCTCGTGAGCATCACGTTGTCCTCGACCGACGACCCCTACGTCATCTTCCAGAGCCTGAACGGGACTGGGGTCGAACTGACCCAGGCCGACCTCATCCGCAACTACTTCCTCATGAGGCTGCCCGTGCCCCAGCAGGAACCGGTTTATGACAACACGTGGCTCCCGATGCAAAACGGCCTGAACCATCCGGGCCAACTTCCAGACTTCTTCCGCCACTTTCTGAGCAAGGACGGCAGTCTCGCGAACCTCAACTCGCTTTATAGCGAACTCAAGTCCCGCGTGGACAAGGACTGCCCGACGACGACTGAGGTGGAAGACTACCTCATGACGACAGCGAAGTTCGCCAGGCACTACCGGGCGATCCTGAACCCGGACCTAGAGCCGCATCCCGCCGTTCGGAAGCGGCTCCACCGTCTCAACGAGTGGGTGGTCACGGTGGCGCACCCGCTCATGTTGAATCTGTATGAAGACTATACCGAGCAGCGCCTTCCCGCCGATGTCTTCGCCGAGATGTTGGCCGACATCGAAAGTTTCGTCGTGCGCCGCTACTTCTGCAACATCCCGACGAACCGATTGAACAAGGTCTTCGTGTCGGCCTACAAGGACACGGTGCCGCCGAACGGCGGCGCGGCGCATCAGCGGCTCGACACCCTGCGGGCCTACCTGATCCAGCAGGATTGGCCCGAAGACGCCCGGTTCGAGCAAGGCTTCAAGAAGTACGCCATCTACAAGGACAAGCTGCACTGCCGCATGGTCCTGAGGCTGCTCGAAGTGGCCGAGGGTCACCACGAGGTTGTCGGGTTCGACGCGCTGACCATCGAGCACGTCATGCCCCAGACGCTGACCCCCGCCTGGGAACAGATGCTGGGTCCTGATTATGCGCGGGTCTATAACGAGAACCTCAACAGCATCGGCAACCTCACGCTGACGGGGTACAACCCCGCCCTGTCGAACGACGACTTCCTCACAAAGAAGGCCATATACGCCGCCAGCAACGTTACGCTCAACAGTCACTTCGCGCCTCTGACGCAGTGGACAGAGACGGAGATCGTCGAGCGCGGTGATTACCTAGCCGCCCACGCCGCGCAGATATGGGAGCGGCCATAGGTTGAGCGATACCAACACATTCTTTAACGCCTTTCTCGCGGCCCTCCGCCACGCCTCGCTCTACAACACGGGCGACCAGACGCCGCCCGCCGCTGTCCTCTGGACGGACAAAGACCGCCAATGGGAGCCGCTCCTGCCGCGACTGCGTGCTGAGGTGCCGCTGCTGACGCTCGGACCCTACGACCCGTCCGCCCGCACCGGTCCCGCCATCTGGCTCCGGTGTATGATCGCCCGAACGCTGGCCGAAGCGGACTGGCCGCAGGACGCGACGCCAATCCTCTACCTGCCCAGTGTCAGCCGCCAGGACCTGCGGGCCGTTGCCGAATGTCCCCAAGCATTGAAGCCGCTGGCAGAACTCCAGTACCGAGGCACGCTCTTTACGCAGAAGAACGCACGGGACTGGACCATTGAGGCATTCCTACGGAGCGCCGATGGCGGCCTCCAGATCGAGGTGTCCACGGACGCCGCCACCCGTGAGGCCCTGCCGCGCACCCTGCTCCGCCTCGCCGACGAGCCGCTGGCAGCGCTACGTGCCGAAGTGCCGCTCACTGCCGCCCGCTTGAATGCCCTCCTGAACCCCGAACCCGTCCGGGACTTGCTGCTCTGGATGAATGATCCCCAAACCCAGCGTGCCGCTAAGGACGCAGCAGCCTGGGGCGCTTTCCGGGACCACTGCAAGACGCAGTTCAGCTTCGACCCGGAGGCCGACGGCGTGCTCACCGCCGCCACCCTCCTGGGCCAGCGCCAGGGAGCCTGGCAAAGCGTCTGGAACCGGTTTGCCGAAGCCCCCACCCGGTACCCCGCGCTTCCCGCCCTGCTGCGACAGGCTCGCCCTGCAAAGACCGACGACCTGTTCTTCGACCCATCCGCCTGGCCCCAGGATAATGAAGAATCCGAGGCAACGCTCCGGGCGGAACTCGCGGCGCTGCCTGACGCGGTGGCCGAAGCGCAGCGGCTGGTGCGTGACCTCGAACACAAGCACGGGCCGCGCCAAAAGTGGGTCTGGGCGGAACTCGGCCAGTCGCCGCTGGCCTGCGTCCTGTCCGCTCTCACTGCGCTTGCAGATGCGACGGCGGTGCCGCTGGGCGGCAGCACACCGCAGGAGATCGCCGTCGCATACACTGGGGGTGGCTGGCGAGCCGACATCGCCGTTCTGGACGCGCTGGCGGGAGTGGCAACGGGCGCGGACGTAGTCGCCGTCAAGCACGTTGTCAGCGTCCTGTACCATCCCTGGCTCCGGTCCGCAGCGGAAGCCTTTCAGGAAGCCGTCAGGCAGCATCCTCTACCCAAACCGGTCCTACCGGACCTGACGGCGACGGCGGGCGTCTGTACCTTGTTTGCAGACGGCCTGCGCTATGACATCGCCGAGCGTGTCGCCGCCGCCCTTGAAAAGAAGGGACAGACGGTAGGACGAGCCTGGCAGTTCACCGCGCTCCCCGGAGTGACGCCCACAGCCAAGCCCGCCGTTTCCCCAGCGGCCGCCCTCCTTTGCCCTGGCGTGGGCTTTGACACCATCGTTATGGCGGACAATGCGAAAGTGACGGCGGAAGTCCTGCGCCGCGAAATGGTCGGTCAGGGCTATACGATCCTGAGCGGCGACGACACGGGTAAGCCGAAGGGCGCGGCTTGGTCGGAGACCGGACCTGGACGAATACGGCCACGGCCAAGGCTGGCGACTCGCCCTCCAGGTGGTGGAGGAGGTTAGGGGCATCACGGAGCGGGTCCAGGCGCTGCTCGACGCAGGCTGGTCCGAGGTGAAGATCGTCACCGATCACGGCTGGCTCCTACTGCCTGGTGGACTGCCCAAGGCTGAACTGCCAGAGCACCTGACGGAATCCCGCAAAGGCCGTTGCGCCCGTCTCAAACCAACCTCTCAGACCGACCAGCAGACTGTACCGTGGCGCTGGGACCCGGACGTCCGCATCGCCGTCGCACCGGGAATCGGATGCTACGTCGCGGGCCGCGAGTACGAACACGGAGGTTTGAGTCCCCAGGAGTGCGTCACCCCGGTGCTGCGCGTGCGGGCTGGGGCGAGAACCCAGCCCGCAGCCACGATCAGCGACGTCAAGTGGCGTGGCCTGCGCTGCCGCGTCCAAGTCGCGGACGCGACACCAGGTATAATGGTGGACATTAGGATTAAGGCTGCCGACCCCGCGATGTCGCTCACGACGGGCGCGAGGGCCGTGGACGCCAGCGGCCAGGCGTCCCCGGTGGTTGAAGACGACTCACTCCTGGATACCCCGGTCCACGTGGTGCTTCTGGACGCAAGCGGCAGCGTGATCGCCAAGCAGAACACGACAGTGGGAGAATAAGATGGTGGGAGAATAAGATGGTGGGAGAATAAGATGGTGGGAGAATAAGATGGTGGGAGAATAAGATGGTGGGAGAATAAATGGAACTGGATGCGCTCGACAGATTGGCCGCCGATGCCTTCGACGGATACATCGTCCGCAAGGACCTTGTGCGCCGCTTCAAAGGCCAATACCCGGTGCCTACCTACGTCGGCGAGTTCCTCCTGGGCCGCTACTGCGCCAGCACCGATGAGGCCGAGATCGCCGAGGGCCTGCAGATCGTTGAGAAGCAGATGCGCGAGCGGACGGTCCGGGCGGGCGAGGAGGAGTTGTTCAAGGCCCAAGCCCGCGAGCGCGGAGCGGTCAAAGTCATCGACCTCATCACTGCCAAGCTGGACACGAACGCCGATGCTTACGTCGCCAACCTGCCCAGCCTGCGCCTCACCGATGTCCGCATTGAGGATAGCGTCGTCAACGCCAACCAGCGAATGCTTACCGGTGGATTTTATGCCGAAATCGAGCTAGAGTACGATGCGGCCATCGCCCAGGAGAAGTCGGGCAGGCCGTTCGGCGTCCGGTCCCTGCGCCCGATCCAGTTGTCCAAGCGCGGTGTGCTGGACGATCTGGCCGCAGGCCGCGAGAAGTTCACCACGGACGAGTGGAAGCAGTTTCTGCTGCGGAGCGTCGGGTTCGAGCCGAGCGGCCTCACCGCCCGCGCCCAGGACGTTCTGCTCCTGCGGATGGTGCCATTCGTCGAGCGCAACTATAATGCTGTGGAACTCGGGCCGCGGGGGACGGGCAAGTCGCACCTCTACCAGCAGGTGAGTCCCTACGCCCACCTCGTAAGTGGCGGCAAGGCCAGCGTCGCCCGAATGTTTGTCAACAACGCCCCCGCGCAGCGCGGCCTCGTCTGCCAGTACGACGTCGTCTGTTTCGATGAAGTCTCCGGGGTTTCATTCGACTCTAAGGACGGCGTGAACATTATGAAAGGATATATGGAGAGCGGCGAGTTCAGCCGCGGGCGCGAGAGCATCCGTGCCGACGGCGGCATCATGATGGTGGGCAACTTCGACATCGATGTTGAGCACCAGCAGCGTATCGGCCACCTTTTCGGTCCAATGCCCCCGGAGATGCGCGACGACACCGCGCTGATGGACCGCATCCACGCGTACCTGCCCGGTTGGGACGTTCCCAAGATGCAGGGTGACCTCTTTACCGACCATTTCGGCCTGGTGAGCGATTTCTTGTCGGAGTGCTGGGACCGCCTGCGCGGGGAAACGCGCCTGGGCGTGATCCTCGGACGGGTAGACTACGGCGGGGCGCTCTCGGGCCGCGACACCACTGCCGTCAACCGCACGGTCAGCGGCCTGCTGAAGCTGCTCTACCCAAGCGATACGCTGCCGATCACGGACGAGGACCTGGAATGGGCCGTGCGCCTGGCGCTGGAGTGCCGACGCCGTGTCAAAGAGCAGCAGAAACGCATCGGCTCCGTCGAGTTCCGCAACACCCAGTTCTCCTACCGTATGGGCGAGGGCGGCGTTGAGACGTTCGTCTCCACTCCCGAACTCCAGAGCGCCGAGGGCATCGGCACCGACCCATTGCCGCCCGGTCATGTCTGGGGCATCAGTCCGGGCGGCCCGGACGAGGGACCGGGCCTGTACCGAATCGAGGTCAACGCGACACCGGGGGGGGGCGTGCGGATCACCAACGTCTCTCCGCCCGGTCCGCTCCGCGAGTCAGTCCAGACCGCCTACCAGAACCTCCTCGCCAACAACCAGGTGCTCGTCGGGGACCGCGATGCCCGTCAGCATGAACTCAATGTCCAGGTGCGGGCCATGGACGTGGCCCGCAGCGGCTTCCTGCTCGGCGTCCCGCTGCTGCTTGCCTTCGGCTCCGCACTTCTCTCGCGAAGCCTGCGGGGAGGAATGATCGTCATCGGGGGCCTGAGCGTGGGCGGCAGCTTCGAGGCGATCCACAACGCGGTCAACCTTGTGGAACTGGCCGTCGAGAAAGGCGCGAGCACCGTCATGCTCCCCGTGGCGCTTCGGCGGCAACTCAACGACCTCTCCGACGACATGGCCGCCCGGATCACCCTCGTCTACTACACCGACGTCCGCGACGCGCTCGTCAAGGGCATCGCGGAGTGACAACCATAGGACAGACAGGAATCTCGATGGCGGCTGTTGATGCACTTCTTTGATGCACTTCTTTGATGCACTTATATTCGGGAGGAGTAAAGCGTGAAGGTTACTGATTCGGTTCGCCTCGATGAGCGTCACTCAATTGAGTTTGGCTACTCGACCTGGGATGAGACATCGATGTCTGTTCGCGACCGCTGGGCTACCTCAACTGGTGGCTTCAGTCCACGCAGTTCCAGCGAAATCCCGCTCGGAAGTATCCCCGACATTATGATCGAGACTGCCAAGCACGATCTCTTGGATGTCCAGACCACGGCCCGGATCATCGAGGCCCTCGCCGCGTCCATCGCGAGGCGCTGACCGTGCCAGGGAAGTTTCTTCACCTACTCAGGAAATGCGGCCCGTGGGAAAGACCTTTTCCACGGGCCGCATTTCGCAAACCGTCACTCGGTCATGTCAGAGAGGAACTTGGAGAGTGTCACGCCCAAGGCCCGGAGTATCCGCCTAGCAGTGAAGATCGTCACGCTCCGCTCCCCACGCTCCACCTGGCCGACATAATTGCGTGCCACCCCGCTTTTCTCGCTGAGTGCTTCCTGAGACCAGTTCTTACCCTCGCGCAGCATCTTGAACTGCGACCCCATCCGTCTGGCGAACGCGGCATTCTCCGCCTTTAGGTTCTCCCGGTCTTCTGCCTCTACGTCCGCCATTCGGAAAGTATGAAACAAAACTTAATGGCGGGCAACCACCTATAGTGGTCAGAAAGCCTGCTCTCTGTGGTACAATGACACTATCGCGAAGCCCGTGGCCTGGACGATACCAGATTGGTATTGCCCAAGCCGCGGGCTTCAATCATGAGGAGACCGCAGGTGAACTGTTCCCAATGCTCCGCCACAATCAACGATCCCCAGGCCGTCTTCTGCCTCCGGTGCGGCAGCCGTTTGCCCCCTGCGGTTCCAGTTGCTCGGCTCGCCCCTGTAGGCCAGATGCCACCCAGAACCCTGTCACCCGCTCCGAGACCGGTGTTGGCGGCACGTCCCATGTCTGATACCTCGCGTCGAAACATTGTGAAGATCATCGTTGCTGCCCTGGTTGGGGCAGTAATACTTGGGTGGGTGATGGGGGTGTCCCTGTACTTGGCTGTGGTTCCCAGAGAGATAATGTTTTCTGTTGACAACGAAATTGCTGTGAAAGCCCAGGGGCAAACCGGGATGTACGCCGACATCCTTAACCAGACCCTCAACGACATTTTCGTGCCCACCTGGTGCTGGGCATTCGTCGGCCTGGTTCTCGGCGCTGGTGTGGGCTGGTGGCTGACGCGGCCCAAGGCACTTTAAGTGGCCCAAAGCGCACTAGAAAGGTAAAGATCATGTCATTCATTCTTGGCGTCCTGATCTTAGGCGCACTTCTCTCCGTGATCTTCGGCAAGGCCGTCGGCCAGCTATTCGTTCTCGGCACAGGCACCATCGTCATGCTTTTCTTTGGTGTGCTACTGGTCCTGCTCTCACCGATGATCTTTCATTTCTTGTTCGACAAACCGACGCCTAGTAGCTCCTACAGCTACCAATCGTCACCCGCCTACGGGTCGCCACCCGCCTACGGGTCGCCACCCGCCTACGGGTCGCCACCCGCCTACGGGTCGAGCCAGACCTATGCGCCCGTCACCCAGACGCCAGCGCCGACCTACCAGGCGTCCTCTCCACCGCCCGCGCCCGCGACGGGCACCGGTCCAAGGCTCGGGGTCGACATAGTCGACAACCCCGCGAATTCCGCTCAGTACACTGCATACCTCCACCCGCCAGTGGGCGCGGGCGCGTGGATCAGAGTGCATCCCGGTAGCCCTGCGGAGGCCGCAGGTCTGCGGAGTTACGACGTCATTCTCTCGGCGGGAACGCAAACGCAGCCAGCAGACTGGATTACGCCGTCCAACCAACTCTCGAACTACCTGGACCGCGTCGGCTATAACGTCCCGGTGCGGGTGCACATTTACCGGGCGACCGGGCCTTGCGACTTCTGGACGTGGGTGCACCCGCGGTAAGAAGTGACGCTTCACCCGCGGCGGCGACTGCATATAGCCGCCGCGTCCGCACGAACTATAAGCGAAAGGGCGGGACGAATGGGAGAAACACGCATGGGCTTTGAGGACGAAAACAATCTAGGCGGCTGCGACGACGCCGAGCGCCTATGGGCTAAGCTAAAGGGTTGGTATCGGGGATGGGGATACGAGGAACCCGAGGACGTGGCCGAGGAGTTAGCCCTCCAAGGCGCAGACGCGGCCAAAATTATCTATCGGGACGTAAAGAACGCCGTCGAGGTCAAGTACGATCACGCGGGCATAGTCACGGACGTGTCCTTCGAATTATCTCCCCTCGGCGGGGAGGACAATGTCCCCCGAATCCAAGATGTGCTACGGGAGATCGGCGGGAAGGTGGCTCAGAAGGCTATCGCGCTCCTCTGCCTGATTGATGGCATGGACACCAGCGGTCGGTCTGAGCGTGTTCTAGGAGACGCGGCCACCCCGGAGGCTCTTTATGTGCTCTCACGCCGCTTGTCGTCCTCATCCCCCGCCGTCGCAAAGGCCGCTGCCGCCGCGCTCCGCCTGCACCGGGCGAAGTCAGCCACCGAGGATTTACCGACATTGCTCGCAGCACTCACGGGGCGCGACGCCAAGGCCGCCGTCGACGCGGCAACCACACTCGGACGGGAGGGGAATGCCGCTGCCGTCGGACCGCTGCTTGCCCTGTTCTCGCGTGCTACCCTGCGCCGCAGCGAAGGAGTAACGGTCATCGGCGAAGAAGTAACAGTCCTTACTGCCGCGGCGCGGGCGTTGGGCCACATCGGGGACCGCCGTGCCTTGGACTCGCTGGTGGAGGCCATCGGCAAGTACGACGAGTGGACCAGCGACGCCGCCATCGTAGCAGTGATCGCGCTCGGCGGGGACCCGCGGGCTGTCGTACCGACGCTTCAGGCCCGCCTCCCCGCACAGTCGTGGCCCTGGACATGGGCAGAGGGGATCGTGGAGTTAGGGAGGGCGTTCGACACCGGGCTTGCCTCTATCGAAGACCAAAAAGCCCGCCTGCGTGCCGTTGGAAAAATGGGTCCCCAGGCGTTCGAGCCGCTGTTGGCCGCGACCGAGAACCAGAAAGCCGAAGTTCGGTCTCTTGCGCTGCGTGTCCTCTTGGAAGCTGCTGCGGGGGAGGACCCGGAGGCTGTGGGGCTACGGGAGCGGGCCATTGCCCGAGCCGTTGCCTGCCTCGCAGACCCGTCGGCCTTCGTCCGCCTCTCCGCCGTCCGGGTACTAGAGTGGCTGGATACTCCGGGGCGGACCGATCTTCTGCTGCCGCTGCTATCGGACACCGGGCGCGACAATTGTTGGATTGACAGGGCCTTCGACATGCGCGAGGCCGCCGCCGATGCCCTCCGCGATGGCGAAGCAACTGCCAAGCGTCTGCGCCATGCCCTCGACGGCGTGCCCCTGGCAGACGGCAGTCGGCTACGGGCGTCCAGCGTCTGGTCCGCGCTCACCAGCGGGGACACGAGCCGCCGCAAGGCGCGTTGGCTGGACATCGTCGCCCCGTACGTCGTGCTGGAGGCCGAGGGAGGCGACGAGCCACGGAAGGCGGCCTCGGTGCTGGCGGACCCGCAAATTATGGAGGTCCTGGAGAGCGTCGCCCCCGATAGGCGGAGAGTTGCCGAGAAGATCGTTCGCAAGTATAGGGAGGAAAAGGAGGCGAGGGTCATCATCTGGTGGCGCGAAGAGCAACCGTCCCCGCCAAGGCCACCGGAGCAAGTGCGGGCAGCGATCCTGGTGCGTTTCGAGAGACTGGAGGAGGAGGTCCTCGAATGGCTGGCTTGGAGCGACGCGGACCTGCTTGCCCTGCCGCTCGACCTGAAGCAGGCATGGGTGGAGGGTCCCAATAAATGGAAGGCCGCTCTACGGCCAACGGACCTATGGTTACCAAGCACTGATCACGATCCGCAGGATCGGCCCCAGGAGGTCCACCGTGCCACGCCATTTCGTGCTGCAGAGCACGAGTATATGAAGTCTCACTTGTCGGCGGAAGACGGCGCGTGGTACCTGGCGGCAGAGCGGGTAGGGGCGATGAGCGACGCGGCGCAGGCGGCGTGGGAGAAGGGACCATTAACGTGGGCGGCGTTCCTAGCCGCGCCCCGCCTGAAGTCAGCGCCCTGACGAACCATTGCCGTGTCTACCGGCATACGTCGTGCTACCTTCCCCGCCAATGGTAGCGACGACGGATAGCCACCACCGAAACGTCATCGTCAAACCGCCCGCGACAGAACTCAGAGACGTGCTCCACCAAAGCGGGCACCAAACGGCGCGGGGACAGGGAAGCCAGACCCGCTAGTAGCCCCTTCAAGCGTTCCACCCCGAACCAGTTCTTGCGGTCCTGAGGCGAGCGGGCCTCCGAGACACCGTCCGTGTACAGAAGTAGAGTCCCGCCCACGGGGACGAGAGCCTCGTGCTGCTCAAACTGCGCCAGTTCCGATGGGAATGCCCCTACCAGTGAGCCACTTCCTTCCAGTTGTTCCACGTATCCCGATCCGTCGGCGTTAGGTGCGGCGATCAGGCCCGGTTCCTGACCACCACTGGCATAGGTCAACAGCCCCGTTTTAGCTTCGAGCGTCCCGACGAACACCGTGCCGAAGACGCCGAAGTGTGGGTTAGGCTCGATCATAGCATTGACCGCCGTCAGGGTTTCAGTGGGTGTTAGCCCTACGGAAAGGCAGTCCGAGAGCAATTCTCGCATATGATCGGCCTGCTCCGTCTGCTCTGGGCCGTGTCCAGCGACGTCGCCGAGGACGACCGCCACATCGTCTGAGCCGTCACGGACTGGAAAGGCGTTGTAGAAGTCACCACCGGAAGGCGGCTGCACGGGGGCTTCGGCGTGAGCGACCGCAAACTCCGGGGTCAATTCCACCTGTGCATGACGCAACTGCGGGAAACTATTTTCTTCTGTCTTTGCGTCTTCCAGGAAAGTTTGAGGAGTGATCCGAGGGGAACGTTGCGGGTTTTGGTCTTGCATTGAATTGGATTAACTGGCACCTAGCTTTCCTGATCGTACCACCTTTGAGCCACATTGTTCCATGATTCTTTTATCTCGACTTGATCGAACAGGCATAAAATGTGGGTTCGAGAAGGCGGGTTGAGATACGACGGTATCCGGGCTTTGTTACGTCTGTTCCTCATCTGCCTCAGCCCGCCGACGTCACCGCATCATACACCTGAACGCGACTCCAGAACTGGCTGCACTCCTCAATGAACCGCAGATGATCGGGATGTTCCTGATAAACGTCATGCGCCGCCGCGTCCGCGAACTCGACCAGGAGGGCCACGCCGTAGGAGTTGTCCACCACGCCGCGCTCCGTGCCTGCGGGAAAGCCTACGGTCAGCCGCAGGACGCCGCCGAGGACGCCAACGGCAGGAATGACCAGAACGCGGAGGCAATGGTTACTCAAGGGTAGTGCGGGTGCATGGGCGCGTCACGGCCTCGGGAACCCATCAACGGCGCTGAGACTGCTCACTCGGAGGCGCGGTCGCGGAAGTCCGCTCGCAGGCTCTGAAATCTCCCCCAGTGGGCGAGGATACGGCAGTGCAGGACTTCGTTTCTCTTTCGCAATGAGTCCAGCAATACATAGAAGTTGAGGATTAGTAGATCATAGTCCTCGCCACCGTCCCGGTCCCACCCAAATACGTCCATGAAGAACTACCCTTCTGCCCGAACGGGCAATGACAATAGCGGCTTTTCCCCACCGCCTGGCACGCCGTAAACGTGGCTGGCGTTGGGTTGCGACGTGGCTGGCGTTGGCTTGCCCTGCGGTTCGGCGACGTCGTGGCCCGCTACGGCGGCGAGGAGTTCGTGCTGGTTCTGCCGCACACGGATCAGGACGGGGCGGTGGCTCTCGCCGAGCGCCTGCGTGCGTCGCTGGAGGCCCGCCTGTGGCCTTCGCGGAGCGTCACCGCCTCGATTGGTGTGGCCGCCCTGCACCTCGGAGACAAGAATTGCGCCGACTTGATCGCCCGCGCTGACGCAGCGCTCTACCGTTCCAAGCAGGGGGGGCGCAACCGCGTGACATATGACGAGTGACTATGTGAGGAGAGGGGAAGCACCTCGGAAAGCCGACTCACCGTCATCTCGGGCGTTGACCACTGAAGGAATGGACGGCGCTTTGCTATCCCCGCTCATACTTTAATAGCTGTCAGCGCAGTCCCTCCTGAACCGCCGAAGGACGGACCTCGCCCGCTCTGTCCCAGACCTGGTGGAGATCGTCCAGAATATGATGGCAGGGGTGGACGCGCACGCGGGCACCGGGGTCCGCAACGATTAGTGCCTGCTCGTTGCCGTGGCCTCCCACGGTTAGGGACGGCGATAGATAAAAACAGGCGGCCTGTAGGCTTTGGGCCTTTGCGACCGCTCATGACCAGTCGCCCGTCGCGCTTGCGACTTCGCGGTGGCCTCATCTCGCCGCGTTCTGCTCAAGATCGGCCTTGGTTATCAAGATCGGCCTTGGTTATCAAGATCGGCCTTGGTTATCAAGATCGGCCTTGGTTATCAAGATCGGCCTTGGTTATCAAGATCGGCCTGGATTATGCCGATAGAAAAATGACGCACCTTCTGAATATCATCCTACTGCGTCATGAGGCTTTCTGTTGAACGATGCTGTTGCACCCGCCGAGGCTATCCGCTCCGCGCTCAAAGACGCCGCCCGCTCCCTCCTGGACATCGCTGACCAGTCGCGCCCCAGTGACGACCAGCCCCACCTCAGCACCCAGGAGCAGGCACGCCTGCGGGCTACCGCCGTACTCCAGAACGCCTTCGTCCTGACCAGCCCCGCCCTGCCCGACAACCCGATTGTCTACGCCAACGCCGCCTTCTTCGAACTCTCGGGCTACTCCGAAGGCGAGATCATCGGCTTCAACTGCCGCTTCCTGCAAGGACCGGGTACCGACCGTGCTGAGGTCGCGAGGCTGAAGGAAGCGATCAAACGCGAACTCCCGATCCAGGTCACCCTGCTCAACTACCGGAAGGACGGCTCAACCTTCTGGAACGAACTGACCGTTGCGCCCGTGCGTGACAAGAGCGGCGCTGTCACACACTTCGTCGCCGTGCAGACGGATGTGACCGCGCTCAAGGAGACCGAGGCCGCCTTGGGGGAGAGCGAGCGGCGGCTGCAACTGGCCCTGAAGAGCGGCGGGCTGGGTACCTGGCACCTGGACCTGATCACAAACGAGTTCCTGGATGTCTCGGTCATCTGCAAGAGCCACTTCGGTCTGGCTCCTGACGCCGAAGTCACCCCCGCCGACGTGTTCGCCGCGATCCATCCCGACGACCGCAGCCGCGTGCGGCAGGCGCTCCAGCGAGCCAGCGCCGCCCAGGAGGACTATCAGGCCGAATACCGCGTCACCTGGCCCGACGGCAGCCTGCACTGGATCAGCGCAAGCGGCACGCCCACCTACACAGCGGCGGGCGAGCCGCAGGCCATGATCGGGGTGACTCAGGACATCACCGCCAGAAAGCGGCAGGAGGCCGAGCGGGAAGAGGCGAGGAGGCGCGAGGCGGAACTGGCGCGGCGGGTGGCGGAGCGCACGGAGACCCTGGCGCGGCAGAGCCAGCGGACTCAACTTCTCCTGGAGGCGGCGGGGGAGGGCTTCTTCGGGATCGACTTAGCGGGCAGGAACACGTTCGTCAACCCTGCGGCGGCGGCTATGCTCGGCTACAGCGTGGAGGAACTGCTGGGCCAACCGATGCACGCGACCCTGCACCACACCCATGCCGACGGCACACCCTATCCGCGTGAGGAGTGCCCCATCTACGCCGCCTTCACGGACGGGGCCGTCCACCGCGTCACGGGCGAAGTCTTCTGGCGCAAGAACGGCACGTGCTTCCCCATTGAGTACCTCAGCACCCCCATCCGCGAGGACGGGCGGCTGGTTGGGGCCGTAGTCACCTTCCGCGACACCACGGAGAGGCAGGCGCTGGAGGCCGAGCGGGAGCGGGTGCGGGTGCTGGCCGAGGCACTGGAGCGGGCAGACAAGGACCCGCTCACGGGCCTCTGGAACCACCGGGCGTTCCAGAGGAAGCTGTCGGAGGAGACGGCGCGAGCGGCGCGGGAGGGGACGACGCTGGCCGTCGCCATGCTGGACCTGGACAACTTTGCCTTCTTCAACAAAGCCTACGGCCATGTGGTCGGTGATGGAGTGCTCCTCCTCGTGGCTGGGCGCTTCCAACAGGTCTGCCGCTCCTACGACACGGTAGCACGGTTCGGTGGGGACGAGTTCGCGCTGCTTCTGCCTGGCCTCGGCCAGACCACGGCAGAGGAGGTGGAGGCACGCCTGCGGCAGGAGTTGCGGGGCCTCGTTCATACATTAAAGGAAAACGGGGAAGCGATTCCCGTCACGCTGTCACTGGGAGTGGCCCTCTCGTCGCCGTTCGGACTGGACCGAGATGAGGCACTGCGTCGGGCCGACGAGCGCCTGCGCCGTGCCAAGACGGGGGGCGACGTGGAGACGGAGGCGGACCAGGTGCGCCGCTCGGTGAAGGGGTCGGTGGCGGGCTTTTCGATGCTGGACGCTCTGGTAACAGCGGTGGACAACAAGGATCGTTATACCCGAAAGCACTCGGAGGACGTGATGGAGTACAGCCTGACCATCGCGCGGGAACTGGGGCTGGATGACGCGACACTGGACACAATCGCCGTAGCCGCGCTGCTGCACGATGTGGGCAAGATCGGAGTTCCTGACGCGATCCTCAGGAAGCCAGGCAAGCTGACAGAGGAAGAATTCGAGGCAATCAAGCAGCACCCGACGATGGGTGCCGCCCTGGTTTCTACGGTCCCAGGACTGGAGGGCACATTGGAGGCTGTTCGGCATCACCACGAGCGGTGGGATGGAGGCGGTTATCCTGCGGGATTGAAGGAAAAAGAGACGCCGTTGATGGCACGCCTGATGGCGGTCGCCGATGCCTTCAGCGCGATGACGACCGACAGGCCATACCGTCAAGGAATGGATAGGACGAAGGCGCTGTCCATTCTTGACGCGGGATCAGGGACGCAGTGGGACCCCGAATGTGTTGAAGCGTTCCTGCGGTCTCTGGGAGAGACCAAGCACCCTCTGTCGCCGCGGGCAGGCAGGTCGGGCAGTCCGGTCTGCCCGCCACACGAAATCGTCGGAAGTGGGGGCGTTCTCGGGTGACGCCCCTGAACACGTTCCGCCCGCCGTTCCCCACGCCTGCCGTCACCGGGACGCACGAGTCGGTCCTGGTCAACCCCGCCACCATCTGGCTGAACTCCGGTTCAGGCTGGTCCACGATGGGCAGTTCCGGGGCGTATGACGTCTACCACTCTATGCGCCGCGTGAAGACGTCCTGCGGGCGCAGCTTTGGCGGGAGTACGCTTCATTCAGATGGCGGCAATTACTCGCTTTTGGACGGGCACTCCGAGTGCGCCTCGCGGGGTTGGACGTAAGCGCCCCGCCGAGGCCCGTGTCGGTGGGTGAATAGCCCGGACTTCATGTCCGGGCCATTTCGCTTGGGAATGCGAAGGCTTTGCCGCGCCGCCCGCGCTTCTTCCGACTCATAGTGTGGGTAAAATAGAGCCAGTTATACTATTCCAGAAAGTCATTTCATGCTTCATCAGTTTATTGGCGCGGACCGCCGCGCCGACTTCGACCGGGCCGTCCAGAGGGCGGGCAAGACCCTGTCGACCGGAGCCGCCTTATTCGCCCTTCGCGTTCCGATGGAGCGCTTGTATACTCTCCTTGCCGATGACAGTTTGGATGCTTGGGCGTTTTGCCCGGAGCAGGGAATGATGGCGACCCACTACATGGTTTCGTCGGTGTCCGTTGTTACCTGGGGTATTAGGGGTGGCGTATTCCGGGCTGCCGCAGACGCGCAGCATCTGGTTTCGACGGCTGAAGTTGAGGCGCTGGCGGAAACGCCCCAAAACCCACGCTAAGGCTCCCTCTCCGTAACCTCAGCGGTGTTGGGACGCAAGCGCCCAGCCAAAGCCCGCCTGGGCACTAAAAGTAGCCCTCTCGTTGATATTCTTTGCGCGGGGTGTGGGCCGCACCGGGGCGGGGCTTTGCACGACGATGCCTGCCTTGTCCTCGCACGACGTCAGTGATAAAGGAAAAAACGAATGATACTACGTCTTTCACTCGACCTTCCCGAAGATACAAGTTACATTCGGACGACACGCCTGCTCAGTCGGTGCCTCCTGCAAGACATCAAAGTGAGCAGGGAGACGATTGAGGACGTGGAATTGATCGTCACCGAACTGTGCTCGAACGTGATCCGTCACGCGCAGTCGAAGGAAACACACTTTCTGGTCACCCTGGAATACTACAAGCCTCAGGTCGTCATCACAGTGACGGACACAGGGCAGGGCTTCTCCCAGGAAGGCGTGGCCCCAGTCGGTTCGGAGCGCACAGATTTCGACGGCGGAGAGCGCATCGGTGGCTACGGACTGTCCCTGCTCGAGGGGCTGTCGGACAAAGTTGATTACACCGCGACCGACCCGCACGGCACGACCGTACGCGTGGAGAAGACCCTGCACTACGAGACGCATGGGGATGCGGTCGAGGCAGCGGAGCGGGATAAAACGGGTGGCGGCGAGGTGACAGCGAGTAAGGGCTGACAGAATAAAAAAGGATGGAATGCAGATCAGCAAGTGACCGCGCAGGATTTCCCCTGAAATTAGAAGCCTACATCAGCCATCATCCCAGCATGATCCCGCCCGCGAATTGTTTCGCCGCCGAACTCCAACGCCGTACCCACCTCTACAACCGCAACCAGTAGGATAACGTCGTCGCGCATCACACCATTCTGCGCCGAGGAGCAAGTATCGGACTGGATGGAGACTGCATTGCGGTGCTTGAGGAGCAGTACGGGAATGACAGTCTAGCGCAGGAGATATGCTCTGTCGAGGCAAATTTATTGGTCGCCTAGACACGCGGCACGGAAGCGGATCGGCCCTCGGGTGCATCCATCAGGACTTAACGGGTAATCTTTTGGGTCTGCATCTTTTGGGTCCGTAAAAGCGCCTCCACGCACTTCGCGTCCCACTGTGTCCCTGCTCCTTCTGACAAAATACGCAGTGCTTTCCTTTTTTCCATGCCCTGACGATAAGGGCGGTCCATAGTCATGGCGGAGACGGCATCGGCCACCGCCATCACGCGTGCAATCAGCGGCGTCTCCTCGCCCCGAAGCCCAGAGGGATAACCACGCCCATCCCACCGCTCATGATGGTGGCGCACAGCGTCCAGCGTGGCTTCCAGCCCTGGCACCGCCCCGACCATCACCGCCCCCATCTGCGGATGCTGTTTCACTGCCTCGAACTCCGCGTCCGTTAGTTTGCCAGGCTTGCGGAGGATCGAGTCAGGCACCCCGATCTTACCCACATCGTGGAGCAGGGCCGCGACTGCCACCGTGTGCTGTTCCTCCTCATCCATTCCCATCTCCCGCACGATCACCAGGCTGTACTCCATAACATCCTCGCTGTGCTTTCGGGTATAACGATCCTTGTTATCGACTGCTGTTACAAGAGCATCCAGCATCGAAAAGCCCTGAACGCGGATGCCTGCATCCATTCGGACGAGTCGCGCTGTTTCCTCCACACCGCCACCTGTTTTGGACGAGAGCAGACGTTCGTCGGCCTGCCGTAGCACTTCCTGATAATTCGCGCTAGTCTCTGGAAACAGGGCCGTACCCAGCGAGACCGAGACGGGAATAGTGGCACCGTCATCAGTACGGTAAGAAACGTGCCCCAAGTCTGCACGCAGGCGTGCATCGACCTCCTCTACAGTCATGTGACCTATGTGCGGCAGGATCAGGGCAAACTCGTCGCCGCCGAAGCGTGCCAGGGTGTCATAGGGTCGGAAAATGGTTTGCAGTTTGCCCGCCACAATGCGAAGAACTTCATCGCCCGCCGCGTGGCCGTACGCGTCGTTAAAAAACTTAAAATTGTCTATGTCGAGCATGACGATGGCAAGAGTAGTTTTCTCGCGCTGGGCGCGGGCGGCTTCCGCAACGAGATTTTTGTGGAAAACGCGATGGTTGAAGAGGTTCGTCAGCGGGTCGTGGTCCGCCTGGTCCTTGGCTATCATCAGTGCATTCTCCAACTCCAGTTCAGCCTTCTTGTCGGACGCCCTGAGCGCATCCTCGGCAGCTTTCCGCTCGGTGATGTCACGGATGTTGCACTGGATGACGGAGTGCCCATTCTCGGGGTAGACATTGCTGACGAACTCTACCGCACGCTGCTCTCCTCGGCGGGTTTCCAGCGGTAAACTCTCGTAGCGAATGTAGCCATTCTGCTGCAACTGCCGAAACGCCTCCTGGCTGGCTTGCTTATCTTTGAGCAGGCTGATCTCCCAGAGTTCCTTGCCTACAAACTCTTCCTGGGAATAACCCAGCAAGTCCGCCATGAACGGGTTGGCGTTGGTGATCTTGGCAGTATCAGAGTCGAGAATGAGGATGCCGTCTCGGGCCGTCTCGAAGAGACGCCGATACCTAAGTTCCGAAACCGTGAGAGTGTTCTCAGCCTGCTCCCGCTCGGCTATCAGGCGCTCCTGCGCGGCTACTCTGCGTGCGAGTTCGAGTTGACTGACGACCTGTCGGGCGAGTGTTCTCAGAGCCGTCTCCTGGTCAGGGGTAAGCTGCCTCGGCTCGATGTCGATCACGCACAGCGATCCCAGGGCGTAGCCACCCTCGGTCACAAGCGGCACCCCTGCGTAGAAACGGATGTAGGGATCACCCGTGACGGAAGGATTATCTCTAAAACGTGTGTCTTGCGTCGCATCGGGGACGATCATTACGTCGTTCTGAAGGATGTTGTGGGCGCAGAAAGATACATCGCGAGAGGTTTCTCCTAGCGGCAGCCCAATGGCGGACTTCAGCCACTGACGCTGAGCGTCAAGGAGGGAGATGGCGGCGATGGGCGTCCTGTAGATGAAGGCGGCGAGACGGGTGATGTCATCATAAGCATCTTCGGGGGCAGTATCCAGTATGCCATACTGACGGAGGGCTGTCAGCCTGGCGTCTTCGTCTTTGGGCAGTGGAGCGACCATAATTATTGCCTGCACCTTCTAATCATTGCCTGCACTTTCTGAACCTTGGGTGGGGTGGCACTTGACTGTCAGGAAACTTAGCCGAGCCTGTGAATTTGGCTTAGGCAGGCTCATGCGTATTTCCCATAGCTCAATGAGGAACCGACCCCAGCAATCCTACCATGCTCGACGGCACATATAACATGAAAGAATCGGCTTAGGTGCAGGCGGCCAAGGCGGGCGGCGTGCCCGCCGCCCACGGTCAACCTGGCTCTGTCCGACCCTCCCCGTTCTCCTGGCCTGCGTGCCCCGCCCGTCGCCTGAACCCTCCCCCGTGCCTGGTCGCCCTTCGCCGACCATGCCGCGACACATATTCACCCATTCGTTTCCCGCCGCCCTGCGTCGCTCACGCTGGCAATGGCGACCCTGTGCGAAATATATCAAAAAATGGTACAATAGCAACAGGTGATTAATACGTTCAAGTATGTATGCTAAGATTGCCTAGAGTGAAATAAATATGGCACGCGCAAAACTGTTGCTGCAAGAAATTGAAACCTACGCCCAGAATATCGGCGATACCGTTCGTAATCCCTTGCTCGTTTTGAACAGGGAACTGTGCGTAATGTCCGCCAACCGTTCCTTCTACCAGACCTTTCAAGTCTCGCCCGAAGACACGGAAAACCAATTCATTCAGGACCTCGGCGACGGCCAGTGGAACCTTGCCCCACTTCTCGATCTGCTTCGCGACATTGTTCCCCGAAAAGGCCATTTCGACAATTATGAAGTCACTCATGACTTTCCCAAGATTGGCCCTCGGACCATGCTTCTGAATGCACGCAAGTTGTACCATCCTGGCAACCGCACAGTTCTTCTCGTATTGGAAATAGAAGACATCACCCCACGCAAGCAAGAAGAAGCCGAGCGCCAGCAGGCTGGAGCTGAGATGATGGGTTCCGAGCAGCGGTATCGACGACTCTTCGAGACGGCCCGTGACGGTATCCTCATTCTCGACGCCGAGGAGGGAAAGATCACCGACTCAAACCCTTACATGAGCGAACTGCTACGAGGATTTACCGCTTGCGACCCGACAAGGCGAAGATCGTGCGGTGGAGTTTGTCAGCAACGTCTATCCTGAAGGCGAACTTCTCGTCATTCAGTGCAACATCCGTGACATCACTGAGCGCAAGAAAATGGAAAAAGACCTGGCTGCCGTCAGTCGCCGTGACAGACGGGTCGCTTCTACTTTGCAGCGTGCTCTGCTGTTCATGCCCCACGAAAATGCGTTTCCCAACCTGGAAGTTAAGATGCTCCATGAAGAGGCTTCCGAGGAAGACCTGGTCGGCGGCGACTTCTGGGACATTTTCGCCTATGACAACGGCCATGTTGCTCTGGTGATCGGCGATGTGATGGGGCATGGCCTGACTGCCGCCGTTTTTACGGCGGAAGTCAGGTTCATTCTGCGTGCCTTCCTGCGCGAGCATGAGCAGCCCTCCCTTGTCCTAAACCAACTCAATGCCTATATCTGCGAAAGTCATCGCCTGTTTCAGGAAGGACTGAACGACGAAGGCGACGATGCTCCGATCTGCCTCACCCTCGCCGTCATCAACGCCGCGTCAGGGGAAGGCCAGGTAGCCTGTGCAGGGATGGAGCCACCACTTCTTGCGTGTGCCGATGAGACTGTCGATGTCGTAACGGTTCAGGGAATGCTACTCGGCGTTGAAGCGGAACAAAAATATGTCTCGGTCCCGTTCTGTCTTGGACATGGGGACACGATTCTGATGACAACAGACGGCATTACCGAGGCGCGGCGGGGCAATAAGTTTTTAGGCAGTGATGGCCTTCGGCGGCTCGTGGACGGTACGAACCCTCTGGATACCCTGGAAGTGACGGCGCAAGCCCTGCTCGGGGGAGCACGGGCTTTTGGAGACGGGAGTTTTTGTGACGATGTCTGCCTTGTCCTAGCGCGGCGTCATTGAATCCTGAATGAAATAGCGAGAAAGATAATGGTATGATGCTGCGGCTCTTACTGGACCTTCCAGAAGACACTACCTATTCGACGCCGCCGCCGTGTCCTGCCGAGCTACGCCAAACCGTGCGTCGATAAGAATAGGCCGAGCCGGCCGACAACCGTTTCGAGGCCGAGGCCGCTATTCTGCGGGCCGACGCGACGCCAATGGGGGCAGGCTGATCAGATTAGGGGTGATATAGGTGTAATTAGCGGTGGGCAACTGGATTTATGAGTCATGAGGGAGATTGCGTCAGGACATTACACCGATGGCAGGGAACAGATATGGACGCGGAAACTGTAGAAATGCTCCTGTCGCGGCTCGTGCTGCACTGCGTAAATCGCAAGCGGCACGTTAAACATCACGAACCAAGCAAGCTGTCGGCTCCGAACGCCGCCAAAAGCGACTCCGCTGCGAAGGCCGCGCCGACGGGCAGAATCAGGCCCAGTGCCCGAGTTTGGGCAGTGCCGTGTGATCCTGTTCCAGCACTACGGTCGTGCCGCCTACGCCCGTCAGCAGAAATGCTCTGTCCGTCGTCTGGAGCATCATCTTCATTCCATACCCCAAAGTCCCCGCCGTCGTGTAGCCCTTCTTCAAGGTCGCGTGCGGCAGATTTTCCATTGCAATCCCGGAGCCGAGATCAGTCACACTCACCTGAACGGTGTTGGTTATGTCGCTGACGAACACCTGTCCCACACCCTCCCCCGCATGAACGATTGCGTTCATTCCTGTCTCCCCCACAGCCGCCACTAAATCGCCTATTCGATCTGACGACAGCCCCAGGCTCTCTGCCGCTTCCTGCGTCTTGTAGCGCAGTTCACGGAGGCCGCCTGAAAGCGAGAGCGCAATCGGTTCGTCGAATGGAGACAAGGAAGAGGGCAGTTCCTCGAAAGTGTGGCACAGGATCAGATGTCCATCTGTGACGCCTGCCAGCACGTCGCGCAGGAACACCTGCTGGCGAGCCGCCGCCAGCCTCATTTCGTCCACGGCCTGCTGCATTTCGTCCACGGCCTGTTCCCGTTCAGCCATCAGTTGATCCTGGATAGCCAGCCTTCGCGCCAGTTCGAGGTTGTTAGTTACCTGATGGGCCAGTGTCCTCAGCGCATCCTCCTGCTGGGGCGTGAGATTTCTCGGCTCCCTGTCAATGACACATAGGGAGCCAAGGGCATAACCGCTCTCCGTGATCAGTGGGACGCCCGCGTAAAAGCGGATGTCGGGATCGCCTGTCACGAACGGGTTGTCGGAGAAGCGTGGGTCTTGTTGAGCATCTTGTATGACAAGGAGGTCAGGCTGGAGGATGGTATGGGCGCAGAAGGCCACGTCGCGCGGCGTTTCCGTGTGCGTGAGGCCCAGTGCGGATTTAAACCATTGGCGTTTGGCATCAATGAGGGTGACGCTGGCAATGGGCGTGGTGCAGATGAAGGCGGCCAGACGTACAATATCGTCGTAGGAGTTTTCAGGCTCCGTGTCAAGTATGTGATAATTATGCAAGGCTTCGAGCCTGGCATCTTCCTGGTCGGGCAAGGGAGCAGCAATAATAGGCACCTATGCGATCTATCAAACTTTTCCATCGGCGTGGGCCTAATGGCGCTCTGCGATTGAGGCGTTTAGCTCAGTCGGTACAATAGCGGACTCTCGGCTTTTCTGTAAAGGACGCTATAAATTACCCTTATTGAATGGGTTTCAATCGGCCTGGGCGCAGCCGTTTAGAGATCGGGAATAGTGATTGTGACAGGCCGAGCCGATAAGCGGGCGAGGCGTGAGTTTGCTGGCTGAAGAGGTGGCGACATTTTGCTGACCGCTTATGCTCACTTTAAAGCCGACCTGCCATGAGGTATCATAACCCGTTGCGGCAAGGCTAAGTGCCTGGAGTGTCGGGATGCGGTTTTGGGCGGTCCGGTCTTGTGAGGCTACTGCCACTGATCAGCTTTTTAACAGGGTCACGGAGGAAATTTGAGCAGGCAAGCATAACTTCAGCTTATCCTCTTCAACAGAAGATGGGGGAAGCGTGCCGTGATCTCTGAACAGCCGTCGAAAAACCAGAAAATGAATCCCGCCAAGCATGGCCCTATGATGACAGCCGTCCTCATCCTGGCGATTCTCCTGGTCGGCCTTCTGCCCGTCCATGCCTACTTCTTCGCCTTCACTCGCGACACCCCGTTCTGGCTCCAGTGGCTGCTGTACGGTTTGCTGTCGCTCATCGGCATGATTGGCGTGATCGGCATGATTGGCGTGATCGGCATGATTGGCGTGATCGGCATGATTGGCGTGATCGGCATGATTGGCGTCCTCGTCACCTGGCGACAATCTCACCCGCTGCTTCGGTGGCTAGACCTTATCGGGGCCTTGACGCTGCTGACCGGGTTCTCTTGGTTCATGTTCTACTCCCACTTGCGGTTCCAGGAGAAGATGAGCGACACCTTGTTTCTGGCTGTTCTGCCCATGACCTTGAGCAAGTTCCTCGGCAGGAAGCTACTGGTGAAGGGAGCAGGCACACCTTGACCACTACGGCCAGTTCAGGAGCAAACATTGAACACTGAAAGGCAAAAGACGCTCTTCTGGGTGAGCGTGATGGTGCTCGGCGTGATGCTTTTAGTAGTAGCTGCCCTCGCCACGGAAGGCGTCGGCCTGGCTCTCGGCCACCGCAACTGGGGGAGCCACGGCGGTGCCTTGGGTCTACCTTGCCTAATGGTGGCCGTCGTCGTTGTCATGGGGATGTTCCGCCGAATGGGGCTGCTAGAGCGGGAGAGGGTGATAGAAACACTCCACCGCCAACCCGATGCTGGCCCCGTCGCGCTGGACAGCCCAGTGGAGTTGCGAACGGCCCGTTCCCTGTGGCTGACCTTGGCCGTGACCATGGATGTCTTTGCCATTGCAATCTTCATCATGGTTATGTTGCTGCCCACCGTGTCAGGAACCAAGCCTTTGGGGTATGGCATTGCCATCTTCTTCGCACTGTTCTCGCTCGGAGTCTGGTACGGCTACGCAACGAATGCTGGTGTGGTAGCCCGTGTGGACCAAGAGGGTGTCCGGGGTGACAGCGCATTGCCAAATTCGTCGGCCCGTTGGTCTGCTGTTGCCTCGTGCGAGATCACCCTGCTGCCCCAGCCGTGGGGCCAAGTTACCCGCTACACGTTTCGGGATGCTTCGTCTCAGACGCTGATGCGGCTGATGCTCGCGGAGGGCGCGGAACAGAAGCGGTTCCTGACGGCCCTCCGCGAATGCTTCGGGTGAACAGGGACGAGAAGTATGAATGCCCCGATTGGCAGGACGGGGAAAAGCCTTTCCCCATCCTGCCACATTAACTTCTCCAGAGCGAATACCGCTTGAACCAGCGCCGCGTCTGCCCGGACACCGGTTCCGAGCAGGAAGCGGTGAAGCCAAGCGCCGCCTCAAAGCCAAGTGCATCGGGTTCCCAGAACGTCTCCATCCTGATGCCGCCTTGCCCCGTGAGGCGCTCGATGGCCTGCCGCAGATGATCCTGCGACGCCACCGTCAGCACAACAAGGTGACACGGCTCCAGGGGCTGCGGGAACCGTGTCCCCGCTTGAAGGCAGGCATGGGCCGCCTGCACCAGTTGCTGGGCGAGCGGAAGGTCCGCCCGCACCAGAACGTAGGTATGCCAGACCTAAGTGTCAGGCATGGACTGCCTCCATACCGGTGGCCTCTAAATAGGCGCACGCCTCAGCATCCTGCACGCGGCGCGGCAGCCGTGCCCGCACTCCTGCCAGCGTCTCAGCGGTGACAACGCCGCCGAACGGCTGAAGGAGCGCCTCCTGGCGAACGCTGGAATGAACGGCAGCGACGGCGCGGAGGCGGCCCCAGGCCCAGAAGCCGCCGTTCTCCAGCTTCTTCGTGTTCGTGATCGGCGCAAACGCTTTGCGCCAATCCTTGCCGCGCAGCGCCTGGTAAAGCAGAAAGTGCTCTGGGCGCAGGGCGCGGCCAGCCTCGGACTGAACCAGCCCACGCCAGTGGGTGTGCAGCCGAGCAAAGTCGGTGGCGTCAGTAAAGAGCGCCGATGTTGTAGTTTCGGGAAGTGTGTTCATGTTATGTCTCCTTGACGTGTGAATGGTGCGTCCAGAGCGGACGCGGAAGGGTGTCAGGCAGACATAACGGTGGGGCGCGGATAGGCGGCTACAGCTTGTTCAGCTTCTTGTAGCACGGTTTGGGGTTCGAGCGTGGAGTTTGGTAAACCTAGAGCATAGTAACGATCACGATTTCTGTGGGTGTACGGAGAATTGAACTCCGCTGTGGCGTTTTAGAGACGCCCGCCTGAACCTCTCGGCCATACACCCAGAAGTGCATTTCCAGAAGTGCTGCGCGTTGCGGATCGTCTTCGGCTCCATTATACCAGGAAATCCGTTTCTGTCAAGCCTGTCTGCTCGCTCAATCTGACCAGGAAACACATCCAAAAAAGAGGAAACCGAGGCAGCCAAGCGGAACGTCCTGACAGGCCATGCACGTCAGGAAAAACAGTGCAAGGCTTGGAGAACCAGAATTGAGAAACATTGCGCGTGCGCTAGTCGCTATCGTTGGACAGATCGGTCTCCTGGCAGCGGCCAGCGCCACTGCCGCGCCGCCCCCCGATCAGCCGCCGCTTCCCGGAGCAACGCGCATTCTCGCTCTCAGCCCGGACAACTCCACGGGCAAACCGGGAATGGTCGGCAGCGTCCAGCAGCCCTGGCTTTCTGACCATGAAGTGCTGCACTTCCGCAGCGGTTCCCTCTACCGCTACGATGCCCTAGCGAAGACAGACACGCTTCTGCCAAGGCTTACACATCAAGTGAAGTCGTCTCAATGCTATCTGTACTTCCTGACCGTCTCTCCAAACGGCCAGCAGGTGCTTTGGGGCATTTCCGCCAACAACCCGCTGTTCGTCGCCACTGTGGACGGGGCGCGGCGTGAGCAATGGGAAGGAAGTGGCGGCATGACAAGCGGCCACTGGTGCTCGGATGGAACGCACTGGCTGCAGTTCTATTTCGGAGGCGCGACTACTTCTATCGACTGGACCAAAATCGAGCAGCACAGCCTGGACGCTTCGTCCTCTTCCGAGACGTTCTCTCCGCCGCACGCCTTGAACGGCCTGGATGTTCTAGCCACGCCGTCAGCGGATATGATTATAGCTCGCACTCCCGACCCAGTAAAGTTCCAGAAGCCGTCTGCAAGCATCAAACAAGCTGACGGCTCGATGGCGTTCACCGTTGCGAGTATGCCGACACTTCGCAGCGTGCAGACGATCTCCGTTTGGAGCCTGCGGCAGGCGGAGCCGCTGCATCAGTGGGAACTCACTCTGCCTGGGAAAGTGCAGGAAGTCGCCGTGTCCCCGGATGGACAGCGAGCCGCCTGGCTGCTCCTGGGTGACGGAGGGAAGAAGTTCCGCACATCGCTCTGGGTGAGCAAGACGGACGGTTCCGGGCTGCACAAGATTGGTTCCTTCGCGGCAGGCTCAGCGTCCGCACAGAAGCTGGGAAATGCCTTTCCGTTTAGCTTGGTCTGGGTGCCAGGTGATACGCGGGTCAGCTTCCAGTATGGAAACACGCTTTGGACAGTGAGAGCCAATTGATGAGCAGACAGTGAAAAGGACCGTTCCTGCTTTGCCTTGCTTTTCTATGTAGAAGCCGAGACCATCACGCTTCGCCTGTAAAGCAAAGCCTGGAGCAAGCCAAAAGTCTGGAGCAAGCCAAAAGTCTGGAGCAAGCCAAAAGTCTGGAGCAAGCCGATGGGATTTTGGAACCGTTTGCGTCATCATCTCTTTGATCAGCCCATCAGTCGGCCTGAACTTGAGTTGCTTCTGCGCCTCCTACCGGTCGCCGTGGCCGAGACCGACACGCAGCGCGGCTTCGAGAGCACGATGCGCCTGATGCTTCAGCGGGACACGGGGCTGCGAACGGAACACGTCTGGCGCTTTGTTCTGATGCACCTGGAGCAGTACCGCCGCCCGTTCGAGACGGAAGCGATGCTGCGGACGCTGGCTCAAAGGTTTATCGCCGATCCGCCTCTGCCTCAAGCCGAGCGAACTGGGTTTGAGCCTCCGAGGGCATCTTGACTTACTTTTGTACTCTGCAGACATAACAGGAGGTCCATATGTTGCCCGTTGCCATATCCGAAACCACTGCGGGCCGCATCCGTAAGATCGAGAACGGCATCATCCCGGAAAGCCCGCTGCGCTGCCAGTCCGCGCCTGCGGTCACGCTCGCTGACCGCATGGAGACCCTCGCCACCCCCGGTGTCAGCGTCGCCGTCATCGAGGATGGGAGAATCGCCTGGGCCAGAGGATGGGGCGTGAGCGAGGCAGGCCAGCCTGACCCCGTTACCCCCGAGACGCTGTTCCAGGCCGCCAGCATCAGCAAGCCTGTCACTGCCCTCGCAGTCTTGCGGCTCGCCGAGCATGGCTACCTTGACCTGGACGAAGACGTCAACGTCTACCTCACGTCATGGAAAGTGCCTGAAAATGAGGGCTGGCAGCCCCGCGTGACGCTGCGGCAACTGCTGTCCCACACAGGCGGCACTACTGTCCCTGGCTTCCCCGGATACCCGCAGGGCCAGCCGCTGCCAGCGGCATTGCAGGTTCTGAGCGGCGAGCCGCCCGCCAACACGGACCCCGTCATTGTGAGCGTGCTTCCTGGCACCCTGAACCGCTACTCCGGGGGCGGCACGACCATCGTGCAGCAGCTTCTGGTGGACCTGCTCGGGCAGCCGTTCCCGCAGATCATCCGGGAGTTGGTTCTAAACCCGCTCGGGATGGACCGCAGCACCTACGAGTTGCCGCGAGATCGTTGGCAGGCTGCGGCCACCGCCCATCCATCGGGAGGCACGCCCCTGCCTGGCCGCTGGCACGTCTACCCGGAGATGGCAGCGGCAGGCTTGTGGACAACGCCCTCAAACCTTGCCCGGTTTGCCATCGCTTTGCAGGGAGCTAAGTCGCGGAAGCCAAACAGCCTGCTTTCTGGGGCGATGATTGACCAGATGATGACTTCCCAGCTTGACGACGGCGCGGGACTTGGCATCATGGTAGGCGGTCCTGATGGTGCCAGGCGTTTTGGACACGGCGGGTGGAACTTGGGGTTCGTCTCGAACTTGGTTGCGTATCAGGAGCAGGGCTTTGGCTGCGTCGTGATGCTGAACTCCAACCAGGGGGCATCGCTGCTGGAGGAAGTCACCCGTGCTGTTGCCAGGGAGTACGGCTGGCCCGACTACATCCCAGCCGCGCAAGTGGAAACTGAGGTGGATGCGGCGCTGCTGGGAATGTACGTCGGCGACTATGTTCTGCCGCAGGGGAGTACAATAGCGGTGGCCCAAGACGAAAACGGGCTTTTGCTGCGGCTTGGCGCTCAACCCGCGGTGCCACTCTCTGCTGAGAGCGAGAGCAAGTTCTTCGCCAAGGTGCTTGATGTCAGCGTGACGTTTGTGAAGGAAGAAGGCGGAGGCGTGTCGGCGCTGCTCCTGCGCCAGGATGGGCAGGAGCGAACGGCAAAGCGCGGTTGAAGGCGGTCCGAAAGTGCTGGCAGTAGTTTCGACGGAGCAAGATACTCAGTATGGAGGTTAGGAGCTATGGAAATCGCTGACGTAGGCGCGCCTGAGGATCACTGGGCCAAAGCGAGCCACTTGTACGAGACAGGTCGCATTGAAGAAGCCGCTGCCGAGTGGCGGACGCTGCTTGAGGCCAGGCCCGAAGACGCTGACGTTCACTTCGGGCCAAGGAACCGGTAGTTCACGTCCAGGTTCGTTCAGAAAGCAAGAGTCTACAAGCAGGAGAATGATTATGACCTACGAATATGAAGTACAAACCGCGGGTGGCTCCGCGTTCGACAATCTCGAACGGATCGGAGAGCGTCTCCAGGAAGTGTTAAACGGGGACGAGGCCGCTTCTCGGCTCACTTCGGGCTGGGAACTTTGGCAAGTCAACACGCTGAACGATCATCAAGGCGTCAATGGCTTGGTCCTCATCTGCCGCCGCGCTAAAGTGTGATCAAGCTAAAAGGTGATCAAGCTAAAAGGTGATCAATGAACAATAACGGAACCTGGCCGCCCGCCCCCCGGAAAGAACCTGCCACATATCCCGACATTGTCCTCTACCCCAGCCGCTGGAAGATGGCGCTCCTCGCCCTCGGCGGGCTGCTCTTTGTCCTGTGTGCGCCTCTGCTTTGGAACACCGGAGACATCTTTCTCCGGGTGGTGGCCGTCGTTGATGTGCTCTTTTTCGGCTACTGCGTTCTCTTCGCGCTGGTTCGTCTCCTCAGTCCGCGCCCCTCCCTGGTCCTCGACCAAAGAGGCATCACGGACAGCGCCTCCGCGACAGGGGCAGGCTTCATCGCTTGGGAGGAGATCGCTGCCGTCGGGATGAGCAGCATGGGTGCGAACCGGTTTTTGGTGATCATCCCCCACGACACCCAGGCGATCCTCGCCCGCCAGCCGCCGTTCAAGCGCAAGATCATGGCGGCCAATATGGGTCTCGTCGGCAGTCCGGTGGCGATCCCAGGCCATACGACGATGCCGCTGGAGGAGATTATGAGGCACATCCAGTCACGGCTGGTAGGGGCATAACCGATGAACATTCGAGCACTCAAGATTTACAAGGCCGTGGGATTTAGACCGACGGAGCATCGGACCGAGATGAATCATTGGAACAGGAAAATGGCAACTGATAAAGCAACATCAAACAGTCTCCTCGCCCAGCTTTCGGCAATCTCCGATGCTCGGCGATGGAGGACGCAAGGGCGGTACTGAAAGCGGGGATGCGGCGATGGAGGTGGGAGTACGAGCGGCAGATGAAGGAGAGGAGGGTGACTTGAGCCAGGTGAGGAGCGTTCACGGAGGTTTCCCGTGCGGATGGTATTGGAGGAGGCGTGGTGGTTGACCCCAGCCTCATTGATGCGTGGAGCGAGATGCTCCAGCACGCCCGCTCGCGCCCATCGATGTGGATCGGGGACAGCGCCACTGCCCATCGGCACCTCGTGAACGTGCCTTTCCGTCTCGTCTGGCAGGCCAGGTTGTTTCGTAAGCCCCAGCGCGTTAGGGTTGACCTGTCCACCCATCAGTGCGTTGTCCGCTGCGACACAGGGCCGCTGATCCGACTGGTGCAACGGATGCTCGATTTCCCTGGTGGACGCATGCTAGGCGATGCCTGGGCAAACGAGAGCCGCGCCGACAATGCCCGCTTCCACGCCGAGCAGACCGCACTCGGGGTGCCGTTCGACAACGGGAAGTACAAGCGAAGTTGGCGCTACTCTTTCTCCGGTCCCACCGGGCCGCGCCTGGACTGGGTGGCGAGCAATGCGTTGCTGGCTCGTAGGCTCTCTTGGGGCCTCCGCACCGACCAGGGCCTGTGGTGCCAGTCATTCGACGGCGGCTGGCCCTTGGGTGCACCGTTCCTGGTCGAGAACGCCTCGCCCGTGGGCCTGATCGTACTAACCGATCTGGACCCGCGGTGGTGGACAGGACTGCCTTATAAGATCGAGGATGTGGCGCAACTCCAAGGGTCGTCACACAGGCAGCAGGGTCTGGAAGACCGGTGGAAACCGGAGCCGCCGTGGACTACAGGCGAGATCGTGGTGGAGTGGCACGCGGGGGACAGCCTGCGGACGGAAGGGCCGCTCACAGCGGAAGAACTCAGGAGATGGCTATAGATGACGGGCCACGTACAGATCGAAATCTACGGCGGGGAGGCACGCCTGACGGTGGATTTCCTGCGCCGCGCCTCCTCGGAGGTACAGGACGAGTGGGAGGGTGATGGGGTCATGGCACGCATCCGGGCGCAGACATCCAGCACCGAAGTGGACTTCATTGACCGGGTCCGCCTGTTCGACCTGGAGCGTTTCCGGGAGTGCCTGGAAAGGGAGGACGGGACTTTGACCTGGGCGGCGTGGCTGGGTGATGCCAAGGAATACCTGACCGTGAGCGGGAAACGCGACGCCCTCGGTGGTCTGCGCCTGGCGGTTCGCGTCCCGCATCCGCTCGGAAACAAGAAATACCCGGAGTTTGACGTGGAGACGGATGAGGCGTCCCTTTCCGCTCTACGGACACAGGTGGATCGAGTGCTGGCGCGATTCCCGCAGCGGGTGGCTTGGGGGCCAGAAGCGTCTAGTAGATACGGGCAGGCTCAGGGACCCGGTGCGGAGGGCGTGACAGCGGACCTGATGGAGCGCCTTCGGGAGCGGGCGCAGGACCCTGACATCCGCGTCAGCGGCGGTCACAGTCTGCGCGACAGCGATGGCAACGTCTTCGTCTTCACCACCCGCCCGCCCGCGACAGCGGAGCAAGTCACGGCAGCGGAGGCACGCCTGGGCTTCATTCTGCCCTCCTTTTTGCGGCGGGTCTACCTAGAGGTGGGCAACGGCGGCTTCGGCCCAGGCTTCGGGATGCTGTCGCTGCCGACCTCGCCAGCACCGCCCGAGGAGGACGAGGGCGGCTTTGACCTAGCCTCCGAGTTGGACACCGTCCTGATGTACGAACTGTCCCGTCGGTTCCGCACGGACCTGTCCTGGCCCACGGGACTGCTGATCATCTGCTACTGGGGTTGCGGGATGGCGTCGGCAGTGGACTGTACCAAGCCTGAGGCTCCCGTGATCCGCCTGGACCCGAACTGGACGAGAGAGGAGGCCGAGCCACGGCTGCCCGAGGATTGCCGCACTGAGTTTGCCGCCGCGTTTGAGGAAGGGTGCTGGGTAGAGGCGCACGCGTTCGAGACTTGGCTGCGGGCCTGGCTGGACGACGAGCGAGCGTTCGAGCCTACCACCGGTCCATATCCCAGCACGGACGACACATCCTGGTTCGGAGAGGAAGATCACGAGTTCCTGGACGAGGACGAGAACCCCGGTGCAGACGACGATCTCGTTTCGGATGGGGACTGGACAGCACTCCAGGAGTCACTCGATGCCCGCTATCCATGAAATCCGCGCTGACTACGACGCCACCAGCATCATTGTCTACCAGGCATACCCAAAGCCCGTCGCTGAGGCCGCTCTCAAAGCAGGCACATTCGTCGCGCCCTTCTCCTTTGGACGCATGACCTGGATCAAGCCGTCGTTCCTGTGGATGATGGAGCGCAGCAACTGGGGCCAAAAAGCAGGTCAGGAACACGTGCTGGCCGTTCGCATCACCCGCACGGGCTGGGAACAGGCTTTGGCTATGGCTGTCCTTACTCACCCGGAAAAAGGCATCTACCGCGATGAGGAAGACTGGCGGCGGCAATTCGAGCAGGCTCCGGTATATGTGCAGTGGGACCCGGAGCGTGCGCTGCGCGGGACGCCTCTGGACTACAAGAGCATCCAGGTGGGCCTCAGCCGCCACGTTATTGAGCAGTATGTGAAAGAGTGGATCGTGGGCATCCAGGACATGACGCCTCTGGTAAGGAAGATGCACACCTTGATCCAGTCAGGCCAAGCAACGAAGGCAAAAGGCTTTTTGCCGAAGGAGCGGGCATATCCGGTGGCGGAGATGATTAGGAAACGCCTGGGGATGGACTGAGATTCTATCCGTTTATGGCAGGGCTAAACTGCTCATGAGATGACCGCGGCCCCGCCACCGATTTTTCACCCCTCGAAGCAGAGTGGCGAGATGACAAAAGCTAACCTTCCGTTCCCATTCGCTGCGGCGGAAATGTTGAGTCAGGATTTTGTGGCCTGAATGCCGTACAATATAGGTGTCCTTCCGAATTATAGTGAACGGAGAAGTCTCTTATGTTCCGAGAAGACAAAACTACACAGATGGCGGCGCGGCTTCTGACTCTCGCTGATGGCCGCCTGCCATACATCCACCTGATGAAGATGCTCTACATCGCCGACAAGCAAATGCTCGTCCAGTGGGGCAAGCCCATCGCCTATGACCGGTGGTATTTCCTACGGCATGGCCCCGTTCTCGGCGCGACGCTTGATCTGATTAAATCGGAGGCTTCGCCACCGACATGTTGGTCCGCTCACATCGCAACAGACGGCTACGATGTGGTGCTAGTGGCCGATCCAGGTGATGATGACCTGTCACGGGCGGAGGACGCAGTGATCTTGCAGACGTTCCGCGAGTGGGCACACAAGGATTGGAGGGACGTCGTGAAGGAGACGCACGGCTTCCCCGAGTGGTCTGACCCAGGCCACACATTGCGCCCGGTCTCCTATGACACGGTGCTCGCCGTGAGTGGCTTCTCGCAGGAAGACGCGGATGACATCCTCGAAAACATCGAGATACAGGACGAGGTGTGGGGGCTGGAGCTAGTAGCCTGATGCGCTGGCCCGCGATGATGAGTTCGGGCGAGACATGGCACCTGACGGACGAGCGGGCGGACAACGAAGAAGTTACCCTTCGCCTGCGGGAAGACCTTCCCGCAGGCGAAGTCCTACCATAATGCCTGATCCACTTGACAAGTACGGGCAGGGGTGCCACAATCAGGCTGCCTTGCGGCTATGGCGGTTCTTCCTTCTACCTTTGTCACTCCAGAGCCTCCGCTTCCCGCAAGGCACTCTTTTTTCCGCAAGGCACTCTTTTTTCCGCAAGGCACTCTTTTTTCCGCAAGGCACTCTTTTTTCCGCAAGGCACTCTTTTTTCCGATCCCCACGACTAGCGAGGCGAGTATGATCGTCAACAATGCACTCTACATCCGTCGCCGCAGCAGGATTGTTCTTCCCGCAGGAACCAGCGAAGAACTGCCGCCGCAGTATGTTGCTTCGGTGCTGAAGCAGGCGGAGGCGCTTGGCTTCACATTCGCCGAGCCGCTGATCTTCGCGTGTCAGCATCTGACGCTCGAACAACTCACCGACCATTACCATACGCTGATGCCTGACTTGCGCCGCATGAAGGGCGCAGGCAAGAAGTTCAGGCCGATGTACCCGAACTTCCCCGCGCAGGTGATGGAAATGGATGAAGGACGCCTTTACTTCAATGCCATTATCCACTACCTGTCAGGCGGAAAGCTGTTCCCGCGCACCAATGTGAAGGAGCGCAAGCCGCTTGAAGGCAATTCTAAGCTGCAAGCGATTGAGTTAGGCAGCTTGAAAGACTTCGAAGGGTTGTTCGGCCAGATCGCCTCGTCGAATGCCTCACTCTCGGAGCAGGACAAAGGAGACCTGACCTGGTTTGTGTCTTCCTACGGCGAAGAAATCGAGCGCCTTCTGCCTGTCGCGATCCCTCAAAAGGAAACGATGGCGTTTCTGGCGTCTCTGCTAATGAAGCATACGAAACAGGCCGAGCCGTTCATCGCTGCCTTCTGCCGCACGGCGACAGATGTCCTGCGTCTGGCCGTGGCGCTCTCGGGCGGCGACATCTCGCTGGCAGCCCCGACGAAGTTCCGCACGTTTTCGCGCCCGGAGCGCCGTCTGCTTCTGGGCCTGCTGGAGCGACAGGTGAACACCACTGAGGATATGCTGCGCTGGAAGGGCCGCTGGATACGGTTAGGCGAGAAACTGCATACGGGCGAGTTTAAGAGTCGCTACCCACGCACATGGGCAGCATTCGATGTGCTTCGCAACGACATTCCTTTCGTGACATTCAACGGGCGCGTGGAGAAGGCGCTGGCCGCCCGCGCCGTCCTGGAGGCGCTGGACGTCCTTTCTCCTCGGGCGGGCGACCTCGCCCGGAGGCTCGACCATCTGCTCCGCATTGATTCGCCCCAGCAGGATCAAGTGATCCAAGCGTTCGCAGGCGTGGGGGCCAAAGTTTCGACGCCCGTTCTGCTGCAAGTCATGAAACACTTCCAGACCCGCAATGATGGAGCCGAGTTGCGAGTCTTCTTCCCAAAGGGCAGCTTGGCAAAAGCGCACGGCGAGCCAAACCACCTGCCAGCGATCCTTCCTGAGGTTTGTCGGCGGGTCGTTTTGGTCTGCCAGGACACGCTCGTCGAGCGGTTCCGGTCTCTGCCTCCGCTGGGGCAGTGCTATGTGGACCCTGCTCTGTCCGATTATCCGGTGCCATTCTCGCAGAGGTCGGCCTCGAAATCGTTCCGCACGATCCCACGCGGGAGCAAACTGCCGCTGCTCATTGACGGCAAAGTCTTGCGCCTGTTCGTCTGGTGGAAGAACGGCACCGACCGCACCGACATTGACCTGTCGGCGACAATGTTTGACGCGGACTTCCGCTACGTGGACGTGGTCTCGTACTACGAACTGAGGTGCGACGGCGGCGTCCACAGCGGCGACGTCGTGGACGCCCCCGACGGCGCGAGCGAGTTCATCGACCTCAGCATCGAGCGCCTGCGGGAGCGGAGTGTACGGTATGTGGCAATGACGCTAGGCGGCTACACGCCGCAGCCGTTCTGCGACCTGCCCGAATGTTTCGCAGGATGGATGTCCCGGTCGGAGGCCCAGTCAGGGGAAATCTACGATCCGCGAACCGTTCAGGACCGCCTGGACCTGACCGCGGATACGCGGATCGCGATCCCTTTGATGGTGGATGTTCTGGATCGTAAGCTAATATGGTGCGATATGGCGCTGAAGAATAATCCAAACTGGGTGAATAACGTCCACGCCAACCTGGGCGGGATTGCGCTGACGCTGTACTCGTTCGTGCATCTGAAGAAGCCGACGCTCCAGGACCTGCTCCTGCTGCACACGAAGGCGCGGGGAACGCTGGTGGACACGCCTGAGGGCGCAGAAACCGTGTTCTCAGTGGAAAATGGGACGCCGTTTCGCTTAGACGAGATCGCGTCGCAGTACCTGCAATAGAGGCACATGAGGGCGAAACAAGCCGCTCGCCCCATCCATTCCTTCCCTGTTGCTTGTTTGGGTGCGGCCCGCCTCCGGGGTGAGGTCTCACCCCGGATGTGGGCCATGGGGTTCACCAACACTGGTCAGTAGGAGGGATGCTCGACATCCTGGCATCCAGAGGAAACAGGAAACGGAACAGCAAGGCGAGCGGGTACCATGATACGATGACCCTTGACCAAAGGATCGCCGACTTGATGGCGGCCAAACCGTTACAATTCCAAGCTGCGCGGGGCGGTTATACGACCGCACACAGAGGTGTCGCCACGTTTGACAGCGGCCAGTCCGCATTCGTCAAGGCAGCCACCGACGAAATGACAGCGGCCTGGCTGCGGACGGAGTATGCTGTCTACAATCACCTGACCGCAGCACCGGGGACGGACTTTCTGCCCGAGGTCCTCGCCTGGGACGATGACGGCTCGCGTCCGATCCTCATCATGGAAGACCTCAGCGGCGCAGACTGGCCGCCCCCGTGGGAGCCAGGGCTGGTGGAGCAATGCAGCCGGGGGTACGACCATGACTGAACAGAAGACTGGCCGCCCCCGTGGGAGCCAGGGCTGGTGGAGCGGGTCCAGGAAGTGCTATCGCGCTTGAGACGCATCCCGCCGATGCCCGACATGGTTTCCCTGGAGTCCCACCGCGACGACCTGTGCGGCTGGCGCAAGGTGGCTGAAGACCCCGCGCCGTTCCTCTTGCTCAATCTGTGCAGCCCTTCGTGGCTGGACGCTGCCCTGCCGACGCTCACGGCAGCAGAAGCGGGAGTGCGGCTCGCGGGGGATGATTTCCTCCACCTGGACATCCGCAGTGACAACTTGTGTTTTACCCCCGACAGGACGATTCTCGTGGACTGGAACTGGGCCTGCGTCGGGAACGGGGAGTTCGATCTGGCGGCCTGGTTGCCTAGCCTCCACTCGGAGGGAGGGCCGCTTCCCGAGAGCCTGCTGCCCGACGCACCCGAGATGGCTGCGGCCTTGAGCGGCTTCTGGGCGGCGCGGGCAGGACTGCCCCGACCGGAGGCGCGCCAGACGGTCCTTATGTCGCAGCTTAGGGCCGCGCTGCCGTGGGCGAATAGGGCGCTGGGGCTGGGGAGGGAACCTGACCAAGTGGCACAATGCCAGTAACAGTCGAGCGGAGTAAGTGTATGGTGGTTGAGTTCATCTTCGACCTGCTGCCTGGAAACGAGCCGCCCTACGAGTACGCACCGGGCCATGTGACGATCACCACGGACCAAGGAACCGGTAGCTCGCGTCCAGATCGCCACTTCATGGTGGCCGTTTCGCTACTGGACTTGCTCAGCGTGTTGAAGGCGTTCCTGCTGCACGGCAAGATGACTGGGTTCACGTGGTCGGTGATCGACACCTCCTTCTCCGTGTACTTCCAGCGCGTGACCAGGCGGCTGAAGGGACAGGAGAAGCCGATCCGCATCGTGTGCGGGAGCCAGGACCTCGGCGCGGTGGCCGAGCAAGAATTGAAACAGGCGATTTTGGACGGCACGCGCCACTTTCTGCGGACGTATGCGGGTAAGTTGGGTGACGAGGAAGCCGAACTCGCTGCCGCGACGGAGGAGTTCGCTGCCGCGTTCGGTCTTGAGGAATGTTTATAAGGGCCAGGCAAAGCCGCATCAAAGCGGCGATGCTCACTAAGATGGCCCCATCCGCCACTAGAGGAGTTTTCGTATGTGCATGGTAGTCTTCGCGGCCACCGACGAGACGCTGCCACTCGCCTCCACCGAGGAGGCATTTCTGTTCCAGGCCCAGCCGTTGCTGGCGGAGATTGAACCGGTGCGGCGGCTGTTCTCCAAGCCCTATGTCTATGACTTAACTTCCGTAGGTGGCTGTGGTTGCAGTTTCAGCTACGGCCCGTATGATCTGGAGAACCAGTCGGACGAAGCTGTGCCCGCTGCGGTGCGGGAGAGCGAGAGATCGTCGCACGAGCAGAGTCGGCAGTCCGTGCGCCTCCTCCAGGAGTGGCTGCGGACGGCGGCGGGGATGGGCACGGTGGAGGTGTACAGTTGCTGGAGCGGAGACGAGGGGGCCGAGCCTGAGACGCGGCTGGCCGTCGGCCTGGATCACTTCGGTGGCGAGGAGTTCAGCCCAGTGGAGCGCCAGTTCATTACGGTGCATGGGGACTAAAGGCGCGATGACGAGTGACTGGCAGACGGAGCAGACCTGGCAGCGGTGGCTGGATGAGTATCACCGGACACACCCGCGCCCCCAAGAGCGCATCGACGCCATCGCGGAGATCAAGTTCCTGACCCCTGAAGCGGGCGGCAGGGCCACCCCCGTCGCCTCGGGCTACCGGGGCCAGTTCCACTACGGCGGCGGGGACTGGGACGCTCGTTACACCTTCGCCGACGACCCAGTGTCGCCCGGAGAGATGGTAGAGGCGATCCTCCAGTTCCTCAGCCCGCAGGCTCACCAGGGGCGCATCCACATGGGGATGGAGTTCCTCGTGCGAGAGGGCAACAAGACTGTGGCGCATGGGCGCTTGACGTGGGTGGACGGGGCGTTCCTGGAGTAGAGCGGCGTGGCAAGTCATCGCGATGAAATTAGGACCGTCAGCTACCGCCTCCTTAGAGCACGGCCCGGAACGACCCGCCTCTGGACGATCCAGCCGCTCGGCGTCTGGGAGCGCCTGTTTCGGGAACGGTCACTCCTCGTTGATCCCTGCCACGAAGCGTTCAGCCAAGACTTCCGTGCAGCGTACGACTGGATGCGCGGGCAGATGGCCGAACGCCTTCCTGGCTACCGGGGTCACTATCCGTGGTGGGCCTACGACTACCGCCTCGACTTGCGCTCGTTCCGTCATCAGGTAGCGCCTGGTGACTACGTTCTTTTGGGTCTCGCGGTGCCGACAGAACGGGTTCTTTTCTCCGCCTACGGCGCGTGGCATTCCGTACTGAACGGCGATTATCTGCCTCAGTCTACCGATGAGCCTGAATATGATCAAGAAAGTGAAGACTGGGACGAAGAGCTAAGATGTGCGGGTCTAAACCGATATGGTGGTGGCATTCTGCCTGAGCCGTGGCGGTCACGGGTGGTGAGTAGCTGGAAGCGCATCTTCGATGTCGAAGACCTGCGAGAGACAAACACGATTCAGGCGTGCTTCGAGCGTCTGGACTTAGCCGAGGTGGTGGAAATGAAGCAATTTTCTGCCGCACTCCACGAAAAATAAGAATGATGGCCTGGGAAGAAACATTATTGCGCTGGAAGGCCGACTTTGACATCCAGACACGCCGTCCGGTGACGCCCGAAGTCTTGGACAACGCGGCACAACAGATTGGTCTGCCGACCGACCTGATGGCGCTTTATGAACACACAAATGGAATCAGCCGCGCTTGGCTGAATGTGCTCCCGATCCTGGACCCCGACGACCCCAAGCGCACCTGGGACAGCGTCCAGCGTGCCAACGACCTGCAGAAGACCGCCTGCTTGGAGGGGGATGAGAGCCTGCTCCGCTGTTTCGTCGTGTTTGCCGTCTTGGACGCAGGGCGTTGCGCCGCCGTTGACCGTGATGACGGATCGGTCTGGTACGAGGATGGGGATGAACTGTGCCAGACGACATTGTTCCTTGCAGAGTTCATTGAGACTTGCCTGAAAGAAATCCGGGACCTCTAACAATAAAAGATGACTGATCCGTCCCCACAATTCGTTCATTCTTTCCTCGCCCACGACGACGGTACGACATCGGCCTCGTTCTCCCCAGACGGTCAAACGCTCGCGACAGGCGGCTATGACTGCTCCGTTCGGCTCTGGAGCACCCAGACTTGGCAGGAAGAGCGCGTGCTGCCCGGACATCGGCGCGGCCACGTTGCCTTTTCCCCCGACGGCAGGGTGCTGGTGAGCGGCGGCCTCCACAAGAACGCCTCTGTGTTTGAGACAACCTCCTGGCAAGTCAAAAGGACGCTCTACGGCACGAGCGGCGTTTGGGACCTGTTGTTCACCCCAAATGGGAATCGACTCGCAATCTCGCAGCCTGACGAAGATCGGGACGATCCAGCACACCCGATTGAACTCCGAGAAACCACGACCTGGCGCATCAGACGCAGACTAGGCATCGGCGTCCCTTACCTTTACGCCTTAGCTTTCCACCCGGACGGGAAACACGCTGCCGTCTCCACCCGAGGCGGATTGGTCAGCATCTGGAGCGCGGGCTTCACGCGGAAGCTGACAGAGTTTCTGGCACATGATCTAGCAACCTGGGGACTGGCGTTCTCCCCGAACGGGGTGATGCTTGCTTCCGGTGGGGCGGATAACGTCGCACGGCTTTGGGACACGAACACCTGGAGCCTGGTTCACGAACTGGCGCACGAGGAGTTCGAGGGAGAAGCAGCGACAAAGGGATTTCGGAACGCAGTGCTTTGCACTGCATTTTCCCCGGACGGGAAAGGATTAGTGACAGGCGGGCTGGACGGTGTTTTGACAGTTTGGCGCTTGCCTGAGATCGTCCTGGGGTGAGACCTCACCCCAGGACGAGCCAGATGACCCATCACTATGAAGAAAGCACACACCCGGAGCAAACACAATGCACAGAACCCACAGGAACCGAAAGACGCTCGCGGGCATTCTCGTCACCTTCGGTACGATGTGCTTGCTGGCATCAGCGTGCTGGGCGGGTCAGCCGCCTCCGATCTTCAGCTACGACCGTACCGCCGCCCTGTCGGAAGACGGAAGCCTGCTCGCCGTCGCTCAAGGCGATGACAACAATGACATCGGCCTCATCGACACGGCAACCGGACGCACCTTGCGGGTGCTCACGGGCTGCGGCTGCACGGTGAGCAGCGTTGCGTTTTCCCCGGATGGCAAACTGCTGGCAACTTACGCGATTGTCTGCCCAGGAGACACCTACCACTGGGAAGCCAAACTTTGGGACGTCCAGACGGGGAAGCTGAGCCAGACATTGGAGGTCCCGGACATCGGCCCGCGGGAGAATGGTTCCGCTGCCACTCTCGGCTTCACTGCAGAGGGTTTGCTGGCAGCGACGACAGAAGATGATCCCTATGTCCGTCTTTGGGACACGCGCACCGGAAAGCGACAGCGGCTCGTCTCTCGGCAGCACTTCTTTTTCAGCAGCGACGGCGATGCCGTTCCGATGACAGCCGCATTGTCTTCAATCCTCGCCGCATTTTCTCCGCACACGCCGCTGGAGTTCACCACCTTTTCGCAGGACAATCACTTCCTATTGACCATCCGTGGGTTCAGCGTTGTCAATGGGCTGGTCACTGCCGCCGATGGCCCAGGGAAAGCCGCCCTGTTATGGGATGCTGAGACAGGCAAACAACTGCACTCTTATCCTTTGGACGGCCATACAGCCTACTCGGGGTCAATCCGGGACGGAAAGGTGATTGTCGGCGGCGAGGATTATGCGCGTGTTTGGAGCGTGAGCGGTGGGCCAGCCGCCGAGTTGTGGCACGAAGCATCATCAACAGACAAGTTCGATTGGTTTGGTCATTCGTATGTGGAACTGGCACGCTTGACCCAAGATGGCAGCCAAGCCAATATGATCGCGGTGAAGCTGAAGCCGTTTATCAACAAGGACCCGCAGGACAGACATCCGCCCTGGTACACGGAAGAGGTAAGGTTCATCAGGGTGGGCGCGGCCACAGGGAACAAGACCGCCGTGTTCGTGCTGACTGATCGCTGAGTCCTCTGGAATCGTCTTGGTTTAATCCTTCCAGACAGGCTGGGAAGTTACTCACAGGGAGATAATCCAAAATGGCTGATAATATGAGTGATGATGCCGAAGTCTCTGCGGAGGAAGTCGAAGCCCTGAAAAAACAACTGGTCCGCCGCGCCAGCCGCGCCGTCGTCGGTGGCTTCCGCCCATATGCCGACCCTTTGACTTCTTGGTTTGGAAAAGTAAATGTTGCGGCCTCCGGGGAGGACTGGCCGACGAGCGCGGGCAGGCCGATGATACCGCTCTGCCAGTTCAACCTGGCCGAAGTGCCATATGTACCTGACAGTCTCCACGACGTCGCCTTCCTCGTCGTCTTCATCGACCAGGACGAATTGCCTAACGGTACGCCCAACGGCGACGGCTGGCTCCTGCGGGCGTACCCGTCCCTGGAAGGGCTGGTTGCCTTAGAGCCGCCCTCCGACAAGGGCTTCATCAAGCCGTTCCCCATCCGCTGGGAGTTGATCGAGGAGGACTATCCCGCCTGGGATGATGCGGCCTCGCTGAGACTGCCACCTGAGATCGACGACAATTACCACAGTCTGTTCGAGACGCAGCAGGGGACTAAGATCGGCGGGTGGCCCTTCACCGTGCAGTGCGAAATCTGCTGGGCACCCTGGAATCAACATCCTGCCAATCCTGGATATGTGTTCCAGATTGACAGTGAGTCGAAGGCCCAATGGTCCTGGGGGGACGCGGGCTTCGGCTACATCGGGCGCGGCACAGGCAACGCGAAGAACGTGTGGACTTTGGAGTGGCAGTGTTATTGAGCCAGAACCCGTTCAGATATTGGCCTCCGGGAACAGGTGACGATTTGAACCTTTTTCGCTGCAATGGTATCTAAGCAAGTGAGGTATCATCATGTTCAAGCCCGATCTCCGCAGCCGCACTCTTATCGTTCTCTCCCTCATTGGGGTCGCGTTCCTCCTTTTGGGACTGAAAGCCATGAACAAAACGCCTGCCGATGCCGCCGTCGTAGCCGCCGATCCCCAGGTGCAGAAGATCGCCGCCGCCAACACCAGCTTCGGCTTCGGGATGCTTGGGCAACTGAGCCAGCACGCTCCAGGCAAAAACGTGTTCTTTTCCCCCTTCAGCGTCACCGATGCGCTGACCCTAGTGCTGAACGGCGCGGGAGGAGCCACGGGGCAAAGCATCGCTTCCACCCTGGGGCTGTCGTCCTTAACCAACGACGAAATCAACCACGCCAATGGCTTGCTTCTGCCGTCGCTGGAAAATCCTGATCCGAAGGTGGAACTTTCTATCGCCAATGCACTCTGGGCCAACACGGGCACGACGTTTGTCCCCAGCTTCCAGGAGACGTGCCACGAGTTTTATGGGGCCAGCGCCCAGACGCTTTCTTTCGCGTCTCCCAGCGCCGCAGACACCATCAATAGCTGGGTCAAGGAGCAAACGCACGGAAAGATCGACAATCTCGTCACGCCGCGTGCCATTTCCGCTTCCACGGCGGTGCTGACGAACGCCGTGTACTTTCACGGCCAGTGGAGCCGCGCCTTCCCGAAGTCCGCGACGCACGACGCACCGTTTATGCTGGCGTCGGGCAGTGCGAAGACCGTGCCGCTGATGTGTCAGGAAGACAGCTTCGCGTATCTGGAAACGCCGCAGTTCCAGGCCGTGAGCCTGCCTTACGGCGCAGGCCGCATGAGCCTGTACGTTTTTCTGCCGAAGCCCGGTACTTCTATTTCTGGCTTAGTGGCGGGAATGAATGCAGCGTCTTGGAGCGGGTGGATGGGGCAGATGAAGCCCACGCAGATGACGCTTTTCCTGCCGAAGTTTCAAGCGAGTTATCAGGCGACGCTGAACCAGCCGCTGATTGCACTCGGCATGGGACCCGCGTTTAGCGGGGGGGCGGATTTCGCTCCGATGGGCTTGCATGGCTCGTTCATCAGCGCCGTGATCCACAAAGCGACCCTCGATGTGGACGAGGAAGGCACGGTGGCAGCGGCATCAACGGCGGTGATTACGAGCCGAGCCGCCAGACCCATGCCGACAACCGTCATGCGGGTGGATCATCCGTTCTTCTGCGCCATCCGGGACAACGCCACGGGCACTCTGCTGTTCGCAGGAGTGATCGAGGACCTGCAGTAATCAGCCGCACAATGTCAATAAACACAAACATCCTTCGCTTCACTACCAACACTCTGCGCTTCACTGCGGCATCAGTCGCTCTCGCCGTCCCTGCGCTGGCTTCCCCGCCCGAAAAGCTGCTCCTGCCGCAAGCTACCCGCGCCGTCACCCGGACACGCGGCGAGATGATACCGATCCCGACCAGAGCGGACGGATTGGGTATAGTGGTAGACGCCTCCTGGCTGTCCGATCATGAAATCCTCCACGCAGTGCGCGGTGTCCTCTGCCGCTATGACATCATCAGCCACGTCAACACGGCTCTGCCTGCACTTCAGCATCAACTGACCACATCCGCACCCTTCTCCGTTACCTTCGAGGCTTCGCCTGACAGCCAGTGGGTGCTATGGGACCAAGCCAACGTGAACCCGACATTCTGCGCGGCCTCTGTTGACGGCTCCAAATGTGTTCAGTGGCCCGCCGATGGTGAGGTGGGCCAGTCTTTTTGGTGCGCGGATAGCCGCCACTGGCTCCGGTTCCGGTTCGGCGAACTGACCCCACGCACACCGTTCCATTTTCCTCTGGTCCATGCTCGCCTGGAGGACATCAACCACCCTCAGTCCGCAGCCACGTTCGCCGTTCCCCCTGGTCTTCGGGACCTGGAAGTGCTGGCAGCCGTCTCGGAACACGAAGTCGTGGCCCGCACTCCCGACCCGGTGATACCCGACCAAATGCCGAAGCCCACCTTGCCTCCCCGAAAAGCCCGAAAGAAAGCGCCCACAGAAGATTCGAGCGTGTTGACTGCAACTAGCTCAATCACGCTTAAGCTACGGGCTACTCAGGAGATCAGCGTGTGGGACCTGAACGCCCCGACGCCGCTGCATCGCTACACGGTGACTTTGCCCCACAATGTATTGGCGGTTGCCGTGTCTCAGGCAGGAGACCGGGCGGCCTAGCTGCTGAGCGCGTGGAAAGACAACAGGCTAACGACTTCGCTGTGGGTGAGTGCATTGGATGGAAGCAATCTGCACGAAGTCGGCGCAATACCTGCTGACGCAGCGGGGGCAACCTCGCAGGTTCCGACGGATGTCCGCTGGCTTCCGGGAGATAAGAGTGTGGGTTTTGTCTACAAGGACGCACTTTGGGCTGTGAAAGCCGACTGATTGTTACTGCCGTTATCGATGCGAAACTTGAGAGGTAAAGGGTGAGATGTATGGACACCGGAGTGACAGTGTTACTGAGCCGCGCCCGGAACCTGACGGCGCGATGCCCTGGAAAATGTTCCCATGAATCTACTCAAGCAATGGTTTCCCTGGCTGTTTGACTTCTCGCAGGGCGAACACGAAAACCAACGGAATGCGCGTATCCTGACGGGCGTCTTGCAGGTGGCTTTGGCAGAATCCGAAACTGACGCGGGGTTTGAGCAGTGTTTCCGTCAGCTTGTGAAATCCTCCACGGGGCTGTCCGAGGAGCGTACCTGGGCCTGGCTCAATCATCGCCTCAGCGAATATCGGTCTGCTGGGGAGTTTGCGCCAATGCCCCGGACTTTGGCGGCTCGTTTCCTGCGGGACATCCCGAAGCGGTATGGGATAAAAGTAGCGACCCTCAATGAATAAAGCGGAACTCGAAGCACTGATCAAAGACGCATTTCGCGGGGTTCACCTTGGCAAAGGCTGTAGTCTCCGTGAGGCAGAAACGGCAGATAACCGGGGGCAGAGCGGGTCAGACCAAGACTTAGTCAGTTTCCCGGAGGTGGAGACCAAAGACGACTGGTCAAGCCTCTCGCTGCGGACACTGGATCGTTATCCCTACTTGGCGCATATGGATGCCGAGGGTCTTCGTTACTATATCCCTGCGTTCATGCTCAGTATTCTGTCCGATGATGACTATTCTTCCATGCGTTTTATTTGTACTTTAAGTGCCCTTTATCCCAGCCGTAAGGAGGCAAACTTAGAACGCTGGAACTATCATATGGGCTTGTACTCACTTCTGGATGGAGAGCAGCGTTCGGCCATTGCCACTTTTTTGGATGCTCGCCCCGCCTTAGCCAAAATTGATCCAGGCGATGTCAAAAGCAACGAGCGTGTACTGCGAAACTACTGGCACCAATTCCTCATAGTGTCGTAACCTGGGGTAAGGCATTCCTAATGGAAGTATCAATCGACCAGTTCCTGAAAACCGGTGCCATCGGCAACCTGCACCTGGGCATGACGGCAGACGAAGTGCGCGACTTGCTCGGATTGCCCGATGACGTTGGCGGCACTTCCCGCCGTCACCCGAGGCCGAGCATCTACGTCTACGGCAGCATCGAACTCTTTTCAAGGTCACGCCCCGCCCAGTGCCACGGCCTCTGGTGGTACGCCCACCGCGGCGTGTTTAGGCTCAGGGCGGATGAAGGGGGCGGACAGTTTCTTTTACCAGGGATACAGCGCCCGGAGGTGGAGGCACGCCTGAAGAGCGCGGCGTTATTGTTTGAGTGCCCTCCGCACCGGGAGGAAATTGCGCCGACGCTCGTGCTGGCGAGCGGCGTGACCGCAGTCTTCAACGAAGACGGTTCCCTCTACGTGGTGGCAGCGTTCGAGCGATAGGAGTTCACTATGCCAAAGTCGGTCCGACTGTTCGCCTACTCCCTTTTGATTCTGATCGTGACCACCATAGCGCAAACAGCCGCTATTGCGCTGCCCGACTACTACTTAACTCTCTACCAAGTGCAGTGAGGACCCTGACGCCTTTATCCGCACAGGCAGGGCCATTGAGCACACTTCTCCTTCCCCCGCCGCTACTCTCGGACGGCCCACTGGAAGAACTTCCGGTGGGCTGTCCATAGTCCTGTTACCATTCCCACTCCCCCCGCATCTTGCATATTGATGGACCAATCACCGACCGAGTACCGACTGGCCCTGCGCGCCCGCCGCGGCGACAGGGATGCCCTGACAGAACTGGTGGCCCGCACCCGCGCCCGCCTGTTCGCCCAGGCGTACGCCGACCTCGGCCACTACGAGGACGCCCAGGACGCGGTCGCCGCGGCCCTGGTGAGCATCTGTACCAGCATCCAGCACTTGCGGGAACCGCAGCGCATCACGTCCTGGATGCAGGCCATCGTTCGCAATGAGGCCCACGCCTTGCGACGTAAGCGACCGCCGACCGACGCCCTGGGTGAGACCGACGCCACCGTGGACGATGCCGATCACCTCCTGATGCGGCTGGACGTGGAGCGGGCACTGCACTCGCTGCCCCGCCTCCAGGCCGACGCGCTGCGCCTTTACTACCTGGACGGGTCCTCCGTCCGAGACGTGGCGGAGCGCACAGGTGGCTCGGAGGGCGCGGTCAAGATGTGGCTCCATCGCGGTCGGCGGCACCTAGCCGCCCAGATGAAAGGATACGATCCCATGCTAGAAACGACCATGCCAGAACCGACCGTGACCGGAGTGCCACCCGAGCCGCGGTTGCGCCCCGCAGCGGTGCTTCACACCGACCTGACACCCGCCCAACTCCAGGCCATCATCCAGGCTCTGCGGGGCGGTGGCTTCGCGGCTCAGGCGCTCTCGCCCCAGGACCTGCCCGACTTTCGCGCCGACGGCCTGCCGCTCCGGGATACCCTCCGCGGCTACGAGGCGCTGGTGGTGGACGAGACCGTGGGCGGACGCTCGGGCCTGGAATACGTGCTGTTCTGCAGGGCGCACCCGGAGACCGCCAACATCCCCATCACGCTGCAGCACTCGCAGGAGGAGAACGCACTGCTGGTGACGGCCTGCTACGCGGCGGGCGTCACGCACCTGGCCCGCAGAGACGACCCAGACGCACTCGCCGCCGCGCTCCGCATCCCCGAGGAGCCGAGGAAGGGAAGCTGGGAGTCCTTCACGGAGCGAGCACGCGAGATCGTGTGCCAGGCGCAGCGTGAGGCAATCCGCCTCGGGGAGAACGGCGTCGCGACGGAGCACCTGCTGCTCGGGTTGGTGCGCGAGGCGGACTGCGCGGGGGCACGCATCCTGGCGGAGAAGCTGCGCGTGCCGCTGGAAGGCGTCGTGGAGGAGGTGGAGCGGCGGGCGTCTCCAGTGTCCGGGCGCGATGAGGCGCTGGACCTGGTGCTGACGCCGCGCAGCAGGAACGTGCTGGACCTCGCGCAAGAGGAGGCGGCGCTTCTCGGCCATCGCTACATCGGCTCGGAGCACCTGCTGCTGGGACTGATCCGGGAGGAGAACGGTCTGGCGGGTCAGGTGCTCGCTGCCTTAGGAGTGACGATGGAGAGTACCCGCGAGGTAGTAAGGAATTGGCAGGCGACGTGACGCCGATTATGGACATGAGCAGACCTTTGCCTCGGGCGACTGGATGCAAAAATGCTTAGTACCCGAGAAACTTCTTCCTCGGGTACCAAGCGTCACTGTTCCATTAACGCCCTATGGGGGCTGAACCCATTTTCCGCTCAACGTGCACCATACGTGGCGGCCTGGAACTGCTGCCGCAGCCTGGCCTGGTTGTCGGGCGACATCTGGCCGTACTGGATCGCATTATTGATAACTTCCCAGCCGTGGCCGTCTGCGCGGTGCCGCTGGAGCGCCTGCTGAAGCCACGCGGCCATGTTCTGTTGCTGTTTGGCCTGTTCCTCGGCGCTGACGGCGTTATTTACATAACCTTGGGCCGCGCTGCTGGCGGCATTCCCGACGCCACTCACGGCGTCCTGGACCGCGGCACCCGCAAGGCCCGTGCCGCCCGGTCCTGCCAGTTCTGGAGCGGCCTGCGAGTAGTCGTGTAGTTCCTGGGCCGTGTCGTCCCGGACCCTGGAATACGACTGGTCCGCCGCCTGCCCCCACGCGGCGGGCACGTTCTTGATGCCCTGGTTCCAGGCACTGTCAACGGCTGCCCCCGCCGCCTCGAACGGAGCGGTGACGATCTCACCTGCCGCTTTCGCGTCCTGCGCGATGCCCTTCCCGACATCTTTGACTCCGTCCCACCAGTTTTGGATGGCAGACTGCGAGAGCCGAAGCATCGCGTCTTCAACCAAGTCTGCGTCGTGCGGTCGGCCTGCCCGGTCTAGGTCTGCGGCAATCTGCGCCAGCCGAATAATAGCTCTTTTCGTCATGTATTTCTCCTGCGCGGCCCTCGCCGCGACATTGTTTTTTCTCTCGTGTTTGTACGGCGTGTTCCAGAACGGAAAGACTCAGGTCGGAAATGGCCCCATCGTATCTCCGACGCTCACGTTGCCGTCAGCATGGGGGGGGGGGTGGTTCGCCGTTTTGGATTAGGTATACCGCCACCCCCGCCACTTTTTTAAGATTCCCCCCGCGCTCGCGCTCCCGCAAAATTTTGGAAAATTTTTCTGCAAACCCCGACGGCCCAGCGCTTCCAGGATGTCTGCACTTCGCCTGGTCGAGAGAACGTGGACCTAAAGATGGGTTCCTGCCTGACGCGAGAAGCAGAATTCGGGGCGCTCCCAATGATGCTCCCCGGACGTTCTCGGGTTGTACTCGACTATGGCCGAGAACAAGTCAGGTGTCAACGCCCTTCGCCACCTGGACGCAGGGCGGTGTCCGGTCGGCAAGTCGAGCAACCAAGGCAGGCGTCAATCCTCCGTCATCCATGACGGAAGTCCCAGGAGCCGCTCCAGAACTTCGGGAGGCGGCACCTGGCCTCGGAGTGCGTGCAGGAACGTGCACCATTCTTTCTCGGAGATGCGAGTGATGCGGCGGGGGAAGTAGGCGCGAGCGGCCTGGTTTACGGGCAGCACGTCATATAACCATTCGTCGGGGTGATATTGGGCAATGACGAGTGGCAGCGGCGGGTTGTGCCCGTCCGCCAGTGCCTTCAGCGCCAGAATCGAGGGATGGTCCAGGTTCCGGGGAGCGGTCCAATTCTGATGCTTGAACTCGATCAGGGCCGTCAAACCGACCGCTTTGCCGTGGTCATATTCATTGAAGACGAGCAGGTCAAGATCGAGGCAAGGTAGTCTCCGTATTCCCGGTGGCGTAAATTTGGCCGCAGGTCGCGGTAGTGGTAGGTCTCGTCGGAGGGCATAGTGATAGGTCCTTAAACGTAAATCAGGCCAGCGTGCTCCCCATCCGACATGAGGAGCGCGCTGGGCTTGGGACCCTGAGCGGTGTTGGCGCACACGGCAGGGGGGCTGGGAGCATCGCTGTCGGAGGGAGATGCAGGTCTGTGGCGGTCCCGATCTCCGCGCCAACGGAGGTGTGTTTGGGCGACGCCTGATGTTTCCTTCTGGGTTTGAGGGCGTTCACCCTGCTCGCCTGGGTGAATTCCGTTATTGATTTCGATGATATGTCTCCGATGTCTTCGACAACCGGAGTTATGCACCATGCGGAAGTTTTGATAGCGTTGCTGCTTCCCTTCCTGGACACCCGAACAACACAGGTCTGGGGCGGCGATTTACCACAAGTCGCCATCCATAATGTTCGAAACCGAGTCCGTCTGATGCTTCTCCTTTGATGTTCGGGTAGAATACGTCTGTGGACAGCGCCGATGAGATGCCGCAGAATCAGCGCCATCAGACGTCACCCGGATCAGGGTCAATAGAAGCGCCGCCCGAAGGCACACGCCCGTCGGTACGTTATGCCAGACTTGAACCTGTTCGGGTCTTCGGCAAGCTGTTTACCAGCGAGGTGAGCGTAAATGTGTGTCGGTGGCGGCGGGGCCAAACTGCGGAAGAGGACTATCATTGAAGCGAATCAGGCATGAGTGATATGGAGACAAGAGACATAACCGGTGGGATCACTGAGGAGAATGCCGAACTCCGGGGCGATTCACCAACGGGCAAGCCCAACTCATGGCAAGAGTTCCAGGACGACAAGACCGGGGAAACATTCGTCAAGGCCGTCTACGATCCCAGTCGTGACCCGAACCGGGTGCCACCGCAATCCAACGCGGTCGGCCATGCCATCAACGGTCGGCGGCGTGCCCTTCGAATGTCTCAGAGCGATCTGGGCAGACGGCTAGGGGTAAGCGCGGCGCTCGTCGGTCAGTGGGAGAAAGGGAAGACGCGGGTCGACGCCAACGACCTGGGCCGCCTCGCGCTGGCACTGGAGACCACGCCGACGAAATTGGTCGGCGCTATCCAGGCAGGAGGCGATGTGGGATGGTTCCCGGTGAACTACTCCGCCGACAGCGAATCGACCTCGGCGGCACCCATAGACCGGGCGAGACATCTGGAGCAGGTGTTAGTCGCCGCTTTCCGCGCTATGACCGATGAGCAGCGCGAACTGACGCTCCGGGTGGTCGATGCGATCCGGGGGTAAGACACTTACTGTCCAGGGATATGGCGCCAGGCGCGGCACGCCAACTGTCCATGACCGCGGGCAGGGCTTGACAGACGAGCCTGAGGCGTGGTACGATCCAGGAAATCAGATGGCGGACGCTACTCGGTGTGGCTGACGCCTGCTTTGAGTCGACCGCCTGTTCCGCCCGTGCCGTTTCGTAAACAGCAGGTCCGCGGTTCGAATCCGCGTGTCGGCTTTTGTCACTCATCTCGCCGAAATACGCCAAATTAGGAAAATCCTCAGCACTAGAAAGGGTGCTGAGGATTTTTTTGCTTTTTCTCCGGGTGGCCTGTGCCGAGCAGCGGTTATCACGCGGCAACAAAGCAAATCAGTCGGCTCATCGTGAGCCAATTATCGCCTATTTCTGGACAATTACTGAGACGGAATCATTGCTTCACATTGCGATAAAAGATTGTTTTCGCCGTTTCGGCAACAACGATGTAGAAGACCATGATCGCGACCAGTACGAGCAGGAACACCGGCGGCAGCGGGGCAAAGCCGAACAGCCGCGCAACCGGCGTGTACGGGAGGACAAGCGCGAAGGCAATCACGGCAAGCGTCGCCAGTAGGAGCGGCGTGCTGGGGCGGCTGAGGTAGAACCGCTTCCGGGTGCGGATGACAAGTACAATTAACGCCGCCGTCACGACGTTTTCCACGAACCATCCGGTGCGGAACTGGATGTGGCTCGCGTGCATCAGCCAGAGCAGGACGCCGAAAGTGAGGTAGTCGCACGCCGAGTTCGCCAGGCCGAACACGACCATGAAGCGGCGGATAAACTTGATGTCCCACCGGCGCGGGCGCGTGACGGATTCTGGGTCAACACTGTCGGTTGCAATCGTCATTTCCGGGAAGTCCGTCAGCAAATTGGAAAAGAGTATCTGCTTGGGCAGCAGCGGCAGGAACGATAAAAACAGGGATGCCCCCGCCATGCTGAACATGTTGCCGAAGTTTGCGCTCGTCGCCATGAAGACATACTTGAGCGTGTTCGCGAACGTAATCCGGCCTTCCCGCACTCCGGCAGTCAGCACCGCCAAATCCTTTTCCAGCAGCACGATGTCCGCCGCTTCTTTGGCGACATCCACTGCGCCCGCAACCGAGATGCCGACATCGGCGGCATGGAGCGCCGACGCATCGTTGATGCCGTCTCCCATGTACCCGACAACGTGCCCGGCACGCTGAAGCGCCTCGATAATATGCTCTTTCTGGTTCGGCTCGACTTCGGCAAACACGTCCACCAAAGGCGCACGCTGGGTCAGCGCTTCCCGGCTCATTTGAAGCAAGGCCGAGCCGGTCAAGATTTGGGGACTGGTCATCCCGGCCTCCTTGCTGACAGTCGCGGCGACGAGGGCATTGTCGCCGGTAATCAGCTTCAGCGAGACGCCCAAATCGCGCAGTAATTGAAGCGATTGAATGACATCGGATTGCAGCGGGTCATCCAGCACCAGAAATCCCAGAAACGTCATCTGCGCTTCATGGTCTTTACCGAGGCTAGTTTCCGTACCAAGATCGCGCAGCGCAATGCCAAGCGTCCGGTAGCCCTGGCTGCTGAACGCCTGATACTGGGCCTGGATGCCCTGGCGCAAGGGGTCTAGCGGAACAGCTTCGCCCGCCGCCGTTTCCGCCGTGGTGCAGACTTCCAAGATATTTGCCAGCGCCCCTTTGGTCACGACCCAGTGCGTCTTGCCGCCGTCTGCGACCAGCACGCTGAGGCGCTTGCGGACGAAGTCATACGGCTCTTCATCCAGCTTGGTGTAGGCGGAGGTATCGAGGGGGCGAGAGGCGATAATGGCCTGGTCAACAGAATTGGCATAGCCCGCCTGGAACTTCGCGTTCAGGGTCGCAAACAGCAGGACTTTGTCGCTGTCTTTGCCGCACACATCCAGCGCCGAGCGAAGCTGCACGGTTCCTTCGGTCAGAGTCCCGGTCTTGTCCGTACACAAAACGTCCATGCTGCCGAAGTTTTCGATGGCCGCCAGCCGCTTGACGATGGCCTTCTGCTGGGCCATCCGCGCGGCCCCGTGCGCCAGATTGATGCTGATAATGGCCGGCAAAAGCTGAGGCGTCAGCCCGACCGCTAGGGCCAGCGAGAACTGGAACGACTCCAAAACCGGGCGATGAAAATAGACATTGGCTGCAAAGATGCCCAGCACCAGCAGCAGGGTCACTTCCCCCAGCAAGTAACCGAACTGACGGATACCCCGCTCAAACTCGGTCTCCGGCGGTTTGCGTCCGAGTGTCTGCGAAACTCGGCCAAACTCCGTGTCTTTCCCAACCAGAACGGCGACGGCGCTGGCCGTTCCGCTGACGACCGATGTGCCCATAAAAAGGCTGTTGGTCCGCTTCGCCAGCAGCGTTTCCGGCGGCAAAACTCCGGCGGTTTTTTCGGCGGGAAAGGTTTCTCCGGTCAAAGCCGCTTCGTTGACGAACAGGTCCTTTGACTCTAAAATCAGGCAGTCGGCGGGGATGATGTCCCCGGCGTTGAGCAGCACCAAATCCCCCGTCACGACTTCCTCCGCCGGAACTTCCGCCGGCTTTCCGTCCCGCCGGCAGGTCGCCTTAATCTGCACCAGCAGCAGCAGCTTCTGCACGGCCCCGGCGGCTCCGCGCTCCTGCCAGAAGCCGAGCAGACCGCTCACCAAGACGATGGCAAGAATGATCAGCGCATCCACGGTGTCCCGAAGAAAGAGTGACAGGCAGGCGGAAGAGATCAAAATTAGAATAATCGGGCTTTTGAATTGAGACAGCAGCAGAAGCAGCGTTGGGTGCGGCTTCCGGGTCTGTCTTCCGGCGCTGGCGGCAAGTCTCCGCCCGGCTTCTTCGGTGGTCAGTCCTGCCGGTGTAGATTTTAAGCACCCCAGCAAATCAGCGGCAGGAACACTCCAAAACAAGACCGGCTTTTTGTCCGCTACAGATGATCTGGTCATGCTTTAACGCCTGCAAGGCTTCATTGGCCTGCGCTAAAGGGAACTCGGTTGTCTGCGTGTGCAGCGGGATGGACGCGGCCAGCGCGAGAAGCTCCTGCCCATCCCGGCGCGTGTTGGCGGTCACGCTGCGGAGAGAGTGTTCCTGGAACAGATACTCGCCGTAGTCCATCTGCGGGATCGGCGTCATGTAGATGCCGGCTAGCGACAGCGTACCGCCTTTGTCCAGCGCGGCCAGCGCCGGCAGAACCAGCGGACCAGCAGGGGCAAAAAGAATGCTGGAACGGAGCTTCATGGGGGGCATTTCGTCCGCCCCGCCGGCCCAGACCGCGCCAAGCTCACGGGACAGCGCTTGATGGCGCGGCTCGCGGGTGCAGACATACATGTCGCTGCCCTGATGACGGGCAATCTGGATCAAGATATGGGCTGACGCGCCGAAGCCGTACAATCCCAGCGGCTGGCCCGGCGGCAGGTCCGCCCGCTGAAGCGCCCGGTAGCCGATAATGCCGGCGCACAAAAACGGTGCGGCTTCGCGAGCGGACACAGAGCCGGGTAGGGGATAGACGAAGTCTTCGCGGGCGACAGTGTACTCGGCGTAGCCGCTAGGAACATCGTAGCCGGTAAACGTCGGGGCATCGCATAAATTCTCATCGCCCCGCAAGCAGTAAGGACAAGTACCGTCGGTGCCGCCGAGCCAGGCGACGCCGACCCGGTCTCCCTCGGCAAATCGCGAAGCGTTCGGGCCGCACTTGGCGACGCGCCCGACGATCTCATGGCCGGGGATGATCGGCTGCTTGTGCGGCGGCAGGTCCCCTTCCACGACGTGCAGGTCGGTGCGGCAGACGCCGCAGACTTCGACTTGGATGAGGATTTCCATCAGGCCCGGCTCAGGGATAGGCACCTCCGTTAGCGCCAGAGGGGCGCTTTCAACCGGGCCTGGCTCCGTTGATACCATCGCTTTCATCGTTGACACCATTGCTTTCATCGTTGACACCATTGCTTACCTTCTTTATTTCTCTCTCTTTATTTTTCTACAGGGGCGCTCGCGCCTCGTACTCTTTGGTAAAATCTTGTCCGATGCCGTCGAAACTCTCGGCGATCTCCCTAGCACGGGCTAATGCCGCGTCCACATGCGGCAGGATGTTGTCACGCCCGAAGTGTTCCACAAACGCCGACTGCTCCAAGAGTTTGGCAGGCTGATCCCGCGCCCCGCACAGCAGCAGAGTTTGGCCTGATGCCTGCAAGCGTTTTGCCAAACCTTCCAGAGCATGAAGGCCCGTGGCATCAATGGCCGTCATGTTTCGCAGACGCAGGATCACCACCTGGCCCAGCACGCTTAGGTCGGCGGTTTCCTCCGCCAGCTTGTCTGTGGTGCCAAACAGAAACGGGCCATGAATGCGGAGGATAGAAACGTAGGGCGGCACGGGCTTGTCCTGCAAGATATGCGCCCGTCCGCTTTCGATGTACTCGCCCGTCACGGTAGACACGGTTGTCGTCTGCGAGACCCGGTGAATGTAAAGCAGTGCGGCCAGCACGATCCCCACCTCCACGGCGACAGTCAGGTCCGCCAGCACCGTCAGCGCAAACGTCACCAGCCAGACCGCGATGTCCGCGTAAGACAGCCGCAGGATAGTCCCGATCTCCCGCCACTCTCCCATATTGTAGGCGACCACGAACAACACTGCCGCGAGAGTCGCCAGCGGAATAAAGCGGGCCAGTGGTGCGGCCACCACTAGGATCAGCAGCAGAACCAGCGCATGGACCATCCCCGCCACCGGCGTCTTCGCGCCCGCCCGGATATTGGTCGCGGTTCGGGCGATGGCTCCCGTCGCCGGAATGCCCCCAAACAGCGGGCAGGCGAGGTTTGCGATCCCCTGCGCGATCAGCTCGACATTGGAGTTGTGCTTGTCCCCGCTCATGCCGTCCGCGACCACCGCCGACAGCAGGCTCTCCACCGCCGCAAGCAAAGCCACGGTCAGGGCCGACGGGAACAAGGGAAAAATCAGATCGGCCCGAAAGTGCGGGATCGCGAACGGCGGCAGGCCGGTGGGAATGCCGCCGAACTTGGTGCCGATGGTCGCGACGTGCAGGTGCAGGAGTGCAGTCACGACAGTTTCCAGCAGCAGGGCGACAACGGAGCCGGGAACGCGCTTCGTCACACGCGGCAGCAGCAGGATCACGGCCAGCGACGTGACCGCAACAGCGACGGTAGCCCAGCCCGCCGTGCCGAGATGCGCCAGCAGGACCTTCATCCGGCCAAAGAACTCGCTGGGAACGGCGGGCGTGGTCAGCCCCAGAAAGTCTTTGATCTGGGTAGAGGCGATGAGTAGCGCAATGCCGTTAGTGAAGCCGATGGTCACAGGGCGGGGGATGAACTTGACCGCCGCGCCGAGGCCGGTCACGCCCATCAGCACGAGCAGGACACCTGCCATAAGCGTGACCATCAGCAGGCCCGAAACGCCGAACTTTAGGATGATGCCCGCGACAATCACGACAAACGCGCCTGTCGGCCCGCCGATCTGGACACGCGAGCCGCCGAGGGCGGAGATCAGGAACCCCGCGACGACCGCTGTGTAGATGCCTGCCTGCGGGGGAACGCCGCTGGCGATCCCGAAGGCCATGGCGAGCGGCAACGCCACGAGGCCGACAGTGAGGCCCGCAACAAGGTCGGCAGCAAATGCCTTTAGGTTGTAGTCCCGAAGGCAAAGAATGCTTTTCGGCATCCAGCGGGCACTGCCAGTTGTGAGGGGTCTCATCAATCGCTTGTTTCCGGAGAATGCCCAGGATTGAAATCCTGGGCTGAAGGGCGCTTTGCGCCGACTGTCCTACGGACAGAGGAATAAGACAGACAGAAGACATGCTCTTCATTCGGTCTCTTTTGTCCATAGGACAACCAGCCGAAGGCTCTTCAGCCCAGGATTTCAATCCTGGGCATCAGCACGGCGTCACATCCGTTAATGGCTAACCTAGACTTTGCCGCTCCAAAACTTGTAGATATAGAGCGTGTAGGCAAGCACCCCGGTCATGCCGACAAGGTTCATTACCAGCGCTGGAACCAGGCTGGAATTGCCTGACGCCGCGTTGTAGATGGTCAGGTCGGCGGCAGGGTGGTTCCCAAGCGCAGGCAGCAGGCGCGGGAACAAGCCGGCCGCAGCGGACCCCAGCAGCGAAGCAATCAGAACCGAAGTCGCGGCAAACGCCCGCCCATCTTGGGCGCGGCGGAGGAAAAGCGGAATGGCGGACAGCGCCCCTATCGCCAGCAGGATTAAGACGGGCATGTGGCTGAAGTTGCCTGCGAAACCCTGACGAACCGCAAAACTTGCCGTGGCAAAACCGAACACGAGCAGCACCGCCAGCCAGATGCCTCCTGCCACGCACCGCGCCCGTGCCTGCAATGCGCCCTCCGTCTTCATCGCAAGAAACGCCGTCCCGTGCAGGCAGAGCACGGCCACGCTCAACAGCCCGCCTAGAAGCGCGAACGGGTTCAGCATGAGGCTAAATGATCCCTGGAACTCGCCCTGCGCGTCAAACAGCACACCCCGCAGGACATTGGCGACGGCGACGCCCAGCAGCAGGGCCAGCACTAGGCTGCTCCCGGAGAACACCGTGTCCCAAAACCCCTTCCAGAGCGGGCTGGGGTGAGCATGACGGAACTCAAAGCCGATCCCGCGCCCCATCAAAAGCCACAGGACCAGCATCAGCGCCAGATAAAAGCCGCTGAAAGAGGCGGCGTACAGCAGTGGAAACGCCGCAAACATCGCCCCGCCTGCGGCCAGCAGCCAGACCTCGTTGCCGTTCCAGCCCGGGCCGATGCTGGCCCGTGCCTGCGCCCGCTCGTCTTCACTCCGGCAGACCCAGGGCAGCAGTGCGCCGACACCTAAATCAAACCCGTCTAAGACCGCGTAAGCGGTCAGCATCGCCGATAGCAGCAAAAACCAGACAATGTTCATACAACGGCCTCTTTGTCTCTCGCGTCTTTCTCAGCTTCCACGATTTTGGCAAGCTCGTCCAGCTTAAGCTGTTCCAAATCCCAGCTTGGTCCCTGGCCGACGATCCGCAGCATCAAGGACAGGAAAACCAGGCCAAGCAAAGCATAAATGCCCATGAAGCCGAGCGTCGTGAAGATGGTCTCCCCCGCACTGACGTTGGTGGAAACGCCCTGCGCCGTCGTCATCATGCCGTAGACAATCCAGGGCTGCCGCCCGACTTCCGAGACGGTCCAGCCCGCTTCATTAGCGATGTAGGGAAACGGCATCGCCAGCATCAGCGCCCACAGATACCAGCGCTGGCTGAGAAGCTGTTTGCGCCACAGCAGCAGCGCCCCGAAGCCGAGCAGGCCGACGAAGACTGTCCCCAGGCCAACCATGATATGATAGGCATAGTAGACTACTTCCACCGGCGGGCGCAGGGCTGCTGGGTAGCTGTTCAGGCCATTCACCTGGGCGCGGGCATTGCCGTAGGCCAAATAACTCAGAGCATCGGGGACATACACGGGGTCCAGCAGCTTCCCAGTCTGCCGGTCCGGCATCCCGATGATCGCCAGGGGTGCGCCTCGCTGCGTGTCGAACTGCCCTTCCATCGCCGCCATCTTGACCGGCTGGAAGCGGCTGATGTTCTCGCCGAGCTTGGCTCCCGTCGGGAAGAGCTATAGCAGCGAAAACGCGACCCCGGCAATGACGCCGAGCTTGACGAACATGCGCCCGAAGTCCTCGTCGCGCCTCACCAGCAGGTAGTACGCGCCGGTGCCGGCCAACACCATTGCCCCGGTCACGAGTGCGCCGCAGATCGTATGGAAATACTGCCAGCCGGCATAGGGGTTCGTCAGCACGGCCCAGAGGCTCACCAGGACGACTTTGCCGTCCGCGCCCATCGCATAGCCGACGGGATGCTGCATCCAGGCATCGGTCGCCACGATAAAGTAGCCCGACAGCAGCGTCCCAAAGGCGACAATCACGGCGGATAGCCAGTGGACAAACGGCGAGACATGCTTTTCCGCCAGCAAAAAGATGCCGAGAAACATCGACTCCAGAAAGAACGCATAGACGCCTTCCATCGCGAGCGTCTGGCCGACCACGCTGCCGGTGCGCCGCGAGAAATGCGCCCAATTCGTGCCGAACTGGAACTCCATCGGAATGCCGGTGACGACGCCCATGGCGAAGTTAAGAGCGAAAATCTTGGCCCAGAAGCGGGCGGCGACGCCGTAGCGCTCATCTTTGCGGACAAGCTGAAGCGTCTTCAGCACCGCGATCAAAGTCCCCAATCCCATTGTCAGAATGGGAAACAGATAGTGAAACATGATCGTGAACGCGAACTGGGCGCGTCCCGCCATCACTGCATCAGACATGCAAGCTCTCCTTTATTGCGCTGCTTCCGCTGTTTCTTTGGCGGCTGCTTCTTCGGTCAAGTAGATGTCGAAAACCTTAGTCGCGTCTGTGGCCGCAAAAAGGCGCTGGACACGCGGCCCCAGCCCGACCAGCGCCAAAGTGCCGTTCGCTTCGCGCAGCCGCTTGAGGCTGCTCATCAAAACGCCCAGGCCAGCACAGTCCATACACTCGACTTTTGAGAGGTTGACGATTACCCGGTGGATGCCGCGCTCGGCTGCCTGCATCAAGTCCTGCTTAAGCGGCAAGGACGTATAAAAATCTACGGTAATGGCTCAACTTAGTCTGAGAGGGGTAAGATGAACTGATGCTTACTCCCTTGCCGCGCTGCCCCCATTGCGGCAGCGAACATCTGGTCAGCAACGGCCACGCCAGAAATGGCAAACTGCGCTT
>JAABUQ010000672.1_pt1 | contig 79348 bp, 83 predicted proteins | sample 5560001 | NCBI WGS metagenome assembly JAABUQ01 (sample SAMN10711888, study PRJNA513371) | rock metagenome | isolation source: Antarctica rocks | place: Antarctica: Victoria Land, Finger Mt nord | collected 2015-12-18 | reverse complement strand
AAGGTCGTGGTGTCGTGGTAGACCCAGCTGTACTGTTCCAGCAGGCTGGTATCCCAGAGGAGCGGGAAGTTGGGCTGGTCGCACGTTGCGAGGAGGCGGATGGAGGGGGAGGCGGCAAGTTGGGCGTGGAGGCTGGGGTTGGGGGCGCGGCGCAGGGGGGGGGCGTCGAGGGAGTTGATGAAGAGGTTGAGGGGTGGGTTTGGGGGGTGGGAGGAGAGGTGGGCGAGGAGGGTGGAGATGGCGTCGGCGGGCTGGGTGGGGAGTTTGGGTGGGGGGTCGGAGTAGATTTGGGAGGCGAGGAGGCTGAGGATGTGCCGGAGGGTGAGGGTTGGGGTGTAGCCGTTTACGATGAGGATTTTTGGGGGGTTGGAGGGATTGTGGGAGGAGAGGTATTCGGCGAAGGAGGTGACGAGTTTGCGTTTCGAGCCGTAGCCGTAGAGGCAGATGTTGAAGGCTTCGGAGAGCTCGAAGTTCCATTGGGGGAAGGAGCGGGAATGGAGGGAGTGGAGGAAGCGGATGGAGGAGGCGTGAGGGTCTTTGTGTTTGGCGATCTGGTCGTGGTATTGTTCATGTGTGAGCAGTGAAAGGGAGGATAGAGTATTGTTGGAGGTCTTGACTCTGCCAGGGCGGTTTTGGAAGAAGTATTCTTCGTGAGCAGGGAGATTCTGAGGAGGCGTGGGTGACTTTTTTCGTCGTGCGCGCTTGCGTCCTCTCTTCGAAGGCGTTACAGGGCCGGTAGACTCTGCCGCGAGCTCATCTTCTCCGCTTCCTTGCTCCGAACCCAGTTGATCATCCTCGCCGGCCAATTCTTCGTCCCATATCCTTTTAGCGAGATTCTCCTCTTCGCCAAGCTCATCTTCGTCGCTCAATTGATCTGTGATGGTCCGCTCGATGAGATTTCGGGCACTCTTTCGCCTAGCAGATCTGTCGGCGTTCCGGACAATGGGTTGCGGAGTGTCGGTGTCGTCGTCTCCAATCTCGGCCGCCTGCTGAGGCTTGGTCGGAGTTACGAACAAAAGTCTCCCCTTACCTTTCGACGTGGGTGTTTTCTGGGTCGAGCGCTCAGGTGCAACGGCGGGCGAGTTCTGCTGTTTCCTCCCACCGCCAGGAGGCCTTCCTCGCCGGGGTTTTTTTGGCGTCTGGGTTTCAATATGCTCTTCGCCGTTCACCTTCTCCTTTTGCAGCGATTGTGAGTCTTTTCGAGCTCTTGTCCGTCTTGGAGTATCATTTTTGTCATCGTCATGCTCTTCAGTCTCCTGCAGCTTTCTCTTCATGATAACGCCGGGGCGCAGACTATGGAACGACCCATCATTCGCATATCCAAGCATGATTCTTCAACTCGGCCGAAATCGACGCGTCGAACTTAACGCGAGTCATGTGCAGGCGCTAAACCTCTTGGGGATTCTGTAGATGTTCCGTGCATTTCGGTCCGTTCCACCCTTCAATATCAATGATGTGTGTCGACACTCTGGATGTGTTCGCTCGCTCTGATGAGTGCCCGGAATGCTCTCTCCAACGGAAGACTGGACTTCTTTTGATCGGTATCACCTACAGATTTTTTAATCAAACCTTCACGTTGAGGGTGTCGACTCTCGTCCACAAGCAACATCTTAATGATTTGATACTGTTGTGTCAAAAAAATCTACAGCTACACAACGACCTCCTTCCGATGCACATACGGCGCACTGTTGCCGCGAGTATCGAGCTGACAGAAGCATACCCACACCGCCGCTGTCTCAAGCCTCTATGCCTTCTTGAGTCCCCTGATGTTGAATGATCCATCGAGGCCGACCTTCGCGTGATATGTTCAGCCGCTGTGATAGCATGATTTTTTATAGCATAGATCGGCACAAAGGCTCCTCCCTGCTAAACCCTGACAGCATTGTTGCATGTACGTATCAAGCGGTCGTACTGCACGAGGTGGTGCCTCTTCGCCATCTGCCGATGATTGACATGAACATCGATACTCTGGCCATCATTCCTCTTATCCTATTGTTAATTTCCATATTCCAATCACCACGCCAGAGGTGGAACGTGCAATGAATTATTCGTGACCGGAACCTAGAAGTACTGCAACATGCTGTTTCATCTGTCAGACCCAATCACGAAGAGTCCCATATTGACGGTTCTACGAGAAATCTTACGTCTTGAACGTTTTCTGCGGTACGCTTCTCTTCATGGCCGTGCCCAGGAACTTTCCAATTATTGACGCTCCACCACCACCTCCGTAGTCGAGCCCCAAGGCTAGCCCCTTTCAGCTGACTGCTTCGGTTCCAATATCTCCAGCCAGACAGTGCCAAGGTCCATAGCATCCCTTGCCCTAGGGGTAGCAGCACCTGAGATATCGATCAGCGATTGTGAACGACGCGAACCCCTCGCAACCTGCTATCTGGATATACCTGATCCCTTCCTGTAATCCATGCTATGTCCCACCATGATTCTGCGCCCTTCAGACTAGCCAGGTAACTTTGTTCGAATCGTAGATCGGGTAGCGGAGGGAGGTTGGCTCGTCTAGGAGCAGGTTTCAAGGTGGACTCAGGGATACTGTCGGCATTGGAAGACACGGATATAGGTGATGCAGGCTCCACGGGTACCTTGGTCGAGGCAGCGGTAGAGGGATTGATGTCGTGGGCGGGCGAAGGATCGCGCTTGATGGTGGCAGACTGTATTGCCGAAGCTATATCAATGGCTGGGTTCGACATGATCGGAATCGATACTGATATCGCTATGACGGCACCTGTGAATTGTTCTCAATGATTGACGTGAGGGTAAGATAGATCGTTCAGGGCGGCTGAGTAAATCTACCGCAAGAGTCCAGTTGGGGACATGACTAGCGCTACCCTAATCGAGGCCCACCGCGGCTGTCCCGGCTGGGCGTTCTAGGCGGCATTTTGATGACCTCGAACAGACAAGTACAAATACACTGTTCCTCGATTGTAAACCCCCAAATTTATCTCTCATGACATCGTGAACTCACAACCTCTGCTGCGACAACCATGCCCTTGAACTTCCTAGCCGACAGGTCTTCTCCTCTCCTCCGGACATTATACCCGCTGGAGTTTGCTCTTTCTCCGCCGTTAGGCATCACATCTACGGCTCTTCGCATCGACGAGTCACGGTAGCATTCACTTAATCCATCCACACCACCCTTTTTCCGAGAATGAGCGGCATTCATAAATTCCGGAGTTTACGTGTGAAACACAACTCTAAGAATGGACAAGAAAACGTAATGCCGTCTTCATCATTTGCTTGCCTTCGTTCTTGAACATCCCTTAATCAATCTAACCCGATTTTTTCCTATAAAATGCCATCAGAATACCCGAGAAAAGCCTCACAGTCTTCTCTACGTTCGTTGTCATCCGCTTTCTTAGTCACAGCATCGAAAAGAAGTCCTCGGCTAGCGGCTACGGCCAGCGAGATTCAAGCGACAACAGCTGACTCGTATGAGGGTTTGCTTTTGCAGCCCAAACAGACGTCTGGATTTCTTCATGGCGTGTTCACTGATCATGAAAAAGTGGGTCCCAGGAATAGCGAAGAGATAGAGGTTTGTGCGCTTGAACGGACTGATGTACTTGGTGCCCGAGGCTGATAGTCGGTAGGACAAAGTCTTGTCACATGTCCCTACGGCTACTGAATCTGGGGCCACTATCAGAGACCAGGAGTTGGCGCGTATCTTGAATCAACCGTACGCCAAAGGAAATCGCAGAAAGGCTGAGGAAGTACTCAATCTGCTAGAGTCTTCGGAAAAACGAATACTGCTACCTCCGGAGCCATCAAGCAAAGGCCTAGGTGCGATTAATAGGGATGGTGTTACTTGCTGGCTTGACTCTCTTGTTTTTGCCATATTCAGCCATATCGAAAATTATAGACCAATGGTTATCCGAAAATTTCCTGACGAGCCGAGGGAAAGATTGGCCATGATGATAAGACTTTACGTCAATCTACTGAGAACTGGGAGACTAATCACTACTGATATTGTAAATTGAGAGTTCGTGCAGAGACAGAACAATGCTGACGTTGCCTAGACTAAGCAACTACAACTAGCAATCGCAGGATGTGGGTGGAAAGAAGCTGCACAGATACATCAACAAGACGCTTCAGAGGCTTATTCGTTCATTACGGATCAGCTCGAGCTGCCCATGCTAACACTAAAGATGGACCTGTTCCACAATGGTAAAGAGGATACTGATAGCGACCACAAGCTGATCCATGAACGAGTGATAGAAGTGCCAGTTCCGGTTCAGCCAGACGGCGGCCCTGGTATCACTCTGGAGGATTGTTTGGAGACCTATTTCGACAATCGTGTAGAAGTCAATCGCTTCCAGCACTATAGGAGGAATACTGTGAGCTCGATGCGCTCGGGCATGTCGATTGAGAAAGGTCAATCAATACATGTGGAAGTTGCAGGTATCAACGACTCGCAGCCATCCACACCGCAAGGTCTTCGAGGAGCAGAGGCTATGTCGCCACTCTCGCCAATCCGGCCCGCAGCTGACCACCAGAGAATGCCAAGTATAATTACAACTTCCCATGATTCCGAAAAGGCTGACTTAGCCGACGTATCATCCCCTGGGAAAGGTGATGATCTCGCAGCTAGTAGGCGGCGGGCGGGAAGCCTGAAAAAGGAAGTCACCATGCCTGCATGGCAGATCTTCAATTTGATCCGTGAGTAATTATACTATTTCACGTATGAACGTTTGCTGACGTTATGTTAGCGTGGAACAATCCTTCCGACGCCCAAGGTCAACCTCCAAGTAGCAATGCCGAAGTTGCTGCCCTCCTCAGCAACAGGCCCATAGTGAGGGACATTTATCTCCGTTACAGCGGTTGGGCATGCTAATCTGTATTCCCACAGGTGCCCATAGCCTTGAAAAGATCCCAGATGGAGAACGGCCGGAGTGTACGGCGTGACACGTTCATCGACATTCCATTGACCTACAAAATGCCACACTTTGTTAAAGACGACTCTTTAGACGAAGATGACCCTCTTCACGGCCATTTCATGCTAAAACTTCAAAGTTTCGTATGCCACCAAGGGACGAGACCCGACTCGGGCCACTATATTAGCGCCGCTCGTGCTGCAAGTTCTGAAGATGATCCAGGCCAATGGCTTTTGATGGACGACCTTGCAAAGGAGCGGATCTCGTATATTAGCGACATCAGGAAATTCCTCGACAAAGAAAAGCCGTATCTACTCTTCTACCGGGTCGAGCCCATAAGTGCTGATCCCCCGCCTTATCAGGAAGCCGTTGACAATGATTCTGGGAACGCGCTGCGCAATGTTCGGCAAGAAGAATCTAATCAGTTGACAACCGAAGAAGCTGTCACCGACAGTAGGCACAGCTTTGACTCTTCACTGCCTGAACCGGAAAGGGGCCGATCCAGCATGAACAGCGACCGACGGCAGAGCTTGATTTGTCCCAATGGAGACGCCGAAGTTAACAGATTCGCCTCAACCACATTTCTCACAGCTGGTTCCAAACGCAATAGCAGCACTGCTTCGCGTCGTGGCTCCAAAGCCAGCAGGTCGAGCCTGTCCTTGTCGCGGCTGGCTGGGAAGCTGTCGAAGGAAAAGAGCAGCACGTCTCTCACGGGATCGGCCTCGAACGGCTCACATCGCGAGAACAATTCTCGTCCACCGACTTCGGAAGGTCCGAAAACACATGACATCTGCAAGCCGCAAGCTAATCATTTAGTAAATGGCCATCGGAACGGCGTTTTAGGAAAGCGAAGCATCGAAAAGGGGGAGAGGGAGTGCTTGCTGATGTAGGCATCCAAGATTCAAAGTACTGACCCGGACTTTAACCGTCTTGTCACTACAAAACGGCCAGCTTTTACCACAGGTTAGCACCTCAAGGCACTTCTTGTATCGGTTTCTCTAGTTCTCTCAGGATCACATGGGGTGGCATAAACGCATAAGGGACCTTAAAAGTACTCCTCACGTTGGTCTCGACGGATGATCGAGCATTGCACGGACTGGCGTTGTGCATGAGGACGGTTGTGCCCTGGTGATCCTATGGGAGTTTGACGGTACTGATTGGGATATACCCGGGAACGTTGCATAGCGCGGGCGTACTTGTGTCCATGACAGGTCAGGCTTCTTAGACTTTGTTTGCAGGCATAGTAGAATCAAGCCGTTACGGCGCTGTATATAGATGCTACAATATACACTCGATAATATATCGCGTCTAGATTTATCAACGTCTGCAGTCTTCGGTGTCGAAGCTCGCTGCAAATCTTTCACTCAAAAAAGCTTGACATAATCTCGAGTTCCTCAAGTAAATGCCAGACGTGTACTCCCATCCACTATGCACAACCCACGATGCCCCTATGCAGCCTTGTGTCCACGCTATAAACTAGTAATTCACATGCTGCCCCTGGAACGGCACCCCCAATGCACTCAGTAACAGCCTCGCATCCCTATCGTTCGTCGCCGTGGTACAGCATATGATATCAATCCCCGGAATCATCTTCGGCGGATACCTGTCCCCAGAACATCAGTCAAGTCCTCCCTCACAATATCCACAACAGTCTGATCTCTCACCACCCAAGAAACCGAAATCCAGAAACAAAGGCACAAAGGGAAAGCTCACATATCGTAATTCACCCCCACCTCCTCCATCCCCCCGACCACCTCCCCCGTAAGCCCCCACCCAATATTCCCATTACTATCCCCCGCCCCGCCCGACGCCCCCCTCCACTCCTTAACCCTTGGCAACACCGTCTCCACCACCTTCCCCAAAAAATCCCACATATCCTCCCCCGTCAACTCACACTTGACACTCATCGCCTTCCCCTTCCTTTGTCCGAACTGCACGATACTCTTCTTCGCCTCGTAGATCTCCCCGCGCACGTTCGTGATCGCCTGCAGCACCATGCCCGCGACATGCAGGTGCTCGGAGCTGCCCCCGGCGGCGTCTTTGGAGGCGGTGTGCACGATGATCTTTCTCAGTGTTGGTAGGTTGCGGAAGGTGATGTTCTTGCCCAGCAGCCCCAGCGTTGCGCTGCCCCGCGGGGCTCGCAAGGGGCGGTTCTTGTGGTATGGACTGCTGCCGTCCCAGGAGCGGAGACGCTGAATGTTGAGGGGAGGCGGGAGCTGGTTGGGTGGGTAGTGCTTGTAGAAGAGGGTGAGGAGGTCGGGCGCGAGGGTGGAGGTGTAGGTCTGGAAGAGGCGCGGGAGGGAGAAGGGGCCGGGGATGAAGAGGCGGGAGGAGGGGGAGGAGGGAGGAGGTGGTTGATGGGGGTGGAGAGGGCCGCGGTAGAAGCGGGGAGGGCGGAATTGATATCTAGATGGGGTTAAGAGGATTGGAGATGGGGGAGGAAAGAGTGACGTACCGGCTCGCTGGAAGGCGGGTCTTGCGTCGCTTAGCACGCTCGACAGGGTTGAACGACTGGATCTGTGTGGGAGAGGGGGTGGGAGTGTGATGGGATGATGTAGGGTCGACGTCGTTTGAGGGTTCGGGGGCGCTGGTGGTTGAGGCTGCGCGTGTAGAGATATGTTGCCATTGTGGGCTAGTTGTTGAGGGTCTAGGTGAACCTTTGAAGCGTGGCCGTAGAGGTAGACGGTGGCTGGCCATCTTAAGACAGTATTGCAAGAATTCTTACTACAATGTAGAGCTTCAGGTTTTGATAGATCGCTCCCGATCGGGGTTTTAAGTAGCTCTTCGTTGAATGGCCCGAGAAATGGGCCCGCGAGAACGTTGTTTCATTATTGCCGCTTGGTACACCAACTCGATCGAGGTTTTGCTTGTCAGACCTTCGGCCATGTGGACCCGAGTAAAAAACGTGACTTCGTTACTCCGTACTCCGTCAAGTCCGTATCAGCTCAGCAACTCAAAGTCGACCACGCGCGACGACTGTGGTCCATCCACACCTCACCGGCATTCAATCGGTCCACACAGTCTCTCCACCGTATCTAATCTGGCAAGCTCTCCCGTCCCGTCATGCCCTCCACCTCCCACCCCAACTTAACGCCCCGCCCTCTCCGCTCCCCGCACACCTACCTCCACCTCTCCCTCCTCTCCCCCTCTTCACAGCACAAGCCCCCCGGCATCGATAACATAACAGCCCACACCTACCTCACCGCCGCGCTGAACCAGTTTCTAGGCCTCACGGGTACAGCGATACCTGTTGATATCCTGAAGATTGATGGGAGGGATGTGTGGGTACGGTGTCCGAGGGAGAATGGCAGTATGGTTTCAACAGCCATGAGTGAGTGGAGAGGGGAGGGCGGGAATGCGGGGTGGCGGGTGAAGGGAAGGGGAGACTGTCTTGGGGATGTGGGAACGGAGGACTGGGGAAGGAAGGGGGTCTGGGAGGACTGAATACTAAGGCATAGGGACATGCGCCTCACGATGAAATTGCGTGAGCTGAGCTAGATATGTGTGGTTATCTTGAATGTTTGGTGGGGTGGTTCCAGTACAAATTGTATGGACAGCAATTGATGGAAAGGAGAGGTAAGTGAATACTCTTGGTATCTGTCTATTTCTAGATGCTGACGGGCGCGATAGCTGTGCCCAGGATATGCGAAGACAGCGACTGAGCGTCGAATGTTACTTTCTCCATCCAATGTGCTATGCACGCGGTGCACAACGCCAAACATATGGTACAGGTCGCAGAATAGCTGAAGTCTAATGCAGTGTGGGTGGGAAGAGGAAGAATCGCGAGCGCGAAGGTGTGTTGCCACTGCTGTAGGAGGGATAGCGGTGTAAGTGTGTGCCAGAGAGGGCACCCTCTACAGCGGAGAACGCCACCCGGAGGATATAGTGGGAAGATCAAGCCACGTTACGCATTTCGCATTACGTGGGTGTGTTCTTGAGCCTCCTTTTCCTTATTGTGACTTTTCCGAGGTAATAGCCCTGTTGAGGATTTTCAAAGGAAAGACCTTCAGCTGGGCTGCTGCTACATCATGGACGTAAGCGAGCTCTGGGCGTAGGCCTGTGGTTCAATTTAGCAACTTTCGATGGACGACTTCGGTATGCACATACCATTGGCTTGATATCGGGATGAGGCACAGCGTCGAATTTGTGAAAGTCGAGCTTGTATTCTGGTCCGATGTTTATGTATGCGCCTTTGTTTTCGGTACTATCACAGTACTTGGGTGCCGAGAAGACTACGATAGAGTCAGTACTGGAAAGCCCTATGCGATGGGAGAAGCTTACCAGTGATGCATCGACCGTCGTGCTCCACCTCGTAGCCCTCCATCCTCACCTCATGACTTCGGATGATGGCCTCGAGTCCATTTGCTTCACAAAATCTCTTCGTCACATCTGGCCCAAATTGTAAACCCACCCCACGCTTGCTAGGTCCTCTTCCGGGCATGGACTGTGGGTCTGTCCAGAGCATCTCCATCATTAAACCGGACTGGCCAGGCTGCCGTTGTCGGTGCCTGTTCAGCTTCCGCACGTCGTCCAGAGAGGTCTTATCGTCGGAGAAGAGGCCACCATGTAAGGTGAAATACTTTTTGCCAATGAGTGTCGCAAGTGGTAATGCGGAGAATGATTCGGAGAACAGCTTGAAGACCTTTTCGGTGTATTTGGCTTTGCATTCTCCCTCGAAACCGTAGACCCTGTTCATGTCGTCCGTCTCATGATTCCCGCGATTAAGGAAAAATGACTTAGGATTTAGCCATTTGTATGCGTAGAGAAGAAGGACAACTTCCGTGGACCAGGAGCCTCTGTCGACAAAGTCACCATTGAAGAGGTAGTAATGTGATTCCGTAGGATAGCCATTGAGTCGGAAAAGCTCAAGAAGGTCGAAGTATTGACCATGGGTGTCTCCGCAAACAGTCAACTGGTGTCCCTTTGGCACTTCCATCTCAACCATAGTATGCTCATCATAGACGATCTTCTTGACAGCTGCTATTGTTTGATAGACGTACTTCCGGTGTAATTTCTTGCCATCTTTAAACCTTTCGATCATGTCATCGATGAATTCTTGTGTCATTTCGCTACCCAGTTTTGCGCCGTCATATTTCGCGTCAACCGCGATTGAGTCGATGTCTAATCCTTCAAAAGCTGACGGTGCATCCCCAACTTCTATTGCTTTGAGAAACTCGACATGCTTGACAATCTTTTGACACTCAGCAAGCTTCAGTTTCGCATCTTTATTATTCGGGTCCTTCTTCACAACAGCCTTGAAGTCCTTCAGCGCTGCCTGTGAGTTGAGTATCGCGGTATTCGCCACCGCTCTTCGGTAGAACGCCTACATATTGTCAGGCAAAATCCGCCGGCGAGAATCGCGCAATCACAGTACCTTGATATAGGAATCATCAAGGTCAATAGCGTGAGTGGCATCTGCAATGGCATATCCGTAGTTTTCCAGTTTGATATGAGCCTACACTCAACCATTAGTTGGGGCGTGGATAATTGATTGTTCGACCACTAGCCTGAGCTCGATTGCAAAAGAAAGTAGCATCTTTGTCGTTTATTTCTATCGCCTGTGTATAAAAGTTCACGGCATTGAGCCATTCATGGGCTGCGACTGCCTTGTTACCCTTTTGCTTGAGAGCAATCGCATCCTCAGCAGACGGCATGATAGAATGGCAAAACTTGGGTCAGCTAGAGAGCTGAGCTCGGACGGAACGGACGTCGAAACGACGAATGATAGAAAGTGATCTGAGAAGTAAATATTTGTGTCGTTTAAAAATACTCTAAAGCTCGTTCTTCAAAATGTTCAATCAAAGATCACGCTAGGCTCGACTTGGATTTCACATCGCCAATCGATCTACGTTCCTTCAAAGATTTTAATCTCCAATTGATACCTTGTCATTGCTGATCTTTGTGCTAGGAGTGAGCAATGCAGGCTAGATGGGACCAGCGCCAGATGAGCACCAACTTAAGGATGAGATTGCTCGCTTGGAGCTGGAACTTGACGCAGCCCGCTCCAAGCTGAAGAACCCCATATCTGAAGTCGACAATACAATATCGAATCCCCCAGAGAGCGCGACAGCCAATGCAGCTGCTCAAGCCCTAGGGGTCGTCGCCCTGTCTCCTTCAGGCCATGCCCTCGTGCTTCTCTCCGACTCCGCCCTACCACTCGGTTCCTTTGCTTTCTCCTCAGGCCTAGAGTCTTACCTTGGGCATCGCCCCTTAAGACCTACTCCATCGATCTACCCTTTCCTCTCACCTTCGCTCTCATCAGTCGCCGGAACGACGTTACCCTACCTGCTCGCCGCGCATAAGAACCCTTCTCTGCTCCCCTCCCTCGACGACATTCTCGACGCCTGCACGCTCTGTCTAATCGCTCGACGGGCGTCCATCGCGCAAGGCCGCGCTTTACTCACACTATGGGAAAGAGCCTTTCGAGGTACCGTTCTGGCGACGCTACCAGCTTGTTTGGCGCTGGCCAGTTTTTCCAAAGAATTGAAAGGCGTAGGATCAGGTGCTTGTGAGCCTGGTGAGGTGAACGGGCATTATGCGCCGATTTGGGCGGTGGTGACATCTGCGATGGGAATATCGGTCCAAGAGTCTGCGTACGCCTTCTTATTCAACCATGCCAAGGCGGTTGTGAGCGCGGCCGTGAGAGCGTCGGTGATGGGACCGTATCAGGCACAGGGGGTCTTGGCTGGAGCGTGGTTGAGGAATGAGATTGCGAAGTGTATGAGGGACAATTGGGAGGTCGAGGTTGAGGATGCTGGGCAAGTGGTTCCACTGATGGATCTCTGGATTGGGAGACATGAGATGCTTTACTCGAGAATTTTCAATTCATGATCCAATGAAGAAGCCGACATGAAATCAGATACGGTGAGAAAAGCTTTGAGGAAAAACATCTTGATAGATGCTAAAATTGTCCTAAATATGGATTTAAGCGCCTTCGTCAGCTCAGCAACATCCCCCGAGCCTTTGCAGCTAGCCCCCGATTATCATAGACGCCAGCAAATGCCCGATTCATCAATCATGTCTCATAAGATATCCCTCAATTGCGCCTTTTGAGCCAAAGTCAAGCTCGTCGGGAATATGACCTTGACCTCCACAAGCATATCGCCCCGTTCCGAAGGCTTCTTGCTTTTGGGCATCCCCAGATGTGGGAATTCAATGACCCGACCAGGTTGTGTAGGTCCAGCTCCGGATGCCGGAACCTGCTTGCCATCGATTGTCGCTATCGTTCGCCTCCAGCCAGTCAATGCTTCTTTGAGGTCTAGCTCGACATAAGCTCGAAGATTGTCATCCTCGCGCTTGAATGTCTCGTGCGGTTTCTGTAGCTGTGTCAATACCGTGGAAGCGTGCAAGGGAGGCCATTGTGGCTCCTTACCTCTTTTACAATAAAATGCATGTCTTGCGTACCACCTTCTTCCTGATCGCCGACACCCTTGAACTTGATCTTCGTTCCAGCCTTCCATCCAGGTTTGATCTCCATATCCAGGGTTTTCTCTTCCACATTGCGCTTTCCCGTGCTAGGATCGAACGTCTTCCGCTTTATCTTCATCTTCTTGCGTGCCCCTTTGTACAAATCTTCCAACGTCACCGGCAGTGGCCGCTCCACAATCGTAGGTTCTGGCGTTGGCTCCCTCCGCCGTCGATGCCCATTGCTTTCTCGATACCCTCGTGAGCTTCTGCCCCCACCGCCCCTGCCTCCCAAAAATTGAGCAAAGATGTCGTCGTCATCGCCTAGGCCGGCGCCACCCTGCTTGAAAAAGGTCTCAAATATGCTCTCAGGATTACTGGGATTGAAGCCTCCACCGCCGCTTGTCGAGAAGTGGAAGGACCGTCCTCCGCCGCCGCCGCCGCCCATGCCGAAGCCGCCAGGCATGCCTTCGGAAGGCATACCCCCTGGTCCGCCGGCGGCGCCTTGGGGCGGAGGTTCTGCTCCACCGCGGAGTAGGAACTCGAGGCCATATTGGTCGTAGACTTTGCGTTTTTCGGGGTCGGAGAGGATTTCATAGGCTTGCGATACTTCTAGAAACTCGAACGTCAGCCAGGTTGATTGTCGGTAGATCTGTAATTAGAAGCAGATACCTTTGAATTTCTCGCCGGCATCAGGCTTGTCTCTATTCTTGTCAGGATGGTATTTTAGGGCCGCCTTTCTAAACGACAATCAGTAAAAGACCCAATTCGTAATCGCCGTCCATTCGAGCTGACCTGTATGCTTTCTTTATCTCATCTTGCATTACGTCTGGCTTAATGCTTAAGGCATCGTATAACTTTGTTTCGGCGACCATCTTGGAAATACGGTGTTCCACTTTCAAATTGCTTGATTAGGACTTCCCCAAACACCAATTGGTGTGTAAGTCAGCCAAGAGGCAGCTCATTTGTCAATTCAAATATCGCCCCATGCTAGTAGTGTGGGTCGTGTTACTGATCAAAAGTGAGGCGTATGCGCAATCTGCACCTCACAGAACAACCTGTGACGTTACGGGGTACTATCCGAAGAGCTCAGCCGGGTCAGCCTCGGTATCTAGAAGGTTCTAGAACCTTCTACGATCAATCGTTGGAAGATGGACTTGGAGCTTCTGTCCAGGCAGAGAGAATGGAACTGACAGCACGGTAGAAGGTAGAGAGGTAGGCCACGAGCTTCCGACTTCCGACGCATCTCAGCCTACCGGATGGAGACACAGGGGCACTCTGCCACCCAAGCCTCATATTTATACTATAATGATCTATCTCGCTGCGAGTGATCAATATCTGAATAAGTGCTACCGTAAGTCATTACTATCCCGTGCATGTCTCTCTATAGAAGTACGATATCTCGAAAAAATTTACACCCAGCCCGTTCACTATTGTCTTTCCTAATCATGTCGAACTTTCCCCACATTATCATCGAGAGCTAGCTGTTACCGGCTACGATAGGTACGGCATAGTAGTGATCTTAAAACGAAACAACGTGCATGTTTCTTCGGTCAACAGTGGGTATCGCCGTATCGATGGGCTGCCTGACTTTAAATGAAAATGGGTCTGCTCGCAAGACATGCTACAGATCTATTCTTGAGAAAGATTGATTGTTCGAGTCGGGCGCCAAAGTGAAAAGTCCCCCGCCGAATGAATGGCGCACTCAAGCGTTGACGACCAATCCGTGCTTGCAGGTGCCAGGCTGGACGTGGCCGTGTCCAGCAGCGGAGAAATATATTCTGCATTGTATCAAGTGTGTGGAGGTGCGCGGAGGAGTCAATGTTGCGACAGGCCAGACACAAAACTATCTATGTAGGTTGAAGAGCGGGTGGGTACAGAAGGAAAGGGAAGAAAGCGAATGAGGATTGGCTGTGGAGAGGTGGCAGAAGTAAAGGTCGCACCATCAGACTATGAACTTTTGAGCTGATTCTGCATCGTCGAGTGACAAAAGCAAATCAGTCATTTTGTCGTCATGACTAATGTTAGTTTAAAGCACTCGACCGAACGAGCCCATTCAAGCGCGCAGGAAGTTACTGAGTGATCGAGTATCGCTCCTCAACCGTCTGGCGCTTGTCCTGGAGCCACGGATGTTTGGGCTACAGTGGCACTCTCACTTTGCCACGATTGACACGACATCCTCATCCGCAACCACATGGCTCAAGCCACACCTCTGGGGCAGATGGCGTGCGCTTGCACCCCAGACCATCGCATATTTGAACGTCTCCTTCAGGGTCCGATGTACCTGATCACACACGTCCTCAATGGTCGAATTATTGCGCACGATCAATGCCTCACCAAAATCTGGCTCATCCCCCTTTCTAAACGGACCTCAGTAATGCTTTGGAACGCTACTGGATAGTTTTTTCCTAAACTCACCGTTTCGTGTAGATCCTCATCAGTTGCAGTTCGTGCCAGCATCTTTCGACGACGTCTTGGATACCAAGGTCAAGCTCGCAGCTCATGACAACGGTGTTGTCCTCTCTTGCGAGTTTATCAAGGAAGTCCAGGGAGACTGAATCGATCTTGTTGTACACATACAGGCTGTAACGAGTCAGTCTCGCCGATGACCCTGGAGAAGACCTACCATTTGATATACTTTCGATGGTCCTTCATGATAACATCGATGAAGTCATCAACGGTCGCTAATTTATCGTCAAGGAAAAACACGTTTTCAAGGGCCAACTGCTTACCATTCTCGTCTCGGACAAGAACCTCGCAATTGAGCATCTTGTAGTCTCGCAGAATGTTGTAGAGCATCTTCTCATCGAGGTTCTTGGGAGGAGCTTGAAAGGTAATCTTCATGCCGCCGGCCTTCTTTGGCTTTAAGTAGATGTTCCTGGCGTGATGATTAACTCCTTTTGATAGAACGTTTCATGTAGAAAATCCTACGGCGGATCGCGATTCAGGCGGATGCCAACGGCTTCTAATTCTGCCTCAATCTGCGCTCTCTGTTCGGCCTTCTTCGTAGCATCGAGTATCATGAGGATCAGATCACTTGTCTAAGGCGCTTCAGTACGCAAAATATCAGACACATCGAAGTCCAGACCTTGGCCGCGGAGATGACCTGTCTTCCTCTGCCCTTGCCTTCAGAGGCGCCCTCGATGATACCCGGTAGATCCAGGATCTGGATCTCGGCACCGCCATATTCGAGGACACCCGGGATTGCAGTGAGCGTAGTGAAGGAGTACGCGGCAACTTCACTCTTCGTCTTCGTAATCTTGGACAAGAATGTAGACTTGCCTACAGAAGGAAAGCCGACGAGGGCGATACGAGCGTCACCACTCTTGCTGACGTCGAAGCCAGTGCCGCCGCCAGAGCCAGCGCCAGGAGCAGGCTCAAGTAATTGTGTACGTAGGCGAGCAAGCTTGCTAAGAGCTGGATAAGAAAGGAGAAACACAAGCAGAGATGCTACAATAAGCGTACCCCTTTAGAAGGCCTAGATGATACTCTTTGGGAAGTTAATTATGGTTTAGCAGGAAAAGTGCTTGTAGAGTCTACCAGTTGCTTTATTCTCTACCGATAACATCAACCAAAACGCCAGAAGAGACAGAGACCATGTCTACCCACTCTGAGTTCTTCGCATCTCATCCTCAATCCTTGGAAACTCAGCATTTTCAACCCAACTTCGACAGTGGAGGGTTTCTCCATACTCCTTGATCTTCTCCGTGATGTTCACCATCTTGAATGCACCGCGCTCTCGAGCTCGCCTACTCTGTTCACGCACTGTCCGCTGAGTGACGAAGCACAACGTCAACCGGATGCTGTGGGAATAAATTCTAAGTGGAGGACGAGACTATACCTATCTAAGCGAGCTGTGGCTGAGGTGTAAGGCTTAGCTTATGTGCTGGGATTCCTCACTTCAGATTCCAACTCACTTCAAATCGACAAGCTTCAGAGGCACCAACGACCTTCTCACTGATATTTCCGACAGGACCACAGGTTCAAGATGGCAGAAGTCGAAACCATGGCGCCACCTACCCTCCCTTCACAGCCAGAAAATATTTCATCCAGTTCCCAAACCAACTCACCTCCTCAGAACACCACTACCGATCTCACCACTACGAACAATACTACCACACTCACAGCTCCCAATTCTGAAGATTCTACAATTGATTCAACAGATGCCAAAAAGATCAAAAAAATAATACGTCGAAAGCGCCGACCCGCCAGACCCCAGGTCGACCCCTCTGTCACTAAATCCGAGCCTCCACCTCAAACAGGTACGATCTTCAATATATGGTACAACAAATGGTCCGGCGGCGATCGTGAAGATAAATATCTATCTCAGACCGCAGCTCCTAGTCGCTGCAATATCGCTACAGACTCAGGCTATACTCGCGGCGACAAAGTCGCAGGGTCATACTTCTGTTTGTTCTTCGCTCGAGGCATCTGCCCAAAAGGCCATGAATGCGAATTTCTACACCGATTACCGGGCTTACATGATCATTTCAACCCGAACGTGGACTGCTTTGGACGAGACAAGCATAATGACTACAGGGATGATATGGGTGGCGTCGGCAGCTTCATGCGACAAAATCGTACTCTGTACATGGGGCGAATACACGTCACGGATGACATCGAAGAGGTAGTTGCGCGACATATGGCCGAGTGGGGGCAAGTAGACCGGATACGTGTTTTGACCGCCAGGGGTGTAGCGTTCGTAACGTACACCAATGAAGCCAATAGCCAATTCGCCAAGGAAGCTATGGCGCATCAAGCCTTTGATCACAGCGAGATACTGAATGTGAGATGGGCGACTGTCGATCCCAATCCCATGGCACAGAAGCGGGAAGCCAGGAAGATCGAGGAACAAGCTGCAGAAGCGGTACGAAGGGCACTGCCAGATGAATTCGTAAGGGAGATTGAGGGGCGAGATCCGGATGCAAAGAGGCGAAAGAGGATTGAGGGCGGGTTTGGACTGCAAGGTTACGAGGCGCCGGATGCGATCTGGTATGCAAGAGGCAGGGCGGTTGAGAATGGAGGTGAAGGCACCCAAGCCCTGGAAGGGGGTGAGAAGCTGCTGCTTGAGGATGGGTCCGGGTACGAGGAGACGAAAGAAGGGGCTGGATTATTGTCGGGCTACACTTTGGCGGCATTGCACAAATTCTCATCGAGCAGCAACGGAAAGGTGTCCAAAGCAGCGCCACCGCCCGCATCGACGAATGGTCCACTTGTGGGATATGGCAGTGATAGCGACGAAGATTAGGGCGGGCATGGTATCGTTGTGGTTGCAAAGGTCATCCATTTCAGACTTTTCAAACCCCTCGACCAGCACGAGTCTTCACTGCAATTATTTACCCCGCCTTTCCCAGCAAGTACCTCTAACGCTTTTATCCCCGCAGGTTGCTCATGGCTCTTTCCTGGTGCACACCGTGGAAATTCTACGAGGTGACTTGGCCATCTACCTATTTATTGAGATACTTTACTCTGGCACATCACCATGGCAGAAAGCTCCCACCCTCCAAACCTAGATGCTTCCACCGCCCACCCGTCCTCACCACCTTGGAAACACGACGGCGTCTCTGTCATTCCCTCTAATTCTCTCTCCACTGACACTCCTCAAACACCCGGTATGACCCGCGCTGCCGCCATTGATTTCGCCCGTGTCGGCGCACGGAAACTCTGGGCCGGCACTGTAACCATTCACGCCAATGCAAAGACCGGCGCCCATCACCATGGCCATCTCGAAAGCGTGATTTACGTGCTCAAAGGGCGTGCCAGGATGCGCTGGGGCGAGAAGCTCGAGTTCGTGGCTGAGGCGGGCCCAGGGGATTTCATTTATGTGCCGCCATGGGTGCCGCATCAGGAAATCAATGCGAGTGCAGAGGAGGAGCTGGAGTGTGTCCTTATGAGGAGTGATGGCGAAGCGGTGGCGGTAGGGTTGGATATTGAAGCTGTGGAGAAGCCTGAGGGGGTCAGATGGGTGGATCGGACGCATCCGGAGTGAGGGTTGAAGGGGTTGGAGCCAGGGCGAAAAGGCGAATGCTACCTCTTCGCGGAGGATTATAGTGGCGAGTCTTTCAGAAGCATGTGGTGCTTCGGCCATCGATGAGATTTCGCCAACGGTTCGCCAGCAGCTACTCACTCCTCAAAAAAATCCAAAAATTTCAGATTCGAAGCCCACAGCACTCGCTCGCTCACTCACGTCCTGGATCTTACCGCTGGATTGTCATTTGTGTATGTTATAAGGCCGAACATCCTATGCAAAAGGCTCGCAGATTCAGGTCTAGTCTGGGCTAACTCGCTTCTCCTGGCATGACTAGTTCTTTGGGATCTGGAGCAAGACTGACAATGTCAGAACAGAGTTGCGGTACCTACTACTATCAGCTGGAAACAAATCCTGGTTCGCCATCGCTATTATCTTGTTCATCTGTCCTTGCTCGTGATTCGAAGAAATTCCTTGTAGTTACAGCTGGATAAAGAGAGCTTTAAAAGCGATTTGGGTAGGAATAAGCTATATCCCGAAGTCCATCGGTCTTGTTTCGGTCAGTTCAATGAATATCGAAGTGTTGTTATTGTGACATCTGGTACTGACACAGTTCAATTACAGTACTCGAGATTGGTGCTGAACCAGGAGAATCCTATCCGCCCATATCCGTGAGTGAATGTTCCCATGTTCGTGAGGGAATTTTCCCACATCCGTGAGTGAATTTACAGCACTTGCACGTTCATCTCCATTTTCCCACATCAGTGAGTGAATTTACAGCACTTGCACGTTCACCTCTCGTTGAACACCGACTTGACGACGAACCAGCCTATTTAAGGACCTTCTCTCCCACGCATTCTCAAGTTTTCCCCCTCATACCTTTTCACAAAAGCAATACTCTACAAACCAACCAACCTTCTACACCACATTATAAGCCTTACAACCTCTCTACATAGTGTCATTACTTAATTTCTTTGATACAAGCTGTGTACTATAATATTATTTTTGTAAGTCAACCCTGCAACGCGGAGAGATACAAAAGCTGACAACTCTTACATCACAGACCCCACCAAATCCCTATATATAATTGATTCATCACATGTGCAAGCCGTCCGTGAGAGCCCCGGCAGCGGCGCTTCCTAAAACGAGGAAGACAGCAAGACCATCCTCGCTTACGGGCCATGAACAGCATCTTCCTACAAGCATTCTCAGCCAAAACTCTCGCAACTTTGAGAGGATTTGAAGGACCTTTTGAGCTTCGGGGCAACCAGCAACTTCAAAAAGTGGGAGAAGACCAAATTCAGGGCCGTGTCTGGGTCCTTGATCAAGGGCCAAAGTGCTCACACCGCGAAGCAATGCTTGTCAGCCAACAACCGCGAGGATATCTCTCAAAGCAGGTTAGCGCTCAGTGGCTAGGTAGGTCGCCTTTCGCTCACAGATTTGGACACAATGAGCATACTGAAAGCTCTCTCCAGCTCACTGTCTGACGTCCCATAGGCGATCAGGAAATCCCTATACGATTTGGATTCGAGACGCAAACTCTTTCCCTCATAAGTTGGACTATGGCAAGCCGACTACTTGATGGTCGTACATCCTGAATCACGATGTTCTCTCTACAACTGGCCTGGGATCCCAAAGACAGTATCATCGAAATAAACGATGATTAATTCGAAGTCGACCCAATCCCTACAATGAAAGTACTGCTGTTCAAACAGTCAGATCACACTAGTCGCTCGTGTCGCGAGCTGGATCTCGGTCTCCAGCAGAGTCTGCGAATAGCTCCGAGCGAATGGATCTCAGACCAAGACCGATCGATTCCACGAGTTACCTGGATCAAGGCTCAGCACACACATGTGACTTGGATATGTCGATGTCGCGTTTGGAGCTCTCCTCTATGCTCTGCATACCCAAGGCTGATCACAGTATCCCGACTGCTTTGGCTGAGCGTCGTCATGCTCTTATCGACCTTCTAAAACAAGATCATCGAGACTTGAAGTTCGCGTATTTTGCTTGGCGTGTGTCAACTGCAAAATATTGCGAGACTGGAGTACTAGAGCCGCTCCGCGCCAATCTCGAGGCTTTCATTGCTATCAACCCATGAGTGACTGTTGTTCTAACATCGGTATGTAGTGAGTGCAATCTTACTATTCGTGGCTGACGACAAGAAAAGGAAATCGGCTTCATCCAAATGTGTCCCGAAAGTCTTCGTTCACATTATTGCAACCTGTCAAGATCAGGGCTGGAGTTGTGGGCGTGAGCCCGCATACTTGTTTGTAAGTCACTCAAACATTATTTAAAATAGAGCAAGAGCACTAACGACGTCCCAGGCCCGCAACGTCCTGAAATATAATTCGAATCGTTCTTGAAACGTACAGACTTGCACAACACTGCTAGCCAAAGCTTATCGAGATGCTCGAGATCGGTGCAATTCTACTCATGATTTTCTCAATGAAAGAAAGATCATGGCCCGGATGCAGTAATCGCGCAGGCAAAGTGGACGCGAAGGACCTCCAAGCAGGCCTAATCTCGTTATTGAGGTCGCTCACACACAGCGCACCGACGACTTGACTGACAACAACAAAAATCCAGAATGACGTTGCTTACACGAGTGAACAAAGCACCTACAAAACGCACCGAGAGATGCATTACGTCAAGATAACGCTAGACTCCTCCAAGAAGCCCGAAAGAAGACTTCGAAGAAGCTGCTACAAAAATAATCTTGAAGCAATACTTCTCAGCTGACTACAGAGAATCTTCGACTCACTCGTACACGACTTGTGTCACGCGCGTCTTCCCACGTTTATAGATCGATCGAAGTTCTTGGTTCGGGACTTTCTCCAGGTATACGGTATCGAAGGCTACGGTTCGGCATTCGAGAACTTGTTTGAGCTCATTGCTGGGAGACTCCAACGAGCAAACGTGCTCCATTTCGATATGGAGCGGATGTTACACCGTTCCGTGAGAGAAAAATATATCATTGGCGCTTCTAAATCTATGCAAGCCCATCTTTTGATTGTGGGACTCAAGTAAGCATGTCGTTCAACCCGAAATATTCTGGAACCAAATCAGGAGTATATCCAGATCCTGCTCCTGGCCGTCCATCAGGAAAGAATCCGGTGCGCAACACCGGGGCAACGTTCACACTATTTTCATAAGGAGGAAACGGGAATGGGCAAGCGTCGTCAACACCACTACCCAAATTCTCGCTGGGTCCTGCTCAAGGCCATCCACCAGGAGAGAATCCAGTGCGCAACCACGAGCCAACCTTTACATTACTTTCAACTCCGCCATGTAAGTTGGTGCAGTGCTACCGCCAAACGGTGTTTCCATTGCTTTGGTTGCTGACATGCTTCCAGCGTCTGTGCCGCCACAAACACCTCCACTACAGATTGGACCTGCCAACCCACCAGCAATGCAGTCGCTGGCCCAGCCTCCGATAGCAGCGGCTTCCGCCCCTTCAACGTCATCTCTGGCACTAGCACCCTCTTAAACTCCAGCTCTTACGGCCACTCAATTCGATCCTACGCTGGGAACGAACCTAGCAGTACCAATTTCAACTCCGGTACGACTTGTGCTGGAATGGCCATTATTCCCGCGGTCCTAACCAGGTGATTTCGTCGATGATCAAGCATGTTGCGGCGATGTAAATCTTCGGGGAGCGAAAGAACCCACCGTGGAGATTGTTCACGCTCTAGCAAGTCTTCACGAATATATGAGTCTAACACACAACTTCGATCTCACCGAAACGCGGGTGTGTTCCAAGATTTCTAAAGCCCTGACGTTTACTCAAACGAAAGTAGAAGCAAGATTGATGGCGAACACCGACGACGAACTACTTTCCGCCAGTGCAAGAGTCCTAGGCATTAACGAAAACGCAAGATTCTACACATGAATCAACAACGAACGAGCCAAACACTTATTCGCAAGCAATTCACACACCATGCGGTACAAGCCACTATGAGCAAAGGAAAGACTTGATCAGACGTACACTACTGACTTTCAGACCAAGATAACGAAGGAAGAGTAGGGAATGAGACAATGAACCGTAGGTTAAGTTAGGGTTTAAAGTAAAGAAGTGAAGTCAGTTATAAAATTCGAGGCGGGAACGAAGATTGAGCCGGAGGACCGACAAATCGCAGCCTCATACTGTCCTCACTCCTGCAGAAACAGAATGATAGTCACGTGTTCAGTCTGACCTCAACGTCATCTATCTTCACCCCTCAAACCGATCATAACTTTATTCCCGGCCTAACCAAGACTGTCGGCAACATATACGACAATTCATCCAGCAATCAATATACTACAAGAATAAATCATCCCCGGACAGTTCATGCGCGCAATCACCCTGTTTCTTGCACGGTCTGCTAGAGATTCCACCGCTCGACTACAGTCGCGAATGGAGCTTATTTTCGAACTCGCCGAAGGATTGTATGCTGGAGACAGCTGCAAACCACTCGGGACAGTGCTAAGTTTCGAGTCAGCAACCTCGGTCGACCTCGCCATCGGTGAATGCTCGGTAAGAATGCTGTCTCTTAGCCTAGCAACTGAAGGTCTTCGAGAAGGCGCTAGATAACATCGCTCGCGACACCCTTCGAGAGGCCTCCGCTGTTTTCGCTACGTGCTCAAATGCCAACTCCAAGTGGCTCCAAAACAAATTTGGGCCAACTAGATACTTCTGCGATGAGGCGGTCAAGGCGACAAGGTAATGACCATCTCGCACTGTGCGTGGAGAAGGAAGAAGAAATCCCAGGCACGTCGATCAAGGCTGCTGCACTCAGTATGACTTGAGAGGACTTTGTGAAGGTGTTAGGGTGCATGGGGAGGGATGGGGCGGAGGCGGCTCTGCGGAGCCGCGGGCGGCGAAGAAAAGGTGGATGTGGAAGTTGGTCGCTGCACCCGACCCAGTTCGCTCCTTGCAAGAGAGCTCAATACCCTCATCAGCTTCTGCCCAGTCCATTCCTGCCAAGTCGGCTCATACCTAGTCGACTCCAATATTACCAGTGAACGAACCCTTCGGCAGCTCTGCCCATCTGAGCACGAATTGCTCTCTAGGAGTATGCGCAAATGCTCCGTTCCACCGACCCGCACACCATGTTTGTCGCTCTCCTCTATCGGAGAAGGGGAGTTACGAAGCATTCATGAGCTCCGGCACGGTGGGTGGACGGAGCCGTACGAGGCGGAAACAATAAGGAATGGATCTGCATATCCGACAACCCGATGCCTTTCAGTCTTGCGCTGCTCCGCGTGAATCACAGGTTTCTGGAGCGGCCAAGTCGATCGCTACTGAGTCGACGACATTCTCCTTTGCAAGCCCGATCTCAGTCGTACAATTTATACAGAGGCTGCCTGGAGCGCAATACTCTCATGTTCGTAAGATACATCTCGACATGACGATGTGCGACAGTCAGGAGGAAGCCAAGTTCGCATAAACCATTGCATATATTCTACTTTCGAACATTTTCAATGTATCGCGTACTCGCTGGCAGCGATTCTTCATACTCCGAATCCTCAAGGCCGATCACGTTTGTCGAATTCCGGACTTTCACGCAAGACCATATATGTAATGTGATGGGGGGCTATATTATATATGGAGCCGTGAAGGATTGTAAATGTGTCGCAAATCCTTCCGAGCTCCTATCGCCATTGAAGAGTAATTTGGGATCCAATTATCCTGGTGCGGCTGTCCGCAAACAATCTGGCGGTAATCTATGATTTGCAGTCCCGCCTGACGAAGGCAGAACTGAACGGCGTCGGAAAATGACCCAGCTGCTAAGCAAGGTACACGATATCAAGACAAAGTGAATGGCGCTCTAGATACCAATACCAAGCTCCTACGCCAGTCGAAGAAGAACCAAAAGGACAAGTCTAAGTTGAAGACTGCGCTAAGCAAGGCAAATCTCAAGATTGCTCAATTGCAAAAGAAGGTGGTCAAGAGCAAGATTGTTCGACTTCAAAAGACCACGATGGTATCGAAAGAAGATAAGGACGATGACTGGAAGGACGATGAACCAGGCTCAGATAATGATAATGACGGCGATGACGACGACAAGGGCAATTCCGCTCCAGCTCAACGAACTCCAGCTACCATCGCTCTGCCTTCCTGCTTTCTCACATCTTTCTCGCAATAAAGCTTACACTCCTTCCAATGGAGACACTGTGAGTCCGTCCAACGACAATATCTTGGCGAGTGCCTGAACGGATCTTCTTGTTGCAAATGGTAGTCGTGTCTCCTACGAGAGAAGCTGCATACCAGAACTTTCTTACTATGGTAGAGTTGGTCCGGTAAGTAAATCTACGTCGCATGACTCAAAGATGTATGTAGCTGAGATATCTATAGTAACACCGAGATACGGCCCGTCGCCGTATACGGAGGTGTACCTACAACTCAATACGAGGTATTGAAGGAAGGCTGTGATATAGTGTTCGTAACGCCGGGAAGACTGTCAGTTATGGTTTCCCAACCTTATCGGCTGCGGGATGTTCCGCTGTTAGATCTCTACGAGCGGGTAACCCATGTTGTATACGACGACGCAGAAGCGTTCTGTGAGAGGAGCGCTCCAGTGGCCTTATATTAGAGCGAGAATGGAGGGAAGACATGATTTCTGCCAAGAATAAAGCTCAGACTGATAACTGTGGCAATGCGTCCGAGCAGATCCAAGCTACTCGAGAGCGCCATGGCGAAAGAAGCCCGACATGCAGTCTCTGCCCCTACCTCACGGCTATCCTCCCCAGAGCTACATGGGCTTGGGGCTAGCCACTGGGCCAAGGCTTCACCGGGAAAGGACAAGAAAGACGATACTGACAAACTAATATATGCATATCAACACCTCTGCAGATTCATTACCGAGGAACTGGAATACCTGTTCAAACGACACTAACCCTTGCACTCTACACACGCCTCAGCAGTTTGACAGAAGAGCTATATCCATCAGTCGTGCGGAAAAGTATTCAGGCACTCAAATCTATGCCCTGGGTTGTTTTCGGCACTATTCAATTGCCACTCAAAGTGTTAGACCTGATCCTGAGCCACGCAGTAACGGCTGAAGCACTGACGGTGTGAGCGCTCTCCACTTCGGCTCACATTCACCATGATTTTGGAAGAAGAGAAAGACTTCAGCTTCGCGAAGCTAAAAGGCGTCGAAAATTACAAGCAATGGAAGCGTTATATAACGCTAATTTTGCCCTCGACCTCAGACTGCAGAAAACGCGAAAGATCTTGCGAAAACCGATATCGTTGATCGACTTCGAGCTTTGGTCGACAATATTCACGACAAGCGGAGCTTGGCTCGCAACTTAAGACCTGAGATAATTGTCGGAAGTATCCAAGAGGAGCTTCTTGCGAAGAATTCTATCAACGGATGGTGTCCATATACATTATAAGAGCATCTTGGACGGAATACACAAAGATGGTCTACAAACACCATTATATAACACAGTCGTTCATTCCAGAACATACTATATTAGCAACTATACTCCCTCACCGAAGCACAAGCGCACATCCCGACCGGTTTCTTTCGGCGCATATGTAACTGCTTTGATCTTCAGGCCATATATACGTACTGTGGAAAACCAAAGCAGGCTCAAGCCGCTGCGAAACGTTCCATGAGCATTTACGACATGTCGAATACTCAGGAGATTCAACTTCGAGCGTTCGGTTGCCTATTCACTGGACAGCCACAGGCTCCAGCTCTGCCCGCTGCTGGACCGCCCACTTCAGCTCCATCTGCTTCTGCACGCTCGGTCCCGATTCAGTTGGCTCCGATGAACTTTGCTAAAACCCGTAGACTGTTCTTTAGCCCGCTCAGATACAGTTGGCTCTTGCCCCAGCCGCCAGCACGGCTTGGATCTGAACACACTACCTCTTGGGTCGCCGCGTAAGGCATCAATACCTCCTTCGAATTGCAGTATTTGACTAACATTCTCATCTAGCAATTCAATCCAGCGAAGAGTATGAGCTGACTTGAGAGGAGGGATGCATGCATGGCACAGGGCGGAGTAGGAGGGACCCTATAGATCCTTTCAAGCACCAGCTCCTGGCGCCGCTCAATTCGTCCCCACGTTGGGAACGAACCCAGCAACACCGGTTTCAAATCTGGTACCAGGATGGAGCCAACAATGGAACAACAAAGGTCAAAAACGACGGGCCGATGTCGAGCTACATCGCGATAGGACTTCGCCAGGCTGGGAGACCGAGGCAGACCTGTTTCTCCTCGAGAATTACATGACATATTCGCCGAGCTATGTAAATCTGGAAAACCTTGATATTACTATATATTGGCTTGATGATTGGCCTGATGACTGGGATGCTCTCGTCGGCGTCTTCTTCACGTAGTCCGAGGTAAACCCATGGGATGTCCTCTGGGGATCAATCGGGATACAATTGTGGGAGCGAGACTGGGCAAAGTCGATCGGCTGGAGAAGAATGGAGATTGTCTACCAGTATGGCGTCTGCCAGAACGGATGAAAGAAGAAGGCCTTGTTCACGACAAGTCGGTCGCCATCTACTCGAACAGGTTACCTTTGAGCCACAATCACTATGCAAGAAGATGCTACTCTTCCCTCCGCCGAGAGCAGCACGCTCGTCAAGAGCAGCTCTTCTGCCCAGCAATCTGCACCGCAAGAACCTGAATGGGCGACAACCACTGATCAAGGCACTACTCGGGCCGATACCAACACGATCGCTGAGGGCAGCACTGTCCAATCCACTACATCGTAAGATAACAATCTCGCATGGGCATCAGCTGCGGAAGACGACGAGAATGCAGCAGAAGACGAACTTGACACAATCGATCCCGTTGATTTTCTCGATTCGTACCCTAACTACAACAAGCGTCCTGCCTTTATTGTGATAGCAAAGAACAGCGAAGTAGCTGTTGTCGACTCGTTCGTCGAGAAAGCCATTTGCAAGATCAAGGTTCGATTGACCATTGAAGAGCTCTATAATGCGAATCTCCATATCATAGGCGCTCCCATGCCAGTCCACGACAAGACTGCGGCATGTCTGGAAAAGCATATCCACGCTTCCTTGATAATGTGGGCCCGGAGATATAAGAAGCATACAGTGCGCCTCCATCAGGAACGATCGAAAAGTATAGCAGCATTTTTCCACGAATGTTCAAGTTTGATTGTAGCTGATCTCGATAGCAATACACTTGACATTCTCTGATCAGGAGAAAGATTTTCGACCAGACGAGTCTCTTCGCGCCGAGTGCTCCAACTTGAAATATCAAAAACAGCCGTTTCTTATTATTGAAGTGGCCAATACACAAAAGGAAACGGATGTTATTCTCAAAGGCGAAAAGTATGTCGAGAGCGCGCACGGGCGTATAAGCATTATCGTAATACTCAAGATTGGCTCTAAACCTCAATATACAACACGACTATGAATCTGGAAAGCCCGACGCAATAGTCGTCCCACGAAGAACAACCTAAGAGCTTTATTACTACTTATAAGCCATTCATCCAAGAGCTCGAAATCTACCCGAACTTTGGACGCACGAATCTAGTATTGGAACTCTCAATACGAGATCTCTTCCCACAACATAACTGAGTCGATAAAGAGTCACCTATTCACTGCGGCTTGATCGAGCCTATAGATGAATTGAGAGAGATAATCGAACCTCACATACGAGGGAATTTCATCAAGGATGATCCACCGAGTTTTCTCAATACGCCAGACGCAGAGACTGGCGAATCGGACGACTTCTCGGAATCCGAGTCACAGTCTTCGGATCAAGGTTCTGAGTATTGCCCATCCATCTCTACACAGCCCGAGAGTGATGAGGGTCGACAGCTTCGTCGACAAGACAATCTCAAACAAGAAGTATTTGATGGAACTCTTCTTTGACAAATAATAGATCAAACAATCCTCTTCAAGTCGAAAGTGTGTCAAACACTGCGCAACCACTACGAGCTATTATGCAAAACACCAAGACTTGCAATACTTCTTCCCAAAGAATGCTAGCAGAGATCGAGATCTTCTATGGCGAAATTATAGATTATAGTGTTTACACAGAGTGACAGGAATTAACGTTTCGAATCCCAAAGTTCAAGTTGCACTCAATCTACTTCGAGCGATCGACAAGCTCGATTATATCACAATATATATACGAGACTACACGCAACTAGCCAATAACATCGATACATTAAACAGAGCGATTCTCGAAGAGGAAGTGTTCAACTTCGTATCGTTCAAGTCCCTCTGTATTGGTCAGAACAAGCAAAGGATGCATGTATAGTTTGGCCAAACGATTCGATACGAGAAGCTGGTCTGCCGGAGCTGCCACAGATGTCTGCGTTTTCGTTCCCCCACGACTAATAGCTTTGGAGATATCGAACACGCTAGGAATGCCCGAGAGGGACAAGATGGCTCTTGAATTGACACTCTACAAGAAGAAAACTCGTGGATTGCAACGCCAGATGAAGCATTCCGAGAGTGCAGTCGCCTCTTTCGAGCGCATGGTGAAAGTCAACCAAGACTTGAAATCAGAGCATGGCGAAAAGCAGAAAGAGAGCATGAATCTCCGAAGCGACCCCTACGTCGAGCGTGGCAAGAACGCAGGCCCTGAGGGTTCTATCTACAAATTGAAAGACTTCAATGATGACGCGCGTAAGGGTTTACCGCAGGAGGCCAATCGACATGGGCACTATCGCGGGCATCCTGATGCTTTTCGCGGATGTGCAGGTCTGACGTTAACAGGCCACCGGCGACCGGAATGCGAAGGGCTGGATCAAACGGCGCATTTTGATCGCAGATCCAGCGCAACTCCCTATTACGGTCGAGTCCAAGAGCAAGAACACCGATGATGATCTCGAAGACCCCTTCGCAGAGCAGATGGTAATGGGGACTATGACTCGGTTGCGAATTCAATCAACCTATACACATAGTAGCGTAGCCTCTCACTATCTATCAACTTCATCATTTACATTCAACTTTGTTGACTTCGAACGTCTTTGTTTACTATTAGTATTTACACCTACTTCCACTCTATTCTAGTCAATAATTAAATCAAGAAGTTGACGCTGGTGCTCTCTCACTATCTTCGCCTCTACCTTTACCACCTCCGCCTTCGCCTCTATCACCTTCGCCTCTACCACCTTCGCCTTGTCGCCTCTTGACCCTACTATTAGTCAAAAATTCACCTGCGAACTTTGTTCCACTTCCACGTTTACTATTATGGTGGATCTATGCATCGACGCGACTCACTGGTACCAACATCAAGAGCATCGACAAACCAGCATACGAAATGTCGAATACGAAGATGATGGGCACTAATCGCTTTGCGCAGAATCAACGCTGGATTCCGGTTCACCGAGCAGTTTCGACTCACTGAAGGCCTCGAAGAATTCTCGAATAGTCAGTTCTACGGCAGGAAGCTAACAAACGCGACTAGTACCAAGATTGTCAATCGGCCCAAAGCTAGAGAGGCAATCAGCAGGATCGAGAGCACATATGGTACTGTTACTCGCACTCCGCATGTCTGTTTGAATATCTCTCCAGCCGCGACATTGACAGCGAGGTTCATGGGTCGCTACAATCTACACAATATCGTTGTGGCGACTCATGGCATCAAGGCAATCTTCAAAGCGAAACTCGCGGGATAGGAGACTGGGAAAAGGACTGATCTCATAGACCAGATATATCATTTCAACATCAGGCGGTCACAAAGACCGCAGCGGAGAAAGCTACGCAAAAATGCATGGAATTCTAGGAGCACCCAGAGTTGATCATCCCGGATCCTGAACCACGCACGACGTCCTCTCCTCGATTTCCCTGAGATTCCAAGGACCGTCTCGTCGAATGAAGAGAGGGCTGGTCGTGTCGCCAGAATGAGAACATTCGACACGAAGATATTCGCGTTTGTATGCCTCTCTTAGGACGGCCGGGAATGCCTACTCTGAGCATGAAGAGATCTAGATTCCGAGAGCAAGCTGGATTCCTTGCCTGGAAAAGGTATAACAAAACTGACACGGAGTACCAAAATCTTAAGCAGTCTCTAGAAAAGCTTCTGCCCCGAGAGTGTATCCAGGCGAGGACCTTCCGAGATCCCCTGCCTACAGAAATAGAACAATTGAAGGTAGTAAATCGTGGGCTTCACCCTGAACGAGGTCGTAAAGGATAAGCCAAGCGCTTCCAGAGCGAAGAATCGATCCCGACCACTTTCGAAGCCACGTCAGCGATCTCGGTTACGCTCACCACCCGCTCACCGGAGGGAAACAAGGCCGAAACACATCAGTAGACTCACACCACAGAAACGGGTCCAAACATCAATGCCCTCACGGAGTTTACCGGGCCTTGCATCTTCAGGGGGAGACCCAACCCGCAAGCCACCCCTGCCGGCCGACTATCCTGACACTCAAACCAAACAGGAGCAAGAAGGATGAAGCCACTGAGTACATTGCCTCCTACGATGACTTGCCGGACACCGCTATGGAACGATGACAGCGCGTTCATATCACTGTCGATTGAACCGCCGATTTGATATGCCGGTCTAGATTCCACAATCAGTTGGTGGACTCTACCGGTTGTTACTCAATGTAAGACGACAGGACAGGAGAGGGTCCTCTGCGGCGAGTCCGGTACAAATCCCGATCACCGCTGGTTGTGAGTGGAGGCACACCTCAAGATGCCGTCCGAGAGTCTGAAGAGAGTCGACGTGCTGCGGGGTGCGGCGAATTATTGATGGACTTCCGGGGCGTCCCTCCAGGAGATCGGGATGAATGTTATATTATAGATACAAGGCGTTGATCAAAGTCCGACGCCACTACACACGGCTGACGGGCGAGCTCTCATACGAGCTAGCTCCTACAACGACCAGTACGAAGAGCTGCAGCAGCTTAGCCATCTCCGCATTGTAGGCTGCGATGCATGGCACCGCGTACCATTGGACAGAAGAAACCGAATGAGTGGGCTATCAAACACCGCTTGCTAGGCTACGAAGGATGCAATCTATACCGCCGATGGCATCCGGTGGCCAGATGGATTGTCGTTTCACGCGATGTGACCTTTGATGAATTAGTCACCCTTTACTTACCTGATATCTGGCTTCACTGGAATGAGGCCGCACCTACGTTCAATAGTGGAGGAACCATGTGGAGCCTCCAGGGCATTGACCGTGGCTCTAGGGGAGGAAGATGCGTGGCTGGGAGACTTATCTGGCGCCGGATAAACTCGATATGGTGGCGAGACTACGTCACTTTGGCTATCTCATCAAAGGCTGCAATCTGGGAGATGGGAAGTTCAACACACGTCAAACAGAAAAGAAAGACCATCAATCATCACAATCATCATCAAAGGCTTCCTTCAAGAACTATACCCGTAGCTAAGAAGACCCCAACGTCAGTAACCTAAGCTGTCCTCCAACGCTGCGTTGAAGCGTCACGATATGGTCTACGGCCCTGGAAGAAGCGAGACGCCAGGTGGGGCGCTCATGGGGTCTTGATTCTGAGACCGAGGGCTGGGGAACATGGACTCGGAAAGGGAAGGGTTGAGGAGGGGGGGGGGGGGGGGGATTGGTGTGCTGGGTTTGGGCATGCTGAGTTTCTATAAACTTACCTACTAGAGATACTCTTCCATGTAGCATTACTTATTTATCTAAAAGAGGAGCGCTCTGATGAGACATGTATCCAGCGCTAGATCCACTTGTGCCAATAATCCAAGCTAGCTCATCATGATGTGCTTTCTATCTTCTGCATGTTTAGAGATGGCTTGATGTGAGGGCGTGAGGCATAGGGGTATGAGATGAAGCTGAGGAATCACAATGACAGTGACACCGCGACGTGGACTACGATCACAGCCACTTGCTCTGACCATATTAGCGTCAGTGTCTAGGGCAGATTTTCTTTGCGTCCCTTTATATGGTTGACTCATGTGGAAAGCAAAGGTTATATTAGTATGACTATCCATGTGCGCTATGTGTATTGTATATTCAGGGGTATCTCATATATATATATATCGGCCGTTACTGCTTGGTATCCCTTCCCAGATACTCCTTTTCCGCCATGCCATGTAAACTTAATGCGTCCTTCTCTCTCGCTGAATCCCGCCCTTACAGCTCCACCCCCGCTTGCATCCTCCTCATCGCCTCCTTATGTCTATCTATGAGGTCACCCGTCCTCATCCCTCCACTTCTTTGGCTCTCCCTCCTCGTCCTCTCCGCCCCCGCAGCCTGGGCACCCGCGCTAGCCCTCCGCTTTTGGTTGAGCAACTCGTTGCGCCGCGCGTCCATTTTTTGTTGATCCAGACGGTCTGCGGAAGCATCGTGTCGAAGAGAGGTACGCCATGCAGAGACTATAGTCTCTGGGTTCTCGGCGGGTGTGGTAGGCCCGCTATCGGTGTGATATGGTGAGTATGATGCTGATGTGCGGGGTATGAGCTTTGGGTGAGGGGGGAGATTCTGCTGTTGTTGTAAGTGAGATCTGCGGTAGGCGAGGTTTGGGTCATCCGCTACTCGGGCTGCCGGTGTATATTCGGAACCCAAAGAGTTGGAAGAGCTGGTGCGTGCGAGGGAAGTCGCGGAATACCTGGTTTGGAGCTTGCTGTTGCGCTGGCCCATTAATGTACTCTTGAGCATACCTGGAGGTGTGCGGCTGCTGCGTTGAGGGAAGGATGTTTCAACATCTTCCTCTATTGGGGAATCGACGAGAGGTGAATTGAGAAGCGGTGTGGAGGATCGACGGGAGACATGGGTATGCTGCAGCGATGGTTGGGATGGCGTCCGACTGACGGGCTTGCCTTGCGAAGATCGCCGCAGGCTTGACTTTTGTGGCACCAGCGGGTGATGATGCCGTTGGCTCGGAAGTGAGTCCCTTGATGACGAGGCGGATCGATTGATATTGGTGTTGATCCTTATAGGCGATGGCTCTGCGGTCAAAGGTGTCTGTGTGAGCTGAGGCACATTTACGGGTGCGGCACCCTCGGTCATAGTAGGGATCATACCGGGGCCTCTGGAAGGCCTCCGAAGACTTTCGGGTGCTGGTGCATCTGCTTGTTCAAGATGCTTCGCCCATTCATTGGTACGGTAGGCCATCACGACCTTCGAAGCCCTTTCAGGCAACTGATCGTGAAAGCTAGCTGGCATAGCGTGCACAGAAGGCATCTCTGAAGCTGCAACGGAATTGGCATCCAGACCTCTCTGTGATGCTGAGGCTAGTTCATCCTGTGGTTCAGCAACACTCGATCCGTGCGCGGACATCTCGTTCCCATCATTATTTGCTGTGGGGCAACCACCGTCGATCTGTTCAGCAGAACTCCGATTGTCCGCCAATGTCCCTAACGGTTGTGTATGACCATGCTTCAGGTTCTCGAATGTCAGTGGCAGAGAGTCAATAGAGATCAGTGGCTCGGACAACTGATGTTCGTGCGCTGTCTCCAAGGGCGGTGTCTGCTGCTCCGTTTCTGGCGTTCCTCTTTCGGAACGGAGACCATCGCCTACGTCGAAAATTGCGGCAACGGAAGAGGTTTGACCATCGTCGGATGGGATCATGGATTCTCGTTCCGCGGTCGTCTTGGCTGCAGATCGACGCTTCGATATCCCGGGAAATTTGCGAATGAGCGATGAGCGGGAAAATCTTTTCGATAGTCGACTTGGTGGATGGTCCGACGCAGCGAAAGTTGCAATCGATGACCTGTCGTCCATCTGCTGGGTATCTTCATAGGAAATTGTGAAAGGTAAAGGTACGATCGGCGGGCTTGAAAGAGCATCGAATTGGGTGTCCTTTAATGGGTCCCCTATCTCTGCGTTGGACGTATTTAATGATACCCCATCCTGCATTTTTGTGACTGTGTTGATTGGAGAGCCGGTAGAGGACCGAGCCCCGTATTCTGTACCAGCCGAAAGCAAATTCTCCACCGTCGCGGAAGGCATTTCGTAGATGCTGTCTTCGGATGCCACACGAACCGTCACACTCGGCGGTTGCTGCTCTTTCGGTTCGCTGCTACCGGCAGACTTCTTGCCATTCACTTCGACATTGTCTGGATCATGCATACTCATAGATGACTTCTGCGGAGTCGCTGTCGTTCCTGTTCCGACGCCAGAGTCCGTCTGATGCGCTCTGTCACGCGTTTGACCTCCATATGCCACTTCCCACGCCGCGCGCTCTTGCTCATTGCCTTTCTCAAGTTCTCTTCCAATATCAAGTTCAACTTGGCTGTGGCACTGCTCCTCGTCCGCACGTGCAGCTGCCTTCTGATCCCGGTGTTTCTTGACCATCTTCCAAACCTTCAGCTGGGACATGACGCCTAGCAAGAAGAGCAACACGGTAGCAGCAATCTCAACACGAATTCCACGCGTAATCGGATATGGTCCGCTATAATGCGGGGGTAGTATAGCATCATTGATATCTAAATGATCATTAGCAATCCGTCAATACGACGTTTTTGCGACTGGAGAGTCTCACTCCAAATGTATAGCCAAAATTCCTTCAAACCGGCACGGCTAAAGCAATCGATTCCAAGTACGATGACCGTGGCACCAGCGAATGATATACAACCTATGAGACCATATGGGCGAGTATAATGGCTTACGTAAAGTGCATAAGCACCTAGCGTAAAACACACAATGAATACGGCTTTCCCGATAGTCGACCGTATGAGACCGTCAGGTTTGAGCTCCAGGAACCACATACTCAGGCAAAAGCCCCCCAGAGAGCAGGCCAAGCCCTCTGTCAAATCGGCGAAAATCAACGCGCCGCCGCCGAACAATAGTCCTGTACCAAAGGCGGCGACAAAGAAGGCTCCTTGGACAGCATTTGTGACGGGCGGATGCATGACGTACACGATCAGAACCGTTACAGCCAGACTAACCAAGTATGTTGCAGATAGGAATGTATGTAGCCATTTTGTCTTGATCCCGACTAATGTGTACAAGACCCCTGTAAACATCAAGAAAGCGCCGGTGACGGAGAGAGCGGGAGTGATAGTAGGCGTGATAGGAAGGCCGTTGAAGTGAGTGTTCGAGGTCGCTAGTGAAAGTTAATTAAGGTTCAACCACCTGACCGAAGGAATTATATCATACGTACCATTAGCAGCAGGAGCTGCCAGACTTGACGATGGAGTGGCAGTGATAGTGTTTGATATGGAGGAAGCTTTCGTGGAGGTTAAAGTGCCTCTTGTTGGTGAAACGGACGAGGACTGGGTCGCGGTCGCAGAAGGCGCATTGCTACTAGAGCTACCGGCAGCTGATAAGGCTGTTGTGGCATCAGCAGAAATTTGCCGGTTAGTCGGTGCTGTATTACCGTTGCCGGTTGGAGTGTTCGTCGGCTTCGCAGCGACACCTGAAATGGATGATGGTTGACTGCTTGCACGTGCAAACACAGCACGTGGCTGGTATGCCTCCGTGGGACCATTGTGAGCTGCAAAGATGAGGAGTCCCACAAGCGCTATCCAAAACGGCCGCATGCTGGCAAAGATCAGGGCAGCGAGTGTTGGAATACAGCAAGTTCCATGCGAGTCGTGGCAGGTACTGCGAGCAAGACTACCGGATTACCAGGTAGTAGACGTACTATGGACGCTCATGGCCAAGGCAGGGAATCCTCGGTCACTGAGGGAGGAGATAGGTTATGGATAGAAGAACGATTGAGATGCAACCGTTGCAGATAGTAGCATAATATGAACAGGCTTCTGACTGAAGCTCAAGAAAAGAGGCGGTGACAGGTAAGAGACAGCAACAGCATACCGGGAATCGGATAAAGCGAGAGACGACGTCAAAATCTTTTCTTATCCCGATCGACAACCAGCTCAGAGCGAGGCCGGCAAAGCCAAAACCGGGGGAGTGTGGGATTATCGTCGACATGGGTGCTGTATTGGTCTGAAGCTTCCCAGCATCATGGACATTCCGCATGGGCCATCCTATGGGCCAATGGCGGAGACAGAGCACATCATTGGAGGAGAGAAGCGTAGGGGCTGGCAGCGGAGATTACTCCTACTTGTATATCCTGGGGAAGATGGGAAATCGAAACATGGGGAGATCATGGTGGCTTGTTTGACTTCTTTCGGCCATGCTGCAGAACCGAAAGAGGTTGGGCGAATAGAAGAGGAAATTACATTCGGGACACGGATAGGTGTCTCAATCTTCAGTTATCAAACGCGCGCTACCTGATGCAAGCTGCAAAAAGTATCCAGATAAATCCCAAGGGTCTGGGAACACTCTTTGGGTGTATTTTGAAAGTTTCACGTCATCGGATGTTGATGATAGAATCGGCAACATGTTGAGAGATGATGAGCTGTTCTTTCTTCATCCGACCGGTAAATCGTGATAGAGTGGGCGCTAAACACAAAAGTAGCTAGGCTCTGGGTAGCTAGAGGACCCGGTTAGAAAGACAGCACATACGCGCTGCCGATCTTCTGACGATCTTTTTATTTATATTATTCGGGTAGGCAACGTTGAGTGGGTGAGGATTGTATTTTGGGAAAGAGTAGATGGAAATAATCACTGCTTAGAATTCAGGTGAACATGCTCTTTGGTGTTGTGACTTCTCCACACCCTTACCCACCTACCCCTTGATGAAGTTGCTATAAGTAGGCTTCTCAACGTCACTGCCGATATCGAGGGGAGAACAGCCTCTCTCGCCTCTTCGACGGCATCATGCAAAACAATGCTTAATGATCATAAGAGCAGCTGCTAAATGTACCTAGTGTTGTCACGGCTGCAGTTGAGGTACATCTAGTCCGTGGCTCCAATGTCAGGAGCTTCATACAGATTGCAGTTGGTACATTCTTCTTCTGACCACATGATTTTCCAAATTAAAACACTCGCTATGTTCTGCCCAAGGCTACAATATCCGCCAACTCCCTATGAAATGAAAATGGGTCCAAATCTGTACTCCTTGATGCCACCTGACATTGATTCATTGCTGCTTCAATTTCGTCCAGTTTACCATCTCCTTGTTGCACCGTCTGCCTGACCTGTTGATGATCTGGCCAATATCCCATCCCTCATATCCTTATCCAGCTCATCGCCCGTCGGAGAAGTCTCCTAGAGGGACGCTGAATCGCGACAGGTGGTCGTCTTCAGTATCCACGACCACACTACTTATGTCCGTGGTCTCTGACTCGTCGCATGTACCATCATGGGCTGACCCGTTCGATCCACGAGGCAGCTTCAGCACCTCTAGCGCCTGCACGAAGGTGTCGCTGGCGACTTCCATAGGACAAAGTGTAAGGTCGACAGTCACCGCATGAAGCCCACGGATACTCGAGAGCAATCTGTCAACCCCCATCAAGTTCATCAAGTCACCTTCCTCTTCATCCGATTCCGGCTTCTTCACCGCAATATGCAAGTACCGGAGCCCATGGCACATGCTTAGCCGGACGAAGACCTTGCTGGCATCGTGGCCATCGTACGTGAAGCTGATATTCTGCAGATGCGCCGACTGCGTCGGACCGATCTTCTCGAGGAAGTTATTGAGATTCGGGAGATTGTTGAAGCTCAGAGGTTTGCGATAGAAGATTGGCATTGCTTCTTCGTAGACGAGCTTCGAGACCATGAGGAGCATGCGCACTGGTATGTTGTTGTTGTACACCCTGTTCGGGCACCAGTCGTGCGCTGGACAGAATTCTCCCAGTGTCCCAGGTTGTTTCGCTTGGAAGAAGTGCATTTCATAGACGATTGCTCGGAGCTCCGGGAATAATTTTTCCAAGGGAAAAGTGCGGTCCGGCTTCTGAATTGGTTTGATGATGGCGTTTCCAGGGAGAATATGGGGTTCTGAGAATGCATATCTCTCGAGCCCTCGAAGACCAGTGGGACTCTGGTAGATTGACCAGCTTCGGTTGGGAGGGCAGGTGCACGCCTGGTGCATTGCGCGATTCATCTTAGACTATCCTTCGGTCAAGATCAGATGAATGGAAGGTGTGAGTCACTTACTGAAGAGAATGAGGTAGGAACTTTTCTTGATGGGGCCGATTCTTGGATTCTGTCGGGTTGAAAGCTGTAGTGCAATGTGCTCATCGATGTCGCTCAAACAAAAAGCCTATTATGGGATGCAAACGATTATATGTGTACAGAGCTAAACGAGACGACCAGCATGACCAGCATACAGTGCCATAGAACGACAAATTCTGGGAAGGGAAACGAGAGCAGATTTGGGAGGATGCTGAGGGTGTGGAAAGAATGGTATGGTGGGAAAGTGTTCAAAGTTGACAAATTCCGTCAAGGTGAATAATGGCGGCTTAGGTCACGTGCACTAGATTGCAAGCGAGCCATGCTGATCCACAACACCACATCAATGTCCTGACCAGTACACCATCACATGGTATACTACGCTGTTGAAGTGGATTTTCGTCCTTGCCTTAGGTAGGAACCAAATGCTTAGTTTGTTCCCTTCCCATAATTTCAATCAACGCTCTCCACGTCCTCCTAGTTTTCTCGGCTCAAGAAGCCACCCATGCCCTAGGAACCGCGAGGAAGCTTTATGACCTGCAACACACTTTCCAATTCTTTCACTTCTCGAAACCGATCCCATGGATCGTACACCACAACATCGACTGTGGTCAGACCTCGGAGCCTTAGGAGTCCGTCGAGATCTAATACTGTCAACAAGCCATAGTCATCCTTTCTCTCGTTCGTCGGCAGCGACCACATCTCGAAGCCTATACGAAGAGTTTGCAGAGCAGGGCAACCGGCCAGAGCTCGAAAGGCTACGACGGCGTTGTTCTCTCCTTTCCATTTGAACGGGCGCTCGCATGCATCTGCGTTGTATATGAAGGAGATGTTTGTGATGAATGAACGTTGCAAGGCACCGATAGTGTCAAAGAATTGAGTCATCCTATTAAGGCCCTTGAATCCGAAGGTCTTGAATCGGTAGTAGAGCGGCATGCTCTCGTTGTAAACAATCTTTGATACCAGGAAAAGGACTCGCACGGGCACCCAGTTGTTGTAGAGTCGGTGCGGGCACGCTGAACCAGCAGGACAAAGAGTACCCGACTTCCGAGGCTTTTGTTCTTGATCGAAGTGCATTGTGTAGATCGTCTCGCGAATTTCTGGGGGAAGTTCCATGAATGGAAAGACTGGCCGCTTCCCGTTCTTGCAATCCTCGTTTGATTTTGTAACATGACATGAGCTACGCTTGAAGAAGTATGCCTCTTCCAACGCAACCAAGGTGTTTGGTGCGACCCGAGCAAGATTGTCGCAATCGCACGAATGCCGCAGTATCGGGTGAGCCATAGTAAGGGTTTAGTGTCTTATCAGTGTCCTTTAGTAGGTCGCCTCTGGGGTCATCAGCCTAGAACGGTCAACCAGTCAGTCCATTGTCATTTCGTCAAACGTTTACTCACCAGCGTTGATGCGTGGATGCACCAACTGCTGTCAAGGATACAGGATTTACTCAGCAAATCATTAACGCGTCGGGCTGAAACATCATCAATGAATGGTCAAGGAGCTTCTGTTGTTAGATACCTCAAGTTGAGTGGGATGATAACAATGAGAATGGTTTCTCGATGCTGTGACGTAAATCCAGCTTCATGGTAAGGTGTTGCTATTGTTGACACAGGGTCAGTGTTATGTAATTATAAAGTAATGAAACACTGGGGTGCTACCTCAGTGTGATGAAAATTGGGAAGTGTTGATTGCACGAAGTGAGTCACAGCGCAGAATCAATGAATCCCTTACAGAATACTGGGAAGATTCATAAAGACTGGGCTCCATTGGGACATTCTTGTAGATGGGGTAAAGCTGTGCCACCGCCAGTCTTCCTCCCCACAGATATCAGTGAAGTACTTATCTGTGCTAAAGATGGCCTTCAGGACTGCAATAAAATCTAAATCTTCAAGAAAGAAACGAGCGCTCGCCCTCTAGTCTACCGAAGATGTAGTGATGCCCCTTTACATCAGCAAAGACGGAAATACGATCTATGTCGACCAGTCCCCTCTAATAGATTTGAGACTAGACATCGAAAGCCTAACAAGCACTGTAAAGCAAGTGACATGTGCAACAAGCAGACTATGCATGGTCAGCTTACGGCTGCTTCTTTACGCCACAATTCGCTAGACAGAATTCAGATAGTCATCCCCCCCGCGCTCTGTTGATGGTTTAGACCGGAAGGAAATCAGCATCATGTTTGAATGCTGCCTCAACAGGGCACCGTTGCTCCGTGGGACCTAGCTCCAACTGTTGTAGATAGGTATTGTCCCGGGATAATTTCCTCGAGGAACGTGAATATGGCGCGTACTTCCATAGGCAATAGTACCGCGCCGCCAAAGCTGTTCACGATTCTGCAATATGTCACGCTTGGGGTCCACGGTGAGAGCCTGAGTTCCAGCATGAGTGACAGGGGAGAAATCAGTTCTCGGTGACTGTGGTAAGGGCTCGGGCGTCGCTACTGTCCGAGAAATGAGTGTCCGTCCGCGAGCTGATGGTATTTCATGCACGAAACTTCGCTCTGTCGAAGGCACAAACAGCAAGGTTGCGACTTCGGCTTCGGCGTCGATCTCGACGGATGCAGTATTCCTTGATAGGGAAAGAGTCTTAAAAAGCTCACCCTCTGTGATCTTGTTGATTCTCCCAAGTCTTGGATGTCTTGGAGGATGGGCGTAAGCCTTGTAAGCCATAATTGAGAGCTTACGTAGCGATGTACATTGAACCGCAAGCCGACATATTTCCAATGTGTCAATCACGTCGTTGTAGTAGTCCATGCCGAAAGCCAGGCTCGTGATGTAGTCGCGCTGGAAGGGGCCTGCACGGTTGATGAAACCGGACATGCTCCTTGAGGTCCAAAATATGAAGTCCTTGGTCCGGAAATACATGGGCATTGCTTCGCTGTATACCGTTTTGGAGGCCAAAATAATCTCTCCAACAGGAATGTTCGCATTGAAGATATTGTTGGGACACAGGTTCCCCGCTGGACACCACTCGGTGCTGTAGATCTTGATGGGTGGTTGGTTGAAATGGTATGCATAGACCATTGTACGCAATTCTATAGGGAGCTGCACAAACGGAAAGCTGCCGGAGCGCTCAAACTGTGACGCAAAGGTCTCCAATGTCTCATCGAGAATGATGTTTGCGCGGCGCCAGTCGATTCTTTTACAGTTGCATGCGCTGCGCTGAACAACGAGATTGATTGCAGCCATCTGAGCAACCGAGGTATCAGCTGGTACTAGACCCTCTTTGAGACCTGAGGGTCCAAGCCAAATACCTTACCTAATTGAATTCTAATGCTGAAGGGCTATCGCGTTAGGAAAGGACCACCCCAGTCAATAGCAAAGCAACGAGAACAGATATCGGTAGCAAAGCAATCAGAACAGATATCTGTAGCAGAGCTCGGAGCAATGCGCATCAGTCAGGCCCAGCTTGAGGATTTAAAGCAGATTAAGCAAGTGAAGAGCGACTAAGATGACAAGCTGAGCTTGTTGATCTAGCAGTGAGATGTAGCAAAGAAGAGTAAATAACATTGTGTTACCTGGACCCACTAGCACTGCAGGAAACTTGTTGAAAGCCACTTGCCACTTAGAAAGAGCAATATCAATCGCATTCATTCCACTTGTTAAATTACTAGTACCTTAGCATCGATTGAATAGAAGGAGGTGACCAACACCGACAGAAGTGAATTGAGACGCTAGACACGTGACCATTTCTGGCCTAGCGCGTCGCGACCGGAAGGGCTTCAACCTGGAAACCCACTGGGATACAGGTTCAATCACCACAATTTCTCGCAAACTCATCGTTCATCCACCACCCACAAGCCCCCACCACCTCTATCAACCACCCTCTAACAATGTCCTTCCTCCTCCGCCGCCCCCCTCCCCTCCCCTCCTCCCTCTCCACCATCACTCACCTCACACCCAAATCCCTCCCCCCCTTCACCAACGCCCTCCTCCCCCGAACCTTCTCAACCTCCCCCCCACGCCCCATCGCCAAAATGACCATCGTCGGCCGCCTCGCCGCAGAGCCCGAACTCGTGCCCACAGCCTCCGGCAACGACATGGTCCGCTACGCGCTCGGGACGAGCCACGGACCGAAAGACAACCGCCAGACGAGCTGGTGGAAGGTGGCCTGTTTCGCGCCGGAGGGGGGGTTACGGGATTTGGTTATGGGGTTGGGGAAGGGGTGAGTCTTGCCCGATACTATTTACTTGGAGTGGGGATTGGGAAAGGGGGTTAGGGGGGGAAGGGCTGAGATGGGATCGGAGAAGAAGGTGAAGGTCTGGCTGACTTTGGATGTGAGTGATAGGTCAATGATCTACATCGAAGGCGAAGCCTCAATGCGGAAATTCCAGAAGGCAGACGAAGCAGAGCAGCAAGCGTTGAGCATCGTCCAGCGTTCGTCGCCCAACCTCTCCTCCTCCCTTCCCGCCAATTTCTGACGCCATCACAGGAAATATCGAGATCCTAGACAGGCGGCCGCATTCGAGCGATGAGTCTACGCCTGCGACCGAGGGGGAAGAGTTTCCTCGTGCGGACGAAAGCGGCAGGTATACTCGTGGGAACGAGAGTGAGACGCTTCGTGAGGCGATTGATCGACGGAGGTGAGGGTGTGGGGACGTAGGGAGTATGGTTGTTTGTATTGGGGGACATATCGTATCTTCACTCTTGTGTATTCTTGCTTGATGAGACAGCCGGCGAGCCTGGGCGATGTTGTACCATATTCAAGATGGCGAAGGGCTGTCAATGTTAGATAGTTTGAGGCCTCTGCAGCGTAGCAATTCATGGCGCAACGAATTTGCAAAAAGTTATTTACATTATCTTGAGCCATGTTCCCACGTTGCTCTCTATATTTCTCGTGTATTGGCTAGCAATCATCACAGCTCCGCCCGCACAACTGCGCCAACAGCCAAACCTATATTCTGGAAGAAGACCCCCTCCAAGACGGCCTCCCCTTCCTCGACCGCCCATTCCCCAGCATCCATCAGCCGTATTTTCCACGTCTCGCGCTCGTGCTGCTCCAGCTCTTCCCACTTCTTGTGAGTTTCGCTAATGACAGTGTCCGCATCGCGAACATCCGCCGAAAGCGCTTTACTGGCTTCATCGTGGCGAACGATAATACCAGATGCCGAGTGCTGTGACGCCGCGGTTCCGGAATACCACGAAGTCCGGCGAGAAAGCAAGTCCCGTAAACCGAGCTTCTCTTTCGCCGATGTGACGCCCTTTCTCGCTCGATCGGCCGCATCTGCCACTCTCTGCTGCGCGTGCTTGGCGGCCTCCTTCGCTCCATCAACTGCGCGTTCCGCACCCTCCTCGATTTTCTCGTGCTGTTGCTTGAGACCCTCCATGCCCTCCCAGACTTTGCCCTTGGTCCCATCCGATGCTTTCTCAGCACCCGATGCTGCAGCTTTTCCAGATTGCTTGATCGTTTCTTGCACACTGTCTTTGATCTCCGCAGCCCGGAATTTCAATTCTTCCAAAGGCTTAGTCTCTAGACCGGGAATTTCCACAACCTCGCGATTCTTTGTTGCGTGTTTGACACTGTTCTTAATGTCGCCAATCTGGCTTTTAATGCCCTCCATTGGCCTCGTCTCTACACCAGGCACGCTCAGTTTGTCCACAACATCCTCGAACATGTATGGCCTCGCAATCCACCCATGCACTCTATCACCGAGCCACCCTTTGGCTCCCAGATACTCAGGCGTGCCGCCCCTGACCTCGGTGAAAGCCTGCAGGAAGAAGGCGCCGATGGCAATCACAATGGCACTGATCAGCACTGAAAAGGCCGTTTGCGTGGCTTCGCTGCGGCCTGGCTTAGTAAGGACATATCGACTTGGTCGTTGCTTGGCTGTAGGCAGCGGGTACGGTGTCAAAGGTAGGGTCTGCACGACGACTGTTGAGGCGATGGAAGTGGAGGCTAGCTTAAGATATTGCGGTGGTGCGGTTGAAAGCTCCGAAGGTAGGTGGAAGGTGGACAAGGTGAGAGAAGTGACTTGGAGTTCGTGGACGTTGCGAACAAAAGCAAAAGTACGGAATTTGAGCGATGGGAAGGGAGGATTAGATGGGTGGTCAAGAGTAAGTATTGAGATCGAATTATCCTGTCCAGCGACAGCAATGACGGTCTGAGAATTGTCGGAAGGGTTCGAATGTAGGAGCAGGGAGACTGAGAGAGCTGTAGCCGATTGGACGGATCGGTTAAGGCGCTTCCGGAGGATGATGTGGCCCAGCGAGGATGGTGAAGGAATCTGAAGGAGGAGCAAGTCGGCACCAGACCGGTTGGGCTTGTTCTGAAGTACAAGAAGAAGATTCTGTGTGAGGAAGCGCAGAGACCGGAATTTTGGTCTGGCATTGGTTGAGGCGAAAGTGTCGGGATGTGGTGTACCGTACGCGAAGATAGGCTCCGAGTCTTTCGTGTCCATTGGCGATATCTCGACGATATAGACTTCATAATCGGTGCAGTATGCAAGGTGATAGCGTGAACTTTGAGTTTCGATTATATCCACGTCTGCCGCTTCCTCTCCTTTCCTCAGCCGTATTCTGCGAACCACATCTTCGGCAGAGGGGCTCTTCTTTCCAGCATCGAAAGCAATGATCTCGCCTTCAGGTGCAAGGCCCGTCGCAATTGCCCCAAGCCTGACATCTTTTTCTTGCTTCGGTCGCGACAATCTCAATAGCCTCTGATATGTCTCCTTCTGCGCGGCTGTGCTAGGTGTGAATAGCGCGGCTTGGCCCAATGCTTTTGTCGCGTGTTTCGACTCTAACGCCTGTTCTCTCAGGGTCTCGGCAGCACCAGGGACAACCTTCTTCCTCGGGGGATAACGCAGCTCGAAAGAGCGGAGGTGTTCGTTTCTGCCGGCATTCTGGGCTTCGGTAGATGAGTTGATACCTGCTAATGCGATGCCCGAGGCTTCTGTCGACCGCCCTATGGCCAAAGAAGTGACCGAGTCTTCCTCTGACGAGAGCTTTACGTCGGCGATTTTGGAGACGATTTGCTTGCGAGTGGTATCGATGAGCGTCTTGGAGTCGCTGGTTAGTGTAATCTTGTGTGCAATAGGCTCAACGCTTACTATTTCATTGCGCACACCAGTCTTTGACTGACCACCCCCTCCTCCCACCAGGAGAAGACCGTTACTATATGGATCGAAATCGGCCGCATATAGTGGATAGCCTAGGGTAACTGTTGCAGTAGCTATTGGGGGCACCATTATGCAAGCTCGAGGAATATGGATATATAAGTTACCCGAACGACAGAGGGGTATTGGAGAAGTAAGAACAAGAGCTTACACAAACATTATGTATAGAGAAGGAAGACCTGCTTCATTGAGAACAAAGCAAATATTGGGCCAGCGAGCTATTAAACCGCATCCGAAAATTTGACCCTAGGCTTAGGGTTGAAGAGTGCTCCAGATCCCTCCCGTTGTGTCAGGAAACACTTAAATCTGCTCTCAGTAAGCATCGGACGATGTTATGATGGCCTGGTCGTGGCGACAGAAGAAATTGTCTGCTACTATCAAATAGGGTGGTTGGGAAAATCGACAGCGCCCGCGAGGCTTAATGCAATGGCCTTTCACGCTCAGTAATATTACATCTTCTTTCGAAGCAAAGAACCGCGCATTTCTAAGCATGCCATTCCGCTGGGCAAGCCAGACCATCGTTATCGTACAATCGTCAGCTCATAAGTCGTAGTAAATGCGTCATCTACCGAGCCATGCGTTAAGCCAACATCCTCCGGGCCACTGTGAATTGACAAGGAACCGATGCGCGAACACCGGGCTTTAGCAACTCAGCTTGGACCTTTTCGCAGAGATCCCGGACATCCCCCTCTTTCCAGTGCAGTTGCTTGGTCAGAAGCCGTAGAGACATGGCCTCCAATCCCTCCAGAGTCAAGATTAGAGCCATTTTCCCTGATATCTGCTTCCGCGGGTCGTCAGACCATGTACCAAGCGGCACATCAAGTACCCTCGACCTAGCCACGCTGAGACCAGAAGCCTCTATGATAGCCTTCTTAAGATGACCTAGGCCAATGGGTGTCCCAGCTTTTTCGGCCGCAGATTGACATGCCCCATTGAAGATGCTGAGGTAGGAGTCCGGCGAGTTATTCGGATCATTGATGAGCCCAAAGTCCGAGACCTCGAGCGATCCACCCGGCCTCAGGTGCTTGCAAGCTTCGGCATAGATCGCACACCAGTTGGAGAAAGCGCCACTGAGTCCCCGAATGTGGATGAACTCAAAGGGTTTGCTGTAGGTCCACTCCTCTCGCGCGTCGTCGACCTCGAAGAAGACATTGGGCGGGACCTCCGTGGGTTGGAACGGCGTGATGTCTGTGGCAATGATCTCAGCATCAGGAAATCGTTCGGCGATGGCAGTGGCCCAGTCCCCCGTGCCCGTGCCGATCTCGAGGATCCTAGTCACACTGGCAGGAACACGGGTCATGCACAATTGGCCGTCGAGAACCTGTAGGAAAGCTTGGTGGGTGATGGCAAGGCGGGTCTGCTCGGCTTCGTCGTTGGGCATGTAGTAGTCACCGCTACAGTAAGATCTGCCGTGTTCGATGCGTTGCTGCTCCAGAAAGCTGCCGGTCAATGATTCGGTAGAAGCCCTGCTGTGGTCAGACAATCACGTTCAAAGTTGCAAACCAGAGAGCTAGCCACCCACTGTGATCTGTCTGACGGGACCCCCGAGCCGGAATTCTCCCCAGCGATGCCCTCTGTTTCTGGCTCCTTGCCGGTATTGTGCCCTGCCCCTTCCTGTTCGTCTACCTCAATTGTCTGGTCCATTCAGGGCCAATCTTCGAAAAATGAAATGATGGGTTAGAATCGTAGAAAGTAATACAAGTCCATGAATTCAGACCGACAAGGGGGACCAAAGGAAAGAAAAGAAGGCAACTAAGTGAAAAGTGAATGCAGGTCTCAGAGACAGTGAGCGTCTGGCCAACTGAGTCCCTATTAGTACTGAATGACAGTTGCCCTGCCAACTCGCTTGAGGACAGGAGGAGATGCGGCCCAAAAAGAGAGAATAGGCAGGAGCAAATCATAGCGCAAGCATTGGGATGACACACGATAGACTGAGGTATAGGGTAACGCTTAATGAAGGCCGCGGATACGGCATTTTTCTTCTATTTCCAGACCAAAGGGACGATTGTAATCATGCATGTATGTGAGTGGCAGAGTAATTGGGACCTGCAGTAGCAGACAGTAGTTCCACTGTAGTATCGGTCTCACTAAGGTACTTACTTTCGTAAAGCTCGAACCGAGGGAACCCTTAGGCGAACCTGCACGATTACCTCATCCTCACTATCTATCAGGAGTACACATAGTACGATGTCTGTAGGTATGGAAGTCTCGCTCAAGCAACGATTGCAGCGATCTATACTACCATATCATTCGGATATCAAGACTGCTTCGACCCAAGGACAATCGCCCCAATCCCTCGTAAACAGGCTCAGATGGAAGAATGAGCCATGACCGATGTCTAAATTGGGTAAGAGCCTTCAGCCAACAAGCGCGCTCCGGCAGCCATCCCGTCAGAGATTCGTTTCAGGCTACTGCGAAACAACGTCGATTGCGTTGGCAAATTCCAGCTGCCCGACCCTTGGGACTAAATCCGTAGGAATGGGACTCGCTGATGCCGCTAACCGCTCCGTTTGCGCTCCATCTCCACCAACCGCTTCTATAGCTTGGAAACCCAAACGGGAGCCTACTTATCCACCATGCTTTCTGCAGCTGATGCTCGGAAATGCCCAAATCGATAGGCTCGCGACTCAGCTGCTAACCCTGGACAGCCACGTGCAGCATCCATTCGTTTCATCCCTCGGCATATCTGGGAATCCGCTCAGTCGGTTTCCTGCTGCGTGAACCCTGGCAATTCCCCCTGGACATCTGCCCATGTCTTTTGCCCCTCGACAATGCTTTTGATGGCGTTGCAGATCTTGTCCTCGTCCGATCGTACCTGTTTGGTGCTATCCCGGTCTCGGAGGGTGTATGTGTTGTCCTTGACGGACTGAAAGTCAACGGTGATACCCAGGGGCGTACCGAGCTCATCATTCCTCGAATACCGCTTGCCTATCGACGCAGAAGAGTCATCAACTCGGTTGGAGATCCCTAGCTGCCGCAACTTCTGACCCATGCGTTGGACCAACGGCTTGAAATCCGAATGGCTGGAAAGCGGTACCAAAAGAACCTTAGTCGGAGCGATCGGCGGTGGGAACGACAACACCTGGAACCGTTAGCCAGGAAAAGACATGCAGGAGAGCGGAAGCGGCTTACGCCACGCTCTTCGCTGCCCTCACGCGACCAGTAGACATGCTCCATCAGACTGTACAGTATTCTGCCAATTCCAAAAGCCGGCTCGATCACATTCGGGGTGTATTCACGGATGTGCTCAATTCTCGTGCGTTTCTCAATCTGAAGCAAATCCTTGTCGATTTCAACTCTGCCGTTGCCAATGCCGGGAACGTCAATTTCGATCTTGCCTTTTTCCCGTAGATCAAGCGACAATTTCTCTCGTAGCTCTTGACTCAGACTCTCCACAGCTGCTTCAACAGCTTTGCCGTCTTTCTTGAATCTCGGACCAAACTTCTTCTTGTCGATCTCGGTCTGCCATTCTTCTACCTTCAATGGCTCCCTTCTTGTTTCGCGCACGCAGAGTGGAGCACCCGTCTTCTTTGAGTGGACAGAGAGATCGAAAGCACTTCGGTCAGCGCAGCCGACGCACTCGATCCAGCCATAGCTCGTCAGGAGCTCCGCATCCCAGCAGTCGGCAGCATAATGAGCCATCTCGTTCGCCATATGCTGTCTAAAGCGCATCTTCTTCTTGTCAATGCCCAACCGCGTCAGAAAAGTATGTATTCTGGCCATAAAGTAGCCTAGTGTTTCGCTATCCACCAGACCTGATGCAACTGCTTCTCCGATGGGCACTTGTCTCACCTCCGTACGACCTTCGAGTTGCACTTTTCGGTCCAGTAGTACAAGTTCAATATCCTTGACTTCGTGAAAGCGGGGATGCTTCTTGCCGCCTTCCGGATCCACATAATGCTCAATCTCGGCCATCAAAAATTCTCGGACTCGTAACAAACCGGCTCGTGGCGAGATCTCGTTGCGAAACGCTTTGCCAATGCACGCGGACGCAAATGGCATTGCTTGATTATTGAATTCAAGCAACTTCTGGAAAGTAAGGAATTGACCCTGAGCAGTCTCTGGCCGGAGGTATCCTGGCAGATTGCTGCTTGGACCAATGGATGTTTGAAACATCAAATTGAATGCCACCGGTGGCAGGAGGTCGCCGCCTGTGGCTGGGTTTTTGATATTGTACTTCGTCATGAGCAGACCCAGCTCGTCCCCGCTATAATTGTCGATCTTTGCAAGTATCTCCTCGTATTCCTGTACCAACGAATCCTCGAGCTTTACAGCTTCAGCGCCTTTGATCTTCTTCTTGCGCTTTGCTTCCTTTTCCTCGTCCACCACCACTTTCTGACCTCTAGCCTCTTTATCGCCTTTCAATCGTAGTTCCAGGACTTCTTCGACCAGATGATCTGCTCGATAAATCTCCCCCGTCTTAGGATCTTTACACATCCAATCCGCAAATTTATCCACATGGCCGCTTGTCTTGAGTACCTCATGAGGTGTCAACATCGTACAGTCGACCTCGAGCATGTCTTCTTCCAAGACGAAGTGCTTCCGCCATGTTTCAATGATATTCGCTTGTAATGCGCAGCCGGGAGGGCCATAATCGTACAGTCCAGAGACGCCATTGTAGACTTCGAAAGCCGGGGTGTAGAACAAGCGCCGACGAAGTAGGGAATCCAAAGTCGTACGATCTAAGGGTTGGCCGGTCAAGGTGGTACTGGTAGCCATTGTAGGGTCACGCTTGGGCAATTGGAATTTGCAGTTGAACGCTGTCGTAGCAAATGTTCGCCGTCTGGTAGCATAGGAAGCGCGCTGGGGGTAAGGGATTGAGTAGCGCCAGAGTCGATACAAATGGCGCATATAAGTCGAAAGATTGGCATATGACTGACATTGAAATTGGTCAGGTCTTCGCGAATGCCCGCAAGAAGCCCAAAAACTTAGCCGAGGTTAGACCGAGGCCCTGCTTCTGATTGGTTTATTGCAATACGTTCTCCAAGCTGCGGAAAAAGAACATTGTCTGCAAATTGCTAGGAGATTATCTTCTATGTGTAGTTGAAAAGCTCGAGGCTTGTCATCTGAAGATCCATGGCGTCCAAGAAGTTCAAGCTCTCGCCAAAAGCCTCTCTACCATTCAAAACCGGCAACAAACAAAAGCGCGAGAATCTACACATCAACCGAAAGAAAGCGCAAGACAATATTCAGCGGGATCTTCGCTTCAGGCGAAGAAGAGAAGAAGACAAAGACCCTAGACTACGAGAGGAGCGCGCAAAGCAAAATGTGCCATTGACATTGGAGAGGAAGCGGGTCTGGGATGAGGTTGATAGAGACACTGGGGATGGGCTGGGAACAAGTGTAGATGTTGAACGATTAAAGCGTCAAAAGTTGGAGGGTGAGGCGACCGATGCAGCAGAAGCCGAGAACGACGTCCTAGGATCTGAGGAAGATGGTCAAGACGACAGAGACAGCATGATCGATACAGCAAGCGATATCTCCACAGAGGAAGCTAGACCCTCATCTCCCAAACCTTCGCGTGCAAAAACGGCGACAGAAAGAGCTACCTCTCCCACTAGATCAACCACAAGCACCAACCTTGACCTCACTCCTGAAGCTCTCGCCTCCCGATTCCCGACTCTCTTCTCTCCGCCCTCAGCTGCTCCCAAGATCCTCATTACTACCTCCTTGAACTCCACACTCCACCACGAAGCCAAGTTACTCACGACCCTGTTCCCACACAGCTCCTACGTCCCTCGTTCTGCGCATTACTATGGCCATAAGTATTCCGTTCGTGAGATCGCCTCCTTCGCCTCGAACCGAGAGTACACTGCCCTGCTAGTACTGAAGGAAGACCAAAAGAAACCAACAGGACTGACTTTTGTACATCTGCCCCACGGGCCGAGTTTTACTTTCAGCATTAGCAACTGGGTCGAAGGGAAAAAGCTGCCAGGCCATGGGAATCCTACGGACCATATCCCAGAGCTTATCCTCAACAACTTCCGTACGCCTTTAGGGCTCTTGACAGCGCATATGTTCCGCACGATGTTCCCACCTCAACCTGAGTTGCAAGGTCGACAAGTCATTACTTTACACAACCAGCGAGACTACATATTCGTGAGGCGGCATCGATATGCATTTCGTGAAAAGCGGGAAACGGAGAAGAATGTGGTAGGGCCAGATGGGAAAGAGGTGGAAGGTGTGAAGGGCATAAGAGCGGGCCTGCAAGAACTGGGGCCAAGATTTACGTTGAAGCTCAGAAGGATCGACAGGGGCATACAAAGGGGCAGCGGCCAAGAATGGGAATGGAAAGGAGGAATGGAGAAGGTTAGGACGAAGTTCCAGCTCTGATACGACATAGACACCGGCGATTGCGATCATTGCATAATCCTAGCTTGCCGAAACCTCACAATGTGGGCATCAACTCTTTATTCTCATCCTACCCTTCGGCGGCTGTCTGCGATTGTGTCCTCAGCTCAGATTTGTCCTACAATACAGTGTTGGACTGATGATCCGTTTCCCGTTGAGACTGTCGGGATGGATTAGCGGACGTGTTTTTGCCAGGGTGAAGGCCATGAATCGTAATATGTAAAGGAAGTCCCCCTTTCCTTGCATATTGCGCTTTTCCGAGTTTCATTCCCTCTACTTTCTTACTAGCCTCAACCCTATCTGTCTCATCGTCCATGTCAAGAAGAACCCGCATGATAGCGGCACTCTCATAGTCTAGAGACGACTCTCGTCGCGAGAGGCCGTTAAGTGTCTCTTCGTCGATGAGCGTACGAAACACTTCGACTGGCATGGACCCCAGAGCTGGGACCCAAATCGTTGTCTTGTCGGCCGTTATCTTGCACCCCTTGGGGTATTGACTAGTAGCACGATGAATTCCCCTGCTTCTCCCTGCTTCTAAGCGCTCTCCTGCTTCTAAACGCTTCCATGCTTCTAAACGCTCCCCTGCTTCTCATCGCTCAATGGCATGATCTTGTAAATTGAGGCGCCATCTTAAGACGTCGCATTTCGAGCAGTCGTCTAAAAGAAAAACGGACTAGCAGCTCGACAAACAAGCAGAATGGCCGCCAGACGATTCGCACACATGTCGTCACGGAATCGTTTGTCGAAGACACAAGAGTCGCATATACTTGCTTTACGTTGACAAAAGATTGTTGAAGCGTTGATCTCAAACTGTAACAATATCCTTCAGACGCGTATAGGTGCCAGGGCCGCCAGTGATACCTTGACCCTTTCGTAGGCAGCAGTAGTGCCAATCGTACGCTGAAAAGCCAAGCTTGTACGCAAAGGCTTGTACACCTTGATGGCCCAAAAGCCATTAGCCGAATCATGATCATATGCGCATAGTCATGTTTCTGTCCTTCGGATTCACGGCCACACAGACGCGGTATGAGACCACCGAACGAGAGACTCTGTCTGTTGTCAAAAATCTTGGGCGAACGAGATGGCTAGTGCAAGGATTCCAGTACCCAGTGAAGCTGTACACAGATCATCAAGTTCTACTAGAATGTCTCCAAAGTGGAGATATGACTGGTAGGCTCACGAGATGGCAACTTACGCTTTCGGAGTACAACCTCGACATCACTCATGTTCCTAGTAAAGAACTCGCCACAAGATAATCTCTGGCTAAGATGGCCCAGCCAAAGATGGGGCAAAAAGTTTCGACATTGATTCCCAGTCTCGCGAGTGCCGTACGTAATGTCAACAAAGGGTCGAACATCGGGTATTGGAGCGTTCCATGGGTTGCTGAAGATGGCACAGAGGGCGCCCATCCGGCGCACCGTGGTATGAAAACGGGTGTAATGATATTAGGCCCTTAGTATTGATGTGCGTGGGTGCATTAGCCGTCACGGTGGAAGAAGCACGTAGGTAACAATACTCGAAGATCGTGACGGGATTCTTTCTTTTGGGATTTCCGAAACAGCAGCCCAATGGCTATTCTCCGCAGTCGACTTCGGAGTGAAGAGCATTTCGCCTCCACTGATCGAAACAATCTCTCCCACTTAGCGAGTTCCTGAACCAGAGTTGAGGTGCTTAGCTTGCCTGCAAGTTTTTGACTCCTCAGGAGTAGATTAAGGGAGCTGTGGTCATGGCAGAGCTTTCTTCCATTCGTGTAAACGATTTATAGATCGCACCATACATTTCTATTTTCACGCTCGATGCCAACGAGAAAGACAGGATCCTTCTTCCCCTTTTCCGCGTCCGGGTGATGTTTGAGATGCCCCTGAGCCCGCGCTCAGCAAGATGAGCATCCTTCGAGAATACCATATGTCTTGTCCCGACGGCGGCAACCATCTAAAAGAGAACGTTGCGGAGATTCTCTCAAGTCAAGGAGGTCGAGCCCGGGCGAGGGGTTTCAAAGACGGGTATCAGCGAATCGTTCGGAAGTCATCGCGTAGCAAAACATGGTACAAATACAGGCCCAAGTCCGTTCAGATGGCATGTTGTAGGATAGAATGTAAGCAAATCCTAAGCACAACCTCCTCGGTTTCCACTCTGGCTATGATGGTGGTTATACATGCGCATTTCCGTCTGAATCTTCGACGCGATGTCCGACTTGCACAGCCATCCGAGATTGCCGACAGTGTTAAGAACTTCATGTTCCATCCAGTACTGCGGCGTTGTAGGGGCAAGAAGTCGCTTCCTAAAATTGTCCAAATTTGGGAGGAATAATCGCCAGTCGTCGACTCTTCGATAAGCATAGTGACCAGAACTCTCCATTGGGCTGAGTGGGACAGCAATCAGGGCGAGATCTTATGGTGTCGTCGCCGACTTTGTTATCAAGAAAGTCGACGGGCTTATGGAAGGTATCACGCAGCCCTTGATCTACCGTTAGAGACCTGATAGTCTTTGCACCCAGCAGGGCGTACGCTACTCTGAGGATGCACAAGTTTTATACGGTCATGAAGTCAAGAATTCACTTATGTATAGATAAATAAAGAGAAAAAATTGACGGCTCTGCGCAGTCTCATTAACAATGACTGCCTCGCAACAAGAGCTTTGTTCCAATTCGTTTTGCTTGTTCGCTGGTGATTATTGGGCTGGCGATTCGTTCCACCGAAGAACTGCAGTAGTCAATTAGGTGAATATGACCAGTGATAGTGCCGATGACCACGACCCTGATCCTGGGCTGACTACTATCCTGGGGATAGGACTTGCTGCTGTGGCGGGTGTAGGTCTTGGATTTGAAGATGAGCTGCAATCTGGTAGTACTGCACTCCTTGTTGTGGTAACTGCCAACAACTTGCCTGTTGTTTGATATTTGCATCAAAATCCTTGGCTGAATGAGTTCCTGGTCTAGACTTCGTGCAGCTCATCTTGTGGACAGTCTTGACATGGTTACGGAGATTTCCGGTGCTGATCCAGTTTCGCTGATAAAGTGTTGATGTATTGCAGATGTCGGATCCATGGCTGCGGTGAGAATTGCAGCACCATCAGCTCATGCAATGCGGTTTTGAGTCCAGTGATTCAAGGACTCTGCTCATCATACCCCTGGGAGCTGTCTCTGCCACAATAGGATTTTTATTTGGGGCAGCTGCATAGACTCAGGAGCTGCGTAAAGAACAAAGGGGTCTGGGGGTCAGGCTAGATTCACTAATTACGCTGGGAGACTGATACAGACGACTGAGCTTGGCCAGAACATGGGCATAGCGTGCCACATACTCGACTCTAGGTCGGTAGGAAGAGACAGTGTGATGATAATGAGCCGTGATAGGTTTGGAAAGGGGTTAGAATGTACAAGGGGGTTCTTTAGAGGGCAACTTGTGGATTCATATGAGAAGGTATATTGACCTTGAAGGTTCAAGTAAGCTTTAGATATGCTCTATAGCGGAGAGCTTACGCGTACGGATCAAGGGAAGAGGAAACTAGAAGAAGAGAAGATCTCTGTCCGTGATCTGGTTGGCGACACTGATAATAGATTTGGTCTCTCTTGATACGAAATATATGGTTGCCGACTTTTTAGGGCTCTACCCATCTCATACGGAGCACCGAACTGCGTGGTCTGGCCACTTGCAGTTGCCACACGCACCGGTCTAGTGGCCCGCGGGCTTTCGGCACTCCAGGAAGGATCTCCCATCACGAGCATCTCTGCGTCGAAAGCACATTTGTCGCACGAAGCGAGGGGTAGAAGTTTGCGCGATTGGATGAGAATCGCGTTGATGTATGATGTTCGACTACGACGCTGAACGGGTGTCTCATCTTCTGTATTCAGTACTTCCGACAAGTCTCCCCCCGAAAACTCGATCTCACTCTCCGCGCCCAAATTGCCATTTCAAACGCTTTGCCGGCCTGGAGCTTGGTGCTGGAGTCGGCAAGATAGATGTGCTCGAGCCTTGCGACGGCAATACGAATGGCGATGCTGCCCAAGACGAGTATAAGCCAATCCGTGAAAGCGTTGTCTGATTCCTCATTTTTATCTCTGAGGATTTGTAAAAGGTGGACTAATTCTGGGACATGTCTTGACAAATACTTAACGTCTTGGGCCTGAAGCCGTATAATCCACACGCACAACTATGTCTCTCTACTTACTCATGGTATTGCTTGATCCCACCCCGCCCTTGAATCGACATGAGTGAGCGTTGGACTCACAGATCTTACACGGTCTTGCAAGACAGTCCATGCACGGTTCGCAGGAGCCGTCAGGATAATCACCCGTCTCCGTTTCCTCTTCACAAATCGAGCAGAATCCAAGATACCAACGATAGCTAGCCACATAGGCCGTCAATTGTCGACAACAACCTGCACTGGCAGGGCCGAATGTCTTGTCATCTGCTCCTTCGCCGAGGCTATCACGAGATCCATAGACGGGAGCCAGCGAATCTCTTGCTCACCGGCACTAGCTGGCATTACTCCCAACGTCTCGAGTGCGCGACTCCCTCGACGAAGCCACATAAGAGTGTGAATGCCTGAGATGCTGGAGGACCTAATGCCAAAACGGACAAGCAGTCAGCGTTGCAGTGAACGGTGAAGTTATCGCAGCTTCGCGTCGATTTTCTCTCGTCTCCAATTGTGGGCTGCAGCATTTTCCGGACTCGGTATATATTTTGCTCAACCAATTCCACCAGGGCATGATGTATACAGGATATCGGCTTGATCCAAGTGAGCTTTCCAGGGGTAGTCCGCCCCATTGTTGTGAAAATTGTTCAACGAGTGTTGAAGCGTTGTATGGCACGCATCGGAATCTGCCTGTCTGTTCTCGAAAAACTTCGTACTGTGATTTTTGCTGTATCGTACAGACTAGAAAGCCAGGCTCTAGTTACGGAAAACCTTCCTTTACATCTGTCGTCAACAGGTGAAAGGGTTCTCGTGTTCGATTCTATACACCATCTAGCTTGTCAGCCGCAGAGTCTTAATCGCCTGACTCTACCAATTCGATTTCGAAGCCGCCCGAGTGACTGTGGACCGACCTAGACTTTATGTGTCCTCCAAGACAGCACTGCTCAACATAAAGAGAACCGAACTTGTGTGGTGTTACATGCTGATTGTAAAACAACAGGGCAGAGAATTACGTCTCACTCGATCATGAGATGATTGACAAAGAAGGGGAGAATGGTGCGATCGCACAAGACGTTGGCTGACAAGTGAGTTCAAGGTAAGCCGACAAAGTCAGGGTCACCACCTTTTGACGACATTGGGACCGCCAATGGATGCTAATTGACTCAAAAGAATACAGTTTGATCAAGGTACAAGTGAAATGGAGGTCGCAGATCAACAAATCGCATGATAAGGACGTCCGTTCAAATAGAAAGTTGCCTTAAAAATGGATTGAGAGAAGCATATGAGATGACGTTGATCAGTACTACGATAGCGCATTCTTTTCCATGAAGAGCGGATCCAGGGCAGATATATCGTTCCGCCTCTGCTTGCCATTCGCATTTCAGGCGAGCTTAATGAGGTCGGCCGCCGTGAATATAATTCTACGCCGCCTATAAGAGTCTGCTCCGGTGCGTGATCAGCTCAATGAAGCTGAACGGCAGGGAAAAGAGTAACAATGTACCTTGACAAAGATTTTGGCGGTGAACAGCTCCGACATGCGTAGCTTCTGCATAAAAGCCACAGTCTGTACAATTTCTCTGCCACTGAAAAAGCGACCAAAAATATTGGCTAGGAGATCCCTTTACTGTGGGGAGACATTGTGTGCCGTGGTCGACGACGACAGAGCTTTGGCGATCAATTGCTTCTTAGCGTTTTTGTCAGGCAACGGGATGAACACCTGGCTATTGAACCGTGACCAAAAGGGCCCGTCGATCTTCTTGGGGTGATTGGTGGCTCCGATGATGATTATACGTTCCGTGATCGACTCGATGTCAGACCAATTTTCGAGTAGATTCCGCCGGCTCTGGTCATCGTATTGATACCTAGGGTCCGCCCTCGTACCCGCATCCAGGAGACAATTATTAGTAAAGAGCTAACCCTTTGGATCTGATAAGTTGAACCTTCTCCATGATTTAGCCTGCACGCTGCTTTATGGAGTAAAAGTACTGTCCATTGGATTCTTAGAATCATAAAAAGAGAAATGAATATTATATAGTAATGCTCCAAGTAGTTATCGTGCTGTGCTCAAGTATCTCTCTTTTTGGGGGAATTATTGATGAAGTACGTAGGGCTTCCTCTTGTCATAATATAATATCTACAATGTTAAGGCAGCGTTTTAGAAGTGTGCTGGGTGCGTTCAAAAGACTCTAAAAGTACCAAGTCAAGCTCTGCACGGAGTTACCAAGCGTGCGTGATTTGGTGTAGTGCCCACCCTCCTTTTTGTGGCTGAACCTGAATTTGGAGTCAAGAGCGAGAAAGTTATGACGAAGTTCGTTCATCCACATGCTGACAGCGTTGATAAAGACGAAAAGAAGCATAGCGCAACTGGCGCTCGACTAGCGAGACGAAAGACTGTGCGTCTGACATCAGTGTGTCCAAGTCGGGCTTGGGGTCGTGGAAGATAGAGTGCTGGTCCTCGAGGGGTGGGAGAGGCGTGGGACCGTCTGGATTGTCTGCGGACATTTTTCTCCCTGTCTTAACGCCCTTGTATGGCATGCTGGATGAGGACGGCCAGGGCCGCAGCTGTCTTGCCGAGGCCCATATCATCGACGAGCAGCCAGCATCCTATCACGGCTTCGACAACTGGAGCTCATGCCACAAGTAGCACTTGGTGCTATTGGAGTTGGCGACACCCTTCTAGGTCGAGGATAGAGTCCTTGAGCTGCCCGTTGGAATTGCGGTAGGTAGGCGTCCTGGCAGATTGCATGTTCATCGCACGAGTGATCAGCAAAAGGCAATTTGACGTGGCGACTCGCATCTCAAGTCTCTGGGATAATGATTCCGCAGACTTTTGTTTATCGAAGCACCGTATTGCTCCGCTTTCCGCATTGATAAAGCAGTTTGAAAATCACGGCGGAGTGAGATCTTATGATGAAGTAGCCGCCGAGTGTGCCACCGTCACGCTCTCCTTTAACAAGATTGCTAGTATCATGACAAGGATAGGTGTTGTAATTCTCTGTTGGTGATAGTTCGGGCATATCCTAGTCATTCATAGTAGGAGGGTCTTGCTGTCCAGCATCAGGCATGATTTCAACCCTCGATTTCGATTAAAGATGTTCCTGCTGTCTGCTGATTATTGTTTCAAGAGATATCACAAGGATGTTCCAATCGTGTTCAGCTAGTGGACCGACCATGAGTAAGGATGTGGCCATCTTCGTATTCGGTGTACGTCTCATTTCGAACTGTGAGAGATCTTGCCAGGCGAAGTCGTAGTATTAATGATTGAATAAGCAATTCTTCGCTATCAGAACAACACCGATGGGAACGATAAGACAGGGAAGAGCGAAAGCTAAGAACAATACGCTGGCTCATGCTTTGTCTGTGAGGGTGGCCTTTCTCGCGGAAGCCCGTCAAATTTGGCACTTGACCGTCATGGGCAGGGGATAAGGGAAAGCGAGACTGGTTGATCATCGATAGCGATCACGGCGATAAATATAATGCTCAATAAGCATCTTGCCTGTGTCGTTCTTGATTTCTCTGAGAATCTTTCGTCGTTTAGCTGAGAATTTGAGCATCTTGCCTTTTGGAGAGGCCCCTGGAGACGGAGGAAACCCCTTGAATGACATGGCTAGATCTAGTGATTATAGCTGGGCTCGAAGAAGGTATGAAGGTGTTGCAGGCCACTTGGAATATAGCGCGAGGGGGAAGTCGAGTAGTACCACAGGGCCCTTCCACGAAAGCGTAGTCCAAGGTTTTGAGGTCGGCGGTCAAGGCTCTTCCTGAGGCTAGAATGGTTAGGCCGAGGACTTGAGGCATTGCTTTGGTCGCTTGGATCTCTAATCTCTCTTGGATGCTCAACTGAGCACGCATGGCATAGCTCATGGACTAACGTTTCAAAGACCTCTCGAAGACCTTATTTTGTAATATTGAGATTGGAAACCTCGAAATCTTCATAGGAGTCAATAAGTGATGTAGAAAGTCGGGCTCCGCGGTGGGTAATATAGTATACGAGCTACATCAAAAGTAGTTGTTGGCCTTATTTAAGATTCTCAAGGCCATCTCCTCGATCTATATCTCATGCTCAACGTGTTGAGACCAAGTGCATACGAGCTTTCAAGTCCTGCAAGATGAGAGGTATGAGTCGAGATGTTGCCTCCAGCAACGATCCTGGTCTTAGAAGACAATGCGAGGGGAACCTCTGGATAGCTTAGGACTGGCCGATGCGGTACAGGGTCTGGTGCATGGACTATTTGATTTTAGACACCGAGTCGTGAGAGCGGCTCCGGCCCCTCCTAGTCGACGATGATCTCCACTTCACCTAACAAGATCACGAGGTGTCCATCCGATCGCACCGGTTGCTTGAAGCATATGTAGAAGTTTTCCTGATGTCGCATATAGAATTTGGATCCCAGGCTTTACGCTAGAGATCAAGAATTCGGGGATACCTCCATGTGTCAAGCCGTATATTGCCGCACCCCAGACATTGATCTCACCACAGGCTCAGGCGATTAGTCTGTAAGCAAGAAGCGGACGCAAAATGGCATTGCGACTTATCCCGTAATGAGGTCGATAAATGTCTGGAATGATTGAAGAGCAGCTGTCAATCTTGTGAAGAACAGCGTAGGCGCCGATATTATCATCTGGCCCTGACAGATGGAACGGGCTTCACACAAGGACACGACAAAGAACAAATTAGAAGTAGATTGCCGCCAGCAGCGCCTGCAAGGTTACCAACAGGATCCAAAGCATTTCGCCCTCAGAAGCTGGCAAATCTTGCTCAGAGCGTGGTTAGTCCGATCAGCAGGAGGATCAAAGAGATTGCGACTTGAAGAGGTACTGAATGCTTATCTAAATCGAAAGGTGCAGAGCCTCCGGAAGAATTTCACGGACACAGCTTCGTGGGTCGAATATATGACCAGAACAGAAGGTTCTGGGGGATTCTCCTCTTCCGTCTGCCTATCATCTTCGAGCTCCATGGCATCCCTCTTCCGTCAGATCAACGACCTCGCCGCTGTTGAGGCCAAAACCGGAAACGAGAAGCTGTGATAAGATCCCAAGGTCAGCAAAAGTTATGTAGGTGGGACAGTGCTCAGTCACGTACAGATCGACACACATCTTTCCAGAACAGGTGAGGCCAAACTCAAGAGACAGATGGTCGATGTAAGACATCGACCGTTGCTCGTAGACTCAGGTGCGTCACAGAAAGGAAAAGATCATATATATATAGAGTATCGAGGGTTTGTGATGCGTGGTGCGTGGTGCGTGATGCGTGATGCGTAATGGGCGACATTTGCAGGTATGCAACGAAGCTGATGAATGAATTGACCGAATTTGAAATGAAAATGATTATCTAGCTGTGGTGCGTTTGATACGAGAGGACAGGTAGGTGAGCATCGAAGAGCGGCGCATAAGGAGGCACGCTCGCACATTGCGGCAAAGGGGGCATAGCATTAGGTGGTCTTGCTCAAGTGGCAGAGAAAAGTAGTGGTGGAGGTGGAGGTTCCTCGAGTAATGAAGCAACAGCCGGCTCCGTAGCCACAGCCTTAGATTGGATCGTGGTTAAAGAAGAGTGGGATATTGTCTAAATTTTCTCGATGTAGATAGTCTGGACATACAAAACAGTGTTATAGTATACAAGTATAACGTGAATAGAATGGATGGTAGGACTCTATGTATGATGAAGGTGTAGAGGTTGGTAGACGTGGGCGGTGCGGTTGCTCGAAAGGATAGGAGCTCGTAATGGAGAAGGTTGAGAGTGTACGAGAGTGGAGGCTCCTTAAGTAGTCTGTTTAGTCAGTAGAAACATTCATTGTATCGATGAACCAGGGAGTGCTACCGAGTTCATCACATGATGTGCAGATGAATGATGTCAGTGGACTCCGCTCGCTGGCTTCACAAGACCGAAGTGAGAGATGGTGACATACATCAGATCTCCAAACAAATTAGAAATTGGGAAGGGCCCCGGAGATTTCCAGCTTCGGGACCAAGAACAAGACTAATGGTCTAGGCTTAGCTAGGGCGGACGTTATCGTGGTATTCAATTGATCAACGCATCGTCCCCACAAGACCGTCACACTCGCTGCATTCGCCGAATAAACCTTCCCGGCAGATGGACCTTGAGTTATCTTCTTGACATCCGACCTCTGACTCGTTGGTCGATTTGCTGCTGTCAAACCCGAGCTTAAGTCAAACCCATACCATAATAGCAAATGCACCATGGGGGTGACCCCATTTGTAAGTGACAGGGCTCGCGATGCAGTTGAGCAGCAAGTAATTGAATATCTTGACAGACATGCTGATGAAATGGTCATGGACAACAGGTAAACAAGCAGTGGCCGTTTGCTAGATAGGCGAAGTGCGAAATCGTAGGACTGACAAAGTTGAGCGATCTGGGGGAAGCAGAAGAGAAGGCTTTCAAAAGGGTCGCAAGAATATTTAGGACCATCAGTGCCCGGGCATGGGACGTTGAAGGCGACAACAAGCTCCGAAGGACTTGTCTATGTGCTCAATGTAGGGTCACTAGGTAACCACTCGATTTGGGAACAAGGTAATAATGTTGTACCATGTCCCGACATAAATGATGTGGCGGGGGTAAGGTGAGAGAGAGGTTCGGGAAGCTACCATTTCTAAGACCACTGCCTGAGTAATCCAGCAGAAATGTTTTAAGGGATGTTTGATGTATAAGGCCCGCTTGTTGAATTTTAAATTTGAAGGAACAGTGATCAAACACAGAATACTAATATCGCCAAAACAGGTGGACTCGTAAAGCACGTGTAAGGAGATCGCCGTTCTTGAAAATCGGCGCGGCAAGATGCAGTAGCTGTCGGCACCATATACCTCAGCCGATGTAGCATAATGCCACTTCCCTTCCCCTTGGTATGAGAGATCCAGTCAATGCCTTGTTCGCCGCTGTCCGGCAGACTTAGCTGCTCAGACACGGCCATTCTCTATTGACTGGTTGAGCTCGGTGCGGTTCCCCTGATCCGAGCGGCATTCCTCGGCAACGGGTACTTGCATGCTCGGTCGAGAGTTCAACGAGCCGATTACGTGCGAGGGACGAGCGAAGAGGCTTAGTGCCCGAGTGGAGCTGTAGGGTCCGCTGATGTGGATTAGTGCGAGAAAGCGAGCGAATCGTGAAGATTTTCGTTCGGAAGAGCAAGGCTTCGCGGTTGCCGGAGGTGCAGGCTTCTCGGATATGGGGTCAAGAGGAACGGAGGGCCGCCGTTCTTGACTTGGGGAGGCGGTGAAGGAGGAGCGTGTGATGGACTCAATTCTGCTGTGACAAGAATTTGTTAGCTGAGAATCTCCAATGATTTCCTTGAATGGGAAGCGGTACCTTGAGGTTGAACAGCTGTCTCGGGAGAATTTCCGTATGAAGTAGGTGTGAGCCCGACTGCTATATGACTCGCTCTGGCTGTTCGGTCGCTGGCCGCCCACCTGCTGCGTGGGACGCCCCAAACTAGGAAGGATTCTTCCGAAGCCCACTGCAAGCAGCCAATTCCGGTACATCTTCTTCATATCGTGTCCCAGCCCAAAGAAAACGAAGACGGTAAAGCCCACAGCAAGCTGGATCCAGCGGTCGAAAGTCACTCCTCCAAGCGTTGGAATCAAAATGACGTCCCACCATCCAGGTCCGTGTACTCGGCTCCAGCTGTATGGCACGAGTGGAAAGATAGTATTTTCGTAAAGAACGTAGAATTGGACGGGAAGGCCTAGCACGATCATGGTGAGGGACATGAAGAAAAGGCGTAGAAAGCGGGACTTTGTGAGCCCGGAGCTGGAAGCGCTAAGAATGACGGCGAACTCCTTCCGATATTTGCGCATGCGGATTACTACAATGACTCAACAGAAAGTTAGCAGGCGTCTTTCATGGTAGTGAATGCGTAGCTTACTGCTGTAATAAACCGCGACCACACTGAAGAATGGAGACCAGATCTCGATCAAGACGATACTAGGCCAGCTGTTGTCGAAGCCTGGCACGCAGCCTGATATGCCGAAAATGTAGTAACGGACATTCTGCACAACGTAGTGGGCGATGATCATGTATACTGGTGCTCCGAAGCACAACAAGGCTTCGATCGCGTACTGTCGTCTCCGCTGCGCTGGGCTAGGTTGCAGGACTGTTCGACTCGTATCTAGAACTCTGGCCAGGTTACGCATAATACACACCAGAGACGTAGGGATGCCTATGGTGGCGGCGACCTGGAGCTTGACCTCCAAATCGCACAGACCATAGCCTCGCCACCAGCTGTCAAGATCATCATTCGGCCAGATGAGAGCGTTGATGAAGTAGAAGATATCGACGAGAACGATCCAGAAGACCAGGCTGGACGCTGGCAAGTTGCGATGCTTGATGTGCCAGATGAAGGGGGCGATGCTGAGAAGGATTGTTAGGAGCGTAAGGAAGGGAAACACCACGCCCTCAATGGAAGGACCATTGTTCGAGCCTGCCATATTAATGCAAAGTCAGGGCAGCACCACGGTGCAGTTCTCCTAATCTTTCGGAGGCGAAGCTGCAATAGGGGAGAGCAGACCAGCTGTGATGCTCTCTAGTCGATATCACGCAACTGAATGGATTAGGATCCCAGGAGGAAAACAACGAGCTTTGTCTCGACAGCTAATGCACGTGGCCGTATGAGAAGGCGAATGAAGTCAGACTCTTCTGGTGTCAGCAAGCTCAGGGGTGCAAAGATTGACAAGGTAGCACAGCGGTTACAAGCAGAAGATGTCGAGAACACGGCCGTAGATTCTTCGGACTTCGGTAATGTAGACAGCCATGTATGTTGCTAGATCTCAATAAGCGGATAGAAAAGGAGCGATATGGCAATAGCAATGCAAGGATTGCTCCACCGCTCAACAGGGCATGGCCAATTGACCCCGTAATAAAGCAAAATCTTATTGACAGATCAGACATCACGCTGCGACGAAACGAGGAAGCTGTAGTGATCCTATTGAGGAGTATCGGATTTTTTGAATAAAGGAGGGTCGATGTTCCCTTTTTGGGTATCAATAGGCAAGACATAGAAAACGACCAAGTCATCACGTGCAGCGCAGACCAAAAGATCACTCTCTCGCTCTGAAAATTCACCTAAGTATGAGATATGCCTACCGTAAGATCGACTAACGGAGAGAAGCCGACTTGCAGCGGTTCAATTACCTGGAACAACAGTGCTACGGACCCGTTGGGCGCGTAAACATGCAGCCTACATCGCGTCCCCGGCCCCCGCCCGCTCTCGCATCGTAGTCGTACCACGGACAGCTACAGCTTCTCTCCTGTAGGCTAATGGCCTAAGCGTGGGAGATATGGAGTAATGATAAGATCGAGTGGTGAACGTTTCCAGTCGAACCGATCTCTCTCTACCTTAGCCTGATTTCGCGTCTCGCGTCATTGATAGAACGGCCCGACTTACCGGCGCCAAGCCCTCTACTCAAGCGGAAGCTATAACACGTCATGCGCGGAAAAGGAAGTCGTGTGCTCCGGATTTCTGAGAAAGATTTCGATCACTTCATCTCGGCACCGCGGTCAGTGTCACCTAACATGCCCTCCAACACGGTACTGATGTCGATCCGTGGCCGACATCACCATCCTCGAGAAAAGACTTGGTGCTCCCACTGTTAAACGATCTTGACCTCAGACTATCCACCACGATGGCAGTCAAAGAAGATATCAAACCACCGAACAGCGCCAATGGCACGACCGCAAAGTCAACAGGCAGGACAAGCATGTCTCCCTTGCGGCACCGTCCTCTCGGTCGATCCTCGGCCTTCGCGGCAGACCTTGCCAGCCCTCGACGAAGCTCAAACATATCAGGATCCGTTGACGATGCAAGACAATCCATTCTCTCATCCACAGATGACTTACTATTCCCAAGAATTCAGAATGGAGGACCGGAAAGACACCAGGAGCCCTCCCACTGGCATTCGGCGCCGCTTGCCATGGCCTTATTGCCGGCTCTGGGAGGGCTGTTGTTCCAAAACGGAAGCGCCGTAGTCACCGACTTGACATTACTAGGCTTGGCCGCTGTCTTGCTCAACTGGTCTATCCGGCTGCCATGGTGTGTCTTTCCCAACAGGCTTCGACAGAAATGAGAGCACTAACCATCTCCAGGGACTGGTACCGCTCCGCCCAATCAATCCGCCCGCTCTCAGGCCCCTCAACCCCCCCTCACCCCCGTCGTCCCTCAAACACCATCCTCGAGGAAGACGAAGGATCACCCAACGAATTCCCCACCCCGCCCGAACTTCAACCCCCCCTCCCAGACGAACTCCAAGACCCCAAACCCCCCTCCACCAAGCAACGCTCCGCCGCCTCCGAGCTGCGCATCCACGAACTCCTCGCCCTAACAGCCTGCTTCCTCTCCCCCGCCCTCGGCGCCTTCCTCCTGCACCACATCCGCTCCCAGCTCTCCCGCCCCTCAGAGGGCCTCGTCTCAAATTACAATCTCACCATCTTCCTCCTCGCCTCCGAACTGCGCCCCCTGATCCACCTCGTAAAGATGGTCCAAGCGCGCACTCTCTTCCTGCAACGCCACCTCCTCCCCTCCGACCTCAACACCGTTTCCCCAACCTCCATCCACGCACTCACCACCCGCCTCGACGAGCTAGAAACCTACATCGCCTCCTCCGCCCCCAAAAGCAACGGCGGCCCCCACCCTCCCCCACCGCCAAACCCGCAAGATCTCCTCGCCACAGTCCGCAAATCCCTCTCCCCAGACATCGAAGCCCTCAACCGCGCCGTGCGCCGCTACGAAAAACGCGCCACGCTGCTAGCCATGCAGACCGAATCCCGGCTCGCCGACCTAGAAGCCAGAATGGGCGACGCGATCACGCTGGCCGCGGCGGCGGAGCGTGGCGTCAGCAACTTCAATCGGAAAAGTACGATGGCTGTGATGCTGGAGTGGGGGATGCACGCTGCGATGGTGCCGGTGCAGCTGGCGTGGGTGGCTGTGGCGCTGCCGATGAGGGTTGTGGGGTCCGGCTGGGGGATTGTGGAGGGGTATGTGGGTGCGAGGGTGAGGAAGGAGGTGAAGACTGCGACGGGGAAGGGGAGTGGGGACAGTGGGAGGGAGAGGAGGAGAGAGAAGGGGAGGGGCGGGAAGAAGATTATGTGATGCGCCGGTGCGGTGCGAATATATTTATGGTGAGTTTATGCGGTACGATATGATGTTACGGGCAAAAGCGAGGTGTTTTGGAGTGGAACAGGCCCTTTTCGAGGGAGTATGTTAGGTGATCTGTGGAGGGCTCTACTGGCTTGCTAAAGCAATACGTATATACTATTACCTGACATAGCAACATCAATTGGACACGACTCTGAATTCTACCTTGTGCCGTCATCACTCCCCCGTCAATGTTGTGAACCTTTGACGTGTGCGGTCAATTTCAACGGCCAAGCAAATTCCCATTCATGCTCGTCAGCCAAGAAACCTCGAAAATCCAAAGGTCGCACAGCAGCAACCCGAATGTCGTTAAGTTGCCAAGGAGCAAAAGCTTAGCAGTTGCATCAGACACGAAGCGAATGGAAGTCGCCAAGAAGGTTGGCACTTCGAAGTCGATCGTGATGACGCACGGTATGCACAATGCCTGGGGTTGCTGTATTTGCATTGTAGGCGAGATCCTATAAGTAATGTACCGCTGGGTATAAAAAGGTGGGTTTTTTGAGGTTCATGATGTAGGGACGTAAGGATTGGATTGGGGCGGTGTAATCGATGATGGATCGTTGGTATCGCATCGCGACGCGGCCGGCTTTGAACTGCGAATGTATTGTAATGCAAAGTGTATTTTTGGCGTAGAATTTGGATTGCGAGACGGCAGGCTCTTTGCTTGCGGAGACGACCGAGGTTTCGGACAAAGTGCTTAGGGAATCGAGTGTGGTTGTACTAGGTGCTGTTCGTCCGAGAGCATAGTAGTTTCAGTATGGGTGTCTTATGGGTATGCGTCCTTGAGGTGATTCTTGAGCTTGCTGCTCGGAGGGCTAGTAATAAGCTCGTCGACCGTGGAGGGCCACTTCGAGGATTAAGACCAATATCAGGGCAATGCCCGTGGGAAGACCGGGCCGTGCCAGGCACCCAGCATGTTCAACTCAGTGGCTGTAACCGGGAGCTTCTTTGGCTGTGATCTTGACTTCTTTGGGGATCCTGCAAAAGGCAACGATGGGTGGAGGATTGCTGGCGGATGCTAGATTGATTTCCCGTTCAGCCGTTCGCAGAATTGGGTCTTGATTCGGCAAGGCCAACATGGGGATCTGGGATTTGGATATCAAGCTGCAGAGATCACTAAATCAGCTTGACCCACTTCGCAGGGGTAGATTTCTGTAGCTTACGCTCAGGTAGCCTGTCCTCCTCAACGGTATCACCTTCGCCCCTTCACTCTTACCATCCTCGTCGCCTTTGCTATCCCTCCCATTCCACTCCTCAATCCACCGCTCTACGTTCCGGACCCCTTTTTTCACCCCAGTCATCCCCAAATCCTCCCAGATCCACCCTGTCGCGACGCCCAAGACGGCATCCATCCAAGCCCGCCAACCTCCTGGGCTGAACGCCGCTATCAGACCCTCATTTACATGTTGAATGAGCGATCGAAAGTCCGCTTCCGACACCCAAGGCTCGAGAATCTCAGGGTATATGTTGCTGAAGGTTGGCGCCAGGTCGCCCACGATCATCCAATCGCGCTTTATACGGATAATGCGCGTCGTGTTGTGTAGAGGAGATGAGAGAGGGACATGGGGGTTGGGATGGGGATAGCAAGGGTGGGCTGGACCCCAGGCGATCTCGTTGGGTTGCACGGAGGAGGGGTCGGGCGCGCTGCTGTCTGAAATAGGAGGCAGCTTGCCAAGTTCGGGGTCTTTGGGGAAGGGAGGCGGCGACGGTGGCATGGCGATGTGGTAGATGGGTTCCTTGCCCTCTTGCTCCGAATGCGAGAAGGAGTCCTCTGACCTTGGGTTGGATCTGCTAGTGATTTGGAATGTTTCTACGCGAGGACCACTGGGATTGCTGTGAGGCTCGTTCAAGGGCAACGGCAGGGATTGTGTCTCTCCAATGGATGGCCGCTCGCACAAGGAGTCTTGAGGGTCGCAGAACAGGATGCTTGCCTGGCGTCTTGAGAACCTGCTGGGCGCTTTGCAGCCCTGACAGAGGATAGCGAGTGACTAGAGGTGGAGGTTTAGTCAATGATTGACGCAAGGCTTCCTGAGAGGAATTCTACAATCTAGAGGAAGTCGCGGAGGTTTGGATTGAATGCACCTGATTGGTTTGACTCTTTCTGACCGGGGTCTGGCTTGGCAATGCTTTCATGAGAAACAGCTACTATCGAAGAACGTAATGCAGCATCACAGCTTTCGACTCTTGCCAGTATTGAGGCATTAGGGATATGAGATCTACAAAGTTTCTCAGCTCTCAGGAGCCCTTGGGCCAATTCAGGTCTACATCTTGCCTTCACGGACAGAATTGCGCCTGGCGACTATCTTCATTTCCGGGAATGAAGGTTTTCAGATGCGCCGCGGTCATGACTTGAGGGCTCAACCCAGTCTTGCCACGTTATCCTGCCTTGGGTACTTCGTTGGTTCCCTCTTATACTGCAGCCAGACACGACGCTTGCCCAGGGGCCAGGGCTACACATCCATCAAGCAGACGCTGTCCACGGCGCCAAATCCCGCAGCTACACCCCCCTCTTCGCTGTCGCGACCCTTTGTTCGAAGGAGCCATCCAGCCTCTTCGTTGTGTAAGATCTCTGCCACATTTCGTCCCTTGCTGCTCCTCCACAGACAAGCCCCGTAGATTCCCAGCTCGCCAATGACCTCACCGCTTTTAGTCTGTCCATTTCTGAAAATGGTGCTTCTTAAGCGCGGAGGCTCAATCATCTCCATGAGAATATGGCCTCTCCACTTTCTCTCATCATCTCCAAGGGTTTGGAGGAATCCGGGGATTTTGGTCCCGTAGATATTGTTTCCGCCTCCTTCCCGCTGTGGCTTCAGAACATATGCAGCAGACTTGGTAGGTGAAGTAGCAAGGTCAATAGCCTGTCTGCCGGCGTCGCTAGAGTCCAGTGGGTAAATGGCTGCAAAGGTGGCCTTGATACGCGAGGCGACAGCTCCTGTATCTGACAGTGCTTGCGACCTGGAAAGAAAACGTTCCACATGTGGAGAGGATGGGGTAGCCAAGATCTGCTGAACCTTCTTCGACCCCGCCAAATGCGTGAGAATCGTGGGACACTTGATGGCTGCCGAGCGTTCAAGTTGCAGACGAGCGGACCATGAACTTTCGTTTGGGTACTCGGAGGGACTGTAACCCGCGCGGAAATAGCATGTTGTGACTTCATAGGCCTGAGGAAGATAAGGTGGGTGATAGAGCAGAGGCCTAGACGGGTTGCCATCCTCGACTTTGGTATGGTCCAAAACCAAGGAGAATGGGAGACGGAAATTTGGTATAGAGTGAGTAGTCCAGAGTTCGTCGGAAAGGGCGAGTTGGTCAAAAGCATTGTTCTCTCGTAACTGAACAACGAAGATTATACACATTGGCTTTGCAGAGGTAGATTTCGATTGCCCATAGGAATCGTGAGCCCTTGCGAGTCCTTGAACCAAAGCGGCGATGCTTGTATTTTCTGGCAGCGAAGTTGGCGTTATGAGGGCAGGCTGTATAGAGGGATAAGCAGAGACTGAAAGCAGATGCCTACAGTCGATTAGAGATCTCTCTACGCGGAGGCAGCAGAGGTGTACTTGTGAAGTAATGAGACTTTGGAGGCAAGCCCGCCAAAAGACGAGGCGATAGTGTTGAACTCGACTTGCTTGATTTCTGGTCTTGCAGCAGGGTTGGAGGGGTCCTTATGAACCATGTAGTCCGACCTAAAGAGACCCAACGAAAGATCCTTGGGTGCCTAATTAGTCCTTCTGGACAAGCCTGATGGCTCCAGCTAGGTAGGCTTAGATACCTGTACGTAACCCTCCTTACTGACGGCTAGATGAACGTCCCAAAGTTTGGCAATGAATAGGTCAACATCGGCAAGCCTACAGTAAAAGGACAGCGGTCAGAGGGCGTGCAACAGAGTATCCAGAGCTATACCATAGAGCGGCCACATCATAGCCAAGTTCGCTGGAATGGCAGGAAAGAGTAGGATCATGAAGCCCCGATATTCGAGAGACTGTGAGAGCAGAAACAGCGGTCTGGTGGAAGAAGACGAAGTGAAATTAGGGCTCAACCATACTCCTCCACAACCTCCCCAAGCCATTGTACATCCGTAGCAATAGCTGCATAGAGCTCATTGTAGGCTCCCTGAATCGACCTTGCTTCTTCAAAACAAGCTCGAGGGAAGAGACCTGGGAAGAGCGTGACAGGCGCGGTCACAGCCAGGGATCGAGAAGGATCAACTTCTTCTGGGACCGAAGATATTGGTGGTCGAACGGCCAGACCATGCAAGATTGACCAATCCTTAACGTCCGAAATCAGGTAGTCCAGTTGGTCGGTTGTCAGATCAGGTGGGTAGTCCGGATAAATTGAGGCTGCCATGTGTGCTGGCATCGATTGAACAATTTTCCTAGCGCTTCAGCAGGAAGCCATACCGCACATGCCCAAAATCGTAGATATTGCGCTCAACGGGGAAATTTCCAATTAGACTCAACTCTTTATAGAGTATGCCGTGTTCGTCAACTCCGCTGTTAAGGTAGATGGGGGACGAGGTCCTAGCTGAGACCAAGCAGCTGGGCGCTAGTGGGGACGCGTGAGGCTGGGAGTGCGACTTCCCCGGCTCGCCCGGGTCCCGGGTACAGTATTAGCTGTGTAGTGTGTGGGTAGCCTTAGGCGCGCACGCTGACTGCTGCCCTCGACTACCTACAGATAGGTATCTTCTGTTCATTCACTCATTACTTCACTCATCGCGTCACCGTCAAGTCAGTAGTCACTCCTTTCCACCACCGTCGGTTTCACTTCTACGTCGCCGCGTTTTATCTTGTCACCCCCTTTCGCCTTTGTCGCGCCGTCGCTTCATGCGAAGAAGCATTCATGGTCTCGATGCTTGTCGTAAATATGATGCGATGCCCTGAAGCTAGGTGAGCGACAACTACTTGTTGGTCTCGGCGCTTCAGTAGTACCACTGACGTACTTTGGCAGCGGAAAGCAGTGACAATCTCACCTCATGCTCAAAATCCACGACCCTCAACCTACATCATTCAATCTTTCGATTGCGCCAATTCCACTTTTGGTTTCTCCTATCCTTGCGGCTTCCTACCTCGCTTCTCTCTATCCGACTTTCTTGAGCCTGGCCTTGCTGTTCCTGCGCATCAGACCGTCTACATTTCTTGGACGACCACATCACAGCTTCGAGTACGCCCTGGGTTGACGAACCCATGACACGAGGGTTTAGGCGCCCGCGAATGTGGCCACTCCAGTGCACTTGAGTCGGAAAAGCATCTCCAGATATGGAAGACCCGTGGGACTGGGACGTCGATCAGGTTGTGGAGGCGTTGTGCTATCGCCGAAGCCCGTTCCTAGGACCGGATGACTTTCCCAAAGTCTTTCCTGAACCTTACGAACTCGAACGTGTGTTCCGTGATAATAGCGTCGGAGGGTTGTCTTTACTGGTGGATTTCAACAATGCTACTATGCGTGAAGATCTCGGGATAAAGCAGTTTGGCCACCGGTCTTCCCTTACCCATCTTATCCGTCTTCTTCGACGCCACTCGCTAAAGTGGCTTGCACACCATCAAGCAGTAACCGCGGACAATGATATATCTGCCCAGGGTGGAGCATCGAACGCACTAAACGAGGCTCTTGCTTCATCATTAGCAAGATCCCCCTCTGCACGCGCCCACGCTCATGCACCTTATGGCTCAATTGCATATGTTGCTGCATTGGGGCCTAACCTCCGTACGCAAAGCTGGGTACAGGGGCAGACTGGGCAGACTGGAGAAATGAGTCCGAGTCGATCTCTCTTCGGCCAAAGCCCTTCCAATGTCTTGCAGGAAGCGCCGAAATTGCTTCATCCTGAACATACGTTGGATGTTCGACCAGCAGAGGTTGGACAAGACACTAACACAGGTGTGGCATCGCTCCTAGGAGACAAGACGCGGAGCTTGCGTGATGATGGCGAGCAGCGCACCGAAATCGAGGTCATGAACGATCCAAGTCTGTTTTACGAAACCACCGCTATTACGTTACATGCCCCGGATAAGCGAGAAGAGACTTTCATCATTGACGACAATGGCCGGAAGAGAAGGAGGCTTGTGCTTAGCCCTATGAAGTCGGACGAGGCACTTGAGGCAGGCCGCGATCCCCAGAGAGAAGCCATTGCTGCGATGCCTACACCTCCCAGAGAAGAGTCACGAAGCTACGAGTTCCTGAGCGAATCCCCAGCTGCAAAAGCAGACGAACCCAACCCCGCCGTCGATAGTAGTGATGAGCTGTTGCTGTCAGCTTTGGACCCTGACGTCGCCGCCGAAGCGGCAAAATTACCTGCGATCTCTGAGCCTGGTGTAGTCGTCCGCACAGATCAGGGCCGCAAGAGGGTGAGACCGATTTTGCTTTCTCAACCGGAGGAAGTACCGACTGCCGAATCCGAACAAGCTAGGTTGGAGAGCACCGAGCCACAAGGCTTCGAGGTTGCCGCTGGACGAGCAGTACTGAGAACGCAAAAGGGCTGCAATACCGAAGTTATTAAATCTAGGTACGAACGAACAGCCGAGCATACTTACTCCGGTGTCAAAGCATGTCTCGTCGACGAGATGTTCTACGGCACTACTGCACTTGGTGAGACGCTGAACAACGAGATCAATTTTGCAAATCCCGGCCCTTCAGTTGGCGTAATTGATCATCCAGAAAACTTCGCTACCGTCTCCAAACATCAATTCGGTAACGGACACCGTCTGTACGTCAATGATCGAATCAAGCACTTCCTCCACTCAAGCCAGCACCAAATCCTCAATCGAAAAGGCAAAACGGTTTATGCAGTCGTTCCATATCCCGATAAGCTTGTTCGCAAGCATCAGCCGCTTTCAATGACCGAATTCAAGAAATCACCCGAGGGATATCACGCGTCGCGGCAGAATCGCTCAAGGCTCGCGCCAAATGGCCGCAACGCTGTCTCGAATTTCGGGCACGATGAGAATCTCTTCAATGTGCCAGAATTGGACAACGATGCCACAAACACTGACGCCCAGGATCCAGATTTCCTTGAAAAGTGGAAATATCTCGATGGTGAAGACAGTATCCTACCGCTATTTGGTGACTCGGGCTCTGAAGGAGAGTATGACTTGGAAACGTGGCGCGAAATGGAAGACGAACAAGGAATCCTTGCAAGACCTCCTGTTCAGTCGGGGAGCAAAAGCATTGGGCATGACGAAGTCACTGCAGCGATTGAACAGGCGTTTGAACAGGTTCAAGAGGAGTGGGGAACACAACGAATGCCGAAATTGCAAGGAAAAGGCTGGAGGCTATGGAACAGATGCAGGAAGGATGGCTCTAAGCAGCACCGGATCAGTGAGCTCGATGCTACAGTAACGAGCCTCGAAGCGCGCATAAACAGCTTACGGAACGAGATCCTAGGAGAAGTATGGCCTTCGCCGAAACAGGTCATCAAGCAATGCAAGATCCTCCAACCCTCTGTCTTCGACAGAGAAGACGCAAAGTGGATGTTGGCAACTGTGAAGTCTAAGAAGTCACCTGAGAAGCCTCGGAATCTGTCACACAAGCAACGAAAGATTGCAAAGGTTATAGAGGAGCCTCTTAAGGACGGAGAAGAGGCTCTAGCGAGCGATGACAGTGGTGCTCATAGCTCTGAGGACGGCTTGGCAGACTTCGTAGTGGACGATGATGATGCCACCGACGATGCAGCGAACGACGATATCATGATGGCTGATGTGGAGGATGAGGAACTTTCTGAGACCATGGATGTAGGTGATCTTGAGGAGCTCGACCAGCCGTCTCCGACTAAGGTCTCCGCCGAGACTCCAAAGCTGTCCTCCTGTAGATTGCCACTTCGACAAGATCTCCGATCATCTAAGGAAGCACCGCGGAATGCTATTGATCGAGAACCTGTCTACATTGACTTGACTCAAGTCTCGGATCAATTGGAACCAGTGGAGCCTGATCTGAAACCAGAGCCGGCCACGCCGGGCAGAATACGCACACCACCTCTAAATGCGCTACAGAACTCCAGCGACGATTCTGAGCATAAGTGCCGAGGATCAGCTGGGTTCAAACGGCCAAAAGTTGCACCAGAGATCATAGAGCTAGAGAGTGAGACTAGCGATGGAGAACAATTGCCTCTTAGTCCGAGCCCGCTACCAAGCCTGCAAGATTATGAAAAGATCTTCAGGTTGTCTGGACAACTCTTGGAGGAGCGTCAAGACCGGAAGCGACTGTTAATATGGACACTGTGGAGGTACAAACCCAGTCAACGTCAGTCAGCTTTGGATATTGCCCGGACCTATTCTTCACACGACATGCAGCTACACATATGGAAAGCCCTCAGAACGTATAAAAGCCATAGTTGGCGCATACGCGGCCTTGACGCTGCTTTTTCTGATTCTTTGATGCTCATAGCCGCGTTCTTTGTTTGCTGGACCATACCAGTTCGGCTGAGCCCTAAAGGTGGTATAAAGACGGATCACCTGGCGACCGCACGAGCTGACGACGAAGGCTTCGCTCCATTCTACCATTTCCTGGTCGAGTGCTTGACCCGTTTTGAGGCTCTAATAGACCTCGAAGCAGCCTCACAAGGTTCAGAAGACAAAACGCCGACGAAACAGCGTGTGGAAGCCCCAAAAGATTCAGAACAGGCAACACCGACGAAGGTGCGAGTGAAGGAGGTCTCGCAGGATTATGATACGACCATCTACGCCACACCGCACAAGAAGCGTAAATTTGTGGTACAAGAGAGCCAGGAGGCAAAAGCGCTGCAGATCAACGCTCGGCTCCAAGCCCAGGAATTTGAACAGCGCAAGAAAATGCTGAAAGCTCGCTATCAGAAGATGGGCCTTAATGACGAAGATCCTTCGAAAGTGGTCATAAATCCCGGCAAAGAAGAAGGCCAGAATTTCGTATACTTGAACCCCAAAATTGGTCAACTTATTCAACCACACCAGAAAGACGGCGTGCAATTCATGTGGAGAGCACTGACCACAAACCCTCAAAAGCTGCAAGGTTGTCTTCTAGCACATACGATGGGTCTCGGTAAGACCATGCAGGTCATAACGATACTCGTCACGATCGCAGAGGCCGCGAAGTCCTCTGACCCTACTCTCCGTGACCAGGTGCCCGAATCTTTGCGCACTTCCCAGACCTTGGTCCTCTGTCCGCCTTCCTTGGTAGATAATTGGTATGAAGAATTCTTGATGTGGGCGCCTGATCCGGTCGAAGACAATGTCGGTCGCATTAGGAAAGTCACAGCAGCGGACGAATTACACCTGCGTATCAAGGACATCAAAGCTTGGAAGAAGGAAGGTGGGGTTCTCCTGATGGGCTTCAATACATTCAGGAATCTGGTAGGAAATATCGGCAACCGTCTTAGCGAAAAGGACCACGAAACTATTCTTCATTCACTGTTGGAAAAGCCCAACCTTGTAGTCGCCGACGAAGCTCACACAGCGAAGAACCTGAAATCGAAACTCAACTTAGCGATGAATCGATTCAAGTCTACAAGCCGCATCGGTCTTACTGGATCGCCGCTAGCTAACAACCTTGATGAATATTACGCACTCATTGACTGGATAGCACCTGGTTATCTAGGAGATCATGTGCACTTTAAAGCGCGTTACTCAGAGCCAATTGCACTTGGGTTCTACAAAGACAGCACGCGAGGTGACTACGTTGAGTCTCGAAAACGGTTGACAGCTCTAATTGCCGATTTGGAGCCCATAGTCCACCGTGCCGATATCAGTGTTCTGAAGGGAAAGTTGAAAGGCAAAACGGAATTCCTCATTAAGGTGCCGCTTACGAAGTTGCAAACGGACCTTTACCGGGAGTATGTCGACTGGATGCTTGGGGTGACACGCCGTGACGAGCCCGATACAGCTACACTTTGGTCCTGGCTCGGTGAGCTGCGTCTTTTGTGTAACCACCCAAAGTGCTATAAGGAGCAGCTTGAAAAGAAGCTTGCAGCACGGAATGGTACGACAGAGACCTCGGGTGCAGGGAAGAAGTCCAAGAAAACAAAAAAACAGAAAAAGAGTTCCTCGGCCGATAGCGACCTGGTTAGTTCGGGGGATGAGGCCAAAATCCTGGATGTCACAGCTCCAGGGCCCCAGGTTTCTACTACGCTGATAGAACGACAGCTTGCAATACTTAAGCAGATGTCTGGGCCACTAGAGTCGGTCACGTTATCTTACAAGATGCAGATTCTGGAGCAAGTCTTGATGCTTGCGAAGGAGGCCAATGACCGGACTCTTGTGTTTTCTCATAGTCTGAAGACTCTTGACTACGTGCAGCAAAGTTTGGAGAAGAAGGGTGAACAATTTCTACGGATCGACGGCAAAGTTCGGACAACCTCACGGCAATCAATGACGAAAAATTTCAACACTGGATTAGCAAAGGTGTGCTTGATATCGACGAGAGCTGGTGGTCAAGGCCTGAATTTGTTTGGTGCCAACAGGGTGGTCATCCTGGATACTCACTTTAACCCCATCTGGGAGGAGCAAGCCATCGGCCGCGCGTACCGGCTCGGGCAGCTGAAGGCCGTTTATGTTTATCGTCTCACAGTTGGTGGGACATGGGAGGAGGCTTTACTGAACCAATCCGTATTCAAACAGCAGCTCGCGACAAGGGTTGTTGACAAGAAGAATCCCATGCGTTACGCAACGAAAGGTGCGAAGCAATATCTCTTTCAGCCTAAGGAGTTGGAGCAGAAAGATCTACAGCCATTCCTAGGCAAAGATCCACTTGTTCTCGATCGGCTAATGGACAAGGATAGAGAGTAAGTTGGAAGGCGCCGGATGGAGTGAACCAATGCTGACCCAGTCAGTGACCCAGTCATTCGATCCATAGATTTAACGGAGACGTTCCAGGAGGAGGACACCGTTGAGCTCACGGCAGAGGAATTGAAAGAAGCCCAAGCTATCCATGAGGATGCTCAACTCCGCCGAAAGGATCCTGTAGCGTATCATGCCAAGCTTCTGGTACGGCAGAAGCAGCAGGAGATGGAGTATCGTCAAAGGTACCCTCAGGCCTATGCTCAGGCATATCCACAGATGCATCCTCCAAATTATCCAGAAAATCACCAGAACTTCGTACCTCCCAACACTCACGGTTTACCTAGTGGACTTGTCCACGGCGGGCATGCTCCTAACGGGACTACTATCGCCCACACCCAACACGATCGCTCTGTTTCCTCGACCAACCCATATACTGCGCATGCAGCTCACGCTCAACCACCCCAAGGTCCTATCCCTCCGACGCAGCACTCAAGCAACGTCACACCGGTTCTTGGTGCGAATACTTTCAGACGGAACGCATCAGTATCGCCTGAAAAGGGAAGTGCAGACGTCAGCTCCACACCTCAAGCCGCCAGCTCGCTCAAGGTACATGATATTAACACGGCAACCAATGCTTTGACCCTCGAGGATGCTGTCGCCATGTCTGAGCAGGCAAGAGCAAGTGCAACTACTGAAGATAGACCTGCAGCTCCCGATAGCTCTATCCACACGCCAAAGGCAAAAGAATCACCTATCCCTGCTCCAGCAACCAAACCTCGTGCGCGAAGCCCTGCTTTGACTGAGGACCCCACTTCGCCCTCCCCAGCACCCACCCTCAAGCGGAAACTATCACCATCCTCTGCGGATTTGGGCCGCAAACCACGAAAATACAACCTTAGTTTCGATTCCCTCAATCGTCTTTACAAGAGAGAGACCACAAAGTAACACAAAACCAAATACCTGAGCAGACCTCCCCACCCGCTCACTACAAAACCTCAGAATCGACCTTACGAGTCCATATGATGACGACATAGCAAAACATTCACTTCTCTGTATACAACTTACGCTTCCCCAACGACTGCACAGCATTATCACGCACACAAGAGATGGAAGAGGGCCCAGCACATGACTTCTTTCTTTCTTTGCTGGATTTAGTAATTATTGGCGCTTTTAAGGTTGCTTATCGGGCTGAAATTATGGTTGATACCCCTGGAATTTCGAATGCTGGGATTAGAAATGGGATTTTTGACGGCGGTGGCATATTCTAGTAGCTGCTTTTAGCTATTGAAAATGCAAGCATGAGCTAGTGCTGTCTGGCTTGCCAAAATGATTTCGAGCGGACGTCGTGACCTATCTGGAGCTTCTGCTTGCCATGAAACCCCCTGAATGTTTCGACTGAATGAACAATGTCGACGCCTAACACCCAGAGGCGGTGTAGGTGATCCGTCTAATTAGAAGCACTTTAGGTAAGGATAAAGTCCAGAGCGTGCGCGAGTAGAAGCTTTACATCCGCAGCTTACACTATATATAAAGAACCTTTCTACCAATCCTCCAACAATCACTGACCACTCCGCACTTCGATCCATCACTAATCTAGCCTCGACTATACCCCGATACCTCTAAAAAACAAAGCCCCGGCAACTCTGCAGCCTCAATCCCACCCAACTCCATACCCTTCCCCTCCAACACACCCATTCCATCCCATCGTTGCCCTGCCCATCCGCCCCCCGTGCCCCCCTCTGGCCCCCCCCTCCA
>JAABUQ010000671.1_pt1 | contig 79367 bp, 80 predicted proteins | sample 5560001 | NCBI WGS metagenome assembly JAABUQ01 (sample SAMN10711888, study PRJNA513371) | rock metagenome | isolation source: Antarctica rocks | place: Antarctica: Victoria Land, Finger Mt nord | collected 2015-12-18 | reverse complement strand
GCCAAACGTGTCAATGGTATCTCTGCCAAAGACCCGATCATTGAGGAGCCGGATGCGGGGAAACTCGCCTGTCCGGTTCTGAAGCCGAGCGGAGGGGGCGACCCCTTCGCTTAGGTTAACAACCGCGCCCGGAGACATTCCACATTACACTATGTAAGCCCTTTCCAGTACGAACAATTGATGTGTTAAATCCCCTCTTTGGGGTCTCCACAAAAACGGGGGAAGCTCAAGCCGTTGGAGCAGAAGGAACCTCCCAGGGACAGCAAGCACGTCCCAAGCTTCATCTTGTGTCGAGGAGAAAACCCAGTTAAGCACTTTTGCGGTGCCTACTTCCCTCGTACTTGTTCCGGTAGGGATTCGCCCCAATGTAAACATTGCGTCGCGCAAACTCGTCCGGCGTCGTCTCGCGTAACTCTTGCTGAACCTCGTCCAGGTCTGCTGCCAGATGGTAGTACCACGGCTCTGCGAGATGGTAACGGTCCTGCATCGCCCAGGAAGGGCATTTGAGGTTGTAGCAGTGGCAGAGGTACTCCACCGAGGCCGCACAAAACACGGCCCATTGAAACTGGTCCGCCGAGGCATTGGCTGGCATCTCGATGGGATCGCGAACCAGTTCCGCGCGAAACATTCGGTATGCACCAAAGAACTGGTGCATCATTTTTCCAAGCGCAATCCACGGCTCTTCACCGGCACAGATTTGGGCAAACGCCTGCGCAAACGTTTGAAACGGAACCGTGATCAGGGATTGGTGGTCTTCTTCATGCATGTCAAATCCTTCCTTTTTCTGACGATTCTACCACAGAGTTCGCCTTGTCTGCATATTCTGCGGTCTTTCTTACTTACGGAACAACCGCCTCAGGGTCTTTTTCACCTCGTAGAACTGCTGGCCTTCCGGCAGGACAAAGCGGTCGAGAATAGCCTGCGCCTGTGCCCGCGTCCCAAGTTGAAGTTTTTGAATCAGCAATCGAATATCGTTCTGATCTTTGGGGCGGTTCGCCATCACCTTGGTCGCAAACACATACTCAGGCAGAGGAAGATAGACAAAGAGTCTTCCCTCAAAGGAGCGCCAGAACTGGACATCCACACGTGGCGCATCATCGTAGTAGTATTCTGCGGCATCATCATTCATCCAATCGGGCGGCAAGGTGTACGCGACCGCGACATTGGTCACGGCCTGACGAAACTCCGCAGCGTAGGGAACGGTACTCTGTAAGCTCCCCACGCTCACACGCTCAACCGTCGTTTGGAGCACCTGCCCAGGCGTCGGGTGTCTCATCCCGACAATCAAGGCAAAATCAATATCTTCGGTAAAGTTACGTTCCTGCTGAAGAATGAGGTATGCCCCACCAGTGATCACGAAATGATACGGTGTTGCGACACCCAATGCCCCTAACTCATGGGCCAGGGCCTCAAGGTACTGCTCAATTTGCTGTGAGTTGTCCATTCTTTTCGATTTCTCCCAAGCTTTGCTTTCGCGCTCATCATGCTCTCTCCCTACTCCGATATCAAGAGGTGGAGGCGATGAGCAAGTGAACCATGTCGTGTGTCAGGTGCTTTACAGAAGCAGAAAGACGCATGTCTGTCCTATACCTGACATTGGCGCGATGCGGTTCGCGAGCCGAGATCTCTCTACATCTATTCTTTCGCAGGGGAAGCAAAAACGGAATGTCTCCACGTCCTGGTCCCAAATCAGAACTCGTCTAGCGACTACTCACTCATCCTGCGCTCTCAATGTCACATGCGCCTGTTGGACACTGCCTCGGTCTTTCAATGGTGACGCTTTCCACAGGATACCAGCGGCCCCAGCCACGAAGCAGTGCTTGTAGGTGCCCCTTCTTGCTTTTTCTGACGGCCATCACTTGTGCTACTCCACAGCTTACTCGTGTACACTGATGGTACGCTTGCTCCCACAGTGCGGCCTTGATCTCTTCAAGATTCGTTGACTGCATGGCTCTCTCCTTTCGAGTGCAGAGTGGGTGCTAGTGCTGTAAGGGTGAACAGAGGGGCATATGGAGCTGGTGGACGAAAGAAGGTGTAGAGATCGACCAGGAGGTCCGTGGCGAGTTCGAGAGCGCAGGCGACATGGTAGACGGTCTGAGAAGCATCGTCGCTCATGATGAGCGGGTAGAAAGCAAAAGCTAAACCGCAATAGGGGCACAATTCTTCCAGACTGCACACGCCTGCCCGTATGCGGTGGTCATCATTGACGATGAGCATGACGCACATCCTTTCTCACGAGTATCATACCTACACGGATCGTAGGTGATTTGCGAGAAAAGTATACCCATTTTGCCCAACGCTCTAACTCACAAAGAACGCTGATTTTTCCGCAATGAAGAAGTGCCCAAATACGTACCCCCAGCTATGAGTAAGTATGTGACAAAGCAGCAGTCGTTGCAGGACTCACCCTTCCCCACAACAATGGTCTTGTCGAGGGGAAGGTCAACAAGCTCAAACTGATCAAGCGCATGGGCTATGGACGGGCAGGATTTCCTTTGCTCCGACAACGTGTACTCCATGCCCTGTAAACACATTCTTTCAGGAGATGAAGGATAAAGCAGAAGCTTACGGAGTGATTTTTACCGCAGTTCCGATCAGAAGCGCCTGCTCTGAGGAGAGCGTAACCTTGATATCAAGAATCGCATCAGCTTCCAGAGCCGTCGCCTGTTGTTCTAATTCCTTCAGGACTCCTTCAAAATCGGTATGACCTCGACTCGACACATGGGTAGCACTACACGCAACCCCTTTGACTCGATATCTTTGGCCGCCTGGAAGATCAGGAAGTGTAGAAGTAAGCATGAATTCCTCCTTGTTCATCTCTCTTCTGTTCGACGCAGCTGATGGGGAGAAGGAGAGAACTTCCTCTCAAAAGGCATACGCCGATAACACATCTACCAGAGCAGAATATACACTTTCTTCTTGAAGAAAGCAAGCAAGCATAATCACCAAGAGTGAGCCAGAGCCTTGATGCCTGTCCTTCGTAGAAGGTGGGCCCAGATCGTGATGAAAAGAAAGTTACCGTTGTGCCAAACTTGCGGAGGACAGACATCAATGAAAAACGCATCTCACTGATATAGCTTTACCATTATCGAGACCCTCGTGTCAGGGTCTCACGCCGCAGCCTGCTCTTGCGCATCTAGAAGAGGAAGACCTATGCCAGGGGCAAACCTTTTCCGCCAGCTGGCAAGACGTCGATCTTTTCGGGGGAGCCAGCTAAAAGCGGGAGGACTTGCGAGATCGCCTCCTGAGTACCCTCGACGGTCAGTGATGCATCATCAGGGCGTTAGGCAAAGTGGAGGCTCGCCCATCTAGACTGGAATAACGAATGCTGTTACAATTCCAGAGAGTTTCGTCCCAAACACAAAAAGAAGAGCAAGGCCACAATGATGATTCTCTCAGAACACATCACGTCTATCAAAGATCCCCGTGTCGTTGAAGCACGAGAACTGACTTCTGCCGCTGGTCGAGCACGCTTGCAGAAATGCTTGCTGGAAGGAGCAGAGAGTATTCAGTGGGCGATGGAAGCCAATCTGCCTATCGAGCATGTTTTCTTCAGCACTCGACAGGAGTACGATCCATTCTTCCAACACCTGCAAGAGCAGCATATGCCTTGTTTCGTCGTGACAGAAGCCATCTTGAAAAAGATCAGTGATACCTCCTATCTTGTGCCATACCTAGGCGTCGCTCGCATTCCTCACGAACTTTCTCCAATGGAGACGATGGGAGACTTTGTGGTTGTTCTGGACCAAGTGCTCGATCATGGGAATATCGGAACCATCATTCGGACGGCAAGCGCTTTCGGCATTCGCGATATTCTCTCGACCACTTCTCCCTTGGATATCTACTACAAAAAGATTGTCACTGCCTCGCGTGGGCGCGTGTTCCAGACGCGCTTGCACCAATATCCATCAGGCACCCAGGCTCTTGCCGCCCTAAAGGGTCGTGGCTATCAGATTATCGCGACCAGCCCTTACGGGCGAACGATTCAATCGCTGGCACCTCTGCAAGCCAAACCTGTCGCTCTCATCGTCGGCAACGAAACCAGAGGCATCTCCGATGAGGTCGAACGCCTCGCCGATCTTGTTGTCCAGATTCCCATGAGTGGGCAGGTCGAATCACTCAATGTCGGAGTTGCCGCCGGCATCAGTCTGTATGAATTTAAATTCAGAATGGTCCTCACGATGCTTATCAACTACATCCGCGCCAACCTCGGACGAGAGGTCAACGTGACAGGCAAACTCATCCAGCAAGCCTTCGATACCCAGATCAAGCGTGCTTCTGCTCTCACAGGCCAGCAAGCCATCCTGCTCATGGTACTCATCTGTGATCAGTCGATGACCCTCGACCAAGTGAGCAGGGATACCGCAACCTTCGGTGACGAACGCGCTGCCTTGCTCAAGCCACTCTTTGAAGGAGGCTACATCCGCTCTCAAAACAGCGATGAAACCAGCATTGTGCCGACAGAAGACGGCCAACGCCTCATCGCACACCTCTGGAGTGTGGTCGAACGTGCAGAACGGGCTGTTCTGGCGGATTTCTCGGAGCAAGAACAAGCCCAATTCCGTGAGTATCTCACACGTATTCAGGCCAATTGTGTCTCCATTGCAGGAGAGTTCTAGATGATCGCTGCTATCCAGCGATCTCGACATGTTGAAGTTCTTCAGGCGCTTTCCTAAACAGTGCGCATAGCTTCTCAAGAGGGAGTATAGTCTGAAGAGAGAGCAGCTTCTCTTCACTAGCACAGTCACTGTTCCCTTTACGAACGCCATGACAGTGAGTATACTGGAAGGGAAGAGGAGAAACTTATCATCCATTTAACAGTTCCTTGCGTTTTATGCACTCATTTTCTTACAGGATAGTGAGATCTGGAGGAAATGTTTGAGGCTGCTCCCATGAGGAATGAACACTCGATATCTGTACAAACAAGAGCAATAGCAGAACGGATCCCCAATGAGCGGTTGAAAGCGCACCGGCTCAGCAAGAACTGGACGCAGGTTTATATAGCCATGCAGATTGGGTCCACCGACGTAGCGGTGTCACGCTGGGAGACAGGCGCAGCCACCCCGAATCTCTATTTCCGCGATAAGCTGTGTGCGCTCTTTGGGGCCAGCCCTGAAGAACTGGGATTTATCTCTTCCTCTGAAACAGGGCAAGTGGAGGCAGCGCGACATCCTCTGCAAAGGCGCGATCCGCTCAACTCCCTTCTAGCGACCAAACTTCATGTCCCGCGCCCGCGTCCACAACTGGTACCCCGCTCTCATCTGATCGATCGGCTCCAGCATGGATGGGAACGTGCGCTCACACTTGTCTCGGCACCAGCCGGGTTTGGCAAAACGACCTTGCTTTCCCAATGGCTTGCCCAAAGCGGCACGCCTGTTGCCTGGCTCTCGTTGGAGCCGGAGGACAACGACCCCATCCGCTTTCTCTCCTACATGATTGCCGCTCTACAGACGCTTGATCCGGGCATCGGGACGACTGCGCTCGCGCTGCTGCAATCCCCACAGCCCGCACCATTGGAAGCCGTGCTGGCCGCGCTGACCAATGACCTCGTGAGCCGTGAAGGAGACTTCGCCCTCGTGCTAGATGACTACCACGTCATCATCGCCGAATCCATTCAGCGCGGGATGATCTTTCTGCTGGAACACCTGCCACCACAGATGCACCTCATCCTCGCGACGCGTGCCGACCCAGCGCTGCCACTAGCACGGCTGCGGGCACAAGGCCAGCTCTGCGAGGTGCGTGCTGCCGAGTTACGGTTCGGAACCGCCGAAGTGAGCACATTTCTCCAGGCGGTGATGGGACTGGACCTTCCACCCGAGGCCATTGACACACTGCAGAGTCGCACAGAGGGCTGGATTGCTGGCCTGCAACTCGCCGCGCTCTCGTTGCAGGGCAGAACCGATGTCTCTGGGTTTCTAGCCGCCTTCAGCGGCAGTCATCGCTTTGTGCTTGACTATCTGAGTGAAGAGGTACTCTCGCGGCAGCCCGCCTCAGTGCAGTCTTTTTTGCTCCGCACCTGCATCCTGGAACGCCTGAGCGGACCGCTTTGCGATGCGGTCATAGGGCAAGAGGACGGAGAGGCAAGTAGCCAGGCGATGCTGGAGGCGCTCGACAAAGCGAACCTGTTTGTGAACTCACTTGACGACGAGCGGTGCTGGTATCGCTATCACCACCTGTTTGCTGAGGTGCTGCGCAGCTGCTTGCAGCAGGTAGAGCCTGCGTTGGTACTCGAATTGCATCATCGGGCCAGCGTCTGGTACGAGCAGCACGATCTGCCGATCGAAGCGGTGCAGCATGCGCTGGCAGCCTCCGATCTCGAACGTGCTGCCCACTTGATCGAATCAATCGCGCTTATTGCGCTCCATGGCCAGCTTCCCACGGTACTTGGCTGGATGAATGCCCTCCCCGAGACGCTGATACGTGCACACCCTTTCCTCTGTATCCACCAAGCATTATACCTGATGTTCACCAATCAGTTGGAAGCAGCCCTTGCCCGCCTGCAGGATGCCGAACGGTGTGTCCAGGAGAACATGCCTGCCGAGCAGGCACAAATCATCCTGGGTTACGTATTCTCCATCCGTGCACCCATAGCTATTTTCTCCGGCGATATCATGCATGGGATCTCCCTCTCACGCCAGTCACTGGACTTGTTACCGGAAACGGAGGTGATCGCTCGTAAAGGTGCTCTGGTGAATGCGTCCCACGCCTATTTGGTAAGCGGGGATGTGACACCTGATAGCGAACGCGAGGTCGCAGCAGCTGATGCGTTGTTACGCGCCGCGAACAATCCGCTTGCAGCCATAAGAAGTATGACCCTACTGGCTCGACTGTACGTCCTGCAGGGCAGGCTCCGGCAGGCCGCTGCCACGTATGAACAGGTGTTGCAAGCCATCCCAAGGCCGGAGCTGTTGCAGACCACATTCGGCAACCTCTTCTACCACTTCGCCTTGGGTGACCTGCTGCGCGAGTGGAACGACTTGGATGCGGCTGAACGTCACCTGTTGCAAGGCATGGCTCTGGTCAAAGAGACACTGACGGTCGATCCTTTTGTGGCGCTGTTGGGCTACACCGCTCTAGCCCGCCTGCAGCAGGCGCGTGGGAATACCCATGAGGCCCTCGCATCGTTAGATGCATTGGAGCGATTGGCACAGCAGCGTCACTTCGCGCCCCACCTGGTGACTCAGGTGCCTGCACTACGAGCACTGCTAGAGCTAGCGCAGGGCAATCTCGCGGCAGCCATCGGCTGGGCGGACGACAGTGGTCTGTCCGCCAACGACGACCTGAGGTATCCCCGCGAGGAAGAGTATCTGACCCTGGCGCGGGTGCGCATTGCTCAGGAACGTGACGATCCAGCGGCTCTTTTCCTTCTGGATGCCCTGCACCTGCTGGATCGACTGTTACAAGATGCCGAGGCCAAAGCACGCATAGGCAGTGTGATTGAAATCCTCCTCCTGCGTGCGCTGGCCCTACAGTCACAAGGCGACCAAACTTCCGCCCTCTCCACGCTGGAACGGGCCCTCCTGCTTGCCGAGCCAGAGGGCTACATCCGCCTCTTCGTCGACGAGGGGATGCCGATGCTGACCTTGCTGCGTCAGGCCCACGTACGCGGCATGGTCCCGGACTATGTCGTCACGCTCCTGGCAGCTTTTGGCGAACAAGCAAGAGTGGATTCCGCTCTCCACGCAACTCGCCCCAATTCGCTTGTGGAACCGCTCACTAAGCGCGAGCGCGACGTGCTACAGCTGCTGCTTGCCGGGGCATCTAACCGCGAGATCGCCCGTCACCTGGTCCTCAGTGTGAACACGGTGAAGAGACACGTCTATAATATCTGTGGCAAATTAGAGGTGCAGAGCCGCACACAGGTCATTGTCCGTGCCAGAGCATTCAACCTCTTGTAGCTCATCTCTCCTCACCCCTGTCCTCTGTAAAAATCACCCCGCACCTACAACTTTGGTATGAGGTATCTCACCCACTTCATCAGCTACACTACGCGCAGATACCACGATGTGTCAATGATCTGTTGAAGAGATGTTTCAAAGAGATGGACACCGAGAAGTATGTACAGTAGCTTTAGAGAAAGGAAACTGATATGGATGATCCGTATGCAGACAAAATGAGTCGCCTGGCGCAAAGGATTCTTTGGGGGCCGGGAAGCCTTGCATCGACCGTGAGACAAGCGGCTGCTAGCTTGGATGATATACCAGAAGCCCTGAGAAGTTATGTTCAGAAGACCGCTCAATGTGCTTACAAAATCACTGATCAGGATGTGCAGGCTCTCGGTCAGGCAGGTTACTCAGAGGATCAGATCTTTGAGCTAACGGTAAGCGCTGCCCTGGGTGCAGGGCTTGTTCGCCTCCAAGCAGGACAAGATGCCCTTAGGAAAGGAGAGCACGATGCGATTACACATCCTTGAAAAGGGACACCGCTTACCACAGAAGATGCTGCTCTGGCTGATCCCTATCCTGGCTCGTGATCCAAGTCAGCCGCCAGATATCATGAGAGCTACGCTCTACCGATCAGATTTCTTTGGCAAGCCTTTTTGCCATCTCTTTCACGATGCGTTGAGAGGTCCCTCCTCCTGGTCCATTGCAGAGCGAGAGCTGTTTGGCGCTTTCATCTCTCAGCTCAACGCGTGCCGCTTCTGTGCCTTAGCTCACGGCAGGATCACCGCAGAAGCCCTGAGCGATACGACGGTACAAGCAGTGCTAGAAGAGTATCACACTGCCCCAATTAGCGACAAACTAAAAGCGATGCTTGGCTATCTGGAAAAACTGACGCTCTCTCCCAGTGAGATCCATCCTGAGGACATAGGGGCACTGTATGCAGTAGAGATCGGTAATCAGGCCATTCTTGAAGCAACCTATGTCTGTGCACTGTTCAATATCATCAATCGCCTCGCTGATGCGCTAGACTTTGCGGTTCCGCCCAGCTTCTCAAGCAAGAGCGCAAAGTTCATGCTGAAACATGGCTACAAATTCCAAGGGGGGATATGAAATGTGCGTTAAGAGCTGTTAAATTGAGGAGCTTATGAGTCTAGATACCAATAATTTAGCAAGAAGGAAAAACTGGATTATGAACACCCGTCATGCAGCAAACACACAGCATCTGATCGATGCCGTGTTGACAAGTCCCGGTGAGACAGCACCGACTCTTCTACGTGCCGTAGAAGATCACGCAGCCGAGCTGAGTGGTCGCTCAACCAGAAAAACAAGCCAGGTGCCTGCCGAGTTAGTCAATTACGTCAACAAAGTTACCTTACACGCCTACAAGACGACTGACGAGGATATCGAGGCACTGCGAACGGCTGGTTATTCGGAGGATGCCTTCCTCGAGATCACACTCTGCGCTGCGCTTGGTGCTGGTATAGCGCGGCTGGAACGTGGGCTGGTGGCCCTGAAAGGAGATCAGCAATGCGACTGAAGAAGCTTGAGCAGGTTCAGGTGGGTGACATGCCTGACCTTATGCGGCTACTATCCTATCGACCGGAGTTGTTCGGCGAGCACTTCCAGCCCGCCATCATGCAAGAAGTGATGCGCGGGCCTTCGGACTGGAGCGTCGGTGAGCGGGAACTGTTTGCCGCCTTCGTCTCGCGCAAGAACCAGTGTCCCTTTTGTAAAGGAATCCACAGCGCAGTTGCGTCGAAAGCTCTCACCAATAACCTGGTCCAGGTTGTCCTGGACGACTGGCGCACCGCACCGATTGATGAGAAGCTGCGAGCGGCGTTCGGTTTCCTGGAAAAGTTGACGCTAATCCCTGGCGATGTCGGGCCAGATGACATCATGCCGCTACGGGTGGCAGGTGTGAGCGAGCAGGCCATTGAGGATACACTCTCTATCTGCATGCTCTTTACTATCATTAACAGGCTCGCGGACTCACTCAGTTTCGCGGTTCCACCGACAGAAGTCATGGCACAGCTTGCCGATTTCTTGCTTGAACACGGCTATCCACCACCGATCAGGTCGTCCTGAAGAGGCTGATTGCACCTTTACTCTACTCCGCTAGGATGATTCATCCGGAGTATAGTAGTGACGATCCCTCGCGGTCGCCATGAGAATTCACACGCCCTGCCCCTGCAACAGGAGGTGGAACATACAATGACGAGAGAAAACAGATGATAAAGAGATGATAAGTCCAGATGCTTTCTTCAGACTATACTCTCCTCAGAGGCAATGCCTCCCGCGCGTTTTCGCTAAATTACGAAGGAGGAGAGACTATGAGTACAACCGCACCTATTGATGTTGCCATTATTGGTGGGGGCAAGCTGGATTAGCCATGAGCTACCACTTGTCCCAGCGAGGCATAGATTCCATCATCCTCGAACAGGGGCGCATTGCGGAGAACTGGCGTAGTAAACGTTGGGATTCCTTCACGCTCGTGACACCGAATTGGATGAACCAGCTGCCTGGATTTGCCTATTCGGGGAAGCACCCCGATGGGTTTATGCCTCGAGATGAGGTCGTGCGGTATGTAGAAGCGTATGCCGCATCGTTCCATCCAGCGATCCGCTGCGGTGTTCGTGCGACATCCGTCTATCGCAAGGAGAATGCCTATGGAATAGAAACGACCACGATGCCTCCCTTTGAGGCAAAGAGCGTCGTGATAGCAACGGGAGGATTTCAGCACCCTAACTACCCACCTGTCATGGGAGAGAAGCCTGCGGAAGTTCGACACCTGCATTCCAGCGACTATCGCAATGCACAAGAACTGGCTCCCGGCAACGTGCTTGTGGTCGGTTCTGGCCAGTCAGGTTGCCAGATCGCCGAAGAACTGAACCACAGTGGGCGTCAGGTCTACCTGGCTGTCTCAAACTGTGGAAGAATGCCACGACGCTATCGCGGTCATGATATTACCTGGTGGGCAAACAAGGCAGGAATGTATGACATGACGCGCGATCAACTCCCAGCGCCTCAAGCAAAGTTTGCCTGCAATCCTCACGTCGCTGCTGGACGTGACATCAATCTCCGCCAGTTGGAGAAAGATGGAGTGGTGCTGCTGGGTCGTGTCCAAGCCATAGAAGAGAACAACGTGACGTTTGCCCCAAATCTCACAGAAAGCCTCAACAAGGCAGATCAGTTTGCGGCAGAGATCAAACGCAGAATTGATCGGTATGTGCAAATGACTGGGATGCAAGTACCGGAGGCAGACGATCTCGAAGAGACGAAGTGGGAAGAATGGCACGAGAGACCACTCATTCGCGTATTGGATATGAAGATGCAGGGGATCACCAATGTCATTTGGGCCACTGGGTACAAGCTCGACTATAATTGGATTCAGGTTCCCGTTTTTGATGAGACTGGTTACCCTCTACACAAGCGTGGGGTCACAAGCTCTCCTGGGTTGTACTTTCTTGGACTGAATTGGTTGTATACATTAAAATCGGCTCTGCTCTTTGGGGTGGGAGATGATGCAGCCTTTCTTGCTGAAGAGATAGCAACCCGATCTTTCAGGAAGGATGGATGAATGATCATGATCAACGCAATTCCACAGCGACTCTACCTTCTGCAGTTATCGACCTCGACCCTATCTGCAGGAGGCCGAACACTGGAGATGGTCTCAGGTTGCTATCTTCTTTCGACCAGCGATGGGAAGAACATCCTCATCGATAGTGGACTACCCGCGGACTACACACCACCGCCGGGAATGCCGAAAGCACAGCAGGAAAAAAATGTGCTTGAGCACCTCGCCGATCTTGGCCTGCGTCCTGACGACATCGATCTCCTCATCTGTACCCATTTCGACGTGGATCATGCGGGCTATCACGATGCCTTTACGAAGGCGGAACTCATCGTCCAGCGCGAACAGTATGAATTGGCGCGGAGTGGGCATCCGCGCTTTGCTGCCGCACGCGCTCACTGGGATCATCCGGCGCTGCGATATCGGCTGATTGATGGTGACACCGAACTGCGGCCCGGCCTGACGCTGCTCAAGACCAGTGGACATACACCAGGACATCAGTCGGTGCTGGTGCACCTGCCGCAGACCGGCTCGGTGCTGCTGGCGATCGATGCAGTTGTCATGCAGCACCTGTTTACCCCTGATCGGAAGAAGTGGCCGACGGATGACAACGAGGAGCAATTGCGCACCAGCACGCGCAAACTCCTTGATCTGGTCGAGCGCGAGCATGTAGCGCTGGTCATCTTTGGCCATGATGGACAGCAATGGCAAACGCTCAAGAAAGCGCCGACATATTACGAGTGATACTCCATACCATTCCAGGGCAGGGTACCCTGCTTGCTGCTCAGTCCTCACTGTCATATTGACTCAGCAAGGGAACTGTCTCCCTTCCCTACTTCATCTTCATCAGGAGATCGGCGTAGTTCTCTCGTGTCGCAACGGTATAAGGATGCTCCGGTCCCAGCTTCTGTTCCCGGATCGCCAGAGCACGCCGCAAGAGCGACCTGGCCTCCGTGGACCTGCCCACATCGGTGCATAGCTTCGCCAGATTGTTGAGGCTGAAGGCCGTGTAGGGATGGTCCGGTCCTAACCGCTGTTCCCGGATCGTCAGAGCACGGCGCAAGAGCGGCTCGGCCTCCGTGGACCTGCCCGCATCGGCATACAGCTTCCCCAAGTTATTGAGGCTTTCGGCCGTTTTGGGATGCTCTGGTCCGAGTTGCTGTTCTCGTATCTCCAAGGCCCGCCGAAAGAGCAACTCGGCCTCCGTGCACCTGCCCTGGGCACTGTAGACCCTTGCCAGATCGTGAAGAGCGAAAGCCGTGTGAGGGTGCTGAGGCCCCAAATGCTGCTCCCAGACTGCCAAAGCACGCCGCAAGAGCGGCTCGGCTTGCGTATACCTGCTTTGCTCAACATAGAGTTCTGCTAAGCCGAGGAGGCTATGAGCGAATTGGTCTGCTTGTGCTGCGTTAGCATTGGCGTCACAATAGCGCAAGGCCAAGCCGTTGAGGCTTTGGGGCGTGTCAGGGCACTCCAGTTCTAACTGCTGTCCCCGAGTCACCAGAGCACGCAGGTAAAGTGACTCGGCTTCTATGTACCTGCCGTGCTCAAAATAGAGCAAGGCCAGGTTGTTGAGGCTTTGGGCCACGTCAGAATGCTCCGGTTCTAACTGCTGCTCACGGATCGTCAGGGCCTGCTGCAAAAGCGGCACGGCCTCCGTGTACCTGCCCTGATCCCAATAAAGTACTGCCAGGATGTTGAGGCTTTCGGCCATATCGAGATGCGCTGGTCCCAGCCCCTGCATACGGAGGTCTCGCGCCTGGCAGAGCAGTGCCTCCGCCTGAGCATATTGCGCGCGCTTCCACAAGTAGGTTCCTGCTTGATTGAGCAGTCGTCCCGCTTCTGCGAATACCATCTCCCACTGATCGATGAGCGCTGCACAGGCTTGCGCATGTGGGAGGCAGCGTTGGCAACAGTGCCATGCTCCAAACTCACACGCATCTGGAAACGCACGGTTGACAGTGCGCACAGTGCGTTCGGCCCACCAGTGCTGCGTGTCCTCGTCCATCCCCTCCTTGAGTACCACTTGCACCAGCCGGTGAATCGTGAGCGTCCTGGTCGCAGGGTTGCGGTGCAGCAGAGAGTAGGTACGTAATGCCGCAAGGGTCTCATCCAGGGCAATCGGATTCGAGGCAATCGGCTGAAGGATGGAACTGAGTTCGGGAGCTCCCTCGCGAATAATTTCCTCAGGGATAGCATCAGGGTCGAGGAAGGCACACAGTCGCAACAGGTCGGCAGCAGCGGGATTCGCTTGCTCCACTTTCTCAAAGGAGAGGGAGAAGGTGGTGCTCACCGACTTAGGATGGTCTGCAACCAGGTTCCCACGCCGGTTGAGTAAGGCAACTCGTTGTGTCTGGTAGCGGTCCAGGTAGTCGGAGAGGCTACATCCTACCTCTTCAATATAGGCTCCCGCCTGATCCAGAGCCAGGGGGAGGCCATCCAACAGTTGGGAGACCTCCCTGGCCTCAACACGCAGAGAATCGGATGCCTCCTCCAAGCAGTCCTCCGGCCCAATCAGCTTAGCCCGGCGCAGCAGGAAGAGCGCTCCCTTCTCCGGCTCCATCTGCTCCAGGTCGATGCGTTGGGCAAAGCTCCCGGTCACTTGTGACCGGGTCGTCAGCACAAGATGTCCTTCATTCTGAGTCGGGAGAACGTCTTCGACAAGGGTGAGATCTTCCATGTTGTCAAGGATGAGAAGCCAGTTCGTGTGTGTCTGCAGCCAGAGCTTGACGGCCTGGACGACCCACCCCTGATCCTGCTCCCTCTTTTCTGGTAAGTTCAAGAGGTCGGCAATGGTCACGAAATCGTCAATAAGGGTGCGGGGAGTCTCGGCCCTGCACCAGAGAACAGCCTGATACTCTTCACGGTGGCGGTAGGCATATTCCACAGCGGTCTGCGTTTTGCCGATGCCGCCTAGTCCGCTAATCGCCTGTGCTGAGGTCAATGCGGCTGTCTTGCCCGAGTGCAGCATGGTGTGCAGATGCGTAAGTACCTCTTCTCGTCCCGTAAAGAACGGGTTGCGCCGCGAGGGTACGTTCCAGACCGCAAGGCCGGAGTCGGAAGCGTTCTCCATAGCATGGCTCGTTTCCTCAATAGAAGGGATAAAGCCGAGTTCGTCAGGACTCTTGCCAAATAGCTCACACAGCTGGTGTTGATAATAGAGACTGGGGAAGGTGGTGCCGTTCTCCCAGCGAGAGACGGTCACATTGTTAGTGCCAATCATGGTCGCCACATACACCTGCGACCACTGCTTTTTGAGACGTTGCACTTTCAAGCGGGTATTGGGGATGGCTTGAGCTTCTTGTTTCAAGAGGGAGCTTCCTTTCTAGTACGCATGGCCTTGTCCTCTCTTCCCTTCATTGACCTCTTCACTGGGATGGTGGAGAGACTCCACTCGTCTGACGAGTTTTCTCTCTTTCTATAAATCACATCTTTTCTACAATACCATATCTCTTGTACCAATACCATCACATCCGTCACAAAAAGGTGTGATGGATGCCACAGGCACACATCCGATTCCTCATGAGTAAGACGATGGGAGGCTCACTTTTTCGTGAGGGAATTTCGAGCTGTTGAGAACGAGAGAAAACAGATGATAAATGACTGATAACTAGATGATAAGTGCACCCTCCTTCTTCAGCCTATACTCTCTCTTGAAGGGAAACGTTCACCCTGATACCCCGGACGACTCACTACTACCTGTGGGCCATCTCAGTGGGACGAAATTCCAGACCCGAATATCAGTCAATATGAAAGAGGAAAGGCATGGAGTACAAGGACACGCTCCTCCGCTGCTTGATGTAGCTTGCGGCTGAGTTTCCCGATAGCATGCTTGATACAACTGAACATGCCATTACCATGGGCATCGTCAACCTGCGTGGGAGAGAGTATTTGCACGTCCTCCAAGAGGTGGCAGGCTGCGCACCCACGCTTTTGGAACGCCCAGCAGGAGTGAACGCTTCCCCGACGAAAGAGCGGCAGGGAACTATCTTCCTCGTTGGAGAGACCGAGGCATTGTTTACCTTCAGAGACATACCATATGAAATGTATTGAATATGCGCAGACCACTTCTCGAATGTCTGAGATACACGGTGGTGGTGAAAGGAACAAGGAGGAATACAATGTATTATCGTGTTGCGATCCAGGTGGCTCCATCATCCACCTGGCAGTGGAGATCAACAGTATTGACCTCGCTTCATGCTCTGTTTGGCTTTCTCAGGCTCTATCGTTCTTTCCCGCAGGATCGCCTCCGTGTATTCTCCTGCTCAGTGCGGGAGGGGCTGAACGAGATGCTGGCGCAAGAAAACAACGGGGGAGCATCTCGCTCTGTCACAGCGGAACATTTCCTGCATGAGAGAAAGATACATTCAGGAGGAATGAGACAGGGAGCGTCAGGAGGCAGGACACGAGAGAACCTGGCAAGGGGATTCATCGCTCTCACTACCACACCATCGCTGGGTGAGAAAAGCCCGCTGGAACAGCCCCGAAGTGACTGGAGCACGAGTTCGCTGGAGAGCAGATGGTTCGAGGCAGAACTGGGTGCAAGGGGCGATCATGATCTCCCGAACCTATCAAACTTGGAGACAATCGCACCTGAGACGGAGACGCTTGCCAAGTACGGCTTTACAGCCGATGAAATCGGTTCACTGCTCTGGCTCCAGCGGTGGTACCAAAACGGTGGCAGCGATCGCGTCCAGGTCGTGCGTCATTGGGAATTTCTCAAACTCCTTGTCATGAGTGGCAAGCTGGAAGTGTAAGAAAGAAGTATCGATATGTTTCATACAATAATAAACCCAACAGCCCTTCAGAATTTCAAAGCCAGTCTGTATGGCGAACTGATCGGCCCGGACGACGAGGGCTATGAGAGTGGCCGCCGGGTCTGGAATGGCTTGGTTGACAGGCATCCAGCCCTGATCGTTCGCTGTGCCGATGTCTCCGACGTGATTCGTGCCGTCCAGTTTGCGCACAGTCAAGACCTGCCTGTGGCGGTTCGTGCAGGAGGCCACGATGTTGCCGGACATGGGGTCTGCGATGATGGTCTGGTGATCGACCTTTCCCCGATGAAGGGGATTCATGTTGACCCACAGCAGCGCATTGCACATGTCGAACCAGGTCTCACCAGCGGAGAGTTTCTGCACGCAACCCAGCCGTTTGGATTGGCGGCCCCGACTGGAGTCTTCTCCAGCATCGGTCTCTCCGGCCTCACCCTCGGTGGTGGCATCGGCTGGCTCTCGGCCAGGTACGGCCTGACCATCGACAACCTGCTCGCAGTCGAGATCGTCACTGCTGATGGTAGTCTGCTCACGGCAAGCGCGACCGAGCACCCAGACCTCTTCTGGGCTGTGCGCGGAGGCGGCGGCAACTTCGGCGTCGTCACGGCCTTGACATTCCAGCTGCACCCACTGGCCCAGGTGCTCAGAGGCGGCGTGATCCATCCGCTGGCACGAGCGCACGAGGTGCTGCGCTTCTACTGGGAGTACACGCGGCAGTGTCCCGATGAACTGACCGTCAATGCCAGTCTGGCGACGGGGCCGGACGGTCATCCGGTGATCGTCCTCGATGCCTGCTATTGCGGTGACGACCTGGCCGAGGGTGAGCGTGTGCTCGCCCCCCTACGCACGTTTGGCCCTCCCATCGTCGATCTGATCCGTCCTATGTCCGTGCTTGAGGCTACAACGCTGTTGGACTTCCTCAACCCGCCCGGTCGATACTACTACTATCGAGCAGAGTCGCTGAGGAGTCTGAGCGATAAGGTGATCGACACTGCCATCACGCATAGCGCAGCGCGTACCTCGCCCTTCTCCGCCGTCGTGTTCTACCACATTCACGGCGCTGCGATGCGGATTGAGCCCGGCGCGACCGCCTTTGCTCTCCGCCACGAGCACTACATCCTGGAAATGATTGCCCAGTGGTCAGAAGGCGAGGCGCAGCCGCATACGGAGTGGGCACACCGCTTCTGGGCAGCGATCAAGCCATTCGCGAGTGAGGGTGTCTATGTCAACTTCCTGAGTGAGGAAGGCGAAGCACGGGTGCAGGCCAGTTACGGGGCCAACTACGAGCGACTCGTGCGCGTTAAGAATGCCTATGACCCGACGAACTTCTTTCATATCAACCAGAATGTCAAGCCGACGATAGAGGGGTAGTGCAGATTGAACAAAGCGTATCGAAACATCAGAGAGGAACAAGTATCATGCAAGTTGATCGAATGCATCCAGTTGGCAAGTGGCAGTTTAAGGTCACCCATCAGGATGGAGCAATGCAAGGGCGAATTGACGAGTCTCTGGTGGTCCTTGAACCAGATCAGACGTTCATCTTCCTTAGCCCAGGTCCTGGCACAGGAACGTGGCAATCCAACGGCTCAACCAACATTTCCTATGGTTTTACACAGCTCATCAGTTATGACGCTCGTGGAACGTTTACGCACTACGTGATCGTAACGCAGCAGGGAACCTTGAGCACAGATAGCGCATCCTTTACGTCGTCAGGGCAGGGAGTCGTCTATGATGCGGATGGCACCTACGCTGCAAGCCATCGCACTACCGTACAGGCCACACGAATCTCGTAGTTTGCAAAGGCGGCAGGCTTTTCGCGGCTCTCTTTGCCGTCACAGGTTTCCTTCAGGGAACCTGGCTTCCCTATGCTAACAAACCTATCATACATCTCGCGGTTAACATTTCAGATCCGAGTCCTGTTCAAAACAAAAAATGGAGAAAATGGTGAACTACCTATTCACAGAAAGACGAATGCGCCGCCGTGCCATACTACAAATAGGGGCAGGAGTGCTAGCAACGATTCTGGGCAGCGCATTGCTCGAATTGAGTACAGGCAGTGCCTCAGCCAACAATATCAATATGGTCATGCAGTGGAACAATGCCTGCCTGCAAGGGGTACGGAATACGCACCCAGGCCCTCCTATGGTGGCGCGTATGCTTGCCATCATGCATACCTGTATGTATGATGCCTGGGCAGCCTACGATCCTGTGGCCCTTGGTACGCGTTTGGGCGGCCAGCTCCGACGACCTGCCGCTGAGAGGACCCTTGCCAACAAGAGCAAGGCCACCAGCTATGCCGCCTATCGTGCGCTCGTCGATCTCTTCCCCTCCGAAGTCGTGGCGTTCAGAACGCTTATGACCAGCCTGGGATATGATCCCGACGATCTGTCCACCGATACGACGACACCAACTGGGATCGGCAATGTGGCAGCGCAGGCCGTGATTGCATTTCGGCACCACGATGGCGCCAACCAGTTGGGCGATTTGCACCCCGGCCCGTACACGGACTACACCGGATATGTGCCGGTCAACGATCCCGATTCCATTCATGATCCGAACCGCTGGCAGCCGTTGCGCGTCTCGGATGGACATGTGAGCTTCGTCGTGCAAACCTATATTGCTCCTTTCTGGGGCCTGGTGACCCCTTTCGCGATGACCTCCGGGTCACAATTTCGCCCACCGTTCGGTCCGGCAACGTACCCGTCTGATGTGTATGGGCTCCAGGCCGAGCAAATCCTCCAGTTTAGTGCCGACCTCACCGATACGCAAAAAGTGATCGCCGAGTACTGGAAGGATGGGCCTTCTTCCGAACTGCCACCCGGCCACTGGTGTTTGTTTGCCCAGTTTGTCTCGCAGCGGGATGCCCATAACCTGGATAGCGATGTCAAGATGTTCTTTGCCCTGACCAATGCCATCTTCGATGCCAGCATCGCCTGCTGGGATGCCAAAAGAGCCTACGACTCCGAACGTCCAGTGACGGCCATCCACTACCTGTTTACCGGGAAAAAGGTACGGGCGTGGGCTGGTCCCTACAAGGGAACCCAATGGATTGATGGCAAAGACTGGGAACCGTACCAACCGACCACCATCGTGACTCCCCCGTTCCCCGAATACTATTCGGGACACAGTGTCTTTAGTGCCGCAGGCGCGGAGATACTGAAGCGGTTTACCGGGAGTGATGCTTTCGGCACTTCCTACACCAAACAAGCAGGGACCTCCGATGTTGAGCCTGGCACAGTACCTGCGACCGATATCACGCTCTCCTGGGCCACCTTCTCGGATGCGGCGGACGAAGCGGGCATCTCTCGTCGTTATGACGGGATCCACTTTGAGCAAGGGGACCTAATGGGACGTACACTGGGCCGCGTGATTGCCGCGCAGGCTTGGAACAAGGCGCAACAATATATTGACCCAGAGCTATGCTAAATAAAGCAAGATGGCTGATCTCACCATGAACAGGAGTGATACAGCTTCACAACGATTACCAGAGAGGTAGATAGAGGATCTATGAACAAAGAAATTACACAAATCGCAACAATGACCACACAAACAGAAGAAAACGCTATCCCAGCCATAGAGATCACAGATCTCTGTAAGACATTCGGGAAATTTCAGGCGATTGACCACCTCTCACTAACGGTGCAGCAAGGGGAGATCTTCGGGTCGCTGGGGCCAAATGGGTCAGGGAAAACGACCACCATCAACATGATCAGTGGATTGAGTATGCCTACCAGCGGCGAAGTGAAAGTGATGGGCTACGACATTCGCCACCATGCTCGCCAGATACGGCAGATTCTTGGTTCGGTGCCCCAGGAGACAGCGCTTTACGAGGAACTCTCCGCCGAGAGCAACATGGACTTCCACGCCGACCTCTTCGGTATACCGCGCCGGGAAAAGAAAGCCCGTATCACCAAACTGCTCACGCTGGTGCAACTGCTGGATCGCAAAAATTCGCGTGTGAGTACGTTTTCCGGTGGGATGAAGCGCCGGTTAGCGCTTGGACGAGCTCTGCTGCACGACCCACAGCTCATCTATCTCGATGAGCCAACCCTGGGTGTAGATGTGCAGGCCCGGCGCGTGATCTGGGATTACATTCTCTCCTTGCGCGATCAGGGGAAGACCGTGCTGATTACCACTAACTACCTGGAAGAGGCCCAGATGCTCTGTGACCGCTTAGCCATCATTGACCACGGCAAGCTCCTTGTCCTGGACACACCTGAACATCTCAAACAGATGTATGGAGGAAGCGTCATCGAAGTGGAAACGGCCCAGGCAAGCACGTCAGTAGATAAACTACGTACACTGCCAGGAGTCAAAGAGGTGATCCAGGATCGAACACACCTCAAGATTACGACCCAGGGTGCTCACAATCTCATGCCACAGGTGATCAATATTCTTTCACAAGAGGGAGAGATGCGGGATATTGCTGTACGCGAACCGAACCTTGACGAGATTTTCCTGCGCCTGACAGGTACAGCGCTGCGCGACTAGGAGGAGAAAGACATGTTACGAGGACCAGGTTATACGCTGCGCGTCATCTGGGCGTGTATGAAAAAAGATATCAAAACAGCCCTGACCGAGCGGGTGTCTACCATTTTGAGTGTGTTTGTGCCAGTCAACTTTCTCATTCTGATGAGCTTACTCTTTTTGTCAGGCAGCCACGCTCCTACAGCCGTCGTCATGCAAGAGAACGGTCCCTATGCCCAGCAGTTCTATACTGCGATGAGCAACGCCCATTCATTCCGGCTGCAAACGGCCACAGCTTCAGAGGCAAATGACTTGCTTCAGACGGGCAGAATCGTGGCAGTCGTCACGATCCCTGCTGATTTTGATCAGCGTATCTCACAGAAGCAGCCTGTGAAGGTAGGCGTGCAAATCGACAACCTCAATACCGACTTCACCAACGATATTCGCCGGGCTGTGCCGCTCTCCATCACCAGCTTTTATGCGAGGGCATTTCCCAGCCTGGTGACGATTACACCACGCGAACACGATTTCTACCGCCAGGATACCGACTACATTCCTTACCTGTCGGTTTCAATCCTGGTGATCGGTCTTGTACTTGGTGGATTATTGCAAGCGGGAATGGCATCCGCACGCGAGTGGGAGAATTCGACGATGAAAGAACTCCTGCTTTCTCCCGCCAGTCGCTGGGTCATGCTGGTTGGGAAGATGTTAGGCGCGTTCGTCTTGAGCCTGGCGGCGGTAGTGGTTGTGCTAGGAGTGCTCATCTTTCTCATCGGTGTCTGGCCCGTCCATTGGGGTGAGGTGATCGGCTATACGCTTCTGTGCCTCACCATCTTCATTGCCCTGGGAACGTTACTGGGTACGCTCCTGAAGCAGCGCCAGCCAGTTACGGCACTGGCATTTGGTACAACCATTCCGTTGTTCTTTTTAAGCGGTGCCTTTGGCCCAATTTCCTTTGAGACACCGGCGCTTCAGGTAATTGCAAAGATCTTTCCCATCTACTATGCCATTGTGTTGCAGCAGCATGCCTTCCATAACTTCACCCTGAACACGCTTGGCATACATGGAAACGTTTTGATTCTCTGCGGCTATGTGTTGGGCTTGATTCTATTGGCAAGCATAGCACTACGTCGCAGTACCGTTTCGCACTAACATACTGAGGAGAAGGTGTACATGTTACGCAACTTTTTTCGAGCCACCTGGACGATTGTCGTGAAAGATCTACGTATCTGGTTGCGCCAACCGTCCAATATTGCAGCGACGCTGATACCAGCATTAGCGTTTTTATTGGTCGAAGCGCTAGGGGCGGCGGCTGTCGGGCATAGTCCCGTGGCGCTGGTCACGCTAGATCATAGTGCGAAAGGGATACAGATGCAGCAAATTTTTCACAACGCTGATGTGTTCCGTATCATAGATGCGAGTCCACAGCAGGCACAAGCCATGCTCAATCACATCGACGTAGTAGCTGTGATCACCATTCCTGCGACTTTCACCCAGCGCGTCGATGCTCACGAAAGCGCGCCTCTTGATGTGACGGTCAACAATCTGAATCTGGATTTCACCAATGACATACGCCGTTCTGTTCCCGATGCCATTACGCAGTTTTACCAGGCGCAAGGAAACAACAGCCCTATCAAAGTGACGCTGCAAGAGCACGACTTGCGCCAGCAGGATGTGCAGCTTTTTCAGTACGAGGTGCTGCCCACGCTCGTGCTGTTACTGACTATTGGTGGCCTGATTACTGGCGGGCTTGCGGCTGCGCGTGAATGGGAGACAAGAACGGTCAAAGAATTGCTCTTGTCGCCAGCGGCGAGATCGGCCATTATTGCAGGAAAAGTTCTGGCTGGCTTTGTGACCACTTTCTTGCTGGGAGTAGTGGTGCTTGGCCTGTGCTATCTGCTGGGATGGACACAGCCACAGGGAGTGTACTGGCTCAATACATTGCTGATTGTCGCATTGGTGGCTCTATTGAGTTCTGGGCTAGGAGTTGCTCTTGGCGCTGCGATACAGCGCATAGAACCGACCACTGCCATCTCGGTCAACTTTGCCATATACCTGTTCTTTCTCGCTGGAGGCATAGGTGTGATCGCCTTTGAGCCACTCTGGTTGCAGAATGTAGCTTCCTTTATCCCTCTTTTCTATGGCAACCATGCGTTGCAGATGGCAATTTTCTATAACTCGACTGACCAGCTTGGTCGTGATGTGGCGGTGCTGGGCCTCTCAGCCCTGGCAGCCATAAGCCTGGGTATTCTGTCTATGCGCCGGGGAATAACGAGTTAATACTCTATTGGATGCGCATATAGATGAGAGAAAACAGATGATAAATGAATGATAAATGAGTGATAAGCGCATGCGACTTCTTCAGACTATACTTGCTTCAGAAGCGAGGCTTCCTGCGCGTTTTCGCTAAACTAAAAAGGAGAGGGAGCATGAGTACAACCACATGTATTGATGTTGCCATTATTGGAGGGGACCGGCTGGATTAGTCATGGGCTACCACTTGTCCCAACAAGGAGGAGAAATTCATGCCAGTCGATAATGAGATGTACAACCGGACAAACGACATTTGGTGGGATGAGAACGAGGTTCTTCACTTACTGCGCACATCGATCAATCCAGGTCGCTTCGGATACTTCCGGCAGGTCCTGGTTGAAAAGCTACGCATTGACCCGCGAGGGAAAAAAACCCTCGATGTTGGGTGTGGCAGAGGGATATTAGCTGAGGAATTTGCGCAACTGGGCTGCATCGTGACGGGGATCGACCCATCAGAACCATCCCTCGCCACAGCCAGAAGGCATGCTCGTCAATCAGGTTTGTCTATTAACTACCAGGCAGGAGCGGGCGAGAACATCCCGTTCGCCGATGCATCCTTCGATATCGTGTATTGCTGTGATGTGTTGGAGCATGTGAAGGACCTGGAGCGGGTGATTGCAGAGATCAATCGCGTCCTCAAAAAGGACGGCATCTTTCTCTACGACACCATTAATCGCACCTTCCCAAGCAAGCTTGTGATGCTCAAGCTCTTTCAGGAATGGAAAGCGACAAGTATCATGCCGCCCAACCTGCATGATTGGAACATGTTTATCAAGCCCAATGAACTGCGGGTGCTCATGAAACGACAGGGACTCGAACTCAAAGAGGTACAGGGTCTGAAGCCTGGTACTCATCCCATTTCACTGATCGGCCTGTTGCGCCAACGCAAGCAAGGCAAAATGTCTCTTATGGAGTTCAGCAAGCGCGTGCAGTTCCAACAGAGCAAGGACACCTCGATATTGTACGCGGGCTACGCTGTACCTTCTCAGAAGTGATTGCCGCTTCCCCACATGTCTCTGCACGAAAGTCGAGGGGGGAGGCGAAGTGCCGCAATCGATGTTTGTGTACGCAACACCTCCCGTCGAGATGCCAGCATCGGCACCCTCGCCTGCAGCACCCGGACAGGCATCGCAGCCTTCTGAAAGAAGTACATCGCTAGTGTAGTCATAACATAGAAGAGAGGAACAAACTAATGGTTATAGAAGAACGCGCCATGCCATTGCGTGGTATGACGCATGAAGAGGCAGTGAAACGTGCTCATGCGCTTGCGCCTGCTGTTCGGGAGCGAGCCGCCGCAGCCGAAGCGCAGCGTCGACAACCCGAGGAGACGATACAGGCAATTCTTGACGCCGGGCTGCTGCGCCTGCTCATGCCTAAGCGCTGGGGAGGATACGAACTCCCCCTCGATGCATTGGTCGACTCGGTCATTGAGATTGCCAGGGCGGATGCATCAGCAGGCTGGTGTTACACGTTTCTGGTGGTTCACCCCTGGGTGCTGGCGTACTTTCCAGATGAGGCGCAGCGTGATGTGTGGGCAAACAACCCAGATACGCCTCTCGCGACGGCGTTTACCCCTGCAGGACGCTTCACCCGCGTTGAGGGCGGCTATCGCCTGAGTGGAAATTGGCCCTGGTCCAGCGGCGTGGACTACTGCGAGTGGAACATGCTTGCTGCCCTTCCTGAAAGCATGGACGGGCCGCCGCGCATCTTCTTGCTGCCCAGGAGCGACTACGACATTCTTGATACGTGGTTTGTGGCTGGCCTCTCAGCAAGTGGCAGCAAGAACGTGGAGGTCAGGGATCAGTTTGTGCCTGAGCACCGCACAGTGCTTCTCCCGGACCTGGTGCGTGGACAGGCACCAGGAGCGGCGGTCAACACGGGACCGCTCTACAACCTGCCAATACTTTCGGCATTTCCTCTCGCGTTGGCTTCGCCACTTCTGGGTGCGACGATGGGTGCCTATGAGACCTGGCGGGACACCAGCCGCAGTAAGTATACCGGAATGGGCAACGAGTTGGTTACGGCCTTCACGCACCAACAGATCCGGCTTGCTGAGATGGCAGCGGATATTGCTGCGGCGCAAGCCTTGTGCCGCGAGGCAATCGACATGATCCGGGCAGGTGGACCAGTATCCGCCGACTGCTACAATCGTGTCAGGTTGTATCATGCCGTTATTGCACGCTTTTGTACGCATACCGTCGAGCACCTGTATAGCAATAGTGGTGGTGGGGCCAACTTCAACACGAATCCGATGCAACGCTACTGGCGAGATGTGCATGCGATGGGAGCACATATTGGCTTGAACTTCGATACGGCTGGCGAAGCGTTTGGTCGTACTGAACTCGGCCTTCCGTCCAATCCTCACGACCCGTTTTCGTTGTGAGCAGCTCATAGTGACACAGGAGAGCCTACGAAGCTCTCCTGGTGATTGAAGAAGGCGGCCGAGAAGCTAGCATGCACATTCAAGGCATACAAGAGAGCGATCCACGAACGTTTCGCAAGACGCTGGGTCATTTCGCCAGTGGAATCACGGTAATCACCACCGTGTACGAAGACATCGTGCATGGCATGACCGCCAATGCCTTCTGCTCGATCTCACTTGAGCCACCTTTGGTACTGGTCTCGGTGGATAACCGGAGTTTCATGCACAGGATTTTGGAGCTGAGCGCACGCTACGGTGTGAGTGTCCTGTCCAAAGACCAGGAACTGCTCTCGCGGCACTTTGCGGGACAGTCGCAAGAGAGACTCAAGATTCCTTTTGTCTGGTATGAAGGTTGTCCACTAATCGAGGGGTCAGTGGCTCACTTGACCTGCCATGTGATCGATGTACATCCTGCCGGAGATCACACCCTATACATCGGACAGGTAGAACATCTCGGATATTCGGATGAGGGTGCTCCACTCCTGTTTTACGGCGGCAAGTACCATACGCTGGAAGTACAGATCCGGGACTATGCATTGCTGAACGATCCGTCCTGGTGGTGAGGTCCCTGCTCTAAACTATTGATTATTGTCATCATATCGTAGGGACCTACCCTACTTCTAGGCGATAACCCATCCCGCCGATGGGTACGCTGGAAAGCACTGTTGCTGCCTGGCGTCCACATCGACTCTACATACACGCTCCTGCGGTTATGCCTGCAGGAGCGTGAGCAATGGAAAAAAGGACACGATGATGAATCCGCGCATCCCTATTGAAGAACAGCGTGCATTGGCAACCAACTCACAGACGGACGTCCCCGAAAGGGAGTGGCTGGCACAGTGCGGCTTTACCGCTGAGGAAAGCGTTGCCTTGCTCTGGCTCAGGCAATGGTATCAAGCAGGCGGCAGTGATCGCTTGCGATTGTGCGCCACTGGGAGTTCCTCAAGCACCTGGTCATCACTGGCAAGTTGGAAGTGTAAGTTGGAATTAATAAACAACGCTTTAAGGAGAAGAGCATGAACCAGAGCAGCCCATCATACCACGACGCAAGCAATAAGAGAGCAAACGAATGATAAAAAGATGATAAGTGGGTGATAAGTCTAGACGCTTTCTTCAGCCTATACTCTCTTACGAGCAACAAATCAAATGTTGCAGAAAGGACACACACAAGATAATGACTCAAACACCACAACCTTCTATTGCACTGCCACAGCAAGTTTTTGGCATGGCCGTCCTCAATGGCTGGATTGAGGAAGCAATCCAGGTTGCTGCCTCGTATGGCATCGCTGACCTCCTGCAAGATGACCCCAGAAGTGTCGCGGAACTAGCGGCAGCAACGCAGACGCACTCTGACTCGCTCTATCGACTGCTCCGTGCCCTGGCTTCCGTCGGCTTCTTTGAGGAGACCAATACAGATGCCACCATCCAGGAGCACCGCTTCGCGCAGACGCCGTTATCCCTGTACCTCTGCCAGGATGTTCCCGGCTCGATGTATGCTATGGTGCGGCTCTATGCATCGGAATGGCAGCACACGTCCTGGAGCCAACTTGCGTACAGTATCCGCACGGGGCAACCGGCCTTTGATCACATCTTTGGAAAAAGTTGCTGGCAGTACCTTGCGGAAGATCGACCGGACGAAGGTGCAATTTTCCACCAGTCCATGAGCGCCTTTTCCCAGACAATCAATACAGCTATCGTACAGGCTTACGATTTCTCTGGCATCCAGACGCTCATGGATGTCGGCGGCGGCCAAGGGACGTTTCTGTTCGCTATTCTGCAAGCACATCCTGCCCTGCAAGGAATACTCTTCGACCATACTCAGGCGATTGAGGAAGCCAGAGAACTGATCGCACAGGCAAGGATGGAAGAACGATGTCGCGTGATGGCAGGCGACTTCTTCGAATTCCTCCCTTCCTCTCAAAAAGTCGACGCATGTATCCTCAAACAGGTCTTGCACGACTGGGACGATCACCATTGCCTGACGATTCTCGCCAACTGCCGACGCATGTTGGAGCCGGGCAAGAAGGTGCTGATTGCCGAATTGGTGCTTCCCGATAGCCACGCACCGACCTTTGGAGCGTTTATTGACCTGGAAATGCTGCTCAATATGAATGGACGCGAAAGAACCGAGCAGCAGTATCGCATCCTGCTCGAACAATCCGGTTTTTCGTTGCGGCGTATCGTGCCAACTGCTTCCAGCCATAGCATCATCGAGGGGATCGCTGTTTGATATCGCACGATCCGTCCTGATGGTGATGACTCATTCTCGTAAACTACCATCATGCCCATTGTAATCATATCGTCTGGAGGAACAAGTATCATGCAAGTTGATCGTATACATCCAGTTGGCAAGTGGCAGCTCAAGACCACTCATCAGGATGGACCGATGCAAGGACGGACGGATACGCCTATAGTGGTCTTTGAACCGGATCAGATATTCATCTTCCTGACTCCAGGTCCTGGAACAGGAACATGGCAATCCAACGGCTCAACCGACATCTCCTACGGTTTTACACAGCTCATCAATTACGACGCTCGTGGAACGTTTACGCATTATGTGATCGTCACGCAGCAAGGAACCTTGAGCACAGATGGCACGTCCTTTACGTCGTCAGGGCAAGGAGTCCTCTACAACGCAGATGGAACCTACATCACCACCCATCACACTACAGTGCAAGCCATACGAGTCTCGTAGTTTGCAGAGGTATCCGTCGTGGAAGGGGATATGGATGAGCTTCATATTCATATGCACTACCGGAGAAAAACAGTTCTCTATAAAACGAGAAAGGAATAACCCTATGGCAGAGACCCCTGCGACACAGACTGAAACGGGAGGACTGAAGATCATCGGGGCTGGGTTTGGACGAACAGGAACCTTGTCTCTCAAGGCAGCACTTGAAGAACTGGGCTTCGGCCCTTGTTACCACATGCTCGAAGTGTTCCATCATCCAGAGCATGTTGCGCTTTGGGAAGCGGCAAGCAAAGGACAGCCTGTGAATTGGCACCAGGTATTTGAGGAGTATCAAGCGACTGTGGATTGGCCGGGGTGTACGTTCTATGAACAGTTTATGGAAGCGTATCCTGACGCAAAAGTTCTGCTCACTGTGCGCGATCCTGACAAATGGTACGAAAGTGTCCAGAGCACTATTTATCGCATGCGTGACCAAGGCAAGGGCTTGAAGGCTATGCTCACAACCACGATATTCTTCGTGATGAGACTCTTCAACCCACAGATGCGAAGAAGCAGGCAATTAATCAATGATCTTATCTGGAAAGGAACATTTGAGAACAACTTTCCAATACGGGAACATGCTCTTGCGGTCTTTTGCCAGCATATCGAGCAGGTCAAGCAAAGGGTTCCAGCGGAAAGGCTACTGGTCTACGATATAAAAGAAGGCTGGGAACCATTGTGTGCCTTCCTCGGAGTCGAGGTTCCCAAAGACACACCTTTTCCCCATCTTAACGACCGTGCCAATTTTGTTGGCATGAGAGCCTTACGCCTCTTTCGAAGGGGATTGGTTAGTGTATTGGTTGCAGTCGGTGTGCTGGCAGCATTCTTTATTCTTCGTCGTTGGCATGGGTAGGGCGTGCTTTACATACTAGATGAGTCTAAACACCAATACTTTAGCAAGGAGGAAAAACCGATATTATGAACACCCATTACGCGACCTCTACTCAGCGTATGATCGATGGTATGCTTACTTGCCCCGGTGATACCGATCCTACCCTGCGACGTTGGGTGAAGGATCTGGCAGCTGAGCTTGTTTCCGGCTCTTCCACACAAGCAGCCAATGGCCCTTCAGACTTAGTTCCGTATATCAAGAAGGTTGTGCTACAGTCCTACAGGATCACCGACAGTGACATCGAGGTGCTTCGGCACCATGGGTATTCCGAAGATGCTATCTTCGAGATCACTGTATGCGCAGCGCAAGGAGCTGCCATGGTAGTGCTGGAATGTGGACTGGCAGCACTAAAAGGAGAGAGGTAATGCGACTCAACGTACTTGATCAGGTCATGCAGGGCCAGCCAATCACTGATATGGGGCGGGTGGAGTGTTATCGGCCGGAGCTACAGGGTGCTATATTCGACGCTATCATCCAGGAACTCATGCGTGGACCTTCAGACTGGAGTGTAGCTGAGCGAGAGTTGTTGGCAGCGTTCGTTTCGAGCAAAAACCACTGTCCGTTCTGTGGGACGTTCCATAGCGCAATTGCATCGAAGGCGATCGCAGAGCATGTCACCAGAGCAGTTTTACAGGATTGGCGCACTGCACCGCTTGATGAGAAACTGCGGGTGACATTAGGTTTCCTGGAAAAATTGACACTCGCTCCCAGCGAGATCACTTTTGAGGATGTTACAGCACTGCGTGTAGCAAGGGTGAGCGATCAGGCTATTGAAGACGCAATCTACATTTGTGCGTGGTTTCAGGTTCTTAATCGCCTTGCTGACGCATTCGACTGTGCTCTTCCACCAGCAGAAGTCCTCACACAGATGGCAGGTTTCTTGTTGGAGCATGGGTATTTACCGATGCAGGTCGAGTAGCTATCGTCCTGAAGGTGGATAGTGTACTCAGTGCCAAAACCCTTGAGGAGAAAAGAGCATGAGTGAGAACAAGGAGTCCAATACCACCTACGTATTTGAGCTTTCGGAGGAAGCGAAGCGGCTAGAGAAGCAAGCTCAATTTCTTGCCCCTCTCACCCGACGACTATTTGAGGATGCCGGGATTAAGGCAGGAATGAAGGTGCTTGAGGTGGGCTGTGGAGCAGGAGATGTGGCATTCCTGCTTGCAGAGATGGTTGGCCCATGTGGGACCGTTATTGGAGTAGACAGGAATCCGGCGATTCTGGAAACAGCACGGGAACGTGTACGGGTGGCTGAGCTGACAAACGTGTCGTTTGTCAGCGGGAACCTCTTCACAGTCGCGTTGGACGACGATTTTGATGCAGTGGTGGGTCGTCTCGTCTTGGTCCATACCCAGGACAAAGTCGCGCTGCTCCGCCTGGTGAGCACTCATGTGCGTCCAGGTGGCATTGTGGCTTTCCAGGAGCCAGCCCATACCATCCCGATCACCACCTTGCCGAGAGCGCGACTCTTTGAACAGGTGTGGAACTGGCGATTAGAGACAACGCGTCGAGCAGGACTTGAGAGGCAGATGGGGTTGAAAGTGTATGGCATGTTTCTTGAGGCTGGATTACCTGCACCAGAGGTGCGCTTGGAACAGGTTGTTGGAGGTGTGCCCGACTGGGGTGGGTATGACCATTTAGCCAGTTTGGCCAGAGGCCTGCTTCCCCTCATCGTCCAGTTTGGGATCGCCACGGCTAAGGAAGTGGAGATCGATACCTTGGCCCAGCGACTTCGTGATGAGGTGGTCAGCCAACACGAGGTCGTGATGGGTGTGAGTTTCGTCAGTGCCTGGACATGAACAGCTTCATGGTGCGAATGAGTCCTTCTCAGCTCTTCAGTCGCTTTCTTCAGTCTCTACTTACTAGAAAGAACATATATTATGAATACGACAATGGAACATGGCACCATGCTCCCCCATTTCATCGTTGAGCCGCCGATGGCTCTTGTTGATCAGATCGTCCAGACCTGTCTTGTCGGCTTGAAGCCGCTCCAGCCCGTGACCATCCGTACCCAGATGCGCGATGACCTGGATCGCCTCTGGAAAGCTCACGCCATCTTCGAGGCTGATGAAACCGGGACTGTAGACCTGGGTACGCAATGTCCCGTGTCCGGCACATATGTGGATGCCGACGTCATGGGACTCTTCTGGTCGATGGCCTTGCCGCCCGACACCCCGGAGGTGTCTCCGTTCTTCAAGACGGCACTGATGCCCACGCTCATAACCCTGCGTGCGGAGGTCGACGAGCAGGAGATCACCACCGTCACGCTTGGCCGCCTATTCGTGGCCCCCGATGTCATACGGACACCGGTACATGACCGGGGTCTCGTCGGCGTGCTCTTCCACCCCTCAGGCCCAGGTCCGTATCCCGGCGTGCTCGTGGTAGGGGGATCGGGCGGCGGGTTGGGGTGGTCCGAAGAGATGGCCGCTCTGCTGGCCTCGCACGGTTTTGCGGCACTTGCTCTGGCCTACTTCGCGGTCGCGGATCTCCCCGACGACCTGGTGCAGATCCCTTTGGAGTACTTCGAGACGGCACTTGCCTGGATGCGAGCACACCCGGTCGTGCAGGGGGAACGGTTGGCCGTCATGGGCGCATCCTACGGCGGCCAGCTTGCCCTCCTACTCGGGGCCACGTTCTCACAGGTCGGGGCGATCATCGCCTATAGCCCTGGGTCGGTCGTCGAGCGTGGCCTCCGCCGCGGTGGTCCCGGCCCGGTGGACGAGTCGGCCTGGTCCTACCGAGGGCGTCCGCTGCCCTACCTGCGCAATAGCGTCACGCCCGCCCAGATGGCTGACATTTTCTCCCGAACGCCCATCGCGGTCACACCCCTGTACCTGATCAATTTGGCCGATCCGGTGGCGGTCGCCGAAGCGGCTATCCCGGTGGAAAACATCGCGGGTCCGGTGCTGCTGATCTCGGGACAGGACGATTCAATGTGGCCGTCGACGCTGATGGCTGACATGGTGATGGAGCGTTTGCGTGTCCATGGGCACCCGTATCATGACCGCCACCTGAGTTATGCAGGAGCGGGCCATCCCTTACGGGCACCGTATCTGCCAACTACGGTCACGTTTGTGCGACATCGTATAGGCAACATGATGGCCTTTGGTGGTGACCCCAGGCAGCAAGCGTCGGCGAACGCTGCCTCGTGGCTCCAGGTCCTCGCCTTCCTCGGTGCGGCCACCGCACAGTAGCTTTAGAGAGAGGCATGGCGATGGAAGAATGCTGGTGTATACTACGAGAGTGAGCTCTTGAAGTCATATCGCTGTAGCGTTGCATCCAGTTTATTAGCGGAAAAACTTACGCACCCAATGAGTGAGGAGAAGTATTATGTCCAATCAGAAAACCCGCTTTGGCTTAACCCTTCCCAACCGTGGCGTCATTATTGGTGCTACCACAGTTGATGAAATGTTTGCCATGGCGCAATGGGTGGAAGATGCTGGCTGGGATTCCGTCTGGGTGGGAGATTCCATCTTCGCCAAGCCTCGTTTAGATGCGCTTATCCTGCTGGGGGCGCTTGCCGCGCGCACCAGGCGCGTCAAGCTCGGACCCGCCTGCTTTGCCAGCACCCCTTTGCGCGATCCCTTGCTCCTGGCCTATCAATGGAGCAGCCTGGATTTCCTCTCCGGCGGGCGCACCATCTTCGTGGCCTGTCAGGGAGCGCGCGGGGAAGGCGGCGGCAAATTTGAAGAGGAGTTTGCTGCCTTCCACGTCGATCCCGCGACACGGATGCGCCGTATGGAAGAGGCCATCGACATCCTGCGCCTCACTTCTTCGCAAGAAGATGCCAGTTACCAGGGGCAGTACACCCAGTTTCGCAACGTCACTGTCCTGCCGCGCCCGGTGCAGCAACCAATTCCCATCTGGGTCACGGCCAACCCACTGCCAGGGTATCCCAAGATGGGCGAACGCGCCCTACGGCGCGTCGCAAAATATGGCGATGGCTGGATGACCACCGGGGGTACTCCTGAATCCTTCGCAGCAAATCTGGCAACCATTCGCGGCTCTGCTAGCGAAGAGGGACGCGACCTTGGGCCAAACTTCGAGGCGTGCCTGTACTACAATATCAATGTCAACGAAGACCGCGAGGCAGCCTTTCAAGAGACAAAGAAGTTTCTCGATACCTATTACACCACAGATTATCCCCGGCCTTACCTGGAGAACTGGGTGGCTTTTGGCTCACCTCAAGACTGCATTGATCGGCTGCAAGCCTTTATTGATGCAGGTGCCACCACGATTACACTACGCATCACAGGCTATGACCAGCAGCGAAAGTTCTAGCGCGTGACCGAAGAAGTCCTCTCGGCATTCTTATAGAAGGAGCATGATGATCAGCCGCTTTGACCACGCCGTTACCGCTGTCCATGACCTCAACGAGGCAATAGAACGGTACCGGACACTCGGATTCGAGGTCCACCTTGGAGGACGTCATACAGGGAGAGGGACACACAACGCCCTCATTCGCTTTGGCCTGGATTACATCGAGTTACTCTCGGTCTACGATGAAGACGAAGCGAAAGCGAACGCAGCCACGAACGCGCTACCCAATTTTCTAGCGAAGCACGAAGGTGGTCTGATCGGATACGCCCTTGCCACCACAGCTATCCAGCAAGAAGCGGAACGTTTTCGCCACAGCCACCATGCAGCAGTTGGACCATTTGCCATGCAACGCCAGCGACCGGATGGGCATCTGCTCACCTGGAGCTTACTTGTCCCATACGGTATAGCCTGGTGCCAACCCTGGCCTTTCTTTATCCAATGGGGTATCCCAGATGAGCAGCGCCTCTCCTGGGAGAAGCCAGGTATCCATCGAAACGGCGTCACCGGGTGCAAGGGCATTGCGATAGCAGTGCGGAACCTGGAACGCGTGGTTGACCTCTACCAGCACCAGTTGGGCCTGGAACTTGTGCGCCGAGATGAGGTTCCAGTGCTCGCTTCGTTACGGGCCACCTTCCATGTTGGCTCGTTTCAGATTGATCTGCTGGCCCCAGACAACGAGGGACCAGTACAACACATGCTCGATACTGTCGGGGAGATGCCTTTTGAGTTGAGGTTGGCAGTGCGAGATCTGGAGCAAACGCATGCCTTCTTCGTGCAACAGAACCTGAGCGTCCAACCTGATCCGGCAGATTCGGCCAGGATTGTGCTCATGCCAGAGCAGGCACTTGGTACTCGTTTGGTCTTCACCGTCTAGGGTGAGGGCGGAATACTCACTGCCAAATACGCTCTACTCGTGTCCTCACCCTATCTCAGCGCGATATACTCACGCAAATAGATACAGTGATAAGCCGTTAGCATGAACGAAGGAGAGAGTCTATCATGGATGAGGTAGACAAGAAAAACAGGTTTGATGAAGAAGTGTTTTCCTATCGTGCGACGAAAGAAGGGAGAATCTTTCTCTTTTGGCAAGGGAAGCAAGTGAAGATCTTAAAAGGGCCAGCAGCGCAGAAATTCCTCCAGGACATTGTCAATGAAAATCAGAAGGGGGCGCAATTGGTCATGGCAAAAGTGACTGGAAACTTTAAACGCGGGAATGAACGCTAAGAGATGTTCATTCCTTTTAGACACACATTTTCCAATACGTTAGTAGTGGAGTTGTTTGAGCATTGTGTACTGTAAGTTCTGGAAAGTAAGCGAGTTGAGTAGACGCTTAGCAGCCCGACTTTGTACAATGTTCATCAGTAGCAGACGGCCTTGGTAAGGCGGTCGAGGGTACTCCGAGGGACTAAAACCACAGCAGGATTGGTGGGTGCTGTGGAAAAAGAGCCATTCCCCCAGAAGTGCTGCCGGGCCTCAGCCAGGACATCATGAAAGGTGGGCGTGTGTTTGTGATACCAGGCCGCTTGCGCGACAGGGATATTCCCATCGGGATGAAGCGCGTGCCCAAAGAGCGCGACCAAGCTGTAGAGGCCGAAGAGCATAGGTGTCGTGCGATCAATGGCCAGGTCCGACCACTGGCGTTGGGTTTCGATCCCCAGGTGGGTCCGGCACTCCTCGAACGTCGTTTCCAGGCTCCAGCGTTTCATGAACATGCGCACGATCAGCTCGGCGGTCTGCGTTTGCTCGGGGGAAAACAACGCTTTTAGGGGCCGTTTGCCTTGGGGATCACGGGTGAGAACCCAGCGGATCGGCAACGGGGCGAAGCCAGCGCGATACCACAAGGCGGCCCCCGTGCACACCTCCAGGGTGCGTTCTCCTTGCCCATACCAGGAAAGTATCAGACGCTGCCACTGCGTTTTCGGATCGGACAAGACCGTCTCAAGGGAGAGAAGGCGTTGGCCAACAACACGAGGGCGACCAATGGTATGCGCGTCACGTTCCGGCGGTGGCTCATGGATGACCGAATCCAGACGGAAAGGGGTGATGAGGGTCACCTGCTGCTTTTGGCAATGCTCCCCCAGTTCCAGGATACTGTAAGCGGTATCCTCCAGCAGCGTAATCGGCAGTGTGGGGAACCAACGGCGTATCAGACTCACCATTTGATGCGCCCACATGCCCATCGTCTTGTGGCGTTTGCCCAGGCTGGCACTCACAGTTGGCAATGATACTTGTCTATCCAGTAGGAGATTCGCCAGCAGTAATTCATGCGCCGCTGGCGCACTATAGTCCATGAAAAGCGATATACTACCAGCAGGAGAGGGTAACGCAGAAGGTCGGTTTGACGCTAGTGCTATGAGCCTGACCAACAGGGGGTCCCGACATTTTTACCCCCCAAAATCGGCTCTCCCGCACTTTGCGTGACCAAGGAGGGGGTGTTAGCTACTACGATCCAAATCGTGGGAAACAATCCGTTTCCGATGCATCACCACTTGTGATGGAGAGGCCCGAAACCCATGTTCTTCATAGAAGGGGACCAGGGACGATTGGCAAAATAACGTCAAGGTCTCAATGTGAGGGAAGGCGTCGAGCAACCTCGTCAGCAGAAGCCTTCCCAGGCCTCTTCGCTGATAGTCCGGCTGTACTGCCACATCTTCAATAAAAGCGCGGAAGTGATGATCTGAAACCACCCGTGCGAAGCCGACCAGGTGATCTCCTTCCCAAGCCCCAATGGCTAGGGCGTCCTTGAGTACCTGAGCCATCTCCTCTTGTGTACGAAGCGGCCACCAGCCAATGCTCGTGTAGAGCGTACACACTGCTTGGGGAGCGATGGGCCGTTCGTGATGGAAAGCGATCTCACTAGCTGGCATACTCTTTCTCTCGATCTTCCTCCTCAGCAGGCATGGGCCGCTATGACCAATGTGGAGCGGCGGCTTAAGCTGCCTGAAGGACTCGTTTCCGTAGTAAATCAAACGTTGCCCGGCCATATCCCTGCCTCTTGATCAGTTTCAGGCGGTGAACATGGCCCTCGACAGAACCTTGGGAACGAACTGTCAACTACACCTGATAACTCGAATGGTGAGCAGTGCTTTAGCATTACTCATCCGTTTCACCCCCTCTTTGGGCAATCCTTTCCTCTGCTCTCACAACGAGTTGCCTGGGGAGAGGAGCGTGTCTTCTTTTCTGATCCACAGACCCATGAGATTCGCTCTTTGCCCCTGGCTTGGACCGATCTTGCCCCACCTGATCCTTTTCTGGTTGTTGCTGCTAGCAAGGCTGTGCTACGCTTGCAAGATCTACAACAGCTCGCACAGCTCCTTCGACAGAAGTCAACTTACACTCAGGAGGATCGCTGATATGGTTCATCAGGTTGCAGCTCATCACCTCAGGCGTCTGGCGTGTTTGTATGTTCGTCAAAGCACGCTCCAACAGGTGTTTGAAAATACAGAAAGTACGGCTCGCCAATATGCATTACGTGAACGGGCTCTGGCGTTAGGATGGGCAGAGGAGTGTATCCTAGTGATTGACCAAGATCTGGGGCATTCAGCCGCCTCCACTGCTGACCGCCTCGGCTTTCAACGCCTCGTGGCTTCAGTGGGACTCGGACAGGTGGGCTTAGTCTTAGGGTTGGAAGTGTCTCGGCTCGCACGCAACTCCAGCGATTGGCATCAACTCCTGGAAATGTGTGCGCTGACCCAGACCTTGATTCTGGATGAGGAGGGTCTCTATGATCCCTCTACCTTCAACGACAGACTTTTGCTCGGGTTGAAAGGTGCCATGTCGGAAGCTGAGCTTTTCGTGATGCGTGCCCGCTTGCAAGGAGGCATTCTCAACAAGGCCCGGCGTGGTGCCCTCAAGCTGACCTTACCCATCGGATTGTGTTACACCGAAGCCGACGCGATTGTGCTTGATCCCGATCTGCAAATACAAGCTGCCATTCGGGAGGTCTTTCTCAGCTTCCTGCACACCGGATCTGCCTGTACGACTGTACGCCACTTTCACCAACACCACCTGCTCTTCCCACGCCGGATTCGCTGCGGACCTCATCAAGGACAAGTGGTCTGGGGAGCAATTCAGCATCATGATGTGCTGCGGGTCCTGCACCAGTCTGCCTATGCGGGGGCATACGTCTTCGGACGTACCCGCACGACCAAGTCTGCAGATGGAAAGTTTCACATTGAGGACTTGCCCCGCTCAGAATGGGACACCCTTGTGAAGTATGCCCATGTGGGGTACATTACCTGGGAAGAGTTTGAGCGAAATGAGGCACAACTGGTCATGAATAGTCAAGCGTATGCACCTGAACGCTTTTCTCCCCCGCGGGAAGGACCTGCGCTCTTGCAAGGACTCATCCTGTGCGGCAAGTGTGGAGAACGCATGACCGTGCGCTACCATCAGCGAGCAGGACAGCGTATTGTACCTGATTATCTTTGTCAACGCAAAAGCATTGAGCAAGGATGTGCTCCTTGTCAACGCGTTCCTGGCTCCGACTTGGATCGAGCTATTGGAGCACTGCTCATGGAGCACCTAACCCCAGAAGCTGTGGTACTCACCCTTGCCGTGCAAGATGAGATCGTCCAGCGGGCGGACGAAGCAAAACGCTTGCGCCATCTGCAGGTGGAACGCGCACAATATGAAGCGGACTTAGCGCAACGCCGCTACTTGAAGGTTGATCCTGACAACCGCCTGGTGGCGACCGTGTTAGAAGCCGAATGGAATACCAAACTGCGTGAATTGGAAGAGGCACGAGCCATCGAAGAACGTTACAACCAAAGTGATCAGCATCAGGTGAGCACGGAGGAACGCGCCGAGCTAGAAGGAACCCCGGAACGCTTTCGCCAATTCTGGTTTGATCCCAAGTCTACGCCTCGTCAACGCAAACGTGCGGTGCGCCTGGTGATTGAGGATGTGACCATCCACAAATCAGACCAGATTGTCGCCCATATTCGCTTCAAGGGGGGAGCAACTCAAACTATCACAGTGCCCCTGCCTCCTCCTTTTGCTCAATCCCGCTTGACTGCTCCTGAGACCCTGACAGCGATGGATCGCCTTCTTGAGGAGTATACCGATACAGAGGTCGCCGAGCAGTTAAATCAGCAAGGCTATCGGACCTTCGATGGGCTCCTCTTTCAGAGCATCCACGTCTATCAGCTGCGTCGGCATCACCGCATTGCAGATCGGTATGCCCGACTACGAGCGCAAGGCATGCTGACCGCAGAAGAATTAGCGAGGAGTTTAGGCGTCTCCGCTCAAGTCATTTGGCGAAGATACCACCGGGGATGTATTGTTGGGGCACGGTACAATGATCGAGGATCGTGCCTCTTTCTTCCTCCTGATGAAGAGCAACAAACGATGACTGTCTTACATTGATGATGATCCGAGAGACGAGGTGCATTATGCAACGTGATCGTGAGACCAGGGAAGATCCAAGCCTGCGAGTACGGCTGCTTCATCCCGTCTGATTCCTCTGGCAAAACTTCTCAACTCAGGAGCGTTGCACTGCAATGCCTGTTCCATCCACGACTTTAGTGGGGAGGAAGAGTGATTTCTGATCAAGCGAAAGAACGTTTGGGCGAGGGCGTAGATCTCACGAAGTTCACTGTCAGCTTCTCGCAGGATCTGAAGGTGCTCTTGTTGTTTTTGGAGCAACCTCTTGATTGGCAAACAGAACCACCAGGCGATCTCTCTTGGGGATGGACCTGCTGCTTTCAGGGGCGTTGGCTTGGTCCGCATGACCGGGCCAGCCGCTGACGGTTCTCCTATGAGTTGGCGCAGCTGGGTCACATAGTTGACCACAATCGTGACACTTCCCGTATATCCTTGTTCTTGCATTTCCCGAACGATCTGAAGCGAATTTCGGCAGTTCTCTTGAAAGAACCTTTGGTGAATATATGGTTTGTACCTGGCGAGTTTGCCCTGCCGGGGTTTGTAGACAGAGGGGCGGGGTGGTTCCATGAGATATTTTTGAACGGTTTCTTGCTTCATGCCCTGGTAAGCAGCAATTTGAGCCAAGCTGTACCCTTGCTCATGAAGAATCTTCATGCGTTCGTGCAAAGCCATTCTTCTCTTCTGGGTGGCGACTTTTGCGGCATCATCCCGTTTGAGTGGGAGATCTTTGCCCATGACAATCGCTTGAGCGGGGGTCAAGAGCTTTTGAATCTCTGAGAACCGGCGACGAATGATCTGGTCGATGGTCTCATGAAGGTTCTGGCTCAAATGGAAGCGATCAGCCACCTGAACAGCCTGAGGGGCACCGACGCGGGCTGCTTCGGCATACTCTCCCGATCGGTCACGGCTGATAATTTCGATAGAAGGATAGCGCTTGAGCCAAGCAGCTACCGAGGCTGCGTCCCGGTCGGGAAGGATATCGAGTCTGCGATGCCGTTCGAGGTCACAGATGATCGTCCCATATCGAGATCCGCGACGCCAAGCCCAATCATCGCAACTGACCACGCGAGGTGGCTCGATAGCAGCGTCGGGGAGACGGCGCAGCAAACGCAGAAGGGTGTCTGGACTACAAGCCATGCTCAAGACCGCCGTCAGACGCGAGGCTGGCTCTCCTCCCAGAGCCAAGCCAAGATGCTCCAACACCTCTTTCAGTCTGGTAGTTCTCCGGGCATAGCGCTCGGCAAGATCTGCAATGGGTTCTGCAAAGGTTTTGCGTGGACAGGCTCGTTGCTGGCAAAGAAAGCGGCGAACCTGAACCTCGAGCCGAACCGTGCGTCCACTCCACGGCAAATCCGTCAGCCGACGGGTATATCGACTATGAATGCGCGATGAGGCCTGGCTGCATTCTGGACAACGTGCATTCGTCGTCCGTGATTGAGCAAGAACGGTGATCATTCCACCTTCACGGGTGATCTGCTCGATACAAAAGCCTGGAAGATCAGGCAGAAGAGGTTGTGTCATGTATTGGTATGTCTGTGGGAAAGAGAGTCGTTCTGTGAATGTATTCTTCCTGTATTATACCACAATTTGGATCACGCAAAGTGCGGGAGAGCCCCAGGCGGGCTTCCGGGGCCTGGTGTTGCGCCTGCGGGAACGGCAAGGTTCGTAATCTCTGAGGGAGCCGAGGCAAGCCGGATAAGCGCGGGAAGCGTCGGGGCGCGTGGACAAAGGGACGCCTCTCGCGCCTGGTCGCATGATGGGCTGACCCATGCATATCCAGCGGCCTGGTGCGTGTCTCAATCTCCATCATGAGGAGCATGAGTCCGCCCACCCCAAGGAGTACCCAGGGCATCGGGCTAGACAAAAGATTCTGAGGCTGCGAGGTCAGCAGGTTGTGTACCAACGCATTGAGCCAGCCACTCTTTGGCGGATGCTGGAGGAGTGGGTGGACAAAAGGATACAGCCAGATGACAAGCCACACTACGAGGACCAACCAGAGTACAAAGAACACTTTCCGCGGCCATTTCATCGATCAAGTCCTCCTTCGATGTCAAATGCAAGGGATAGTTCACTACTCAAGTCGCGCTCCTGGTCACGCACTACGTCATCCTGTCTCTCTAATTCTTCGAGTGCCGTTTCAAGGTGGTAATAGAATTCGTACTCACTATGTTCATGGCCAGACTCGCGCAGCCGCTGGTAGTCCTCGGGGTAAAGCTTCACGGCTACCTCCTGGCCTATCTCCCGGTCTTCACCTGCCCCGGCAACGACTACATGGACATGCTCATGCTCGGTATTGCTGTGATGCACAGCGTACCAGTGCAATTCCTTGCCCTGCTCATCCTCGAGGTCGGCCATCACCTCGCGCGTCCACTCGCGCCAGTCCTGTACCGGTTCATCGTCGCCCGGAGCCAGCACGATTTTATGATAACTGATGCTGTGGCTGGTATGCTCCATCACATCGTTCACCGCGTCTCGGCGCTCGACAGTATCGTCCTCCTTCGAGAAAATAGAGCGGTCCTCGCGGCTCTCATGATCGTCGCGGCTGCGATGTTCAAGGTACTTCAGGTGAGAGTTGAGATGTCCGCCAGCGGACGTGCTATTGTTGGCTCCGCCTTTGACATACCTGCCTTTGGCAATCATAGCTCAATGCTCCAGGTCAAACCCTTGTTCCAACTCGGGTGCTTCAAGGAGGTGTTCAGGTTCGCCCTGCTCGACCGCCTGGAGCCACTCCGGTTCGACTTCCGGCAGCTCTAACCAGTCTCGCTCGATCTCCGGAAGCTCAAGCCATTCTGGCTCGATTTCCGGCAGCTCTAACGACCTTGGTTCGACCAGTCCCTCGGGAAGCGGGTCATACAGCTCTGCCTCGATCATCGGCTCCAGGTCTTGATAGGTGACATCCTGGTCCATTAGTCAGCCTCCTTCTTTGCCGTGATACGCGAGGCGAGTTCCTGTCCGGCTTTCTCCCTGGCACTCTCATAGGCTTCCGTAGCAAAGGCGGCTCCATGCGTTTTTGCCACCAGCGCGTAGAGCAGGCGGCGGATAATGCCACTATCACGCACCGCACGCACGATGAGGCTAGCCAGTCGATTATCGCTATTGCGGGTGATAGTTTTGATCTGTTCGATAATTTCAAGCTGCATGTCTTCGCGAAGATCAGTGCGCAACTGGGCGGTTGCTTTGCGTAATTTGGTCTCGATGATCTCGCTGATCATTGGCAAGGATTGCTGTTCGATAACCTCCCCCTGGTGTACTGCCATATCTTGCCGAATGTAGTCCTCAATCTGCTCGTTCAAGTGACGGCCTTCCTGTTTGAAGCGTTCATCCAGATACCCCTTCGCTTCTACTGATATCCAGACGTTTAATTGCACCGTTCCATTCGCCGGGCGCTTTCTCGGCATCTGATCCTCCTTTCTGCTTCCTGCCGGTTCGGTCATGTGTTCTTAATCGTTGGTTCTAGTATAGCAAATGCATGTGCATATAGGCTATGTACTGTCAAAAGAAGATGTAGATAGAATACATATCGTGCGAACACGTGACAGGCGGGATGAGCAGGGCTGTACATATCCTTGCTACAAAATTGAGGGGTCCTTTATCTTGCATTACCCTGGCAAAGTACGAAGCAAAAGGGGAGGAGGCGCGGCGGTGGTTTATCTTATTTACCCCGCCGCAGCGTGGGTGACCTAGCAGGGTAGGGGGTGTGGCCCCTATGATACGCGACGGGGAACATGATACTGTCGGGCGATCTGCTGTGCAGAGGTCATGCATCGGCAGATGAACAACGCTATGGGGTGCCCTCTCGCCGACAGAGGCCACAGCAGGGGCGACTTTCCAGAGGTGAAAGCTTCCAGCATTGGAGTATCAAGGTGCGTCCAATAGTGAAGCATGGTGGATAACTCATCGAGGCATGTGGATAAGTCGTCGGGGTGTGTTGGAGTATCGCGCTCGTGGTGCCTACACGAACTGGCCGAGCTTTATAAATTGCAAGATCGGAATAACGAAGCAGAGCCACTCTTCCAACGAGCCTTGACCATCCGCGAGCAGAAGCTAGGAGCAGAGCATCCCGACACAGTTGCCACACGAGAGCGCTACACTGCTCTGCTAGGGAAAATGAAACAGGAAAAAGGTAAATGAATGGCACGTATATTGTTTGTCAGATCATTTTTCACCATCGGACCCCTACATTCTCGCTTTGAGATAGCGGCTTTCAACGAATGCTCTCAGGTATCAGCTCAAACTGCTCGGACAGTAGGCATGCAGGATGCATAACATGGAGGACCGGTAGTGTCACAAGTGACGAAGACCCAGCATCCTCTGAGTCGGTTTACGCACTGTCAGGCACTTAGTCTGGCTCCTATACTGACTCAATGTACAACCGAGCCCAGACGATCTGGTCAGCCGAGATGCCCTGGATGCTTACTCCCCGCGTCGAATGCTTCGTTCCATCGGTCTACGTTCCGTGAAAGTGCAGCTCGGCCCAGACGATGTCTCCTTCTGTCACTTGGTTGAGGATCTCGACCTGCATATCTGGAACTGTCGTGAAAAAGAAGCTCCAGTTTTTACGCACTCCTGCCTGCCCTGTGAAGGCCCTCTCAGGGTGGACAGGCTGCTCGCTGCGAAAGTCTAGAGCAAAACAAGCTACCATAGCGTCCAGATCGTGGCGATTGAGGGCCGAAATCATGCGCTCGAACACCAGTTTGGGGGATGAATGCGTTTGCGCATCCTGTACCTGTTCCTCTAACATGGGAAACCCTCTCTTCCTCATATGGAACTTATCTTTTCTGAGAACTCATGTATTCTTTGGCGGTTCTGTGTGCGACTTCCCCTACCGCCTACCAGATTGATTGGGCGTGAGCAGGAACGTTCCCGTGCCCTTGCTCTGATGCGTCGCACCAATACACATCTGCTTACCCTGACAGGACCCAGTGGCGTGGGAAAGACACGACTCGCACTTCAGCTTATCCAGGACCTCGCTCCTGACTTTGCCGATGGTGTGGTCTTCGTGGCGCTAGCACCCATCCGCGATGCAGCACTTGTTCCCAGCACAGTTGCCCAAACGCTCGGGCTCTGCGAACAGGGAAACTCCTCGCTTGCAGAGCAGGTGCGTGCGTTCTTGCACAACAAGCAGGAGATGCTTGTGCTTGACAATGTCGAACAGGTTCTGGACAGCGCATCGTTCGTCGCTGATCTGCTGGCCAGTTGTCCCCGCCTGTTTATCCTCGTGACGAGCCGAAGGCCCCTGCACCTACGTGGCGAGCAGGAGCTAGCACTGGCTCCGTTACCGTTAGAAGATGCAGTGACGCTCTTTCACGAACGAGCCCAGGCCGTACAGCCAGCGAGAACTTATACAATGAGCGAGGTGGCAGCTATCTGCGAACAGCTGGATCGCCTTCCTCTAGCCATCGAGTTAGCCGCCATGCACGTCAAAGTTCTCCCCTTATCTGAGTTGCGCAAGCGGCTTGACCATCGCCTGGCGCTGCTACGCAGTGGGGCGAGAGATATGCCAAGCCCCAGCAGACGATGGAGGATGCGATCGCCTGGAGTTATGAGCTGCTTACGGAGGAACAACAGCGCTGTTTTCGTGCCCTGGGCGTCTTCAGGGGAGGTTGGACGCTCGAAGCGGCTGAAGCGGTCTGCTGGTCCGAGGGCGAGGTTGCGGCGGAAGAAAGCATCCTCACGCTGACTGCTCTGGTCGATGCCAGCCTCGTCCAGGCCGAGATGTCAACCAGTGAGGCAGTACGCTTTGACATGCTGGAGCTGATGCGGGATTATGCGCTACAACGGCTGCACGCAGCCGGAGAAGAGGAGCAGTGCCGACAGCGGCATGCGACCTATTATGCCCGTCTGGCAGAGAGCGTTGTAGCGTACTTTGGGCCGGAGCAGGGAGTGCGCGATGCGCACTTTGCCCTGGCACAGGAATTGCCCAATGCGCGAGCGGCGTTGCAATGGGCAGAGGAGAGGCGTGAGGCCGAACTCGGACTGCGGCTGACAGGCTTCACACGCCTCTGGCATGTCCGAGGTCAGATGAGCGAGGCCGAGCAATGGATGGAACGCATGCTGGCGCTGGACCTCAAGGCAAGAGAGCAGGGGGAACACACAGCACCACTTCCACTCCGCATCGAGAAACTCTACGGCTTAGCGCGAACCCTGGTGCGCCACGGCAAGGTGGAGCATGGTGCAGAAGGCTTTGCGCAAGAAGCCTTGCAGCTGGCGCAGCGCATCGGTGACTCGAACGGTATCAGCAACGCCTTTGCGACGCTCGGGATGATCGCCCAGGCGAATGGTAAGCTCGATGAGGCAGCGAGCGCCTTTACTGAGAGTTATACACATGCCAGGCTGATAGAGCATACTGGCCTCATGAGCCGTGCCCTGTTCCATCTTGCCGAATTGGCACGAATGCAGGGTGACAGTGCATACGCCACGACGCTCTTAGAAGAAGCCCTTGCCAATGCCCAAGCTACCGGGATGACATGGGATATCCCCATCATCACAACCCTCCTGGGCCACCTGGCCTACCAGCAACAAAACTATTCCCTAGCCAAAGCACGCTACCGGGAAGCACTCGCGCTCTATCGCGCGTTCAGCAGCCCCCACCTACATGCCTCGTGTCTGGAAGGCTTTGCCACCGCTCTCTATGCAGAAGGGCACTATGCACAAGCCACACACCTCTGTGCGGCAACAGCGGCTCTGCGCGAGCAGACACAGACACCACTTCCACCAACCGAACGTGAAGCAATCGAGCAGGTTGTTGCAACTGCAAGAGTAGCACTTGATGAGCCAACCTTTGGAAGGGAATGGAACACCGGAACCCTGCTCACGCAGGACAAAGCAATTGACTACGCCCTATCCGATGCATGTGCATAGCCGCGAAAGATTTAATAGTTATCTGTCTATTTGACGTTCCTCTGATGTCAGCAGGCTCCCGCTTCTCTTTAAAATTTCCCGACTGAGTCGGGAAGCTGCACCCATGACAGCGGGAAACTCCTCCAGTTATGCTCTAGACAAGCAGTGCTGCTCATAACACAAGAGAAAATAACAGCCCTTTATTGTGGCATGCGTCCTCGATAAGGAGCTCTACTCAAAGAAGGAGAATCCCACATGAAAGAAATGAACCTGAAGACACGTACCTCGCGTCGGCCGCTCTCGACGCTCAGCAAGGTCACTATTGCCGCATTGGTCATCAATGCCTGTGCTGAGTTCTTCGGCCTGTTTGCTCAACTGATTGGCGAAGGTTTTGTGAGTATACCTCTCGTGATCATCGGCGTGCTCTTGTTGATTGCCGCTGGTCTCATTTTCACTGGCAAACGCTGGACTCTGGTGTTCGGCGTGCTCGTGGTTCTGGTCACATCCGTCCTGACACTGACTCGGCCTGGAAACTCCTATGCTCTGCTTCATCCTGTTGACGATAATGTTGTTCACGCTGCGGCGATGCTGGTCATCCTACTCACTGCGGTGGTCGCGATTGTGGCGGGAATAGCAGCTATGATGCAAAACAACACTAGTTCACAGCAGTTCGCTTCCCGTGGACAGGAGGAGGTTCGACCGTAACAAGCTGTTTCCGCTCTATGGTAGAATGAGGGAAGAACAGCATGGCGTGTTATGTTGCATGAACGCCCGCATCACTGGAGCAGATGCATGACGCTCTAAGCAGACAAGGAACACAGTTATGAACGGGATCTTTGCCACCATACGGGCATCTAGGAACGCGGCCACTAGCGCTGCTGTCCCTGATCTCCGCTTGCATGGCTGGTCGCTCAGGCTCGCACGGGTCATCTGGCTCGGAATAGCGACCTGCGACCTGGCGGTGTTCCTTGTCAGCATTCCCGCGTACTATGTGCAACTCTCCATGCTCTGTACTGACCCGCGGCAGGGATGCGTTTTTGGGCAACTGACGCTGAGCAGTGCTCAGGCACTTCATCACCTGGGCCTCGCCCTCGGCGACTACGCGGCGTACACGCTCACACTTGATCTGATTGTCTCAATCGTTCTTCTGGCGGTCGGGGTGCTGATTTTCCGCTACAAGTCCGATGCGTTCATCGGCCTGTTCGCCTCACTCTTGCTCATCACCTTCGGGTCATTCGGCATCAGCGATGGGCGAGTATCAGCCTTTTCTGCCCTGGTGCCCCATCCCTGGGCAGTGGACCTTGTGGTCAGTATCATCACCATTGCCTCCTGGCCGGCCCTTGGCATCTTCTTGTATGTCTTTCCCAATGGACGCTTCGTTCCACGCTGGGCCTGGATATTTGTCCTGCTGTGGGTCTTCCAACTGGTCGTGTACTCGGTGCCTCCGAACTTCCCCCTCTTTATAGAGAACTGGCCCTCACTGCTCCAACTGGCCGAGAAAGCACTCACGTATGGCAGTGCGGTCGGTGTGCTGATCTACCGCTACCTGCGTCGCTCTGACCAGCTCCAGCGTCAACAGATCAAGTGGCTCGTGTTCGGCTTTTCTGCCGCTGTGCTGTTCGCCATCCTCTTTGGCAGTCTGGGTACACTTCTCCCAGCACTGAGCCGATCTGACTCGATCTACCAGTTGGTTGGAGCAACGCTGCCTGGAGCGGTGATCTTCTTCTCCATCCCGCTCTCCATTGGCATCGCCATTTTGCGCTATCGGCTCTGGGACATTGATGTGCTCATCAAGCGCACACTGGTGTATGGCCTCCTCACTGCCTGCGTGATTGGCATTTATGTGCTTGTCGTGGGTTCGCTGGGGACGCTGTTCCAGACGCGGGGGAATCTGGTCATCTCGCTGCTGGCAACCGGGTTGATCGCGGTCCTCTTTCACCCGCTAAGCGATCGTCTGCAACGAGGGGTCAATCGCCTGCTCTATGGTCAGCGCGATGAGCCCCATGCTGTCCTCTCTCGTCTCAGTCAGCGCCTGGAGGCGACATTCGTTCCCAATGCCGTCCTGCCTACCATTGTGGAAACCGTGGCTCAGGCGCTCAAGCTGCCCTATGTCGCGATTCTGCTCAAACAGGAGGATGCGTTCACCCTGGCTGCCAGTTATGGGAAACCAATTGGAGAGCCGCTCACCCTCCCGCTGGTCTACCAGGCGGAATGTATTGGCCAATTGCTCCTCGCTCCCCGTACACCTGGCGAAGCCTTCACTCCAGCCGATAGGCGTCTGCTCGACGAGTTGGCACACCAAGCGGGTCTTGCCACTCACGCTGTGCGCCTGGCAAGCGATCTCCAGCACGCACGTGAGCGCCTCATCCTCGCACGTGAAGAGGAACGCCGCCGCCTCCGTCGTGATTTGCATGATGGGATCGGTCCGACCCTTGCCAGCCTGTCCCAGCGACTCGATACCGCGTGCCATCTCGTTCCACGTGACCCGGATGCCGCCGTCACGGAACTGCGCACCCTCAAGGAGCGGGTCAGGTCGACGATTGCGGATATTCGCCGCCTCGTCTATGCGCTGCGCCCACCCGTCCTGGATGAATTCGGTCTCATCTCGGCCATTCGTGAACATGCACTGCATGGGCAAGGGCCGGAACATCTCGACATTGTGATTGAAGCCCCTGATGATCTACCACCCCTGCCTGCCGCCGTTGAGGTTGCAGCATATCGCATCGTGCTAGAAGCACTCACCAACACCGAACGTCATGCACAAGCACAGAACTGTCTCGTTCATCTGCAACTGACGGGGACACGAGCGCTGTGCCTGGACATTGTGGATGATGGCTGTGGTCTGCCCAACGATTACCATGCAGGGGTCAGAATTACCTCGATGCGTGAGCGAGCGGCGGAGCTTGGTGGGGAGTGCACCATTACCGTAAGACCAACTGGGGGAACCCATGTGCAGGTTCGACTGCCTTTGCCAAAGGAGTAATATGGTAGAGCGAAACAGCCAGAGCTACCTGAACTAGTGTTCGGAGGTTCGACTGCCTTTGCCAAAGGAGTAATATGATAGAGCATTCGTGAACGATGCCGGGGCATCTCGCTTCGCTTCCACGAATGTAAGGAGTAATCGTATGGAGCCAATCCGCCTCTTGATCGCCGACGATCACGCATTCTATCGCGAAGGTGTGCGCACGATGCTGAGCGAGGTAGCAGATATAGAAGTCATCGGTGAGGCAGCCACCGGGAACGAAGCGATTACTCAGGCTGCCACCCTCCAGCCGGACGTGATCCTGATGGATCTCAAAATGCCGGGAGTGCACGGCATTGAAGCCACGCGGCACATTCTCTCCACGAGTCCACATATCAAGGTGCTGGTGGTCACCATGTTTGAAGATGACGACTCCGTCTTTGCATCCATGCGTGCAGGGGCGCGCGGCTATTTACTCAAGGACGCGGACCAGGATGAACTGGTGCGGGCGGTTCGAGCGGTCTCCCGTGGCGAGGCGATTTTCAGCCCGACGATTGCCCAGCGCTTAATCCACTACTTCTCCGCGCTGCCGCATACTGCGTCGGCCATGGCCTTCCTTAACCTGACCGAGCGGGAGCGGGAGATTCTGCACCGAATTGCACAGGGTGAAAGTAATGCCGCTATTGCGAAGCGGCTGGTGCTGAGTACCAAGACGGTGCAGAATCATGTCTCCAATATCTTCAGTAAGCTCCAGGTGGCCGACCGCTCACAGGCGATTGTGCGGGCGCGGGATGCTGGCCTGGGACGCGAGCGGAGGAGCGAATGAAACCAGGTCGGTGAGCAGGCAGAGCCGAAACTGTTGTGTTCACGAGCGAGCGAACAGTCACGGCGGACGTGAGAGAAGGGTCCTCAACGGGGCTGATCATTCGAACTGGAAGCAGAGAACAACAGGCAGTGCTTCGGCAACCATTGGTTGCTGACGAAAGGAGCTTTGCAATGAACATCCTGATCGTTGGCGCGGGCATTGGTGGCTTAGCCCTCGCTGCGCACTTGCGAAGAGATGGACATGAACTGGTGGTGGTAGAAAAAACAACCGAGTGGAAACACGTTGGCTATATCCTCGGCCTGTGGAGTAATGGGGTGAGGACATTGGAGGCGTTTGGTTTTCCCAAGCGGGTACGTCAGCTTGGTATGCTTGAGACGGATGAATATATGCGGAATCAGCGCGGAACGATTCTTAAGCATATGGATTATCGGGCTCTTGCTGAGCGATATGGGCCCGTGGTGTTAATACTCCGTTCAGCAGACCTACATGAGGCTGTTCGAGAGGTGGTGCAGGACATCCCCATTCGCTTCGGAACGACTGTGAATGCGTTGGAGCAGCGACAGGTAGGTGTAGAAGTCACATTGAGCGATGGTTCGAAGGAGGTCTTTGACCTGGTAGTGGGTGCAGATGGCATTCACTCAAGGGTGCGTGAGTTGCTGTTTGGCCCAATTGCGCTTGCCTACACAGGCATGACGATGTGGATCTATCTGTTGCCAGCAGGGAGCGGGATCGAGATGCCTGTTGGGCCGAATGATCTTTTTGGTCCTGGCAAATACGTTGGGGTTTTCCCCTCGCGGCAAGCCTGGGAACAGGGGTTTAATGCACAGTTATTCGATACTGGCAAATACGTTGGGGTTTTCCCCTCGCGGCAAGGAACCCTGTGCATCTATTTTGCTCTTACGGCTCCCCCAGGACAGCCTGATCCCCCCGAGCAGCGCATTGTGCGCTTGCGAGAATGCTTTGGTGGGTTTGGCTGGATTGTGCCTGATCTCCTGCATTCGATGCATGAGCCAGCAGCGATTTTTCATGATGATGTCAATCAAGTGTCGTGCGAGCAGTGGTACCAGGGCAGGGTGGTCTTGCTGGGAGATGCAGCGCACGCCGTTTCGCCGACCGTCGGGATGGGAGCCTCCATGGCCTTGGAAGATGCGTATGTCCTGGCTGAGGAGCTACGCAAGCAAGAGCCTGCAATGGCTGAGCAGGCACTGAGGGCGTATGTTGCGCGTCGAAAGTCGCGGGTGGCGACCATACGCCGGGCCTCAGATTTCCTGAACTGGTTTACGTTGATCAAACATCCTGCTACTGCCTGGCTCAGAAATACCATCGTGCAGTATCTTCCCGATTCAGTGATGCTGGCAGATATAGAAAAAATCCTGGCGACTGCCCCCTGAGGAGGAAGGCGACAATACAATGAGCACCACTGGCAATGCACTGCCCAAACTGAAAGGGCTAGTAACGAATGGTGCTAGTGGGTCATTTGCTTTGCCCTTTGCCATGAGAGAAATGAGATACAATAGATGAGGAGAATGAAGCGTCTCACAGCGAGTGACCCTAAGGAATCTGTACGTGTCCAGACCGAGTCATAGTGCTCTGCTCTGATGAGTCAGGCTCTCTCCTTAGTACGTTCTGTTTAGAAGAAGCGTGAGGGGCCATTGCGAAGGAAAGGAAGGGAACAGTTCATGCTTGATCAGGCATATGATGCCATTGTCATCGGGGCTCGGGTGGCCGGGGCAACAGTCGCCGCCTTGCTCGGTGATGCAGGCTATCGGGTGTTGCTCGTCGATAGAGCAAGCTTCCCGAGTGCAACGCTCTCCACCCACTTTTTTCGTGGTGCGGGCTTACTGGCGGTGCTCTCGCGCCTCAGCATCCTCGACCGCATCCTGGCTCTGGATGCTCCCCCCCTGCGGCATTGCTACTACTACAGCGAAGAGACAGACCTGCCCATTGTGGGACCGCCACAAGAGCCAGGTGCGCTCGGCTACTGCCTCTCGGTGCGGCGGGAACCACTGGACGCTCTTCTCCTCCAACGGGCAGCGAGCTCTCTCCCCGTCGATGTGGGAGAGCATATCTCTGCCGCCGCTCTTCTCTGGGAAGGAACGCGCGTGGTGGGAGCATGCCTGGTGACGCCCGATGGGCCACGCGAGGTCCATGCCCGCATCGTCATCGGAGCAGATGGCCGTCACTCCTTTGTCGCTCGTGCCGTCGCAGTCCCTGCTGAAGAGGTAGCTCCAGCCTCCCGAGCCTTATATTACCAGTACATGCGTGGCTTTCCTGGCCCTGACGGGTTGAAGCCGGACGGGGCGGAGTTCTCGCAGCGCGGAGACGAACTAGCCTACATTTTCCCCAGCGATGCAGGGATGACCTGCGTTGCCCTCTCCATCAATCTGGCGGATTTTGCCTGGCTGCGGGTTGCGCCAGAGGAGCGCTTTCATGAGCATCTTGCTCGTCACGCGGGCCTGGCTGAGCGGGTGGCAGCAGCGGAACCTGAGGGCCCAGTGCTGGGCTGTGGGCCCCATCCCAACTATGTACGCGTTCCTGCTGGAACTGGATGGGCACTGGTGGGCGATGCCGGGTTGCATCAGGACCCGTGGAGTGGCCTGGGCATGGACATGGCTAGCGTCCACGCCACGTACTTAGCGGAGTCCTTGATCAGTTGGTTTAGTCAGAGCATGTCCGAGTTGGAGGCATTGGCGTCCTATCATCAGCGGCGCAATGCGCATGCACGAGAGGGCTATCACCGAACCATCACACTCGCCCGGGATCTTCGACAACTCAAGAGGAGCCTGAACTAGCCAGACCTGGATGGTGTTCCTGGATGATGCTTGCTCAATGGTAGCGAGCGGGGTAAGTAATCCACGAGTACCATTGGTTACTTGCAATCATAAAATTGCTGTAGCAGTATCCAGCGTCGCTACAAAAAACGAGCTCGTTCCAACGTGTGCTGTACTAACCGTGCGGAGAGGAAGGTTGTGCGCAGTTGCTCATCTTCCATCTTCTTCGCCAGGGACTGTATAATCTCGGCAGCGCGTGCGAACGTCTGATTCGCTTCTCTCTCATCGCCTTGTTTCTGGTACATCTCCCCCAGTGCTACCCACATTGACCACATCTCACCCGGCAATCCCATCTCCTCTGCAAGTTGCGCTGCCTCTTGTACGTGTGCAATCGCTGTGTCGATCTCGCCTCGGAACTCTGCGAGTACTGATAGAGCACGTAGATAGGGTATACGATATCGTCGACTGGTGCCGATATGCTCGCCAAAACGCCGCACCTCCCCAGCTGCACGCTCTCGCTCACCTGCACGCAGGAGTGCCTCGGTCCCATACCAAAGCGTTAATCCCGTGTCCAACTGGATGCACCCTTCCCGAGAGCTGAGTTCCTGCATCGCATAAGTATAGGCATCTGCCCATGCTCCAGCTAACGCATGCACAGCACACAGTTCTTCCACAATCATCGTCGTAAATGGATGTGGTCCGAGCGAGTCGTTAAGGGCTTTGGCTTCGAGGTAGGTCGTCCTAGCAGCGTCCACGTCCAACAGGGTTCGCCGAACCTTGCCCATTAATATGAGACTGAGAGGGAGAAAGGCTGGGACGTTCTGTGTCCGTGCGATAGCCAAAGTCCGTTGTGCCAGTTCCTGCGCCTGCGCATATGCGCCAGTCTCTAACAACCCTATTCCCAGATGGAAGCTACTAAACAACTGTCCCACGGTGTTCTCGATGTGCATATTGATGCTATGAGCAGCCCGCGCAGCTTCTACCGCCGCCTGCGGTCGTCCAGCAGAGATTCTGGCACTCGCTATCAAGCACAAGCAATCAGCTTCCATTGGTCGATTCCCTAGGGCGTGATACAGGGCAAGAGCCTCCTCGGCAAGGTGCTCAGCCTCTTCACAGCACCTTGCCTGAGCCTTGCCATAGGCTGTGACATTGAGACAGCGTGCCACGAGTTCCTGTTGATTCAGTTCCCGCGCTAACGCGAGGGCATGCTCTCCATACATGAGTATGGCAGGTATATCACCGTGGTACAAACTCAGTTGTGCAAGGCTCCATTCGGTCTCTGCTAGGCTGGAGGTATCACCAGCCTGTTCCGCAACCGCACGTGCCTGCTCTAAGAACTCGATCGCCTGCTTCATATCGAAGTCGATATGAGCAATCAGCGTCGCCAGGCGATTGAGTGCGAGACATTCCATCGCCGGTATGCCCGTCTCCTGTGCATACGCCAGCATCGCCTGGTAGACGAAGCGTGCTTGCTCCGGTTCAGGGGCGAGTTCGTAGGCACGGCCCAACTGGACGTAGAGCTGCTGCACGGCGGAGGCAGAAGCAATACATGGGGTATGCTGTGCTAGCATGCTCCGCGGAGCTTCTTCATGTGCTTGCGCCACCAGGCGTCGTGCCTGCTCATAGTGAGCAATGGCATCGCGAACAGCAGAAAGCCGCATGGCTTCGTCCCCCGCAGCTACGCTCCATCGGAACGCAGGTTCCACCAGTCCCGCCGCCAGCGCATGATGTGCCAATGTAGCGGGGGGTGCAGCCACCTCTTGCAAGCCTTCAAAAGCGCGACGGTGAAAGATGCGCCGCCGTGCCTCACCTGCTTCCGTGTACGTGACATCACGGATCTTATCATGGGTGAAGAAATACCTTCCGAGAGCAGGCCGGCTCTCCTCCTCGCTTGCCTCACATAAGAGGCGGTGGGTGAGCACCTCGTCCAGGGCTACCAGCCCTTTATTGTCTTTCAGGTCAGCGACTCGACAGAGTTGTTCAAAGGCAAAGCCATGATCGAGGACGGAGCCTGCCGCCAACAACGCAAAGGCGTTGGGAGTGAGCTGGGAGAGCCGGGTGTGAATCACTTCTCGTATGCTGGCAGGGAGCAGTCCGCGCAGCTCGAAATCAGCGCGGGTCACCGCGTCGAAATGCACGCTCCACCTGCCATCTGCCTGGTGGTCGATTGCCAGCAGGTGACGCTCGAACAAGGCCTTGAGTGTTTCCGTGACGTAGAAGGGCTGCCCACGTGTTTCAGCAAAGAGCCAGCGGCCAAACCGTTCCAACTTGCCGATTGCTCTCTCCCCTCCGCTTGCTCCTACGGCCCGCATCAGTTGCACGGTGTCCTCCAATGTCAGCGGGCCAAGCGTCAGACTCATGGTGGACAGGTCACGTTGCAGGCTGGAGAGCCACCTGGTCAGGGCATTCGTCGTGATGAGCGCCTCCGTGCGTAGGTTCAAGAGCAGGAGCACGGGTCTGGCGGACGCTGCCCAGCGTCGTCCGATATAGTGCAACATGTCAAGCGAGGCAGCGTCGGCCCATTGCACATCATCAACATAGAGCACCACAGGCGCACGTTCGGCCAGGGCTTCTCCCAGGCGAGCCACGGCTTCAAACAGGCGGGTACCTGCCACCGTTTCATCCATACTGGCAGAAGGCAGGTCGGGATAGCGATCATGGAGTTCGGGTAATATGCGGGCGAGTTCAGTTAACCAGAGATCGCTGAGCAGGTCATCAGGAGCATTTTCTTGTTCGATACGGCTACGCAAGCATTCGATCAGTGGTTGGTAGGGCAGACCACTCTCTGCCTCAAAGGCGCGTCCCTGGAGAATGTCGGCTCCTTGCACTCTTACCCACCTCAGGAACTCGACTATCAGGCGTGTCTTGCCGATGCCCGCCTCTCCTTTGAGGACGACCACCTGTGTTTGACCACGTAGGACACGCTGGTAGTCCTCAATCAGGGTCGCATACTCCTTCGCACGTCCGATCAGAGGAAGCTCAGGCAGCGTTGAGGGGTGTGGCCGTGCCTGAAGAGCAGGCATGCTCTGCGCTGAAACCTGCTGTAGCTGTGTGCCAATACGGATGCGGTCGGCCAAGGCCTCAGTCTCTGGAGTTGGCTTGATACGCAATTGTGCTGTCAGGGTTGCCCGGCAGGTTTCATAGACCTGTAAGGCAGCAGAACGGTCGCCACTCGCGAAATACGCCTGCATCAGCCGCTGGTGAGCCGTTTCATTCAATGGATCGTGGGTCACCCAGCGCGTGCTGCTGTCAATGGCTGGTGCCAGTTCTCCGCCGGTGAATTGCAAGTGTGAGAGAGCGTCAAAGACAGCGCTCATACGGCGGTGCCACACTTCACGTTGCAATCTCACCCAATCGTCGAAGTCGGGAGCATCAACTAAAGAAAAGCCCTCCAAGAAATCGTCACGATAACAGTGAACGGCATGTTGAAGTTGGTCGAGTATGCCCTGGCGTCCATCAGTATGGTCTCTCTGTGCAGAAGCGAGTGTATAAGCAGCCTCAAGTGTGCGGAGGTCGAGGTCAACATCGGAAGTGACGTCAAAACCCAGGGCGTCACGTTCAACGATCAGGAGTGACCGCTCAAGGGCGACGTCCAGTGCAGTACGCAGTCGGGCAAGGGTCGTGCGCAGCATGCTCCGACCTTGCGGTTCCTCACTTTCTGGCCAAAAGAGTGCTGTGAGGCTCTCACGGGAGTGCATACCGCCTGCAACCGCCAGGTAGATCAGCAGCGCCAATGTCTTGCGCGTCCGAAAGGTCAGAATCCGTCCGGAGGAGCGCACTTCTGGTGCTCCGAGAAAAGAGAGACTGAGTTGGCTCATCTTACCCCTTGGACACGTTGCTGGCAACGCTTTGGCTACGATGCTCTGTTACAGTGTGTACAGAAAGTTCAAGTACATTCTAGCGTACCGTCCAGGGAGATGCAAGAGGTGTATGGCGCGTCTGCGCGGCAGTTATTCCGATGTCTGCGAGGTGACTGCAGGTCGTATCGCATGAACGAGTTAACAGAGGCAAGAGAGAAAGGAGGCAGTCAGCGTGCAAGCAATGGCTTTTGTGCTCCCCATCCTTTTCGGTAGACAGGAGACATGGAGGCGCTTCTACCAGGCTTTGCAGGGATCGCGCCATGGTGAGTACGAGGGATCCCGACGGCGTCTGGGCATCACGAAGGAACTGGTATGGTTCACGCAAACGCCTCTGGGGGAGATGGCTCTGGTGTACCTGGAAACAGAGCAACCCGAACGAGTAATCCTCCACCTGGCGGCGTCAGCCTCTCCGTTTGATCACTGGTATCGGCAACAACTGCTGGAACTCCATAATGTTGATGTGAGCCAGCTACCGCTGAGATCGCTGAACGAATTGATCTTTGCGTGGCAGGCATCGTAGTGCGATGGGACCTCGAACGACTGTATCGAGGTCAAGGTTTGAAATGAGCGAAAAGACACAAGCTCTTTATCCTGTGATGAGTCAGAGATAAGGAGCACTACCCAAGAAGGAGAAACCTGAATATGAAGCAAGTGAATCTCAAGGCAAGTACCTTTCGCCGATCGCTATCGACGGCTGGCAAAGTCACCATCGCCGCATTGGTCATCAATGCCTGTGCCGAAATCCTCCCCCTGTTTGTGGTCCTGTTTGGTGAAGGGAGATTGAGTGTGCCTCTCCTTGTCATCAGCATAATTGGCCTGCTGATGGTTGGTCTGGCTGTCAGCGGTATCCGCTGGACGCCCCTGCTCGGTGGGCTTGTGGTCCTGGTGACATCATTCCTCACTCTCTCACAACCAGCAAACGCCTATGCGCTGCTTCATCCCAGTGCGGACGTTGCTCGCTTCGTCGTTCAGGCCGTCCTCCTTGCCTCCGCGGTGGTCGCCATCGCAGCCGGGATAGCAGCGACCGTGCAGAACTATCGACGCACTGAGTGACTTGCACCTGGTGAGAACGAGTGAGCGAACATCGTTCAGCACGTTTCTCGCTTTCACTTGTGCATCAATGGAAAGCGAGAAACGTGCTGTGGAACCTGGTGCATGCGCAGTGTGGAGAGGAAACCAGCGACGAGTGCGATGCCAACCACGATCACCATCCCGACGAGGTTCGGCTTGATCGTCATGGCGAACAGGATGGCGAGTAACAGGCAGGTGAAGGTGTTCTCGATGGTCCAGAGCACCCGGTCTCGAATCTGCACAGCAAGTGCCGGGGGGATCGTACCGGACGGAGTGGCTTGGACCGCTTTGTGTAGAGCTGCAAATCGGCGTCCGAGCAGCACAGGACCCAGGATCATCATGACCACGAACAAGGCCAGACTCACGTCAATCCAGGCTGTGGTCCAGCCCCAAGCCGTGAATGCCATATAGATGCCTGGTAACAACACGGCAAGCGTAAAGGGAGGCATGCATTTATCCAATCCAGCAGCGATGGCGGTCCATTCTCGCACCTGCTCGACGGTCTATGCACGGCGCATGTGTTCTACAGCAGCTAGCCGAAAGATTAAGCTATAAAACTCATTCTTTGAGGGGAAGATAACCACAATGGCGAAACCATCCTTGGGCGTCTTGTTTTGTAACCGTAAGCAGAGCCTGGCAAATCGCTTCCTGGAGCATTTCACGAGTCCGGGCACCCACCCGACGCAAAAATGCCTTAAGGTTGGAAAAGGTTTCTTCGATGGGAGAAAAATCAGGCGAGTAGGAGGGTAAAAAAAGCAATTGGCATCCCTTGGCTTCAATGGCGAGTCGGACTTTCTCTCCCTTGTGACAGCTTAGGTTGTCCATCACCACGATCTGCCCCGGGAGCAGCGTGGGAGCAAGAATCTGCTCGATATACTGCTCAAAGAGAGCTGCTGTGGTACCTCCCTCAAATATCATAGCTTCCCCCAGCCCATTCCAGCCCAAGGAAGCGATTAAGGTCGTATTCTTGCCTCGATTGCCTGGGACTGAACCACTGGTTCGTTGCCCTTTCAATGCCCAGCCGTAACGTGGACTCAGCGCAATGGTGGACCCACATTCATCGAGAAAGATGAGTCGGCGAGCATCGAACTGCCCCGCTTGGACACCCCATGCGCTTCGATCCTGCTGGTTTTGTTCACTCGCTGCCACCGTCTTTTTTTTCGGGTATAGCCTCCTCGCCGGATCGCCCGACTCATGGTTGATGGACTGACCCGGACGCCTGAGCGGCTCTCCCACATTTGGCACTAGTCTTCCAGTCTCGCATCCGAGCGCTCTTGGAGCAGTTCGTGAACGTTTGCTCGCCGTGCTGCTCCTTTCTTCGGCGTGCGTCCTGGAATGGCTTGTGGGTACACATTCCCTGTTTCTCGTCTCTGCTTTAGGTAGCGCTTGATCGTCGCTCGCCAGACAGGAAAGGGTTCGATAATTTGCTCTCGCGGTTTTCCTTCGTCTACTGCACGAAGGACGTGTTCTCTCAAGTCTTGCGAATATGCTCTCATGTCTCCATTCTATCATCTGGCTCAATCTTTCGGCTCGCCGCTGTAAGTCGGCAACTACTGCCTGCATAGTAGACATAGTACCGACTAGATTGCGTTGTTCGAAAGAAAGATTTAGCAAATCTACATTCCCATCTTTGTTGATTGGTAATGACTGGATCATAATCGGTATAAATCGCTTAGAAAGTTGAACAATCTCATTAATAGGGCTGCGGTAGATTTTACCAGATATCTCGACTAAATTGGACGGTGAGATTTTGCTCCAATTTTCGCGATCACAATTGTCAAGAGATATAATCTCTCCTTTACGGCGCAACTCATGTGTGAGGCGCATGAATAAAGACGCCTCAGTGTGTTTAAAAACAATCTGGTTCTCTTCGGAACTGGCTAGTTTTCCATCAACATTGCCTGATGCCTTTAAGCTGGCTTTTACAAGATGTGAAATAATATTAGGCAAGCCAGCTTCACCTTCTAGACTTCCTGATATCTCACCTGAACTATCGTGAGTTTGCTTCCAAACCTTCTCTAGAGCGTATCCTCCATCCATAGTTGCTACAAAACTAATCATCATTGATATATCCAAGTAAATAGGACAGAGGAGTTCAATACTCTCGGACATTAACTTTTTCCTTTTATTAAAACATCTGTAAGGCAGTTCATGGGAGGATTATAGCATAGAGTGATTGAGCTGCAGCACTACGTTCTGGTTTATGTATTTATCTTGCTTACCCACAATGTGGGTTGACGCTGGGGGGGTGCTGTCACGTTGGGCTTGAGGAACAACGGTTCGGATATGCTCGCTCTCCCTGCTATAAACGTTCGGCAATCGGCTGAACTGTTCAGGAATGAATGCAGCCATACTACACATGCATTCTAAAACAGCACAACCCGCAAAGGACAGGAAGCAACGCCTCTAGAGAGATTACTATCTCTACTAGCCTTTGTTATTATGACTGTGGTGGTCGATCAACAACGCTTCACAAAATTTCCCTGCTGACCAGTTCATCAGGTAGATGGCTTGGTTCTTCGTCGCACTGCTACTTCAACTGCTGGAACAGCGTGGTAAGCTTTTCATCGTCGTAGAGATCGTCACTCCTGATCATCGTTTTTATCGCTTGCTTATTTGGTCAAACGTATGCCAATAAACTGCATGGCTGTCATCACCGTCGTGGCGACAAGTGGCATCTGGACGAGGTTGTTCTTACGATTCAAGGTGAGAAGCACTCCCTCTGGAGAGCGGTCGATCAGCATGGCAACGTGCTTGATATGCGGGACGTAGAGCCGACGTAGCACCCAGGTCGCCAAGCGGTTATGTGCAAAGGACTTCCGTGCCTTTTTTTCCAGAGTCGCTTCCAGGTGTGGGATGAGGTGACTGGAGTGAAACAGGTCGCATGACCACAACTCTTCCCCGGTCTCTCGTGGTCTTCCAAGGTCTTTTCTCTTTACATCTCAGCAATACACTTCGTTCCTCCGGAACAAATTGACATTACCTTTCTGGGATTGACATTCTCCTGGCTATCCGGTAGACTCTTTTCAAGCACGACATCCCTGCTGCGATAGAAAGGGTACATGCCATGCGAACGCAATCGGAGGATACCTCTCCCGCGATGGAGCACGTTCAGATCGAGTTGCTACGCAAAGCGTCGATCAGCAAAAAATTTGCGATGGTTGAGTCTTGGAGTCAATTCATCCGCGAGGCGACCAGGCAAGGGATTCGGCGTGATTATCCAGAAGTGAGCGAGGAAGAAGTTGCTCTGATCCTCGTTGCTCGCCAGTTCGGACAACCATTCGCCGATAAAATACGCGCAGTTCTCACCCGGAGGCGACAACCATGAATGTCGATGGGATTCTTGCTGCAATTATTCCCATCGTAACGGCCCTCGAGCAACTCGGTGTGGCCTACTACATCGGTGGTTCTGTTGTCAGTTCCATCTATGGCATTCCACGAGCGACATTCGATGTCGACCTCATCGCTGACCTGCGCCCGGAACAGGTTCGTCCGTTCTTCAAGCAACTGGAAGCAGATTACTATATCGATGAAGAAATGATTCGAGATGCCATCAAACACCACAGTTCTTTTAACGTGATGTACCTGGCCTCAATGCTCAAGATTGATGTGTTCTTGCCGAAATTACGCCCATTCGATCAGGAAGAATACCGACGGGCACAACCAGAGACATTGATCCAGGGGGCACGGGCATTCTACGTCTCATCACCTGAGGACACTGTGCTTCATAAGCTCGAATGGTACAGGAAGGGCAATGAGATATCAGATCGTCAGTGGAATGACGTCCTCGGCGTGCTCAAAGTGCAAGGGAGAGCGCTTGACATAATCTATTTACGGCAGTGGGCCATCCAACTTGGCGTGACTGATCTTCTTGATCGAGCCCTTGAAGATGCAGGGCTGACAGGATCTTTGTGAGCCTTTTTCTTCTTGCTCCAAACCTCTGGCGTCGCTTCGATACTCGATCCCTCGCCAAAAGAAGATGGAATTTTAGGAGCATGGACTGTATGGAGTAGATGAATATCGCAGTGGAAGCGTACTGACAAAAAACTGTTCATAGCTATCCGCCTGTCCCATCGGTGGAGTTGCCGATAACCAGACTCCCGTCGGTTCCGCATGTAGCCAGCACAGGGGTCGCGAACTTCAAACACCGCATCTACCATAAGCATGACAGCAGGAAGCTCAGCGGCGGGATCAGCATAAGCAATACTACCACCCACCGTACTACAGTTGCAATTGCTGGATATCCGACACAACGAGCGGCCTCCACGAGCAAAGGAAAACAGGCGGCAGCCAGAGCATTACGTTCTAATGCTGCATCGCGGGTCAACGCTCCTAGTATCAACTGACGTTTTGATATAAGGCTCAGGGACTGATGCCAAAGCGACCAAGAACGTCTTGTGGAGAGCCGAGAGGGGCGGGAAGGCGGCGGAGAGGCAGATGAGTCAAGATGGCAAATTCAGCGAGATGGAAAATCCCATAGGCTTGACCAAGAAAGACAATGATTTTGTCTCGATTTTCTTCTTGTAAGCGCTTGCGCCATCGTGCCGTCCCCTCTCCACCAAGCAATGCTGAACGCAAACTTGGTTGGACTGCAGGGGCGTGTCCGTTCAACATCTTTAACGAGCAGTGCCGCGTGATCCAGCTTGCAAATGTGCATAGGCGAGTCCTCCTTTAGATGCTATAGGGCTACGAAAAAACGCACCGTCATGGTCCTTCTACCTCTGTGACCATGTAATCACTGTTCCATCAGGATGTCAGAGGTTTCTGCATCTCGTCGAGTTGACAGTAGTCTGCCTCACGTTACACCTAGATAGTAGCGCTGCGCCTCTTCGTCAGCTACGAGTGCAGATGAAGGGGTTTCAAATGCGATACGTCCTTTAACCATGATAAGCATACGATTAGCAAGTGCTGCTGCAACACTTAGCTTTTGCTCAACGACCAGCATGCCGATACCTTCGCTGGAGAGCTGTTTGAGTGTTTCTAACAGGTGCTCAACAACAGCAGGCGCTAGTCCTTCTGATGGTTCATCCATAATGAGCAAGCAAGGGTTGATCAGTAGTGCACGACTGATCGCCAGCATCTGCTGTTCGCCTCCAGAAAGTGCTCCCGCACTTACTTTGCGCCGTTCAGCCAGACGTGGAAATAGCTCATAGATAGTCTCCGCCGTCCAGCGCTGCTTCAGCTTGCTGTTACGGCGACCGAGGAGTTGCATATGCTCATGAACTGAGAGCGAAGGGAAAATACGCCGTCCTTGTGGCACGTAGCCAATGCCTAAAGAAGCAATTTGGTACGGTTTGCGGCCCACGAGTTGTGCACCCCTAAAGGAAATATTTCCCTTTGCCACTGGGATTAACCCTACCAGTGCCTTACAGAGCGTTGTTTTCCCCATACCATTGCGACCAACAAGCGCTACAGGCTCTGCTCCGACCGTCAGACCGACTTCTTGGAGAATGTGGGCCTGGCCGTAGTAGACGTTAAGGTTCTTTGCCTCCAACAAGGTTTCAGGCATGGCGCTCCCCCAGGTAGAGTTCATGAACCATGCGGTTTGTGCGTATTTCGTCAGGAGTACCATTAACGATAATCCGTCCATTGTGCATAACGGTGACAAGTTGTGCAACTTGCAAAGCCACATCCATGTCGTGTTCAACGAGCAGAAGTGTAATGGCAGGATCAAGGCTGAGCAGTAGCTCGGTCAACCGCACGCGCTCATTCTGCGCCAGGCCAGCAGCAGGTTCGTCGAGCATGATGATGCGTGGATTGCCAGCAAGAGCCATTCCAATTGCTAGCTGGCGCTGCTCACCATGAGAGAGTGCACCAGCTTTTCTATTGAGCACTGGTTCCAGTCCCACGCGTGCCGCTGTGTGCCTGGCCTTAACAAGGGATGAGTCGCCGGAACCAGGGCAAAGCATACTCATCCTCCGCGGCATAACTCCGCGCACGGAGAGGTAGAGATTATCAAGTACACTCAAACCAGTGAACAGGTGGGACGCCTGGTAGGTGCGGGTCAACCCACGACGGGCGCGATACTGTGGGCTGAGGGAAGTTACATCCTTGCCAAAGAGCAGTACCTTGCCTGAATTCGGTCTGAATTCTCCTGCGATGAGGTTGAAGAGAGTTGATTTTCCCGCACCATTCGGACCAAGAATCACACGACGCTCTCCATACGCGATGTCTAGTGTGACATCGCGTATGGCCTCGACTCCACCGAAGCGCTGCGAGACGGTTTGTAAGGCTAAAGCTGGATCGGTGCTCGTGCTGCTACTCATCATGGGCAACTCGGATTATCACGATTGAACTCCCCAAGCTGAAGATACTGAGCTTCGGGAACGCCTAGCGTCTGGTTCACATTCGGGACGGTTTCGACAAGCCTATTGTAGAGAGTTCCATCCGCTTGCTTGTCTACAACGGTCACGAAGTTACTCGCGATTGCTTGCCGATTGGAATCCAGTTTGACGGGCCCGGTGGGCGTATCAAATTGGAGAGTGCTTAGCGTGTCCTTGAGCTTCGCCTCACCGTTCGAGAGGTCGCCATTCACCTGCTTGAGAGCCAGCAGTGCCGCCTTGGCGTTCACGTAATAGGTGTATGCGAATAACGACGGAGAAGGGAAACCATCGGGAAACATCGTCTTGTACGTATGCACGAATTGCTGCCAGGACGGTGCAGGATTGCTATCAGCAATCGGGCTAGCAGAGGCCACACCCAGAACACGCTGGGAGAGTTGTCCCTTCGTGCCGAGTACAGTCTGATCAACGGTGACTGTTCCACCAATGAGCTTGGCTTTTCCGCCGAACTGTACGTACTGCTTAAGGAAGTTGATGCTGTCAGACCCTCCCAAGTCAACATAAATCGCATCGATATCCGTTGGTATTGACGAGACAACCGAACTGTAGTCAGTCGTACCGATAGGCACCCAAAACTTCTTTGTTACATGACCACCGACCTGGCAAAATTCGGTCATAAAACCTGCAACCTGGCTGTAAGGGAACGAGTAGTCCTCTGCCAGGACTGCGACCCGCTTGTAGCCCTGAGTATTATAGACATACTTTCCCAGTCCGGCCATCCACTGTACGCCATCGCTTGAGAAGCGGAAAAAGTTTGGTGCCGGGTTGCGCAGCGTGGTGTCTTGCGCCGCCGAGGAGCCGTTGAGAAATACTTTGCCCGGCTGTGTCTTCGCATAATCACGAACAGCCAGACCTTCATCGCCTGAAAGCGGCCCTACCATCAGATCGACGTTATCTTGCTCAATGAGCTTGCGGGCTGCATCACGTGCCACGGCGGGCGTGGCATCCGAGCTTTCTGAAATCATCGTCACTGTCTTGCCAGCGATCTTGCTCCCAAACTCGGCAATTGCCATTTTCACACCCCGCTGAGCATCCTGACCATCTCCAGCAAAAGGTCCTGTTAGAGTGGCAAGCACACCCAATTTAATCTCGTTCGATGACTTTCCACTCGAGCCACTACTGAGCCCACCACCGCTTGAACCTGTATTTGCCCCACCACAGGCCGTCATGACGAGCACAAGAGCACACATAAGGAAGATACACTTACGAAGCCACCAGTTTGGAATCGAAACAGCCAGTTGCGATTTCATTGTTGATCCTCCCTCTCCTCGGGCTTCACCGAGGCAGTCATAAACTGTTTTCCAGAACTTATGGAATCTGAGGTCGTGCCTTCCGAAGAGATAACGGCATTGGGCGGGTTGGATGTCGATTGAAATGCCACCAGACCTTCCTTGTTCTGGAGCAATGTACGAGTGACAAGCTGTATTGCCTTGTTCGACAAGCCTATGAGCCCGTTTGGAAAAAGAAGGGCTACAAGGAGAAAGGCAAGTCCGATTATCGTATTGAAGCGGTCAGTAAAGGAACTGGCGAAATTGGTGATCAGGGTGAAGAACAGTGCCCCAACAAACGCTCCCTCGAAAAAGACAAGGCCACCTAATACCGCAATGACCAGGAGATTGATCGTCCGCGTCAGATCGACAGCCCCCGGAGAGATTGCGCCGTTGTACCATGTACCCAATATTCCTCCGATGCCCGCCACCAATCCGGCAAGCGTGAACGCGGCGACACGATGGGCGAACACATGGTAGCCCAGAGACTGTGCACGACGCCCGTTATCACGTATACCTTGTAACGAAAGACCGAAGGGTGATCGCGCGAGGTAGCGCATAGCGAGGTAGACCAGGACAGCAACCGCGAGCGTGACGTAGTAAAAGGCCGTGGGATCGCCCATTACCAGCGACCCTATAGTTGGGGATCGGATGCCATTGATACCGGTATGACCATTGGTGAGAATGCGGTCTTGTTCTGTATAGTAAAAAACCAGCATCGCCTCTGCCAGTGTGATCATGAGAAAATAGATACCTTGAGTGCGAACCGCAATAAGGGCAAAGATTGCCGCCAGCAGAGTCGAGACAATCAAAGCAGCCACAACTCCAACAAACCAGGGCAAACCATACGTGACAGTAATAATCGCGAGTGTATAACCGGCTGAGCCGTACAGAGCTACTTGGGTCAGGGAAAGCATTCCGCCGTAGCCTGCGAGGAATGTCAGGCTGAGCGCGACGATTCCCAGAAACAACGATTGAATGCCGATCTGCACAACAAAGAATTCCGATGCAAATAGGGGAAAAGTGAGTAGCACTAGAATCAGTACACACAAACCAACAATGTGTATTATACGTGTAGCTCTCATGCAGGCCTCCCCAATAATCCTTGCGGACGTACTGCCAGTACAATAATCATCATTGCAAAGGTCAAAAGAGCGGAATAGGTTGGTGCATAGGTCAGCCCATACTGTGCAATCAATCCAACGAGTAGAGCACCTAATGCAGCTCCACTAATACTACCCATTCCTCCGATGATAACAGCTATGAGAGAGTAGAGCAAATAAAGGCTATCGTCACCAGGCCCAACAGAGAGGTTTGTCCCGCCGATAATACCCGCCAGCCCGGCTAACAAGGCCCCCAAACCAAAGACAACGGCAAAGACCAACTGTACGTTTATTCCCAACGCCGAGACCATCTCCCTATCATCGATGCCTGCTCTAATAATCATACCCAGGCGCGTATGCTTGAGCAGAAACCATAACCCCACTCCGATTACCAGTGCGATACCCACTACGAAAAGACGGAAGGTTGGATAAATAACTCCAGTTAGAACAAGATCGGTACTGCCATTAATGACGCTCGGAGGGGAAAACTCGTAGCTCTGACCTCCGTAGTAGGCCAGGAGCAAGTCGGCCACAACGATTGAAACACCGATGGTCACTATAGCCTCACGCAGGTCCTGCCCCTGGATACGCCGGAGCAGTCCTTGCTGCAAAATAATGCCCACCACCGCAATAATAAGCGGAGCAGTGATCACTGCTAAGAACCAGTTGCCGGTGGCGTTGGCAATAGACCAGCCTATGTACGCTCCCAAGAGGTAGAGAGAACCATGAGCCAGGTTAACGACACGCATCAGGCCAAAGATGAGGGTAAAGCCACTAGCAACCAGAAAGTATAGCCCACCCAGCGTTATCCCGTTCAAAGTAACGATAATAAATTCTCTCAATTTTGTCTCCCTTCCAAGGCTTCCTGCCTGTTCTGTACCAGAAGGGTCTCATCTCGCCTCACTACGTCGAGAGGCTCTCCCATACCATTAAAATGCTGCCAAAAAGGCTGCTTGATCACAGCTAGCTCGACTCACTTGCGCTCATCTGGCTGAATGGCATCCAGCTTCTTAGAATGCTCACGAAAACGAACTGTGAGTGAGCCATCAGGAACAAAGCTCAGGTCCACAGACTCGAGATAGCCAGGTTCGCCAGGATCGCGCCCCAAAAGATAGCGGCGTATAAAGGCTCGTAACAGGGGAGAGTGAGTCACGCAGATGTAGCGCCGTGGTCGCTCCCGTGGCAAGTCTAAAAGACTCGCAGCGAACGTCAACAGACGCCGGGCCACTGTGTCTGCATCCTCTCCAGGCGGCTCTGGATGATTGACCCAATAGGCGATGCGATCAGCGTCTCCCCAAAAACCTTGCAGAAAAGGTACTTGAGCTACTGCCTCCACGCTCAGACTGGATGGAGGCAGCTGCTCTACCACGGCTTCAGCACTGCTTACTAGTTCGATGCGTGTACCGGCGATATAAATATCTGGGTTACGTACAGCCAAATGCACAGTGGGCACTGTTAGTTGATAGTGTACCTGCGCAGCACTGACATAAGCGGCTAGAGTATCGTAAATTGTGTAAGCCGTCTCACGGGTACGACGCGTGGGCGCATACAGGAAAGATATAATCTCACTCACGACGAGTTTTTCGCTGATCCGCCGCCCAAATGCTTCTGCTTGTCTTAGCCCTTCATCAGTAAGAGGCGTATCTCCACGATGTGAGTCGATTTTTCCATGTCGAACCCAGTGTACCCACAGCGGTGCATCTGTTCTCATCGTTCCTCAATCTTCAATCAGTGCGAAAGCGCGAGCAAGCGCGCTATCAATGCCAGCGAAATGGTAGAACGGCGCGAAAAACTGGCAACGTGGCGGCAAATCTCTCAAATTGACGATTCCCTCCACCAGCGGTATACCTGCATTCAGAATTACTCTATGAACAACAAATTGATCTGCTGTCCATCCTGGTCGGCGAGCAGCAGGTTCTTCGAAGAAGTCACAGCCAATGCACTTTGGTTGCTTCTCTACCAACCACTGGGCAGCTTCTTCAGTTAATCCCGGCGATTGCGGAAAATAGTCCGAAGTACCTATAGCCTGCTGTGCCCAATCGGTTCGCAGCAGAAGTATATCTGCAGCTTTGATGGTTTCGTTCTGAGCTTCCAGACGCTTCTGTGCCCGCTCAAGGTCAGGAACATCAATTGTGGCTTCTTCCCTTATTGGCGTAAGGTCCAGAATCACTGCGCTGCCGATCACTCGATCTAGTGAAACCTGATCGATAGACTCGCCACTCTCAATGCAGTGCAGAGCCGACTCGACATGACAACCAGTGTGCAAACTCATAAAAACCTGCCCCGACTGCCAATATGCTCCGTTATCATGCTTTGTCTTGACCTCAAACTGCACGCCGATATTCGTCGAAGGTGGTCCCTTGAAGCCCTGCGGTACTGCAGGGCTGAGATCTACTATTCTTGACAAGAGTGTTCCCCTTCTTATATCTTGAGGAATGCTTGTTTATACATCTATGGTTTCGTAGAAAGCGCGTTCCCGACTCTCTAGATTAGGGATGGCCTCCCCTTTAACATATTGTTCAAAGTGCGCGGACGCCATGTGAGCCTCATATCCAGCTTCATTTGCGTATTGCTCATACAGGAAGAAGACGCGGGAATCGGTGGGGGAACGCTGAGCTTGGTAGTATAAACATCCAGGTTCCTGCCGTGAGAGCGGGGTCATGCGCTTAATAACTTCCAGGATTTTCTCTTCCTGTCCCTCTTTTGCTGTCCAAATCGCGGCGACAACATATGCCATGATTATGCTCCTTTCTGTCCAATCCGATTGCGTAGGATGCCAATACCCTCGATTTCCAGCTCTACTATATCCCCCTCTTTGAGCACGCGATCCAATTCCAGGCCGGACCCTCCGGCTGCTGTGCCAGAGCCGAAGACATCACCAGGGTAGAGCGTTTGAGCTTGCGAGGCATAATAAATTAAGTCGGCAAATGTATGGTGCATGTGTGCTGAATTATCCTCACCCCAGACCTCGCCGTTGACACGAACAGTCATGCGTAGATGAGATGGATTGAGTTCGTCAGCAGTTACAATGCAAGGCCCAAGCACATTTGAACCATCCCAGTCCTTGGCCTTAGCGGGTCCCATACCGACAGGCAACTCACGCGTCTGGACATCACGTGCTGACATATCGTTCCATATGGTATAGCCGAAAACGTAGTCGAGCGCCTCCTGCTTCGAGATATCCTTACCCTGTCGCCCAATGATGGCTGCAAGCTCAAGTTCGTGGTCAAGCCTCTGTGTGTAGGCAGGCCAGGGTATCTCTTCATCCGGGCCAATTACGGTATCTGGCATGCCTTTGTAATAGGCGGGAATATCGTACCACTCTTGAGGGATGGAACGTCCCAGGCGAGTCATAGAATTGCGCAGGTGCCCCTCAAACGTGAGAAAATCTCGCATTGAATGTGGGCGTAACGGCGCAAGCAGGCGTGCATTTTCAATAGGAATGCGTTCCCCGATGGGTGCTCCCATCGCGATGAAGGCTACCATATCACCATCGAAGCCAACATCAACGACTGCTCCTTTCTCAAGCAGACCCACACGAGGGCCTTGAGTCCTCATGACATAGGTGACAAATTTCATCGTTTCCTTCCTCCTCTCTGGCTCTACAAAGAATGGGTCTCTACTGCGTCTGGGATGATTGACTGGAAGCAAGTCCTGTGCTAGCAACCCTCTTCACTGCGCGAATGATCTTCACATAGCTCCCACAACGACATAAGTTCCCACCCAAGGCAACCTTGATTTCCTCGTCCGAGGGAGTAGGATTCTCTTCCAGAAAGCTTTTGACGGTCAAGATCATTCCCGGTGTGCAGTAGCCGCACTGAAAGGCAAACTCCTCGTCAAAGGCCCGCTGAACAGGATGGTCACCGCCCAGCCCCTCTACTGTTGTGACCTCGCGCCCCTCTGCAAGTGGAGCCAGGAAAATGCAAGTCGAGATTGGCCTACCGTCAACGAGTGCTGTACAAGCTCCACATACTCCAACACCACAGGTCGCCCGAACGCTCCTAAGCTTCAAGTCGCGGCGCAGCACTTCCAGCAGCATTTCGTCCGTTTGCACCTCAAGTTCTGTAGGAGTTCCGTTCAAGGTGAAGTGAATTTTCATGGTCGCCTTCCCTCCGCTGCACGCTCTGCCTGCAAACCCTCTCCTTTATCCACTTCTCGCGCCTGCTGCCGTCGGTCGATTGCGTCCAGAACCCTCTCCGCCGAAATCGGTAGTTGTGTGACATGTATTCCAAGCGAATACAGCGCGTTTCCGACCGTCGGTGGCACTGGCGGCAGTGCTGTCTCACCTAAACCGTGTATATCTGCCCCTTCGCGCTCGATCAGATCGTAAGTAAAAAGCTCGGGTAGGTCACCAGCAGCAGGAATATTGTAGTCGGAGAGATTAGCATTTGTCGGTTGACCCTCTTCAAAATTGATTTCTTCGAAAAGGGTCGTGCCAAGACCCATAATCATCGATCCTTCGTTCTGTAGTTCTGCACCTGGGCGATTGACCACACGGCCCGCATAGATCGAAGTGTGAAGCCTACGCACCTCGAATTTTCCTGTTTCCTCATCGACGAGTACCTCGGCGGCAGCGGCACCCTGATGCCAATGGCTTGAAGCTATCCCCTGACCAGTATCTGGATCAAGTCCTCCTTTACTGATACACTCTCCATAGCCAAGTTCACCATTTTCCTTGAGCTTGCGCACCGCCTCTACGAGTGCGCTGCCCATCATAAACGTCGAACGACTTGAGGTAGTGCGGGTATCGTAGGGCACGATGTCCGTATCGGGTACGGGATAATGCACCCGGTCTGGATCTACTCCAAGGAGTTCAGCAGCCATCAGTTGCATGGATCGCCAGGCTCCCTGTCCCATTTCCACAGTTGCACAGTAAACGTTATAGCTGCCATCCTCATTTGCCTCGACTACTATAGAGGCACGACTTGGCGTTTGCATACCCTTCATGAGCACACAAAGCCCCTTCCCCTGCTTGTCTTCTATCCAGCCAATTTTATCGGCGACGGCCCTGAGACACTCGATGAAGTGAACATCGTGCATTACTTCGCCTGTGCAGAAGCGGTCACCGTCCACAAGGACATTCTTGAGGCGCAGTTCCAATGGATCTATACCGAGCTTCGCGGCCAGGATATCCATCGTGCGCTCCGAGGCCCAGACAGCCTGCATTGCGCCATACCCACGGTAGGCTCCGTTTGGCGGCAGGTTCGTGTACACGCAATCGGAATCAACCCAGACATGCGGCATGCGATACGGCCCGACAGCGGCATAGCCCATCTTTTGGGCAACCCCTGGCCCGCAATCAGCATACGCCCCTGTATCGACCCAGCATTCAACTCTCTTCGCAACAAGCGTGCCATCAGCACGCGCGCCAACTTTCACCCGCAGCAGTGCTGGATGCCGGTTGAGCGTCAACCATTCCTCGTGGCGGCTAAGCACAATCTTCACAGGACGCCCCGCCTTGCGTGCCAGGCAAGCCACAATTGCCTCACCCCGCACAAAGGTCTTTGCGCCGAAGGCCCCACCCATAGGCGGGCAGATAATGCGAACCTGCTTATCCGGGATATTAAAGATACCTGCCAGGTCCATACGCAGGTTGAAAGGAGTCTGCGTGCCTGTCCAGACCTCAAGCCTACCGCCCTCCCAGCGAGCCACCGAAGCGTGTGGTTCCATAGGAGCATGCTGAGCACTCGGCGTCCGATACGTCTCTTCGACGATCACATCCGCTTGTTTAAAGCTTTCCTCTATATCCATGTTGCCATGTCGGATGCGAAAGCGATGGCAGATATTCGCCCCTTGCTGGGGACGGATACCGAAGTAGGCTGCATCGTTATCGGAAATAGGATGATGTTCATGGACAAGGGGTGCCTCTTTCGTTATTGCCTCTACAGCATCGTACACGCCTGGCAGTTCCTCGTACTCTACGTCAATCAGATCGAGGGCCTCATCGGCTTCTCGCTTTGTAGATGCGGCAACCGCTACGACAGGATCGCCAACAAAGCGCACGCGATCCACTGCCAGCACGGTCTGGTCCTTCAGCTGGCAGCCGTACATGCCAAGTTCTCGGATGTCGTCAGGCGTCAGCACAACAACGGAATCGGGCACAGCCGAAGCATCAACTTTCAAAACCCGTGCGTGTGGATGAGGCGACCGAAGAATGCTGGCATAAAGCATGTCCTCAAACTCGACATCTTGAGCATAGCGAATAGCACCTGTCACGCATGAACTACTCATGAATTCATCCCTCCATGCTGATGGGCGCAATGAATACTTCCTTTCGTTCGGATGGGCGCGTGGCACGAGCCGCGGCTGCAGCGTTTCCGAACGCTTTAGAAGATTGTGTTCCTACAGAATTCATTTCCTCCAGGGCGCGACGAACTTCCACTGCTATCACACGACGTCGGTACTGGGCGGAACCACGCGCGTCGGATATTGGATTAATGGACTCCGCGTAACACTGACCAATCTTTACCATCAACTCTTGGCTATAGGAAGTTCCTCCGTGATCGCCCATTTGAGCATCAGCCAGAGCGCAGATATCAGGAAAGTACTGAGGCCGCTCCGCCACGGCACCAACGACGATACGAAGCTTCCCTTCAACCTCTGCTGCAGCCACGGCCACGCAGGGACGGTCTTCGCTAGAGCGCGAACGGAACTTGCGGTAGACAGCTCGCTCTACATTTCCAGGAACACGCACCTCGACGAGCAGTTCATCTGAACGTAGCGAGGTCTCGTAGTAGCTGAGAATGAGTTCATTCAGGGAAATCTCTCGTTCGCCATGTACACTGCGGGCAATCACTTTGGCATTCAGTGCTTGCAAAACTGCTGGTGGATCAGAGGCGTAGTCCGCGTCGGCGAGCACACCGCCGACGGTGGCCTGATTACGCACGCGGGGGCTGGCGACCAGAGAGAAGGTATAGGCAAGAATGGGCCAGTTTTGCTGGATAAGTGAAGAGCTTTCTACGGCTCGGTGAGTCGTCATTGCGCCAATCCGAAGCCACGATGCCTCAGGCTTCCCTTTAGTTGTTTCAATAAAAGCAAGTTCGGGGATATTGCGAAGCGACAAGAGTGTTTGAGGCTGCATAATATTCTGATTCATCAGAATGCCGATGAAGGTACCCCCAGCAAGAACCATAGCTTCATCACCCAAACTGGCACGCAGCGTCAGTGCTTCCATGAGGGATGTCGGTGCCAGCCATTCAGGAATGCTTCGGCTCATCTCGCCTCCTCTCATTCCAATATTACAAAGTCGTCACTGGTCGGGATTGCAACAGGTAAACAGTTCCATCTTCAATTCCCCACTCGATATCCTGGGGCTTACCAAAGTACTTTTCTAACTTGCGACCAAGCTCTACAAGCTGCTGTATCTCATCTTGTTCAAGAACGCGCTTATCGACAATCTGCTCACGCTTGATATTGCCCGCACGGTCCACAACATAATGGTCGGGAGTAACTGTCCCCGAGACAACCTGCTCGCCGAGACCAAAGACTGCTTCGACGAGCATACGGTCGCGTCGCCGATTCACGGGGTCAGCGGTAAAAAGGACTCCCGATTTCACTGGATTCAGCATTTTTTGCACAACAACCGCCATACCAAGATCTGCGAGCGATCCCTTGTGTGCTCGATAAAAGAGTGCTCGTTGACTAAAGAACGATGCCCAGCAATCAACAATACGCGCGCAAACCTCATCTCCTCCAAGGATGTTGAGATAGGTTTCTTGCTGACCCGCGTAACTCGCGGTCTCTGAGTCCTCGGCGCATGCGGAAGAGCGTACCGCTACCTTCTCGCCTACTCGCTCGTAGCAGGAAATGATTACTTCGTGAGGTGGTCTTGCACGCTGTACTAGAGCCTGTGCCCCTTCAGCGTTTTGATCCTGCGCCAGTTTCCGCAACTGCTCGATATCAACTGATTGCTCCAACACATACGCGGGGATCACGAAGCCAGGAGGAACAGGCAGTCCCTGGGCTGTCATATTAGCAAGGCTTGCACCCTTTCCACCAACAAGACGAACATCCTTGCACGCTTCTTCTGAAAACCAGAGTATAGAACTGTTACTCATCGATGATTCCTACCGCTCGTACTGGTGCAGCCGTCGTACCAATCCACTTAATAGGAAAAACAGACAACTTGAAGCTATGAGGTGGAAGTTGATCTAGATTAGCCAAATTTTCGATGTGCCAGTAATCCTCGTCCTTCATAACGAGATGCGCTTCCCAGAAGTGCTTTTGCTCGAACATAGCCCAGATCGGTGGATCGAAGGTGACAGCATCTGTGCCCATCATGCGAACTCCCTTCGAGATGAGGTAGCGCGTTGCCTCAGCGGTCATTCCACAATGGTCGGTCAAGTAACGTTGCTCAGTATTGTAGGCAGACGCACCGGTTTGAATGAGTACGATGTCGCGCTCTTTCAGGGTATATCCTATTTTCTCAAGAGCCTCGTTAATGTCGTCAACAAAAATACGTGAGCCTTTTGGCTTGTGACGGAAGTCAAGCACGACTCCATCGGAGTAACAGTACTCGAGTGGAATTCCTTCGGGTCCTGGAGCTTCGGGTCCTCGAATGTGCTTTATAGCATCACAGTGCGTTCCAACATGATCGCCCTGGATAATAAGGTAAGACGCAGTAAGCCAGTCGGCACCATAGGCGGCGGCACCAATACGCTCGGCAAACTCCGTCCAGCTTTCGTACATAAGCATCGTCGGCGGCGATATTCGTGGGAAGGTCATCATATCACGGTGTACCGGCATAGACAGATCGACAAGGCGTGTCATTCAGAATCTCCTTCTTATTCCGACCTGCAACCAGGCTCGCGCCGTGGGCTTCGCTCAGTGGGTCGGTTCAGAATCTCCTTTTAAGATCAACTCACCAAAATACTCAACATGTTTACGCAGCAGCAAGCCTGCCTTCTCGGCATCCCCTTCGGCAAGTGCTTCGAGCACGGGTCGGTGCATCTCAGCAATTTCGTGCCCACCTAAATCGGTTTTGAGCGCACTGATAAGAGTACGTGCCTCTATACGCAGTGATTTCCACACGTCTTGCAAGACACGATTGCCCGAAGCTTCGACGATGAGACGATGAAACTCGACATCGTGCTGTACCTGCTCGTCTAAGTCGCCCTTCTCGGCTGCGGCATACATCGCTGCAAGCTCAGCCTCCAGAGCTTCGACACCTCCTGCGAGATGCTTAGCAGCCGTTCGCGCTGCCACCTCCTCCAGTGCTGCCCGCACAGGATAAATTTCGGTCAGTTCAGCCTTGGTTATTGCCCTCACACGAGTGCCATGGTACGGCTCCGACTCGACGAAGCCGAGAACCTCTAGTTCGCGTAAGGACTCTCGCACAGGTGCCTGGCTTATGCCAAACTCCTGCGCGATTTGCATTTCGACGAGCCGACTGCCGGGTAGATACTCACCATTGAGAATACGCTTGAGCAGGATTTCCTTTATCTGCGCACGCAAAACTGTACGGTTTAAGGTCAAGAAAGAACCTCTACTACTCCTGTTGAACCATTCACACGAATACGATTTCCTGTTTTAATTCGCTCCGTTGCGTTGGATGTGCCTACGACGGCAGGTATGCTAAACTCTCGTGATACGACCGCTGGATGTGAGGTAACGCCACCAGCATCGGTAACTAGCCCTACAATCTTTGTGAAGAGTACAACCCAGGCAGGGTTGGTCATCCGGCAGACAAGAATCTCTCCCTCTTTCACCTGGTCGAACTCTTCGATCGAGGAGACGTGACGCGCTAGACCTTCAACGGTTCCAGGTGAAGCCGCGAGTCCCCTAATATCTCCTGTTTTCTTAGGTGGCTCTCGATAGAACTTTTCGGGGAAACCCCATAACGCGTTATACGGGAATGCCATAGCTGTTTTCGTAGCAGTGCCAACCCACTCACGAGGACGGATGCGATAGGCTTCCTCACGCTCGTCTCGCCTCTGTGAGACGATGGCGCGAGCATCAGTTGCGCCTGCATCTGTCATCAGAAGGCGAAGTTCGTTGTAGCGTAGGAACATCACATCCTCAGGATCATCAAGCATGTCTGCTTGAACAAGTTTCTTGCCAATGGCTATAAGCACAATACGCATTCGGGCATTGGTCCCTTGGTCAATGTAGAAGTGATGATCGGGCGTAAGTGGATTCATGCGCAGCGATAAATCGAGCGCGGTCTGAAGCTTATCGCGGTCCTCTCCAAAGGGCACATCATCCATCAGTTCAGAAATAGCTCTGTTGAGATCTTCCTTCACTGCATTGATTGTCTTGAGATAATCGTAATCGGTCGCTAAGTAACCACGCACCACTTCGAGGATCGGCGCGGAATTCTCTTTCCATGTGGGGAAGACAAACTCGTGTGACCAGATCGCCTTGTATCCAAATTCCTGTAGGTAGGGGTCAATCCGTTCGGAAAGCAGGCGACAGCCTCGCTCAGAGGCTTGTAGGTTTCGCAGTACATCCTTAGCCGTCTCACCCTTGAATGCCTGAGCGAGTTCCAGGTCACCCTTGACTTCTTCCTTTATTTGCCACAGTGCTTCAATGGAATCCCAGTTGCGATCCTCAATGGAATTTTGCAGGCGACCCATGAGGTTGGGATCCACTTCCCCCTTCACTTCCTGCATCGTGGTATTTAGATTAAGCGTGGAAGAGAATTGAGCGAAGTTCAGCATCCAATGAATTTTCCAGTGGCGGTCGTGCATGTCAATGGCATCTTCGAGCAGAACAGCCAATTCAACGAGGCTAGCGTTCTCCGTGTCATAGTTGTCGAAATACGCGAAGTTGCGTTCCATCTCGGGACGTAGTCGTTGTCGCCACCAATTCAGGAAGTTCGCCGCATAGTGTGGCAGGACCGCCCCCATGTAGGGACCAATTTTCTGAGGATAGGATGGATCACGGGGTACACGAGGAACATAGCGGCTTTGGTACTCTGTCGCCTCGGCATGCAGCGAAGAGTCAGCTGGAACGGCGGCTGTGTACACGTAGCCGTTGATGTTTTTGGCGATCCAATCACAAGCGAAGGGAGTGCCGAAACGGCGGAACATATGGTCACAAGAGAGCCACCAACCACCTATATCGAAGAACATGGGAGAGACAGGATTCGGAACATGCAGGTCGTCGTAGATCCAGAAGAGTTCTCGTTCGCCCTCTTGCCACTCGATAGGGAACTCTTCATCTCCATAGAAAGTACCTAGGACTTCAACGTCGGGCGTGGTCATGGAACTTCCCCTCTCAAATATAAAAAGGTCTTGGAAATAGCCTCCTTCACAAAGGTAAAGTTTATGTATAAGTAGTATAGATAATCGATAATCGAATGTCAAGGTCAAAAATCTCGTTGTTCGTTCTTGCATAGGACACTTTACATTCCATTCTCTGTCTTCCATCATTCGATTATCAACAACATCCAGCATCTCTACTTTGAGTTACTGCGCCGAGCACGCTATAATCTTCTTGAGGGGAAGAAGGTTGTTGATGATCTATTGGAATGGCGAGATCTCTGGTTATAGTGTCAGTGCTACGCGCCTTCCGTTATTAGAAGGTTGGGAAGGTGTGCAACATACTGACTTGCTCTTTTGAAAGCATTCCGAATTTTTTATTACTTCTCGCTTTTTTCCTTCAACAACCCGACCACCGCGACTAATGCCCACCTGCTTAGCTACCTGCCTCACTGACATACCTTCCCCTATCAGATCATGGACCTTTTGTAACTGTTCAGGAGTCAACGTCTCTCCCTTCGTTCGTACCTCAACACCATCACGCACCACGAGACGCCTAAGAGACTCAGGGTGTATTTCATATTGTCGCGCCACCTCTCTAAATGGAACGTCGGCCCTCAACAGATCATACGCCTCAGACAGTTGCTCAGAAGATAGCTTTCTCTCACTTCGTTGTAACTCTATCCCCTGGCTATTTGCCAAACGACGTATAGTATCATAAGAAGTCTTGAACAGTTCTGCTATCTTCTCTAGCGGCATACCTTGCCGTATTAGCATTATCACCCGCTCTTGTTCTGCTTTCGTCAAACTTGGAGGACACCCGATATATCCCACCTCACGTTTAGCAGGCCAATAGTCCTCACGCAACCATAAGCCATCCTCGCGTTGTTCCCACATCTCAGTAGCTTCTAAACCAAGGGCAAGAGCAGGCACCCTGTCAGTCGATGGATATTGTCACCCAGGAAGTAGCCTCCTAGTCCAAAAAGCGTCGCCCACACCATTCCCCCCGTAGCATTGAAGAGCAAAAAGCGAGGCCAAGGCATACGGTTCGTACCGGCCAAGAAGGCGGCGAAAGCGCGTAGCACGGCAACGAAGCGTCCAAAGAAGACTACTTTGCCGCCATGCTTCAGAAAGAGATACTGTCCCAGTTTCAGCCGACGCTCTTCAATATGAATATTATGGATCGCTGGCAAAACGATGATTTGTTTCATCCACATGTTTACCTTGAAGGAAACGACCGAAACAGCTTTGAATTTTTGGTTCTCTTTTGTGCGCTCTTTGTCTCTAGCACTCCTCTCTGTCTCAATCGTAGATAGAGCCACAGTGCAATACCAAGGAGGACTCCACCAATCAGATAGGAGCCTAAGACGTCGCTCGCCCAATGGTCGCCCAAGTAGATGCGCGAAGGACCTACCAGCACAACAAAAAGGGCTGAGACCACCAGTAAGAGAATGCGCCACCACGCTTTCCCTCTAAAGAGGATAATCCCGAATGAGAAGAGCAAGCCGAAGAAGGCGAGATACGCCATCACATGACCACTCGGAAAGCTCTGACCAGATGCCGCCTGGAATATCTCCACTACACCGGCATGTGGCCGCGGACGCTCTACAATGATCTTGAGCACAGCATTCAGACCGGCACTTACTGCTGAAAGAGCGACGATAAAAAGAGCCTCCAGACCCAGACCGACCCTCCAGAAGATGGCCGCAGCCAATATCACCAACGCGGGGAGCAGGAAGCTACTTCCGGGGTAACTGATCACCATCATCGTTATTTTGAGCCAGGGGGCAGGGTTCTCCTGAAATTCGCGAGTAATGGCAACATCTATTGGTAACACTGGATTGAAGTGAACCCACCAAGCTAAGGCCCCAAAGAGCGTCAGTTGGACTGCATAGATGAGCAAGAGGATGCGAGCTGTTCTGCTCAGATGGTACCATGGTCTACGCGAAGCAGTGACCTCCTGCTTCACGCGCTCGGCGATATCTTGAACATCTTGGTTCATTGGTTTTTGTGACATGGTTTATTTTTCCTGAACTCATCCTATCCTATAAGCTACGTTGGACACGTTTGAGGTAAAGACAGCAGAGAACTTTCCACACATGATGTACTTACCTTACTAGAGATTACGTGTACAAGATGAGAAGGACATTAACAGAGCCATCAGGTATTCACACTCTCTTCCTGAGAGCCTTCTTACCAAACCAGAGTCGCATGCCACTCTCTTTGACCTCCACGGTTGGGCCATGAGGTTTCCCCACTTTTGTGGAGTAGTGAAAGTTTAGGATATACTATTCCAAAGGGAGACCAGGATGATGCAAAAAGTCCAAAAGACCTATACACAGGAGTTTAAGCGCGAGGCGGTACGGCTCGC